>JACCDW010443776.1_pt1 | contig 181652 bp, 156 predicted proteins | sample 7449781 | NCBI WGS metagenome assembly JACCDW01 (sample SAMN15323449, study PRJNA562643) | freshwater metagenome | isolation source: river surface water | place: USA:Blue River Watershed | collected 2017-08-18 | reverse complement strand
TGGCGGAGAGGGTGGGATTCGAACCCACGGTACCTTGCGGTACGCCTGATTTCGAGTCAGGTACATTCGACCACTCTGCCACCTCTCCAGGATCGAAAACATGTGGTCGTTTCCGAAAGACCGCGATTGTAGCAGAGTTCTTACTGCTTAAGTAAGCCCCTGCTGCGTTTGTTTTATTGTGATTTCAAAACTTTAACGCCGCCCATGTACGGCCACAGCGCTTCCGGCACGTTGATGCTGCCGTCGGCCTGCTGGTAGTTCTCCAGGATCGCGACCAGCGTACGTCCCACTGCAAGGCCCGAGCCGTTCAGCGTGTGCAGTAGTTCCGGCTTGCCCTGCGCGTTGCGGAAGCGGGCTTGCATGCGGCGGGCCTGGAAGGCTTCGCAGTTGGATACCGACGAAATCTCGCGGTAGGTATTCTGCGCCGGCAGCCAAACTTCGAGGTCGTAGGTCTTGGCGGCGCCGAAGCCCATGTCGCCGGTGCAGAGGGTGATCACGCGGTACGGCAGGCCGAGCTTCTTCAGGATGTTCTCGGCGTGGCCGCACATTTCCTCGAGCTGCTGGTACGAGTGGTCCGGGTGCGCGAGCTGCACCATCTCGACCTTGTCGAACTGGTGTTGGCGGATCATGCCGCGGGTGTCGCGGCCGTAGCTGCCGGCCTCGGAACGGAAGCAAGGCGAATGGGCGACCAGGCGCGTCGGCAGTTGGTCGGCGTTGACGATCTCGCCGCTGACGAAGTTGGTCAGCGTGACCTCGGCGGTCGGGATCAGGTAGAGCGCCTCGCCCTCGCCTTCCTGGCCACCCTTCTTGACGGCGAACAGGTCGGCCTCGAACTTGGGCAGCTGGCCGGTGCCCTTCAGGGTGTCGGCGCTGACGATGTACGGGGTGTAGCACTCGGTGTAGCCGTGCTCGGCCGTGTGGGTGTCGAGCATGAACTGCGCGATCGCGCGGTGCAGGCGGGCGATGCCGCCCTTCATGACCGTGAAGCGCGAGCCGGACAGCTTGGAGCCGGTATCGAAGTCCAGGCCCAGCGGGGCGCCGAGGTCGACGTGGTCCTTGACCTCGAAGTCGAACTGGCGCGGCGTGCCGACCTTGCGCACTTCGACGTTGCCGCTCTCGTCATTCCCGGCCGGGACGGATTCGTGCGGGATGTTGGGGATGGCCAGCGTGAATTCCGATAGCTTGGCCTGCACCGCGTCCAGCTGCTCGGCCGAGGCCTTCAGCTCGTCGCCGATGCCACCGACCTGCGCCATCACGGCGCTGGCGTCCTCGCCCTTGCCCTTGAGGATGCCGATCTGCTTGGACAGGCTGTTGCGCTGCGCCTGCAGCTCCTCGGTGCGGGTCTGGATGGCCTTGCGCTCGGTCTCGAGCGCGTTGAACGCGTCGACGTCAAGGTTGAACTTGCGCTGCGCGAGCCGCGCGGCAACGGCGGCGATGTCCTTGCGGAGGAGCTGGATGTCGATCATGGGAATGCGGGTTTGTCGGGCGAAAACGTGATTGTATCAAGCGGGAGTTCAGCCTTTGCGTAAATGCTCCCGTGCACGGGCTGATCTGCAATCCCGGATGTGGGTTCGGATGCCGGCGAAGTCCCCGGTGCCAGCATCTGCTGCCACCAGCGCGTGAGCTCGGTGAAATAGGAAAGCCGCTCGGTGAAACGCACCTTGTCCAGCAGCGCGCGCGGCCAGGATTCGCGCAGCAGCACGCGCCCGTCCGGCTGCTCTATGCACAGCGTCCGCGCCACACCCGGCTCGGTGTCGTCATCGTGCGTGGTAGTTGACCATATCCCATCGACTGCATGCTGATCCAGCCACCCGGCGCGTGTGAAATAGCCGGGGCGGCTGCACAGGTGGATGTGGCTGCCGTCTTCGTCTTCTTGCAGCGCGATGACGACATCGCTGTCGATCTGCAGCAGGTAAGGATCGCCCGGGCCGGCCGGGTCGGGCCAGGCTTGCCCGGCCATGTCGTCGAGCAGGATGCGGATTGCGTTCATGATGGGTCTCGCCTCAGATCTCGCCGTCGCTGCCTTCGTCCTCGCCACCCTCGAGCTCGAAGGTCCGTGCCGATGTTGGTGTGCTTGAAGTCGTGCTTGAAGCCGTACTTGCCGGCGTGCTTGCCGGCGTCGCCGTGGGGGAGGATTCCGGCGACAGGGCGTCGTCGATGATGGCATCCAGGCGCTGCTTGAATTGTGCTTCCGGCAAATAGCGGCGTTCCTTCATGAGCGTCAGCACGGCATTGAACTTTCTCGTGATGCCGAGATGCGTACGGTGGGTTGTCTGCAGATCGTTGATGCTGTTGCCGAGTACGCGTGCGAACTGCGGGTATTGTGTTAGCAGCCTCAGTAACTGCGCATGGGCCGGATCTTTTCCGCCGCGCCCCTTGCCGGATTCCGCACCGATTTTTCGCTTGTTCTCGTTTTCGCGGTGGCGGTGGCTCGTCAGGTAGCGCTGCAGGAAAGCATGGACGATGCTGTCGAGTTCGTCTTTCAGGTGCGGCAGGCCGCCATGCGAAACGATTTCAACCAACAAGCAGACCAAGGCCGTCATGTTGTTGGTTGTTGCCAGGTCGAGCTTCTGCCAGCCCAGCATTTTCCTGATCTCCTCAGCGGATTTTTCCAGCAAGCGTTTCGTTCCCGGCGGAAGCGGGCCGAGCAGGCGCTGCGCGTAATACAGCGAAGGCGGGTTGGGAGGATCCGGAAGCAGCACTTCACTGATCTTGCTGGCATTGCTTCCCTGCCCTGTCCGCTCCGTCTGGGCAGACGGCACCGGCTGAGTGGTCGGTGTCGGTGTCGGTGTCCGTGTCGGCGTCGACGTTGTGGTGGTCGTTGTGGATGACGGTAGGCCATCGACGGCCATGGCCATACCGGCATCAGGAATGCTGGTCGCACCATAAGTCACCGGCATCATGCGCTGAAGGTTCATCAGGTAAATGGCGCGTTGCTCTTCCAGTTTGAGCAGCGGCCATAGTTGCGCCCGGCACAGATGCTGGAACAGTTCGCTGATCTTCTCCGGCTGGTAGGGCAGGATGGAATTGGCCATGCGCAGGGCTTCTGCCATGGCGATCTGCGCATGCATGTCGGGTGTGATTTCAGGTGTCATGTCAAACGCAGGTGCGAGCGGTACTGGTATGACGCGTGTAGCTGCTTGCGGAACGGGCCGTGGGGCGGACTGCAACGAGTGCAGTACTGCGCGCTGTACGGCGGGCGGAATGACGGGTTGTATAGCCGGTTGAACAGGTGGTTGCGGGGCCTGTTGCACCGTCGGCCTTGCGGCAGGCTTTACCGGGGGCTTTACGGCAGCTTGCGCGACCGGTGGCGCGATGGGCTGCGCGACCGGTTGTGGGGCGGGCTGGTCGCCCGGATTACTATGCGGATCACCATCCGACTGAGCCTCCGGATTCCTCTCCGAATTTCTCTCCGGACTGAGACGCGGATTGACATGCGACTTGCCGCGCGAAGTGGCTGTATCACTGGTGCGCAGGCGTTTGGACTTGCCGCGGGTATCACCGTCTTCCTGATCAATGCCGGCCTGGCTCTGGGTGCGCTTGTTCGCTTGCGCTTCCTGAGAATCGCGCAGCTTCTTTCCCACCCGGGACAGGCTGCCAAACACTTGTACTGCATTTTTGGTGGCAGGCCGCACCGACAGGGAATCCGCTGTTCCATCGCCCGGCACTTGCATACTGACGGAGACGCCTTCCTCTGCACCGTCGGGCCTGTACTCCAGCGTGCCCATGAGTTTGGCGGAATCGCTGAGTCCGCTGGGTCTGGTGGTGCTCTTCTCCGAAGTGCGTAGCGACGTCGAAGGTTGCGGCCCCCGGCCGGCTTTCTCTGCCCTCATTGCTCATCTCCTTGTCTGCGCAGGTATCAGGCCCGCGTGAAAAGAGGCTGAGTGGGTGAGAGGCACAGGCGGTTCACCATCGGCCGGCAAAAAAATCAGCAGTTCGATTAACGGAGCAAATAATCGAAAAGCGAATATCGCCGGATGAAGCCCCGTCCATCCTCCGCATTGGGATTCGAATGCATGGATAGGATCGTCACTGCATCGCAAAGCCGGCAATTCCGCCCTGCTTGTCGCCTTGATTCATGTAGTCTTGGGATAGCTGATCGGCATATGACCTGACGAGATACAGCAACCTGTTCGAGCTTGAGTTGGAGCTGAGCTTGAGTACGCAAAGCGCCCGCAATTCCGCGGGACTCAGGGCGATACTACCTTCAGACCATTGCCTGAGAATGTCTATTTTTGCGGACATCTTGAAGAGCGACTTCAGATCCGTTTCCATTCTGCTGAATTTGCCGAGCAAGAAATCTCGCATTTTTTCGGAGCAGCACATGGCATGCAGCACGATGGTGTTGATGACATTCTCGTCAACCATGTGATGCATTCCCGAGGTATAGCGCCTTACAGGATCGGTGCGACTGAGAGCATACGAAGAACGGCCGCACCACTGGAGCAGGCTGTCGCAGACTCGATCGAGGCTCGCCTGGTCGAAGCGGGCTCGCGGCGTGCCGTGCATGGCCACCATCTCGAAGAGCAGATCGATGATTTCGCGGGCAATTTGCATTCTTGCAGTTTCGCCACCATGAAAATGTGAATTCCTGGCGCCACCGTTGTCGGCCAACAGATCGATCAGGCCTTGCATGGCAAAGGTGCCTGACGCAGCAATCGACTTTCTGCAGGTGTGCAGCTGCAGAACGATTTCATCCTGCTCCAACGTGCTGGCATGGGATTCCTCGCAGATGACCGAGAAGGTATCGCCGTCATCGGTCATCAAGATGGCAGGAACGGGAGTGGATGTGACAGGCACGGGCTGCGCCTTGGCCTGTGCGGGAGTGACCACTGGTGCAGGGACGATCGGCGGCGCAATGCAATGCGAGCGCAGTGCCGCATCGAGGCCCGGCCCTGAAAGCCCCTGCTGTGGTTGCGCGAGCCGGCCGCTTTCCTTGTTGACGCGTATCGCTTCCAGCCTTTCGGCAGGTACGACGAGAACGGGATAACTGAAGGTCAAGGGCGGCCAGTTCAACGTGGACCTGGGTTGGCGGGCTTCGCTCTCGCGCATGGCATCGGCAAGCGCATTGGCAGGTTCATTGGCAGGAACCTCGTTATCCAGCGCCATGAGCAAGAAGAATTCATCGCTCTGGTCGATGGAATTCGACGGCGCTTCCATATTGGAACGTACACTCATCGATGGCGCGCGCGAACCCGGTTCGGCATCGACCACCATCGCCGTTGCATCGACCTGCAACGGTGCGATGACCTGCCTTCCTGTCATCGCGGGAGTCCTGATCGCGTTGAACAGGGGTTCGAGAACGGGCAACTGCGTACTTGACTGCGCTTTCATGGGACATTTCCGGACAGGGGTAGAGGGTCACGAACTGGCCGCCTCCGCCGAGAGGGTATGGATAGGCGGGGTTGGCAATTTCTTCGAGCGCGGTGAGTGCGCCCTTCCCTGTTGCGGTTCCAACGGTGTGAAGCGGGGTGCGGCTATCGATTTATTTGGTCAAGCCACATCTACCATCTGCGCATGCTGACGGCCGAACTATTTCGCCTTGTGGCGCGCCGCCCTGTCCAGTTCACGCAAGTAAGCCAGCTTCTCCCCGATCTTCCCTTCCAGCCCGCGTGGGGTTGGCTGGTACCAGCCGGGTTCGCCCAGTCCGTCGGGCAGATAGGTCTCGCCGGCCGCATAGGCATCCGGCTCGTCATGCGCGTAGCGGTAGAGCTTGCCGTAGCCGAGCTGCTTCATCAGCTTGGTCGGTGCATTGCGCAGGTGCTCGGGCACCGGGCGGCTCTTGTCCTTGGCGATGAACGCGCGCACCTGGTTGTACGCGTTGTAGACAGCGTTGGATTTCGCAGCGACAGCGAGGTAGACGGCGGCCTCGGCCAGTGCGAGTTCCCCCTCGGGGGAGCCGAGGCGCTCATAGGTTTCGGCGGCGTCCAGCGTGATCCTGAGCGCACGCGGGTCGGCAAGACCAATGTCTTCGGCGGCCATGCGGATCAGCCGGCGTGACAGGTAACGCGGATCGGCACCGCCATCGAGCATGCGTACCAGCCAGTACAAGGCGCCGTCAGGGTTGGAGCCGCGCACGGATTTGTGCAGCGCCGAGATCTGGTCGTAGAAAGCGTCGCCACCCTTGTCGAAGCGGCGCAGCGCATCGCCGAGGCTTTCCTGCAGCAGGGCCACGTCGATTTGCGTCTGCTTCTTTTGCGCGGCGGCGCGCAGCATGATCTCGGTATTGTTCAGCAGCTTGCGGCCATCACCGTCGGCGCTGGCCACCAGCATCGGTCGCGCATCGTCGGCGATGCCGATGTGGCCGTCCAGCGCGAGCGCACGATCCAGCATCTGCGACAAATCTTCTTCGCTGAGCGACTTCAGCACATAGACTGCGGCGCGCGACAGCAAGGCGCTGTTGACCTCGAACGAAGGGTTCTCGGTGGTGGCGCCGATGAAGGTGAACAGGCCGCTTTCCACGTGCGGCAGGAAAGCGTCCTGCTGGCTCTTGTTGAAGCGGTGGACTTCATCGACGAACAGGATGGTCTTGCGGCCGGACGTCGCTTGCGTAAGTTGAGCGCGTTCGACGGCCTCGCGGATGTCCTTCACGCCGGACAGCACCGCCGACAGCGCAATGAATTCGGCGTTGAAGCCCTGTGCCATCAGGCGTGCGAGCGTTGTTTTGCCGACGCCGGGCGGGCCCCACAGGATCATCGAGTGCGGCTGGCCGGACTCGAAAGCCACGCGCAATGGCTTGCCTTCGCCCAGCAGGTGCTGCTGGCCGATCACGTCATCGAGGGTGGCCGGGCGCAGGCGTTCGGCTAAGGGGGCATTCATGGGCAAGGCTTGTAGCGCTGAGTTGGGCTGTGATGTTTATGCACTGAAGACACTGGATCCCTCCTTCGGAGCCACGCCATAGCTTGCAAGCCATGGCGCTTCGGCGAGCACAGTGCATGCACTGCGCATTCCTCGCCTCACCCTGCGCCGGGATGACGGGGCGAAGGACGAACCTTCCATCATTGTTGCAGTACGTCGGCGCCCTTGGGCATCACGAAGTGGAACTGGTTCGCAGGCAGCGAGGGATTTTTCTCGAATTTGGTGAAGCTCAGCACGGATACCTGCCCGAAGGTGTCGCGCAGCTCCATCGCCACCGGCACGCCATCCTTCAGGCCGATGCCGATCTTCTCGAACTGGGTGTCCTTGGCCTTCGGGATCGCCTGCAGCCATTCGATGCCCTCTTTCTCACCGGCCTCGGACAGCGTGAAATTCTTTTCGAGGTCATTGCTGCCGAACAGGATCGCAGCCGGCGACGAACCGATCGCATTGCCCAGCGTACGCACTGTCACCTGGTTCAGGTCCTTGTCATGCATGTAGAGTTTTTCGCCATCGGCCTGCAGCACTTGTTCGTAGGGCTTCTTGTAGGTCCAGATGAACTTGCCCGGGCGCGAGAACAGGAAGCTGCCGCTGGCCTGGTTGGACGCGCGCAGCTTGCCGCCCTCTTCCTTGACCATGCGCTGCGAGAAATCGCCGCGCGCACTTTTAGTGTTGGCGACGAAGACCTTGAACTGCTCGAGCGCGGCCGCCTGCGACAGCGCGGGCAGCATCAGCGCTGCGGCAGCGATGGCAGCAAAGCCACGGGTAATACGCTGGGTCATTGACTTACTCCTGAGGGGACGCCGGCACCAGGATCTCGCGGTTGCCGTTCGACTGCATCGACGACACCAGGCCGCTCTGCTCCATCTGCTCCAGCAGGCGCGCGGCGCGGTTGTAGCCGATGCGCAGGTGGCGCTGCACCAGCGAAATCGATGCGCGGCGGTTCTTCAGCACCACGGCCACGGCCTGGTCGTACATCGGGTCGGCTTCGCCGCTGGCTTCGCCGGTGGCACCGAGCTCGCCGCCTTCTTCGGCGACGCCGCCTTCGAGAATGCCTTCGATGTAATTCGGTTCGCCCTGCGACTTCAGGTGCTCGACCACGCGGTGCACTTCGTCATCGGACACGAACGCACCGTGCACGCGCACCGGCAGGCCGGTACCCGGTGGCATGTACAGCATGTCCCCCATGCCGAGCAGTGTCTCGGCGCCCATCTGGTCAAGGATGGTGCGCGAATCAATCTTGCTGCTGACCTGGAAGGCGATGCGGGTCGGCACGTTGGCCTTGATCAGGCCGGTGATCACGTCCACCGAAGGACGCTGCGTCGCGAGGATCAGGTGGATGCCGGCCGCGCGCGCCTTTTGCGCGATACGCGCGATCAACTCTTCGACCTTCTTGCCAACCACCATCATCAGGTCGGCCAGTTCGTCGATGATGATCACGATCGTCGGCAGCTTCTCCAGCGGCTCCGGCGCATCCGGGGTCAGGCTGAAGGGGTTGGGTATCTTCTCTTCCTTTTTCTCGGCGTCGGCGATCTTCTGGTTGAAGCCGGCGAGATTACGCACACCCAGCTTGGACATCAGCTTGTAGCGGCGCTCCATCTCGTTGACGGCCCAGTTCAGCGCATGGCCGGCCTGGCGCATGTCGGTGACGACCGGCGCCAGCAGGTGCGGGATGCCTTCGTAGATCGACAGTTCCAGCATCTTCGGGTCGATCAGGATCAGGCGCACCTGGTTCGGGTCGGCCTTGTACAGCAGCGACAGGATGGTGGCATTGATGCCCACCGATTTGCCGGAGCCGGTGGTACCGGCGACCAGCAGGTGCGGCATCTTCGCGAGATCGGCCACCACCGGATGGCCGGCGATGTCCTTGCCGAGGCCGACGGTCAGCAGCGACGCATTGTCGTTGTAGACCTTGGAGCCGACGATCTCGGACAGGCGCACGATCTGGCGCTTCGGGTTCGGCAGTTCCAGGCCCATGTAATTCTTGCCCGGGATGGTCTCGACCACGCGGATCGAGGTCAGCGACAGCGCCCGCGCGAGGTCGCGCGCGAGGTTGACGATCTGGCTGCCCTTCACACCCGTGGCCGGCTCGATCTCGTAGCGGGTGATGACCGGGCCCGGATAGGCGGCCACGACCTTCACCTCGACGCCGAAGTCGCCGAGCTTTTTCTCGATCAGGCGGCTGGTGAACTCCAGCGTCTCGACGCTGACGGTCTCCTGCTCGACCGGCGGCTCGTCGAGCAGCGACAGCGGCGGCAGGTTGGTGTCGGGCAGGTCGAGGAACAGCGACACCTGCTTCTCCTTCTGCACGCGCTCGGACTTGGGCACGCTGACGACCTGCGGCACGATCTGTATCGGTGTCGCCTCGACGATCTTCTCGCGCTCCTTGACGACGATTTCCTCGCGCTTGACCACGGCTTCCTGGCCGATCTTGCGGTCTTGCCGCGCGGCGTACATCTGCATCACCCATTGCGCAAAGCTCTCGATCGCGCCGCCCAGCTTCTCGGCCACCGCCATCCACGACACATGGAAGCACAGCGAGAAACCGAGGCCGAACAAGGCCAGCAGCACCAGCGTGCCACCATTGAAACCAAGGACGGCTTGCGCAAAACCGCCGAACATCTCGCCCAGCACACCGCCCGGGTCGCGCGGCAGCTTCACCTTCAGCGAGTACATGCGCACGAATTCGATGCCCGAGCTGCCCAATACCATCAGCACGAAGCCGCCGGCGCGGATCGCCATCTCATACCGGTGCGGCTGGTCCGGCTGGCGCTGCAGCAGGAAGCGCTGCGCGAGCCGGCGATAGCTGACCCAGACCGAGGCCACCAGCGCCACGCAGAACCACCAGGCCGAGAAGCCGAACACGTACAGCATCAGGTCGGCCAGCCAGGCGCCGGCCGAGCCGCCCCAGTTCAGGGCCTTGCCGCCCATGCCGGCCTGTGACCAACCCGAATCGCCCGGCGCGTAGGTGTACAGCACCAGGGTCAGGTAGATGCCAAGCACCGCAAAAGCGACCCAGCGCGCCTCGGACAGCAGGCGGATCAGCCGATTCGGCAGCGGATCGGGGGCGTTTTCAGGGGCCGGACGGGTGAAGGGAGAGCTGGCTCGGGTCATGGATGCCGGGGTCGGGACCCGCCCGGAGGCGGAACCCTGATTCCACTATAATGTCGGTTGGATTTCGTGCAGGAACAGGTGGCTGAACGCTGCGCGATTCTTCAAGTCGTGATGATACCCGTTCCGGGGCAGCATCCCGTCGCAGAAACATCCTTATAAACATTCCACCGGGGGAGACAGGTGCGCATATCCGCAGGATGTGCGCTGGTCTGTCGCGCATTTCGATTTTTTATTGTTGATTTCAGAAGAGTCCCATGTCCAGCACCAAACACGCACGCGTCCTCATCATTGGTTCCGGCCCCGCCGGTTATAGCGCCGCCGTCTATGCGGCCCGCGCCAACCTGAACCCGGTGCTGGTCACCGGCGTCGAGCAGGGCGGCCAGCTGATGACCACGACCGATGTCGAAAACTGGCCGGGTGATCCGATGGGCGTGCAGGGCCCGGAGCTGATGCAGCGCCTGCTGCAGCATGCGGAGCGCTTCAAGACCGAGATCATCTTCGACCACATCCACACCACGCACCTGAAGGAAAAGCCGTTCCGCCTCGAAGGCGACGCCGGCACCTACACCTGCGACGCGCTGATCATCGCCACCGGCGCTTCGGCCCAGTACCTCGGCCTGCCGTCGGAAGAGGAATTCATGGGCAAGGGCGTGTCGGCTTGCGCGACCTGCGACGGCTTCTTCTACAAGAACCAGGACGTGGCCGTGGTCGGCGGCGGCAATACGGCCGTTGAAGAGGCGCTGTACCTGTCGAACATCGCCAAGAAGGTCACCGTCATCCACCGCCGCGACAAGTTCCGCGCCGAGCCCATCCTGATCGACCGCCTGATGGCCAAGGTCGCCGAGGGCAAGGTCGAGATCCACTGGAACCACACGCTGGACCAGGTGACGGGCGACGCCAGCGGCGTCACCGGCATCAACATCAAGTCGACCGTCGATGGCAAGTTGACGCCGGTCACGGTGCACGGCCTGTTCATCGCGATCGGCCACAAGCCCAATACCGGCATCTTCGAAGGCCAGCTTGAGATGAACAACGGTTACATCGTGACCAAGAGCGGCAATGAAGGCATGGCGACCATGACCTCGGTCGAAGGTGTGTTTGCGGCTGGCGACGTGCAAGACCACGTGTACCGCCAGGCGATCACCAGCGCCGGTACCGGCTGCATGGCCGCGCTGGATGCGCAGCGTTATCTGGAAGCGCAAGAGTAAATCGATCGCTGCTGCCTTCCGGATAGTCGGCAGCGGCACATCGTAACGACGCTGGGTCCCGGTCTGCACCGGGACGACAGCGCGAGGGCCAGCCGATCCATGGTGGCTCGATAGGAGCGTGGGATGAAAGACCTCGCAGAACTGAAGGCCTACCAGCAGCGCCTGAAAGAAAGGGCCGAGGCCGAGCGCCTGCGTCGTGAGCATGAAGCGCAGCTCGCGCGCGAGGCGAACCTGTTCCGTGACAGCGTCGGCAACGTCAAGCCATTGAACGTGCCCGGTCGCGTGCATGCTGAAGCACCCAAGCCCCCGCCCGTGGCGCGCCAGCGCATCGCCGACGATGCTGCGGTGCTGCAGGAATCGCTGTCGGACGAGTTTTCCATCGATACCCTGCTGGAAACCGACGACACGCTGTCCTATGCACGTGCCGGCATCGGGCCGGATGTGATGAGGAAGCTGCGCGGTGGCGGCTGGGTCACGCAAAACCAGCTCGATCTGCACGGGCTGCGTGTTGACCAGGCACGCGAAGCGGTGGCCGAATTCATTCGCGATGCGATGAAGCGCGGCTTTCGCTGCGTGCGCATCATCCACGGCAAGGGCCTGGGCTCGCTGAACAAGAAGCCGGTGCTGAAGAACAAGGTCAGGAACTGGCTGGTGCAGAAGGAAGAAGTGATCGCCTTCTGCCAGGCGCGTGCCGCGGATGGCGGCAGTGGCGCGCTGATGGTGCTGCTGAAAGGATAGAAAGTCGCTGGGTCCCGGCATGCGCCGGGACGACATCTCTGAGGTCTACCGGCTTCCAAACCTCATCCCGGCGCCCGCCGGGATCCAGTGGCGTTCAATGCAGACCGGATGATCCAGTCTGAGCGAATTGAGGTTGTGAATCAGACCGCTTCAGCGCCGGTCTCGCCGGTACGAATACGAATCACCTGCTCGACGTTCTGCACGAAAATCTTGCCGTCGCCGATCTTGCCGGTGCGCGCAGCCTTGACGATGGCTTCCACCGCATGGTCCAGCACGTCTTCGGAGACCACGGCCTCGACCTTCACTTTCGGCAGGAAGTCCACCACATACTCGGCGCCACGGTAGAGCTCGGTATGGCCCTTCTGGCGGCCGAAACCCTTGACTTCGGTGACGGTCAGGCCATTGACGCCGACGGCGGCCAGCGACTCGCGCACTTCGTCGAGTTTGAACGGCTTGATGATGGCGGTGATGTGCTTCACGGGATCTCCTGTTCCGGGTATGACGATATGGGTTAGGTGCTTATTCTCTGAACTTCGAGGTGATCGGGTAGCGCCAGTCGCGGCCAAAGGCCCGGTGCGTGATGCGCGGGCCCACCGGGGCCTGGCGGCGCTTGTACTCGTTGATCTTGATCAGCCGGGTAATGCGCTCGACATCTTCCTTACGATACCCGGCGGCCAGCAGTTCCGCAACGCCCTGCCCCTCCTCCATGTACATCCGGAGTATGCCATCGAGCACCTCGTAGGGCGGCAGCGAGTCCTGGTCGGTCTGGTTGGGACGCAACTCGGCCGACGGCGCGCGGGTCAGGATGCGCTCGGGAATGATGTCGCCGATGCCATTTCGGTAATGGCAGAGCCGGTAGACCAGGGTCTTGGCGATGTCCTTGATGACTGCATAGCCGCCTGCCATGTCGCCGTACAGCGTGCAGTAGCCAGTAGCCATCTCGCTCTTGTTGCCGGTGGTGAGCACGATCGCGCCGGTCTTGTTGGACAGCGCCATCAGCATCGTGCCGCGGATGCGGGCCTGGATGTTTTCTTCGGTGGCGTCCTCCGGCAAGCCTTCGAACTCGAAGGCCAGCGAGCGGCGGAAGGCGTCGAAGCAATCGGCGATCGGCACCTCGTCATAACGCACGCCAATGCGCTCGACCATGTCGCGCGAATCGATCCACGAGATGTCGGCCGTGTACGGCGACGGCATCATTACGGCCCGCACCTTGTCCGCGCCCAGCGCATCAACGGCGATGGCCAGCGTCAATGCCGAATCGACGCCACCGGACAGGCCGATGATGGCGCCCGGGAAGCCGTTCTTGGTCACGTAGTCGCGCACGCCCGTGACCAATGCCGCATAGACCTGTGCTTCGATGGACAGCGGCTCGGGCAGCGGCTGAGGCTGCGGCACCGCGCCGTCGAAATGCACCAGCGCGAAGTCCTCACCGAAATGCTTCAATTGCGCGCGCAGTTCACCTGCCGCATCGAGCACGAAGGATGCGCCATCGAACACCAGCTCGTCCTGCGCACCGTACAGGTTGGCATAGACCAGCGCCATGCCGCGGCTGCTGACGTTCTCGCGCATCACTTCGATGCGCAAGTGCTCCTTGTTCATGTGGTACGGCGACGCATTCGGCACCAGCAGCACCTGCGCACCGGCAGCTTTCGCCCTGGCGGGCATGTCCGGGTACCAGGTGTCTTCGCAGATGTTGATGGCAAAGCGCGTGCCCTTCACATCGAAGGTGCAGGCCTCGTCGGATGGCGTGAAATAGCGCTTCTCGTCGAACACCGTGTAGTTCGGCAGCGCATGCTTGCGGTAGGTGGCGACGATCGCGCCTTCCTTCAGCACCGAGGCGGCGTTGTAGTTCACGAACTCGCCATCGCTGCCTTCCTCGGTCAACGGATGGCCGACGATCACGTGCAAGCCTTTCAGGCCTGCCAGTTCAGTCGCCAGTGCGTCCAACGCCGACGAGGATTTTGCGTAGAATGAACGGCGCAGCAGCAAGTCTTCCGGCGGATACCCCACCAGCGACAATTCAGGCGTCAACAGGATGTCGGCGCCCTGGTCGGCTGCGCGTCTGGCGGCGGCGGCAATGCGTTCGCTGTTGCCTGCGAGGTCGCCGACGGTACTGTTGATCTGTGCGATGGCTACGGTGACGGACATGGGGCGCTGATGCTCGATGCTTGTGCTGTCTGGTTCCCGGGCAAGGCCGGGCAATGAATGGCTGAATGCCTGTACCCGACGATGGGCTCTATAAAACGGAATTATCGCACGCGCATACTCTCTTCTCTCGCCGAGGCTGGCCAGCCGGCCTGGGATGCGCTGGTGGCTGCGCAATCGGCACCGAATCCTTTCCTCTCCTATGCGTTCCTGCATGCGATGCATGCATCCGGCAGCGCGGCCGACGACACCGGCTGGCAGCCGCAGTACCTGACGCTGTGGATCGAGGACGACAGAGACGGAGGCGAGGACGGCGATAGCGAGCATGGCGGCGACGCCGGACCCGATCCTGCGTACGCTGCAGGCACTGGCAGCACAGGCAGCACCCTCGGCACGGGCCATGGCAGGCTGGCTGCCGCACTGCCGATGTATGCCAAATTCCATTCCTACGGCGAATACGTGTTCGACTGGGCCTGGGCCGACGCTTACAAGCGCAACGGCCTCGACTATTACCCGAAGCTGCTGTCGGCCATCCCCTTCACGCCGGTATCGGGCAACCGCCTGCTGGCGATCGACGAGCATGCGCGCGCGGCACTGGTCGAGGCACTGCAGGGCGTGCAGCAAGCCAGCGGCTTGTCATCCACTCACATCCTGTACCCGACCGAAGCCGAAGCGAAGCAACTGGAAGCGGCGGGCTTCCTGCTGCGCAAGGGCGTGCAATTCCACTGGCAGAACGAAGGCTATGACAGCTTCGAGCAGTTCCTGGCGACGCTGGAGATGAAGAAGCGCAAGAACATCCGTGCGGAACGACGAAAGGTCGCCGAGGCCGGCATCACGCTGCGCCAGCTGCGCGGCGAGGACGCGACCGATGCCGACTGGCGCTTCTTCAAGCGCTGCTACGACAACACCTATCAGGCGCACTGGTCGACGCCCTACCTGAACCTCGATTTCTTCCGCCGCATCGGCGAAGCCATGCCGCACAACCTGCTGCTGGCAATCGCCGAGCGCGACGGCAGGCCGATTGCGTCCTCGTTGCTGGTCTATGACGACAAGGCGCTGTATGGTCGCTACTGGGGCTGCATCGAGCAGCACCCCTGCCTGCATTTCGAGACCGCGTACTACCAGCCGCTGGAGTTCTGCATCGCGAACCGCATTCCTGCCTTCGAGGGCGGCGCGCAGGGCGAGCACAAGATGGCGCGCGGCTTCCTGCCGCAGCAAACGTGGTCGGCGCACTGGCTCGCGCATCCGGCATTCTCGGATGCAGTGGAGCGCTTCCTGAAGCAGGAGGGCAAGGGCATCGGTGCGTACATGGACGAGCTCAATGAGCGCAATCCTTTCCGCGACTCCGGCGACAAACAAGCCGGCAGCAAATAAAAAACGCGGCACCTGTTGCCAGGGCCGCGTCTTTCATCAGGCGGGCACGATCAGAAGTTCGGCTTGCTCGCGGCCTTCTTGTAGGCTTCGACGCCACCCAGGATCTCGGCGCGTGCCTCGTCCGGGCCATACCAGCCGTCGACCTTGACCCACTTGCCCGGCTCCAGGTCCTTGTAGTGCTCGAAGAAATGCTGAATCTGCTGCAGGCGCAGGTCGTTCAGGTCTTCCGGCTTTTGCCAGTGGGTGTAGATCGGCAGGACCTTGTCGACCGGCACGGCCAGCACCTTGGCGTCGCCACCGGATTCATCGGTCATCTTCAGCACGCCGATCGGGCGGCAGCGGACGACGACGCCCGGGATCAGCGGGAACGGCGTGATGACCAGCACGTCGACCGGGTCACCATCGTCGGCGATGGTGTGCGGCACGTAACCGTAGTTGCACGGATAGTGCATCGCGGTGCCCATGAAACGGTCCACGAACAGCGCGCCGGATTCCTTGTCGACTTCGTACTTGATCGGGTCGGCATTCATCGGGATTTCAATCACGACGTTGAAATCGTTCGGCAGGTCGCGGCCGGAGGGGACGTTATTCAGGCTCATCAGAATCCTCGGGTAAATAAGAGAAGCAAAACCCGGGATTATAGCCCGGACGGCTTTCCACTCCCTTACGGCGCCAGCGCCTGAAAATCCCCGGGAGATGGCCTGCGACGGATCCTCGCAGGGCTACGCTGACCGACTAGCCGGACTGAGGTCGGATCAGCGCCGCGCCGAAGGCGGCAGGGTCGCCATGGCGCACAGGCGGAAATGGGTGGCGGCCGCATCCGGCTGGCTGGTGGCTTCGTACATCTGTGCCAGCCGCAGGTGCGCTTCCTGCAGGATGGCACGGTCGGTGGCGCCGAGCACGGTCTGCTCCAGATGGCGCTGCGCCTTGCCCCACAGTTTCTGCTTCAGGCACAGCGTGCCCAGCACCAGCGACAGTTCGGTGTCGTTCGGACGCTCGCGCAGCCAGTGCTCGCAACGCTCGATCTGATCGAGCAAGGTTGCTGAACCTTCGGGCGCCGCGCAATTGCGGTAGGCGCGCAGCAGCCGCGCATCCCACTGCACGGCCAGCGCCCGCTGCAGGATGTCGGCCGCTTCCTGTTGCAGGCCGAGCTTCATGAACGCATTCGCAGCCAGCGCGGCCACGCTCGGGCTCTGGCGGTCGGTGCCGGGGACTGTCGACCACAACTTTTTCAGCGCTTCCGCATCCTCGGCGGCCTTGGGCAGCATCGCTTCGTAGGCCATGTCGCGCAGGCGGCGCGACAGCGTCGGATGCAGTACGCCGTGCTTGTCTAGCAGCTTCACCAGTCGCAGCACTTCGGGCCAGTTGCGCGCATTCTGGTTGACCTTCAGCGCCAGCCGCAGCGCATGTGCATGACGCACGCCGCTGGCGTTGAGCTCTTTCAGTACGTCCAGCGCGGCATCGGTTTCCTTGTTGTCCTCGGCCAGCAAGTCGGCCATGGTCATCAGCCGCGCAGTGCGCAGCTCGCTGTGTTGCTCGGCTTCGGCCAGCCAGCGGTCGCGGCGCTTCGGCTGCTGCATGCGCTGTGCGGCGCGCGCGGCCAGCAGCGCTGCGAGGCCGGCGTACTCGGGCGACTCGGTAGCGCGTGCGGCGGATTTTTCGGCGCGGCCGAAGCGGCCCTCGAGATAGGCCTTCAGCGCATCCTGCAAGGCGCGGCCCGAGGCGAGCAGCTGGCGACGGCTGCGGTACTCACCCACGCGGCGCGGCATCGAGATCGTCGCGCGCACGGTGGAGATGAGCACGAACAGCAGCGCAAAGCTCGCGACCAGCACCACGATGAAGAAGTTCAGCGAAAAATCGATACGGTACGGCGGATAGAACAGCACCACATTGCCCGGGTTGTAGCGGGCCAGCACCGCCAGGCCGATGGCCGATGCGAACAGGGTGAGCAGCCAGAAGTAGAAGCGCATCGCCGTCTGTCCTTACGGGCGGGTACGCGACTGGCGCACCGCGGCCAGACTGGTCGACAAGGTCGGCATGTCGATGCTGAGCGGGCTTTCCTGCAACTGCTTGATCACTTCGCGGCCGGCCTGCGTGGAGCGGGCACGGGTGTCGAAGTAGCGTTGCAGCGTGCGGTCGGCTTCGGCGAGGTCGCTGCGGAACGCGGCGTCATTGCGCGACAACAGCGCCATGCGCGCATTGAGCAGCCGCAGCTTCAGGTTTTCGCGCGCGAAAAAGGCCTGACCCGGCGACAGCAGCAAGGCATCCGGCGTGGTGACGGTGCGCACGCGCACCAGCTGGCGGATGTCGTTCCACATGTCCGCACTCCACACATTCCAGCGCTCCTGCAGCTCGACGCGCCAGTCATACGCAGACTTGGGCTCGGCCTTGGGCGCCTGCACCAGTCTGGTCTTGGGCGGTGGCGCGATGACGGCCGGCTTTTCGTCGGCCAGCAGCGGCATGCCGTCGATCTGCGCAATCAACGCATCGAGACGGACGGCGACGCCCGTCAGGTCCACGCTGGGCAGGCTCTTGAGCTTGTCCATGTCCTGCGCCAGCGCGCGGCGGATGGCGATGAATTGCGGACGGTCGGCGCGCGACAGGCGCGCATCGGCATTCTGCAACGCGATCAATGCGCCGCGGACATTGCCGGCCAGCTGCAGTTGCTGGCTGGCGGTCGACAGCACTTGTTCGATCTCGGCCAGCGCCCAGTCGTCGCGGTTCTTGGCGAGGTCGCGGTACAGCTGTTCGAGCGCGATCTGCTGGCTCTGCGATTCGAGCTGCTTGGCTTCCAGCACCGATACCTTGCCCTGCAAGACGCGCAGGTCGTCATCGACACGGTCAGCAACCAGCTTGGTCTGGCTGTTCAGGTTCTCGCCAGTCTGCAGGCGCTGCGCGACTTCACGTCGCAGGTCGGAAACTTCGATGCGCGAACTCCACCACTGCCAGACGAACAGACCGGCGAACGCGACGGCCGCGAATTTGAGGCGGCCTTCGCGGGTCTCGAACAGGCGTGGCATGCGCGGTCGCCAGGCCGGACGGCGGTAAGCGAGTCCGTCGGTATCTTCGGGAGCGTTGGCGGTGGACTTCGCGTCGGAACCGTTGTCGGCGTCAGTGCCGGTAACGGCATCGGTATTGGTAGTGGATGCCGCAGCCGGTGCGTCGGCGGCCGGCGCAGCAGCGGGCTGGCCTGCTTCAGCCGGGGCTGCGGCGGGCGTCGTTGCAGGTGTCGCGGTCGTTGGCGCGGCAGGAGAGGGTGCAGATGCCGCTGCGGGCGTCGCCGGTGACGCCGCTGCGGGGCTCGCTGATGCAGAGCTCGCTGCGTCAGCGGCACTACCGGGCTGGTTGCCCGCGCCTTTGGGATCGTGGGTTTCGCTCATGAGCGCGATTGTATCGCTTGTATCGCAGTAATCAGCGCCTCGTCACCTGATCCGGACTGTAAAACAGTGTCAAAACCCAGCGACTGCGCTGTTTCGGCGATGCGCGGGTGCGGCACGAGCAGCGTCTGGCGCTGCATGGCCTGCCACGCCGCTTCAGCACCCGACCGTCCGTCCGACGATTCCCCCATCACGGCACCGGCCTGCTGCACCATCGCCTGCAGATGGCGCAGCGCCTCCGAACTGGTAATCACCCAATGCGCGTCCGCATCGACCAGCGCCAGCAACTCGACGCAGCGGGCTTCATCGAGCACGGGCGCGCCGCGGCGGTAAGCGGCGACCTGCTCGACCTCGATGCCGGCTTCGCGCAAGCGGTCGGCCAGCAATTCACGGCCGGTTTCGGCACGCACGATCAGCGCCTTTCTGCCTGCCAGTGCCGGCAGGTCGAGCACCTGCAACAAGGTTTCGGAATCGGTACGTTCAGGGTCGGTCGGGCTGGCGACGCTGGCATTGGCGTCGGTGACGCCATGCCGGGCCAGCGCCTGCTTGCTGCTGTCGCCGACAACAGCGGCAATCACGCCGGCGGGCCATGCATCGATATGGGCAAACGCGGCATCGATCGCATTCGGGCTGACGAAGGCCACCAGCGCATAGTCGCCCAGATGACCCAACGCAGACTTGAGCGCCGCCTCGCGGGCCGATCCCGCTGGCAGCGGGGCGATATCCAGCAGCGGAAAAATGCGGGCATCGAAGCCCAGCGCAGCGAGGCGTGCCGCCAGCGGCTCGGCCTGGGCGCGCGGGCGGGTAATGACGACGGGTGGGCGGCGATTCGGCTCGGTCATTGACGCTCAGGCCGGAGCACGGGGACAGGTCCGGACGAGGGCAGGCTGTCCGGTGCTCAGGCGCTTGTTCAGTCGCTTGTTCGGGCGCTAATTTTGCACTTACTCGGCCGTCTTGCACTCGGCGAGAATGGCAGTCGCATCCTGTGCTTCCAGTTCGCGCGCAATCTGCACGCCCATCGCCTCGGGCGTTTCGGCAGCACCCTTGATGTCGGCCTGCGCGATGCGCTTGCCATCGGGCGTGGCCACCATCGCGCGCAGGCGCATGGCATTGCCGTCGACAGTCGCGAACGCCGCGAGCGGAATCTGGCAGCTGCCGCCGAAGGTGCGCGACAGCTGGCGCTCGGCACGTACCGCACGCTCGGTATCGATGTGATTGAGCGGCGCGAGCAGCGCATTGAGTTCGGGGCGGCCGGAAGGTATCTCGATCGCCATCGCGCCCTGCCCCGGGGCCGGCAGGCTGTCTTCCGGCTCGATGAAGGAGCGGATGCGTTGCGCCATGCCCAGACGTTTCAGGCCGGCTGCGGCGAGGATGATGGCGGCGTAGTCGCCGCGATCGAGCTTGCCGAGGCGGGTGTCGAGGTTGCCGCGCAGCGGCTGGATCACCAGCTGCGGATAGCGTGCCGCGATCAGCGACTGCCGGCGCAGGCTGCTGGTGCCGACAACGGCACCAGCCGGCAGGTCGGCCAGCGACGCGTAATCATTGGAGACGAAGGCATCGCGCGGATCTTCGCGCTCGAGGATGGCCGCCAGCTCGAAACCTTCGGGCAGCTCCATCGGCACATCCTTCAGCGAATGCACCGCCAGGTCGGCGCGGCCTTCTTCCATCGCGACCTCGAGCTCCTTGACGAACAGTCCCTTGCCGCCGACCTTGGACAGCGTGCGATCGAGGATCTGGTCGCCACGGGTGGTCATGCCGAGAATTTCGACAGTGCTGTGAGGATATAATTCGAGCAAGCGCGCCCGAACATTCTCGGCCTGCCACATGGCTAGTCGACTCTCGCGCGAGGCGATCACCAGTTTTCCGGAAAACGATGCGTTCAATTGGGGGACTCTCTCAAGGGGTCGTCGCGAAGCATGATGCGTATCGACCGGTGACGGGAAACGCTAGAAACCGGCGGATTTTATCATGCGCCCCCTGCGCAGATCGGCCGCCTGCCCCTCCTGACACTGCCATGGCCCAATTAAAGACTGCTGCAGCACGCCCCTCCCGCACATCCGCTGGCACTTCCGGTAGCACGACCGCCAAGCCCGCCAAATCCGTCAAACCCGCCAAAGCCAGCCCGGCCAGATCCCGCTTGCTGGACAAGGATGCGCCACTGAAGGAAGACATTCGCCTGCTCGGCCGCCTGCTGGGCGAGGTGATCCGCCAGCAGGAAGGCGAGACGGTGTACGAGATCGTCGAGACCATTCGCCAGACGGCGGTCAGGTTCCGGCGCGATGCCGACCCGCAGGCCGGCGCCGAACTCGACAAGCTGCTGAAGAAGCTGACGCGCGACCAGACCAATTCGGTGGTGCGCGCTTTCTCTTATTTCTCCCATCTGGCCAACATCGCCGAGGACCAGCACCACAACCGTCGTCGCCGCGCGCACCTGCTGGCCGGCTCGGCACCGCAGGCCGGCAGCGTGGCTGCCACCTTGTCGAAGCTGGATGCGGCGGGCGTGGCCGGCAAGGCTGTGCAGGGCTTCTTCAACGATGCACTGGTGTCGCCGGTGCTGACCGCGCACCCGACCGAGGTGCAGCGCAAGAGCATCCTCGACGCCGGCCGCGAGATCGCGCGCCTGCTGGCGCTGCGCGACCTGCCGATGACGGCGCGCGAAAAGCAGCGCAATGCGCAGCTGCTGCATGCCGAGATCGCCCAGCTGTGGCAGACCCGCATGCTGCGCTATTCGCGCCTGACCGTGGATGACGAGATCGAGAACGCCCTCTCCTACTACCGCATCACCTTCCTGCGGGAACTGCCGGGATTGATGGATGACATCGAGGAAGAGGTGCTCGCGCAATACCCGAACCTGCGCACGATGAAGCTGCCACCTTTCGTGCAGATGGGCAGCTGGATCGGCGGCGACCGCGACGGCAACCCGAACGTGAATGCTGCGACCATGACGCGCGCACTGTCGCGCCAGTCGACCACGATCTTCGATTTCTATCTCGATGAAGTGCATGCGCTGGGCGCGGCACTGTCGATCTCGACGCTGCTGGCATCGGTCAGCCCCGAACTGGAAGCGATGGCGAATGCCTCGCCGGACAATTCGCCGCACCGCACCGACGAACCGTATCGCCGCGCCCTGATCGGCGTCTACGCCAGGCTGGCCGCGACCGCGCGCAAGCTGGGCGTGCACAACATCCTGCGCCAGGAAGTGGGCACCGCGCCGCCGTATGCGAATGCCGAAGAATTCATCGCCGAGCTGGACGTGATCGGCGAGTCGCTGCGCAGCAATCACGGGCTGGCGCTGACGCGCCCGCGCCTCAATACCCTGCGCCGCGCCGCCGAAATCTTCGGCTTCCATCTGGCGACGCTGGACATGCGTCAGAGCTCGGACGTGCACGAGCGCGTGCTGGCCGAGTTGTTCCGCGCGGCCGGCGTTTGTCCGGACTATGCGGACTTGTCCGAGCAAGAGAAAGTCATGCTGCTGCTGGCCGAGCTGGAACAGCCGCGCCTGCTGCGCTCGCCTTACCTCACCTACTCGGACGAAACGGTGTCGGAGCTGGGCGTATTGAAAGCCGCGCGCCTGATCCGCGAACAATTCGGCAACCGCGCAATCCGCAACTACATCATCTCGCACACCGAGACTGTGTCCGATCTGCTGGAAGTCTTCCTGCTGCAGCGCGAAGCCGGCCTGATGCATGTCGCGCAGAACGGCAAGGCGCCGGATGCACAGCTGATGGTGATCCCACTGTTCGAGACCATTCCCGACCTGCGCAATGCGCCCGGCATCATGGATGGCTTGCTGTCGATTCCGATGGTGCGCGAACTGGTGCGCCAGCAGGGCCATCTGCAGGAAGTGATGCTCGGCTATTCGGATTCGAACAAGGACGGCGGCTTCATGACCTCGAACTGGGAGCTGTACAAGGCCGAGGTGTCGCTGGTGCAGGTATTCGAGAAGCATGAAGTCAAGCTGCGCCTGTTCCATGGCCGCGGCGGCACCGTGGGCCGCGGCGGCGGCCCCAGCCATGAAGCGATTCTGGCGCAACCGGCCGGCACCGTGAACGGCCAGTTCCGACTGACCGAGCAGGGCGAGATCATTGCGTCGAAATTCTCCAACCCCGAGATTGGCCGCCGCAACCTCGAGCTGGTGGTGGCCGCAGTGATGGAAGCCAGCCTGACCCCGCCGCTGACCGATGGCAAGCGCGCCAAGCGCCTGGCCGAGTTCGAGCGCGTGATGGAGACGCTGTCCGAATACGCGTACCGTGCTTACCGCAATCTCGTGTACGAGACGCCGGGCTTCACCGATTACTTCTTCGCAGCGACGCCGATCGCCGAAATCGCCGAGCTGAACATCGGTTCGCGCCCGGCTTCGCGCAAATCGACGCGCCGCATCGAGGATTTGCGCGCCATCCCCTGGGGCTTTTCGTGGGGCCAGTGCCGGCTGCTGCTGCCGGGCTGGTTCGGCTTTGGCAGCGCGGTCAGCCAGTGGCTGGCCGACGAGCACAGCGGCCCGAAATCCAAGAAGCTGGCCACGCTGAAGGCGATGGTCAAGGAATGGCCGTTCTTCTCGACGCTGCTGTCGAACATGGACATGGTGCTGGCCAAGACCGACCTCGCGGTCGCGTCGCGTTATGCCGGACTGGTGGCGGACAAGAAGCTGCGCAATGCGATCTTCAAGCGTATCGTGGCCGAGCATGAGCTGACGCTGGACTGCCTGTCGCTGGCCACCAGCAGCAAGGGGCGTCTGGCGCAGAACCCGACGCTGGCGCGCTCGATCAAGAACCGCTTCCCCTACCTGGACCCGCTGAACCATCTGCAGGTGGAACTGGTGAAGCGCCACCGCGCATGGAAGGAACAGGGCAAGGAACCGGATATCCGCGTGCACCGCGGCATCCACATGACCATCAACGGCGTGGCGGCAGGTTTGCGCAATACCGGCTGAGGAAGTCGCTTCCTCTATAATTGCGGCTTGTTCCGCACTAGCTGACAGCGAACGAAAGTCACTGGATTCCCCCTTGCAGGGTGCGCCCGGGTGAAAATGCCTGAGCCCTTCCGTGGGCAGACCGCATGCGGTCTGCATTCCCCACGGAACCCTGCGCCGGGATGACGCTCGCCGAACTGGTCGGCCGCACATCCGTCGTCCCGGCGCAGGCCGGGACCCAGCGTCGTTAGTCTGGCCAGCATCCCCTGTAATTCTATTCAGCGTCTTCTCATGAACGACCAATTTGCCAAGAAATCCGAAGCCTGGTCCGCCCGCTTCTCCGAGCCCGTGTCCGACCTCGTCAAGCGCTACACCGCGTCGGTGTTCTTCGATAATCGCCTCGCGCATGTCGATATCCAGGGCTCGCTCGCACATGCGGAAATGCTGGCCGCACAGAAGATCATCAGCCAGCAGGATTACGAAGCGATCCAGCGCGGCATGGCGCAGATCCTGTCCGAGATCGACGGCGGCAAGTTCGAATGGCTGCTCGACCTCGAAGACGTGCACCTGAACGTCGAGAAGCGTCTGACCGAGCTGGTCGGCGATGCCGGCAAGCGCCTGCACACCGGCCGCTCGCGCAATGACCAGGTTGCGACCGACATCCGGCTGTACATGCGCTCCGCGATCGATGACATCCTCGGCCTGCTGAAGAGCCTGCGGCTGGCGCTGGTCGACCTGGCCGAAAAGAATGCCGACACCATCCTGCCCGGCTTCACGCACATGCAAGTCGCGCAGCCGGTGACCTTCGGCCACCACATGCTGGCCTATGTCGAGATGTTCGGCCGCGATGCCGAGCGCATGGCTGACTGCCGCAAGCGCGTCAACCGCCTGCCGCTGGGCGCGGCGGCGCTGGCCGGCACCACTTTCCCGATCGACCGCGAGCGGGTGGCGAAGACGCTGGGCTTCGAAGACGTATGCCACAACTCGCTCGATGCCGTATCCGACCGCGACTTCGCGATCGAATTCTGCGCCGCTGCAGCGCTGGTGATGACGCATGTGTCGCGCCTGTCGGAAGAGCTGGTGATCTGGATGAGCCCGCGCGTGGGCTTCATCGACATCGCCGATCGCTTCTGCACCGGCTCGTCGATCATGCCGCAGAAGAAGAACCCGGACGTGCCCGAACTCGCCCGCGGCAAGACCGGCCGCGTGAACGGTCACCTGATTTCGCTGCTGACGCTGATGAAGGGCCAGCCGCTGGCGTACAACAAGGACAACCAGGAAGACAAGGAACCGCTGTTCGACACCGTCGACACCGTGATCGATACGCTGCGCATCTTTGCCGACATGGCTGGTGGCATCAGCGTGAAGCCGGATGCGATGCGCTCGGCGGCGCTGCAAGGCTATGCGACCGCGACCGACCTCGCCGACTATCTGGTGAAGAAGGGCCTGCCCTTCCGCGACGCGCATGAAGCGGTTGCGCATGCAGTACGCACCTGCGAACAGAAAGGCTGTGACCTGGCCGACCTGACGCTGGACGAACTGCGCCAGTTCTCGGCGCTGATCGGCGATGACGTGCATGCGGTGCTGACCCTGGAAGGCTCGGTCGCCGCACGCAACCATGTCGGCGGCACGGCGCCGGAACAGGTACGCAAGGCGATCGCGCGCGTGCGCAAGCTGCTGGCCTGATCGCACAGCCCATCCAACGGCAGACAAGGCCGCTCTTCGGAGCGGCCTTTTTCTTTGGGCCGCGTATTTGGGCCTTTTTCTTTGGGCCTCGCATTTGGACCTCGCGTTCAGGAGCCTCGCAGTCAGGCGTCCTGCATCCCAATTCCATGAATGCTCAGATCTCGCTTCCATGCACTGCATGCACTGCAGTTAAACCCGGCCTTAAGACCACCTTCCGTTCAGAACAAGGATTTGCTCATCGTCATCGTTGTGATAAAACGTCAACACCTGCAGGAGGACACCCCTAACGGATCACGGTGATGATCGCTGTTGCAAAGCAGCATGCGGCCAAGGCGCGTGACAGTCATACATTGCCCGGCACCCTCAACGCTACCTTTGAACGCATGAGAACCTGACCATGAATGTCCTCCTCTCCCTCTCTCGATACATCGATGCGCTCAACGAACGCATCGGCCTGACCATCAGTTGGGCACTCCTCGCTGCAGTGCTGATCTGTGCCGGCAATGCACTGGTGCGCTACCTGTTCAACACCAGCTCGAATGCCTGGCTGGAAATTCAGTGGTACCTGTTCGGCGCAATCTTCCTGCTCGCAACCTCATACACCTTGAAGCGTAACGAGCATGTGCGCATCGATGTGATCACAGGCCATTTGTCCAAGCGCACGCAGGCCTGGATCGATGTGCTCGGCTTCGTGTTCTTCATGCTGCCGGTGACGGTGCTGATCCTGAACTTCGCGCTGCCGTATGCAATGGAATCGATACGCAACCAGGAAGTATCGAGCAACGCCGGCGGCCTGATCGTGTGGCCGGCCAAGGCGCTGATTCCGCTGGGCTTCCTGCTGCTGACGCTGCAAGGCATTTCCGAGCTGATCAAGCGCGTCGGCTTCCTGATGGGCCGGGTCGACGCCAGCGTGTTCGAGAAGCAGCAGACGACCCCCGCAGAAGAGATCGAAGCCATCGCTGCCGCCAACCAGTTGCAGGTGCCGGCCGGCGTGGTCACGGCGACTGCATCGGATTCAGCGCCTGCTTCAGCGTCTTCGCCCGTCAGTGACACAGCGAGCGGGCGCACCGGCGCCCAGGCATCGAATCGCGGCGATACCACCGGCAACGTCGCGGAGGCCTGAGATGACTGCCTTCCTGATCGCAAACATGGCCCCCATCATGTTCGCCACCCTGGTGGTGTTCCTGTTGTCGGGCTTCCCGGTCGCCTTCTCGCTGGCAGCCAACGGCCTGTTGTTCGGCATGATCGGCATCGAGGTCGGACTGCTGAAACCGGAATTGCTGCAAGCTTTGCCGAACCGCTTGTTCGGCATCATGGGCAATGACACGCTGCTGGCGATTCCCTTCTTCACTTTCATGGGGCTGATCCTCGAGCGCTCCGGCATGGCCGAGGACTTGCTCGATACCATCGGCCAGCTGTTCGGCCCGCTGCGCGGCGGCATTGCGTATGCAGTGATCTTCGTCGGCGCGCTGCTGGCGGCGACCACCGGCGTGGTGGCCGCCTCGGTGATCTCGATGGGCCTGATCTCGCTGCCGGTGATGCTGCGCTATGGCTATGACCGCAGGATTGCGTCCGGCGTGATTGCCGCGTCGGGCACGCTGGCGCAGATCATCCCGCCATCGCTGGTGCTGATCGTGATGGCCGACCAGCTGGGTCGCTCCGTCGGCGACATGTACCAGGCAGCGCTGCTGCCGGGCTTGCTGCTGACCGCAATGTATGCCGGTTATGTGCTGCTGGTGTCCATCGCGCGTCCGGCCGCGCTGCCGGCACTGCCGCCGGAAGCGCGCAACCTGCGCCAGCCGGATGGCTCGGCAGGCTTGCCGTCGCTGGCCGCGGTCATCGGACTCGGCGTGCTGACTGCCTGGGCCTACAAGACCTTCTATCTCGCCGTGTACAAGCCGACGCTGCCGCAGGATGAAGCCATCGTCTATGCCACCGTGATCGGCGTGGCGGTCAGCTATGGCACGGCACTGCTGAACCAGAAAGCGAAGCTGGGCCTGCTGTCGAAGATGGCCGAGCGCGTGGTGCTGGTGCTGGTGCCGCCGCTGGCGCTGATCTTCCTGGTGCTGGGCACGATCTTCGTCGGCATCGCGACGCCGACCGAAGGCGGCGGCATGGGTGCGCTGGGGGCGATGATCCTCGCGCTCTCCAATCGCCGGCTGAAGCTGGACTTGCTGAAACAGGCGATGAACTCGACCACGCGCCTGGCCTGCTTCGTGATGTTCATCCTGATCGGCTCCAGCGTGTTCTCGCTGGTGTTCCGCGGCGTGAATGGCGACCTGTGGGTCGAGCACCTGCTGAGCTCGCTGCCGGGCGGGAATGCGGGCTTCCTGATCGTGGTGAACCTGCTGTTCTTCGGGCTGGCCTTCTTCCTGGACTTCTTCGAGCTGGCCTTCATCCTGGTGCCGCTGGTGGGCCCGGTGGCCGACAAGATGGGCATCGACCTGATCTGGTTCGGCGTGCTGCTGTCGGTGAACATGCAGACCTCGTTCATGCACCCGCCGTTCGGCTTTGCACTGTTCTACCTGCGCTCGGTGGCACCCAAGCAGGTGAAGACCAGCGAGATTTACTGGGGCGCGGTACCCTTCGTCGGGCTGCAATTGCTGATGGTGGCACTGATCATCGTGTTCCCGTCGCTGATCTCGGTCGGCAGCAAGATCGACATGAAGGAGCAGCTGGAACTGAACATCAACATGCAGGACAGTTCCTTCGGTAGTGATACGCCCAACATACAGTTCAAGGTCGAAGGCGATGACATGACCGACATGAAGCTGGACTTCCCGGCCGAGGAGGCGACCAAGCCCGCCAAATGATCGCCCGGCGCTGACGCGGCCAGGCGCCGCGTCAGCGTCACCCCCGATCGACAACGCACCTTCTGGTGCGTTTTTTTCGCCCGTGCCCTGCCCTTGATTCGTCATTGCGAGAGCTACGCTACTGACTAGCGACTGCTGATTAGTGACTGCTGACCAGCGACTGCTGACTGCCAACTGCTGCTGCCGATGGCGAGGCCCAAAAAAAAGCCCGCATCGCTGCGGGCTTTTTTTGGGAGCGTGAGGCTCAGGACTTGCGGCCAATCAGGTAGCTCTGCACCGGGTTTTCCGCCACCGAGTACCAATTGTTCTGGTCCTGGCGGAAGCGGCGCCACGGCTCCAGCACCTTCTTGAAGCGCGGGTTCTTCGCTGCCTCTTCGTCGATCACTTCCAGCGCCGACTTGTAGCAGGCGTCCATGATGGGCTTGGAGAAGGTGCGCAGCTTGACGCCGTTCTTCACCAGCCGTGCCAGCGCCGCCGGGTTGCGCGCGTCGTACATGGCCTGCATCGCGACATGGGCTTCATAGGTCGCCGCCTCCAGCGCGTTCTGGTATTCCTTCGGCAGCTTGTCCCATTCCTTCTGGTTCACATAGAACGACAGCTGCGCGCTCGACTCCCACCAGCCCGGCGTGTAGTAGTAAGGCGCAACCTTGTTGAAGCCCAGCTTTTCGTCGTCATACGGCCCGATCCATTCGGCGGCGTCGATGGTGCCCTTTTCCAGCGCCGGATAGATGTCGCCACCGGCAATCTGCTGCGGAACCACACCCAGTCTCTGCATCACACGGCCGGCAAATCCGCCGACGCGCATCTTCAGGCCTTGCAGGTCCTGCGGCGTGCTGACCTCGCGACGGAACCAGCCACCCATCTGGCAGCCGGTATTGCCGCCCATGAAGTTGACGATGCCATAGTCATGGAAGAACTCGCGCATCAGCTGGCGGCCGCCACCCTGGTCCATCCACGCGGTCTGCTGGCGCGCGGTCAGGCCGAACGGAATCGCGGTGTCGAAGGCAAAGGTCGCATCCTTGCCGAAGTAGTAGTACGACGCCGAATGGCCCATCTCGACGGTACCGGCCTGCACCGCATCCATCACTTGCAATGCCGGCACCAGTTCGCCGCCGGGGAAGGTACGGATATTGAATTTGCCATCGGTGAGCTGCGACACCCGTTTGGCCATGATCTCGGACGCACCGAAGATGGTGTCGAGCGATTTCGGAAAACTGGAAGCGAGCCGCCAGTTGATGGTGGGATTGCTTTGCGCAATGGCCGGAGCGGCCACCGCGGCACCGGCCAGGCTCGCTGCTGCTGCGTGGATGAAACGACGACGTGTCATGAAGAGTCCCCTTTTTCCCGATACAGAAATAGGTGCGAATTCGCCGACCGGGTTTTTGCGAATATGCACTGCCAAATTAATTTTTCGGCAATTCTGTGAGTGCGGGTCGACGGCGGCAATACCTAATTCATGGCAAATGCGGGACTGTTGTTGGCATGCATGATTAAAAACATTTCTACGTGCTCAAGCAAAATTTCTATTCGCTACGGCGTCGTAACAGGTGATGAGGGCTCTGTTGTTAATTCGCTGCGAGTTCAGTGAATAACCGCAAGCTCGCAAACTGAATGCGCGAAGGAAGAAAACAAAACGGACCGTGCTGGCGGCAGCGGTCCGTCAAAAGTGAAGCAGAGAATTTGCGCCAGCGCAGATTGGCGCAGGTCAAACGCACAGGCGCGCGTGGACAGCGCGCGACGTCAGCCGCCGGCGATGGTCATGCTGCCGATCAGGATGGAACCGGTGTTCTTGGTGCCGCGGCACAGCACGTCATTGCCGATGGCGACCATGTCGGCGAACATGTCCTTCAGGTTGCCGGCAATCGTGATCTCTTCCACCGGGTACTGGATCACGCCATTCTCGACCCAGTAACCCGACGCGCCGCGCGAATAATCACCGGTCACGTAATTGACGCCATGGCCCATCAGCTCGGTGACGAGCAAGCCCGTGCCCATCTTCTTCAGCATGCCGACGAAATCATCGCCCGCCTGCGTGAGCGTCGACTGCAGCGTCAGGTTGTGCGAGCCTCCCGCATTGCCGGTGGTTTGCATGCCGAGCTTGCGTGCCGAATAGGTGGACAGGAAATAGCCCTGCACCACGCCATCCTTCACCACATCGCGCTGTTGGGTACGCACGCCTTCCTCATCGAAAGGCGCGGAACCGACGGCACCCGCCACGTGCGGATTTTCATGCACCTGTAGGTGCGATGCGAACACCTGCTTGCCGATGGATTCGGTCAGGAAGCTGGACTTGCGGTACAGCGAGCCGCCCGACACCGCCTGCACGAAGCTGCCCAGCAGGCCGCAGGCCAGCGGCGCCTCGAACAGCACCGGGCACTTGCGGGTGTCGAGCTTGCGCGCATTCAGCCGCGACAGCGCGCGCTCGGCCGCATAACGGCCTACGGCTTCGGGCGAAGCCAGCTTGGCCGGATTGCGGTCCGACGAATACCAGTCGTCGCGCTGCATGTTGTTGCCGCGGCCGGCGATCGGCGATACCGAGATCGAATGGCGCGAATACGGATAGCCGGCGAGGAAGCCGCGCGAATTCGCCAGCACGAAGTGCGACTGCTGCGCATAGGTGTTGGCACCTTCGCTGTTGGTGATGCGCTTGTCGACCGCGAACGCCGCAGCTTCGCAGCGCAGCGCCAGCTGCACCGCCTCTTCGGCCGAAATCGTCCAAGGGTGGAACAGGTCGAGGTCGCGCGGCGCGGTTTCGAGCTGATCGGCGTCGGGCAGGCCGGCGCAGTCATCCTCGGCGGTGAAGCGGGCGATGTTGTAGGCCGCGTCCACCGTATCCTTCAGCGACTGCAGCGAAAAGTCCGAGGTGCTGGCATTGCCGCGGCGGATGGCGCGACCTTCGCCGAGATAGACGGTGATGCCTATCCCCTTGTCCTTGTTCTGCTCGATGGTCTCGACCGCGCCCTTGCGCACCGTGACCGACAGCCCCTGCCCCTCGCTGAGCTCGACCACGGCGTCGGAAGCGCCTTTCTCTTTGGCAAAGCGCAGCATGTCGGACGCGATTTGCTTCAGCTGGTCCTGGGAGTGGGTGAACACGGGCTTGTCCATGGGAGTCTTTGGCAGGCTGGGAGTCAAAGCGGTTATCATAGCAGCCGTTCAAGAAAGACATTGCCACCATGCCGAATGCAAACCGCGGCGCCGTCGGATTCCAGTCCAGCGAATTCGAACAGCAGTACGAGCGCCCCTCCAAATCCCAGCTCAAGCGCGAAATGACCGCGCTGCAGAAGCTGGGTTCCGTCCTGGTCGAAGCGCCGCGCGACCGCGTCAAGCGCGTGCCCATGCCGGAGGACGTGCTGGAGGCCATCCTCGCCTGCCAGAAGATCACCAGCCATGAAGGCCGCCGCCGCCAGCTGCAATACGTGGGCAAGAAGATGCGCACGCTGACCGAAGAGGAAGTGGCCGTGATCCAGGCCACCGTCGACGGCTGGCGCGGCGCATCGCGTGCCGAAGCCGCCGCGCTGCACGCCGTCGAGCGCCAGCGCGACAAGCTGCTGGCTGATGACGGCGCGCTGACCGAGCTGTGTGCGCAGCACCCGGAACTGGATGTGCAGCAGATGCACACGCTGATCCGCAATGCGCGCAAGGAGCAGGCGGAGAGCAAGCCGCCCAAGGCTTACCGCGAAATCTTCCAGATCCTGAAGTCGCTGCATGCCGCCCCCGACAACAACCCGCAAGAAGAACAGCACGACGATGAAGAAGACGAGGACGCATCCTGACGAACTGATCATCGGCCTGGTGTCGATCTCGGATCGTGCATCGACCGGCGTTTATGAGGACCAGGGTGTGCCGGCGCTGCGCGACTGGTTCACCTCCGCACTGAGCAGTCCGTGGCAGATGGAGACGCGCCTGATCCCCGATGAGCAGGCCGTGATCGAAAAGACCCTGATCGAGCTGGTTGATGATGTCGGCTGCGACCTGGTGCTGACCACCGGCGGCACCGGCCCGGCCCGGCGCGATGTCACACCCGAGGCGACGCTGGCCATCGGTACCAAAGAGATGCCCGGCTTCGGCGAGCAGATGCGCCAGATCAGCCTGAAGTTCGTGCCCACCGCGATCCTGTCGCGCCAGGTGGCCGTGATCCGCGAAACCGCCGACCATGCTGCGCTGGTGATGAACCTGCCGGGCCAGCCGAAGTCGATCCGCGAGACGCTGGAAGGCCTGAAGGACAGCGAAGGCAACAGCATCGTGGGCGGTATCTTCGCCGCTGTACCGTATTGCGTGCAGCTGATCGGTGGCCCGTACATCGAGACCAACGACGCTGTCTGCAAGGCCTTCCGTCCGAAGACGGCGATTCGCGCAAAATAAATCGACGTTCACGCTATCGAAGTCCACGCTTCGCCGGCCTGCCCAGTCACAGCCTTTGCTGCACCGGCCTGATTCGCGACGGTAGCACCAGTAGCACCCTATGGCGCTACCGCGCCCCATCCATCAACACAACTAAAGCCGACAGATGACCGACCTGCCCCTGCTTGAGACCGTAGAGATCGCCACCGGCGACAACCCGGCCGCTTCCATCATCTGGATGCATGGCCTCGGCGCCGACGGCAATGACTTCGTGCCCATCGTGCGCGAGCTGAACCTGACCGGCCTGCCCGCGATCCGCTTCGTGTTCCCGCATGCAGAAACGATGCCGGTCACGATCAACAATGGCTATGTGATGCGTGCGTGGTACGACATCCTCGGCATGGACCTGGTGCGTCGCGAAGACGAAGCCGGCCTGCGCGCGTCGCAGGCACGCATCGAGCAACTGATCGCGCGTGAAATCGCGCGCGGCATCCCCGCCGAACGCATCGTGCTGGCTGGTTTCTCGCAGGGCTGCGCGATGACGCTGCAGACCGGCCTGCGCTATCCGCACAAGCTGGCCGGCCTGATGTGCCTGTCCGGCTACCTGCCGCTGGCCGACAAGATCGCCGCCGAGCGCAGCGCCGCCAACCAGCAGACCCCGATCTTCATGGCCCATGGTCGCGGCGACAACGTCGTGCTGATCAATCGCGCCGAGGCTTCGCGCGAACTACTTACCTCGCTCGGCTATGCGATCGCATGGCATGAATACATGATGCCGCACTCGGTCTGCGAGGAAGAGATCGACGACATCGGTGGCTGGCTGCGCAGCGTACTCGGAGGAGCACAAGCATGAGCATGACCGCATCCCGTCTGATCGCTCGTCCCTTCAAGCAGGCCTGCGCGCTGCTGCTCGCGCTGGCAGGCCTGGCGGCGCTGCCGCTGGCCGCACAGGCGGCAGGCGACCTGACCTGCACCATCAGCGGCGCATCCGAAGTCACGCCCGACGGCAAGCTCGACGCGCTGGCTGGCGGCAAGAATTACTACGAGACCGTGGCCGGCGCCGAATTCATCGTCCAGCGCGACAAGGGCACGATGATGGGCCGCTTCGTCAGCAATGCCGGCTGGAAGGTCAGCGTGATCGACCCGGGCTCGGCGACCAATGCGTTCAAGGTGCTGTCCACCCGCCCGGGCGGCCGCTACCAGAGCCAGTATTTCGAAGTGCGCGTACAGGACAAGGGGGACAAGAAGCCCTTCGTGCTGGTCGCGGCCGAAGTCCTGCACGGTACCTGCTCGCAGTAAGCCCCGGCGACCAGCGCCTGACGGGCGCATGCAGCAGGACGGTCCCTTCGGGGATGGCATCGCCCTGCAGTAAGTCCGCGCTGCGCGCCCGCAGAGCATGGCCCTCGGGCAGCGTCCTGCCCTGAGATCGGCTATACTCGCGCCTTCAACGACCGCACGCGTGCCGTGGGTCCCTGCCTGCAATACCTCCCGAAACCGCTGAATCAAAGGAAACCAGCCATGTCCTGGATGGACTCGCTCGACCACGTCATCTCGCATCAACTCGAAGCCCTCGCACCGGAAACCGACCAGAGCGCCGCATTCCCGCGTCCCGTCATCGATGCGCTGGCCAGGGACGGCCTGCTCGGCCTCATCAGCAGCAAGGATGTCGGTGGCCTCGGCCTCGGCATGGCCGAAGCCAGCCAGGTGGTGGTCAAGCTGGCACAGACCTGCCCGTCGACCGCGATGATCGTCTGCATGCACTATTGCGCTGTGGCCGTGATCGAGCAGCTGGGCCCCGAGAACGTTCGTCGCGACATCGCTGCCGGCAAGCACCTGACGACGCTGGCGTTCTCCGAAGCCGAGTCGCGCAGTCATTTCTGGGCGCCTGCCAGCACTGCCACCAAGGCCGGCGATGATGTGCTGCTGGAAGCACGCAAGAGCTGGATCACCTCGGCCTTCCAGGCTGACTCCTACGTCTGGTCGTCCAAGCCTGTGGCCGCCGAAGGCGCCAGCAGCCTCTGGCTGGTCGATGCAAAGGCCGAAGGCCTGACGCTGGCTGCGCCGTTCAACGGCCTCGGCATGCGCGGCAATGCCTCGTCGCCGGTCACGGCCACGCAAGTGAAAGCCACGATGGCGCTGGGCGAAGACGGCAAGGGCTTCGACATCATGATGGGCGTCGTGCTGCCGTGGTTCAGCGTGCTGAATGCATCGTGCTCGGTCGGCACCATGGACGGCAGCCTGGCGCGCGCGATCGCGCACGTCGGCGCCACCCGCCACCAGCACCTCGACAGCTCGCTTGCCGACCTGCCGACCATCCGCGCCTACCTCGCGAAAGCCCACATCAAGGCCGACATGGCGAACGCACTGCTGCAGGACACGCTGGCTGCCATTAGCGGCGGCCGTGCCGACACCATGCTGCGCGTGCTGGAAGTCAAAGCGGCCTGCGCCGAAGCGGCACTGGAGGTGACCGATGCGGCGATGCGCGTCTGCGGCGGTGCGGCCTTCCGCAAGGAAGTCGGCGTCGAGCGCCTGTTCCGCGATGCGCGCGCTGCGCACGTGATGGCACCGACCACCGACGTGCTGTATGACTTCATCGGCAAGGCCATTACCGGCCTGCCGCTGTTCTGATCCGGCTGCAAGGAGCAACAATGAGCAAGCAAGTACTGGTGATGGGTGCAGTCGCCTATGCACCGAAAGTCGTGACGATCTGGGAAGGTTTCAAGGCCTGGTTCCGCGAGCACGGTCTGGAATTCGACTTCGTGCTGTATTCGAATTACGAGCGCCAGGTTGAAGACCAGTTCAACGGCAAGTTGCATGTGGCATGGAATTCGCCGCTGGCCTGGGTGCGCGCCGAGCGCATCGCGAAGGCCAGGGGCTTGCAGGTGTCGGCGGTCGCAATGCGCGACACCGACTGTGACCTGACCTCGGTGCTGGTCGTTCGCAATGACAGTGGCATCGCTGCCGTCGATGGCCTGAAGGGCAAGACCGTCGGCTTCGGTGCGATCGATTCGCCGCAGGCGACGCTGATCCCGCTCGACCACCTGCGCCAGCAAGCGCTGGTGGCCGGCCGCGACTACACCGCGCAGCGCTTCGACGTCCTGGGCGGCAAGCATGGCGACCACGTTGGCGGCGAACTCGACGCGGCCAAGGCACTGGTGGCCGGCAAGATCGATGCCGCATGGATGATCGACGGTAACCACCTCGCGTTCTCGTCGGATGGCACGCTGCCGTCCGGCCAGACGAAAGTCATTGCCCGCACCGCGCCTTTCGACCACTGCAACTTCACGGTCAGCCCCGGCGCACCGCAGGAACTGATCACCCGCTTCACCGAACTGCTGCTCGGCATGCGCTGGGATGACCCGGCCGTGCGCCCGCTGCTGGAACTCGAAGGCCTGCGCCAGTGGAAGGTCGGCCGCACTTCCGGTTATGCTGCGCTCGAACGTGCCGTTGATGATGAAGGTTTCTACGATGCTGCAGGCAGTATCACCGCCCACAACTATCAATATTGAGTCGCTTGGACTCGACCAGGGCGCGCACCTGTTGATCAGGCGCGCGCTGAATGCGCTCGCCGTCGGTGACACCTTGCGTGTGACCGGCAGCGCGCCCGACTGGGACATGCACCTGCTGGCCTGGTGCCGCAGCAATGGCCATGCGGTCACCTTCGATGGCGACCATGCGGACATCGTGCGCGGTCCTTTCCAGCTGGGCCGCTGGCACGGCGCAGAACGCCATGGCGCCGCCGACCGCGCGGCGCCGGAAGCAGTGGCCGAGCAGGCACAGCCGGACTGGGGCGTGGCCGCACGCGGCGCGACGGTCGAAGCGGGCAGTCCCGGCTTCGATTTCCGCTTCAGCGAAAAATCCGCGATCTGGGCCGAGTCTGCAGCCGACCTGTACCAGCAAGCGCTGGCCGGGCAATGGGACCCGGCGACGGCGATCGACTGGCAGGCCATGACGGATCTGCCGGACGAAATCGAAGATGCCGTCGTACAGGTGATGACTTACCTGATCGAGAACGAAAATGCCGCGCTGCTGGTGCCGGCACGCCATCTCGGCCATGTGCATCCGCACTTTCGCGAAGTGATGCAGATGTTGGCGATACAGTGCGCCGATGAGGCGCGCCATGTGGAAGTGTTCACGCGCCGAGCGACGCTCAAACGCAGCAACCCGGCATTGTCGGGAGCGGGCGGGCAGGCCTCGCTGAAGACGCTGTTCGAGGCGGGCGACTTTTCCAGCAGCGCTTTCCTGCTGTCGGTGCTCGGCGAAGGCAGCTTCGTGAACCTGCTGAACTTCCTGCATCAGTACGCGCCGGATCCGGTCACCTCGCAGATTGCACGGCTGGTCGCACGCGACGAGGCGCGCCACGTCGCCTTCGGCATGGCCCACCTCGAATATCGGCTGTCGCAAGACCCGGGCTATATCGCATCGCTGCGCGCCGCGGTCGAGCAGCGCTACGATATGCTGGCGTCGAGCGCCGGGCTGAATGAAGAAGTGTTCGATGCCTTGATATTGCTGGCCGCCGGCGACACCACGCCGGCTGCGATTGCGAAGGGCTTTGCACGCGTGCAGCAGCTGAAACAGGACATGGGCACCGGCCGCAAGGCGAGGCTCACGCGACTGGGCTTCCCGCCGGATGAGGCCGAGCGTCTGTCGGGCATGCATACGCGGAATTTCATGTGATCGTTGCAAGACACGGGGTCCCGGTCTGCGCCGGGACGACGTAGCACGGACTGCAGGCCATCCAACGTCTTCCCGGCGAACGCCGGGATCCCCTGTCTTCAGTGATGCTGCTCCATGCGCGACGTCTTCATGGTGTCGGGCATGCGCAGGTACACCAGCAGCGACACCGCGATGCAGGCCGTCGCATACCAGTAAAAGCCGCTTTCCATCCCCGCTTTCTTGAAGCTGAGCGCGACCGCATCGACGGTGCCGCCAAAAATTGACACTGTCAGCGCATAGGGCACGCCGACACCGAGCGCGCGTACCGAAGTCGGGAACAGCTCGGCCTTGATGATGCCGGTGATCGACGTGTACCCGGACACGAACACCCACGCGCCGCAAATAAGCAACCACGCCATCCACGGGCTCTTTACCTGCGACAGTGTCGTCAGCAGCGGTACCGTGCACAACACGCCGAGGATGCCGAACCAAAGCAGCAAGGGCTTGCGGCCGATGCGATCCGACAGCGCGCCATAGGCCGGCTGCAACAGCAGCGCGACGACCAGATAACCGAGCACCACCATCGTCACCTGCGCGTCGTCGAGACCAACCGACAGTTTCAGGAATTTCTGCATGTACGTGGTGTAGGTGTAGAACGCGCTGGTGCCGCCTATCGTGATGCCGACCACCAGCAGCAATTCGCGCCAGTGCGCGAGCAAGGCCCGCATCGTGCCGGTACGTGCATTGGGGACGGCATCGCCAGCGCCGTGTACAGCGCTGCCAGCAGCACCAGCGCCAACGGTGCTACCGGCGCTACCGGCCGAAGAGCGCGCCGCCTGATAGTGGTCAGTCTCGTGCATGTCGCGCCGCATGAACAGCGCATACACCGACAGCAGCGCGCCGATCACGAAAGGTATGCGCCAGCCCCAGGCCCGCAATTCTTCCGGTGTCAGGAAAACCTTCTGCAGCACCAGCAGCAGCACGATCGCCATCAACTGGCCGCCGATCAGCGTCGTGTACCAAACCCCTGAATAGAAGCCGCGTTGCCGGGTACCCGCCATCTCGGCGAGGTAGGTCGCGCTGGCACCGTACTCGCCGCCCTGCGACAAGCCTTGCAGCAAACGCGCCACCACCAGGATCACTGCCGCAGCCGCGCCGATGTCGGCGTGCGTGGGGCTGACCGCCACCAGCAGCGAACCAAAACACATCAATAGCACCGACACCATCAGCGAACGGCGACGTCCGTAACGGTCCGCGATCCAGCCGAACAGCAAACCGCCCAGCGGCCGCACGACGAAGGCGGCCGCAAACACGGCTGCGGCCGACAGCTGCTGCGCCACCGGGTCGGCCGACGGGAAGAAGGCCGGCGCGAAGTACAGCGCGAAGGCGGTATACGCATAGACGTCGTACCACTCGATCAGGTTGCCGATCGAGCCGACCAGGATGGCCTTGACGCGGCTGCGCGGCGTAGTGCCGTCATCAGCCGGCGCGGTCGCGGCACGGTCCTCGCTGTCAGCGCGTGCTGAACTTGCGGTCGCTGGCAAAGCTCGGTCGGATGTCGCCCCTGGCGTCATGTTCAATCTCCGAAGTGATGGGGTGTCAGGTCAGTCGGGGCGAATTTGCGGCGGCCCGATGTTGAATTCGTGGCATCATAAGCGCTAACGCGATCAGGAGACGCATCGACCTTCCACGGACGATGCCAATACAACAAGAATGACAGCAACACCCGCGGCGCACAACGCTCAACCCGATTTCAGCGTGCTGTTCATCTGCATGGGCAATATCTGCCGCAGCCCGACAGCGCATGGCGTATTCCGCGATCGCGTGCGACGCGCGGGACTCGAACATCGCGTGCAGGTCGATTCGGCCGGCACGCACAACTACCATCCGGGCGATCCGCCCGATCGTCGCAGCCAGCGCGCTGCGGCCATGCGCGGCTACGACCTGTCCGACCTGCGCGCTCGCCAGCTGCAAGACGCTGACTTCCATCGTCACCACCTGCTGTTGGCGATGGACTGGGACAACCTTGCGCTCACCGAGCAGCTGTGCCCCGCTTCCCAGCGCCGCAAAGTGCGCCGGCTGACCGAGTTCTGCCGCCGCCACGAAGCCGCGGTAGTGCCCGACCCGTATTACGGTGGCGATGCCGGTTTCATGCATGTGCTCGACCTGATCGAGGATGCCTGCGACGGCCTGCTCGCGCATGTACAGCGGCAACTGCTGGCGGATACGCATACGCTCGCCGACGGAGCGCTGCAATGAACAAGACCCGACTCGCGCTGCTGGGCCTGGCGGGCGTGGTCGCCGTGGTGTTCATCGCCTATGCGATCGGTGTACTCGTGCTGGGCCTCGGCCGCAGCAGCAACCAGACCTACCAGACCCGCGGCAAGCTCGAAGCGGTGTGTGACGTCGTCGTGCAGCGGCCGGTCGACGGACTGAACCAGCCCTTCGAGACGGGCAAGCTGGCGCTGCCCGTGGTGATCGACTTCGATGAGATGACCGGCGCCTATGCCGGAGAATATTCGATCTCGCTCAATCGCAAGGGCTCGCTGCATGTCGACGGCGACAAGGTCGAGATCCTGCGACAGGCGATGTTCCGCCGCTATGGCATCACGATTCAGGGCGAACATGCGGAACTGGACCGCAAGACCGGCGAATTCCAGCAGTGGCTGGACCTCGGCAACGAAAAGCGCCTGACACTGATGACGGGCAAGTGCCATCGCCCCGACAACGCGCCGTTCTGATCGTCCCCGCCGCGACCGGGCACCTCACGCCTCATCGCCGCCTCATCGCCGCCTCATCGCCGCCTCATCGCCGCCCGTCGCTCTTCCCCACCGTTCATCGTTGAACATCGATGATCGTCGATGTTCATCTCTCCACCTTTTTGCGCAAGGACTGCAGCACGCCATAGGCGCGCGGCCAGTCGTCGCGCACCGTGTTGCGCAAGCGCCGCAACCAGGTCGCATCTTCGCGATGCAAAACCACATCGACCTTGTTGAAGCGCATGCTGCGGCGTGATGCATGCGGCCGCACGTTCCACTGGTAAGGCTGCGACGCCGGCACATAGTGCGCCGTGAACGAGCGGCGCGAGCAGCGCGCATCGGCAGTCGGCAGGCTGCCGTGGATGGTCAGCGACGACCACAGCAGCATGTCCCCCTGTCGGAGCACCGGCGCCAGGCAATCGAGCGGACCATTGCGCACGAAGTCGGCCATGCGTGCCTTGTATTCCGGCGAATTCGGATCGCCCTCCTCGCCCGGCACGCGCATGCGGTGGCTGCGCGGCACGACGAAGAAGCGGCCGGCTTGCGGGTCGATGTCCTCGGCCGCGACCCACACCCCTATCATGTGGCCCGCCTGACCGGCATCGATGTAGTGTCCATCGCGATGCGCCCAGGTGGTCTGGTTGCCGTCGAAATACATGGTGTGCACGATGCGTGCTGGCTCGCCGCACAGCAGGCGCATCGCGCGCTGCACGGTCGGATGCGTGAGCACGTTGAGGCCGGCACGGCGGAAGGCCGCGTATTTGCGCTCGGGCAGGTCTTGCAGGTTCATGATCGGATACTTCATGAAGCCGGCCGGCGTATACACATGGCGCTCGAACTTGCCCGACGCATGGCGCTCGAAAAAGCCGAGGTGGTCAGGCAGCACTTCGCGCCGGAATGCGTCGATGCCGGCCTGGCACAGTCGCGGCGCGACCGCATTGCGTACCACGATGCAGCCCTCTTCCTCGAACCAGGCACGAAAGCGTTCCGGCGCTTCCAGCGTCGGATACGGATCGGCGATGTAACCGCGCGGCTTCTCGAGCACCGTGCTGCGCGGCAGTACCACCGGGTCCGGCGGCGAGGGGGCATGGTCGGCAGGCCAGTTGCCGGCCGGGGCGGGAGAGCGTGCAGGCTCGTCAGCCTGTGCCAGAGGTTCTTCGATGGCCATGGGAAGGATTGCGCACGCAAGCGGAAGTCAAGGGAAGGCTGCGAGTCTAGCCAGCGCACCACTTGCGCCTTTGTGAGCGCACAAGTCCCATCCTCGCGCGCCGCGCGCCGCATCATGTTCGCTGCCGATGACATGGCCGTTGCGACTACAATCGCTGCGTGAATACCGCTTCGAACCCCGACCACGAGAACCGCGCGGGCCATGCAAGTGATGCAGACCGCGACGACCATGAAAACCATCAGCCCCATCAGAACCATGAAAACCTCAGGGACCCAGCGACCCCAAAGAACGCAAAGGCCCCGATGAGCACGCTGCGCCTGCAGGACAGGCCGCTGGTGGTTGCCCTGTCCGGCACCCTGTCGCTGGCGATCGCGATGGGCATCGGCCGCTTTGCGTTCACGCCGCTGATGCCGATGATGCTGCACGACGGCCTGCTCGACATCACCGCCGCCAGCTGGCTGGCCAGCGTCAATTATCTGGGCTACCTGATCGGCGCCTTGCTGTGCACCTTCCAACCGGTGCTGTGGCGTCGGCTGTCGCTGGCGCCGCTGCGTCCGTCGGCGATGCTGAAAGTCGGGCTGGTCGCTACCTGCCTGCTGACAGCCGCGATGGCTGTCGATGAGCCTCGCGCCTGGCCCTGGCTGCGCTTCCTGGCCGGTGTCGCTTCGTCGGTCGCTTTCGTGTTCACGTCGGCCTGGTGCCTCGGCCACCTGGCACGTCTGAAGGTGCCGCAGGCAGGCGGCCTCGTGTACGCGGGCCCGGGCGTGGGCATCGTCGTCAGCGGCTTGCTGGCTTCGGCGATGGTGCAGCTGAAATGGGTATCGCCCTACGGCTGGCTGGCCTTTGGCCTGCTGGCCGTGTTGCTGACACTGCTGGTGTGGCGTGTGTTCACGCATGACGACGTGCCGCAGGCGCAGGCAGCCGCAGCGACCGCCGTCCGCGGCAGCGGGCACGCAGAGGCCGCCGCGCTGACGGTCGCCTACGGACTGGCCGGCTTCGGCTACATCATCACCGCCACCTTCCTGCCCGTGATCGCGCGCGCAGCGCTGCCAGGCTCGGTATGGCTGGACTTGTTCTGGCCCATCCTCGGCATGGGCGTGGCGGTGGGCGCGGTGCTGGCGTCGCGCATTCCTGCGCATGTGGATCCGCGTCTGCTGCTGGTGGGCTGCTACCTGATGCAGGCGGCCGGCGTGATGATGGGCGAATGGTTGCCGACGCTGACCGGGTTCGCGCTGGGAAGCATTCTGGTCGGGCTGCCGTTCACCGCAATTACCTTCTTCGTGCTGCAGGTGGGCCGCCGCCTGTATCCGCAAGCGGCCTCGACCATCATCGGTTTGCTGTCGGCTTCCTTTGCGCTGGGGCAGATCGTCGGCCCGCCGGTGGCCGCCGCCTTGCTGGCGCGTGCGCCGAACCATGCGACCGGCTTCGACTGGTCGTTACAGGTCGCCTCGCTGACGCTGGTGGCGGGCGGAGCGATCTATGCGTGGATGGTGAAGGCCTTCAGGCACGCCTGAAAATCGATGCCGACGTGGCCGATCGTGCTATGGCAGTCGGGCTTGAAACAGGGGCAGTGGCCGCAGCGCCCGTTGCACGCGGCACGGCGAAACCGAATCGGCGAGTAGCGGCAGGCGGCTGCTTACTTCGCCAGCGGCGGATCGTTGTACAGCACCGTAATGCTGATGCGGCGGTTGCGCGGGTCGCTCTTGTCGTTCGGATTGAACGGCGCGGTATCGGCCACGCCTTCGATACGCGCGATGCGGCCGGCACCGACACCGCCCTGCTCCAGCATGCGGCGCGTGGCTTCAGCGCGTTCGATCGACAATGACCAGTTGGTGCGTTCGCTGCCCTCCGGGAAGGGCGCACTGTCGGTATGGCCCTTGATGGCCATCTTGTTGGGCATGCCGGCCAGCGCCTTCGTCACTTCGCTGATCAGCTGCTTGGCACGCGGCTGCATGCCGGCATTGCCGCTGCCGAACATCGAGAAGTTGGCCTTGTCGATGATGTCGATGCGCAGGCCATCCTTTTCACGCGTGAAGCTGACCTGACCTCGCAGGTCGGACAACTGCGGGTTCTCCGACAGCTGGTCCTGGATTTCCTTCTCCAGCTTGTCGAGCTTTTCCTTCTCTGCCTGGGCGGCGATCTGCTGCTTCTCTTCTTCGGTCAGGTTCTTGCCGTACTTCGGGTTCGGCTTGTCGTTGGGCGAGCTGCCGTGGTCCTCGCCCTTGCCGGCTTCGGTGCGCGGGGTCACGCGCTCCATCAGCGAGGATTGCTGGGGGTCGGATGGCATCGACTCGGGGTCGATGATGGAGCGGCCGCCGAACATGCCGTTCGAACCCCCGGTCTCGCCCATGCCTGACACCTTGAGTTCGGTCTGCTGGAAATATTCGGCAACGCCGGCGCGCTGGTCTTCGGGCGTTGCACCCAGCAGCCACATCAGCAGGAAGAAGGCCATCATCGCCGTCATCATGTCGGCCAGCGCAATCTTCCATGCGCCGCCGTGCGCACCGGCATGGCCGTCGTCGACGACCTTTTTCCAGATGACAGGAGGCTCGGGCGGCTTGTCGTCTTCGGCTGGCGCGCCAGGCGGCGCGCCCTCGGCCGCAGCGGCTGCTGCGGCCTGGGCGGCGGCGTCCTGTTCGTCGGGTTTCTTCTCTTCGTCAGCCATGGTCGGGAAAGCGCTCGGGGTCACCGCCGGACGCGGCGGACTGGGCGCCGCTATGCGCGGCTATCCCGAGGAGAATCGGCACGAAACCGGTTCGCTAAAGTGTTAATTGCTGGAAATATAAAGCATTCGGCTGGCTGCGGCCAGCTGGCTTGCCGGAATGGCATTGGTCCATTACTCCGGCTTGAGCGCGAAGTTGGCCATCGTTTCCAGTGCCTTCACCATCGCCGAATGGTCCCAGCCCTTGCCGCCATGCGCGACGCAACTGCTGAAGAGCTGCTGGGCGCTGGCGGTATTGGGCAGCGACATGCCGAGCGAGCGCGCCGCATTGAGCGCGAGGTTCAGGTCCTTCTGGTGCAGTTCGATGCGGAAGCCGGGATCGAAGGTGCGCTTGATCATGCGCTCGCCGTGCACCTCGAGGATGCGCGACGATGCAAAACCGCCCATCAGCGCCTGCCTGACCTTGGCCGGGTCGGCGCCGGCGCGGGCCGCGAACAGCAAGGCTTCGGCCACCGCCTCGATGTTGAGCGCGACGATGATCTGGTTTGCGACCTTCGCGGTCTGTCCGTCGCCATGGCCGCCGACCAGGGTGATGTTCTTGCCCATCAGCTCGAACAAGGGCTTGACGCGGGCGAAGCCCGGCTCGTTCGCGCCGACCATGATGGTGAGCGCCGCATTCTTTGCGCCCACTTCGCCGCCGGACACCGGCGCATCCACGTACTCGCAACCGAGCGCGCTGATCTTCTCCGCAAATTCGCGGGTGGCAATCGGCGAGATCGAGCTCATGTCGACCACCACCTTGCCGGCACTGAGGCCGGCGGCCACGCCGTGTTCGCCGAACAGCACCTTCTCGACGTCCGGCGTGTCGGGCAGCATCAGGAAAATGATGTCGGCCTTTTGCGCGACCTCGGTCGCGTTGGCGCAGGTGCGCGCGCCATCCTGCAGCAGGTAGTCCGGTGTCTTGCTGCGCGTGTGCGTGTGCAGCGTGTGGCCTGCCTTGAGCAGGTGATGTGCCATCGGTCCGCCCATGATGCCGAGGCCGATGAATCCGAGTTGCAGCGGTGTCGTCATGATTGTTGTCTTTCTTTTTTTCGGGGAGGGGATGGCGGGATTATGTCATGCGCGGCCCGGCCGCCAGCACGCCATCATTACGTACGGAACGACAGCCTGAGCAGCCCGCTCAGCGTGCGGCGCCCTGCCCGCCTGCCGGCAACTGGTGATAGAAAGCGGCGAGGTTTTCGATGTCGCGGTCGCTCAGTCCCTTGGCCATGACGCCCATCTGTTCATGCTTGCGCGCGCCGCTGCGGTAATCCTTCAGCGACTTGACCAGATAGCCCTCGACCTGCCCGGCCAGGTTGGGCGCTTCGGGCAGCACCGCAATGCCATCCGGCCCATGGCAGGCCGCGCACTGTGCTGCCCGGGTCTTGCCGGCATTGGCGTCGGCGGCCTGCGCAGGCGGCGCGGTGGCGAAAACAGCGACGATGGCGGGGGTCAAGCCAGCCAGCAGGCGCGCCGCCACGCATGAAAGCGGGCTCATTTGCCGACCTCGCCGGCATACGAGATACGATAGATCGCGCCGGCATAATCATCCGACACCAGCAGCGAGCCATCGGCCAGGTTCTCGACATCGACCGGACGGCCGAGGAATTCATTGGACGACGTCAGCCAGCCTTCGGCGAAGACTTCCGTCTTGCCGGCCGAGCCATCGGGCCGCACCGGCGTGAACATCACGCGCGCGCCGACGGGCGTGGTGCGGTTCCATGAGCCGTGCTGCGCGGAGAAGATGCCGTTGCGGTACTTCTCGGGGAACATGGTGCCGCGATAGAAGCTCATGCCCAGGTCGGCCGCATGCGGCGTGGTTTCCGATTCGGGATACACGACATTGGAAGGCGGGTTCTCGCCCTTGTATTCATTGGTGCGCACCTTGCCGCCGCCATACCAGGGAAAACCGAAATCCTGGCCCGGCTTCGATAGCCGGTTGATCTCGCCCGGCGGCTGATCGTCGCCCATGCCATCGACCTGATTGTCGGTGAACCACAGCGTCTTGTCCTTGGGATTGAAATCCATGCCGACCGAGTTGCGCACGCCCTGCGCGATCACTTCACGTCCCTTGCCGTCGCGCTCCATGCGAACGATGCCCATGATGCCGGTTCGACGGTAGAGGTCGAGTTTTTCCTTGGGCGGCACGTTGAACGGCTGGCCGAGCGTGATGTAGAGCTTGTTGTCGGGACCGACGCGGCAAGCGCGCGCGCCGTGGTTGAAGCTCTCTTCTTCCGTCGGTATCAACTGACCTTGTGGCACGACCTGGCCGATCGCGACGTCGCCGCCCTCGTAGAAGAACTCGGCCGCCGGGAAAGTCAGCACGCGGTTATGTTCAACGGTGAACAGGAAGCCATCCTGCGAGAAGCAGACCCCGTTCGGCACGCGGAAGTCGATGCCGGGCGCGAATACCTTCACTTCATCGGCCACGCGCGTATGGGTGCGATCGGTCACGGCCCAGATGCGGTTCTTGCGGGTGCCGACGAAGACGATGCCGGTCGACGGGCCGACGGCCATCAGCCGCGCATCGGGCACGATCGCATACAGGTCGATGCGAAAGCCCGGCGGCAATTTGATCTTCTGCAGGTTGCGCCGTATCGCATCGGCGCGCGGGCCGGTCTGGGGCACGGTTTCGAGGGTCATCGGCCCGCCGGTGGAACGGAAGGCTTCGAGCTTTTGCAAGTTGTCGCTGCGGGAGGGCGCAGCGCCCTGTGCGATGGACAGCGTCGTGACCGTTGCCAGCAGCAGGCCGGTGCCGGCCAACCCGTATGTGCGCGCAAAACCCATCGTGATCTCCTGAAAGTTGTCACTCATCGCGCACCGGAACACGGACTGGTGCCCTGTCGCGTCGTACCGACGTATAGACAGGAAATTCGCCGCAGCTTTCGCGCGCATGCCGCTGCAATGGACTTCGTTTGACACGCTTCAAGCGCCGCATTTTCAGGCGTCGGAACCCTGTCGCCGATGCAAGCTTGTATGGCGGCCGTTTGAGCGTACGCAATCGATGAAGCACAGCGCCGCTTAACGTGGCATGAAGATCACGGACAGGCGGAATACATCATGCGCAAGACCTTGTTGACGCTCACGATCGCATCGGCCTCGATGCTGGCGCTGAGCGCTTGCAGCAGTTCAGGATGGGGGCAACGCGGGAGCCAGCAATCGGGCGGCGGCACGCACACGCTGACAGGCGGCGCCGAAGCTGCGCCGACGTCGGAAGCCACACCCAAGCCAGCCGGACCCTCATCGTCCGGGCAGGAGTCGGGCGGCGGCACGAGCGGCGGTAGCAGCAGCGGTACCGGTGGAGGGACCACCGGTGGCACCAGTGGCGGCACGTCCGAGGGAACGTCAGGTGGCGCCGGCGGTACCAGCGGTACCAGCGGCACCGAAGGTGGCGGCAGCATGGGCACACAACCTGCGCAACCGGTGCAGCCCACCGAGAACATGGGCAGCAGCGCGGGACCGACTGGCACCCAATCCGGTGGCAAGAACCCGCAGACGGGTCAGTAGGTCCATCGCCCGCAAGGGCGCAAGGTGGACTGATGGCCTGGCAAGGGTGCAGCACCGGCGCGTGCCGCACGCGCGGCGAGGCCCATGGTTAGGGTTAGCTGGTTAGCTGGTCTGAAAGTCAAATGATCAAGCGGTCGCCGTGCGGCCCGCAAAGGTCAGGGCCTCGAAGCTGGCGGGCGGCAAAGGCGGCGAATGCAGGTAGCCCTGCACGAATTCGCAGCCGAGGGTAGCCAGCAGCGATTGCTGGGCGCGGGTTTCGACGCCCTCGGCTACCACCTGCAGCCGGAGCTGGCGCGCCAGCGCAAGAATCATGTCGACCAGCGCGCGGCTGGGCACATTGTCCTCGATGCCACTGACAAAGGAACGATCGACCTTCAGCATGTCGAAGGGCATGCTGAACAGGGTCATCAGGTTGGAATAGCCGGTGCCGAAATCGTCCAGCACCAGGCGCACGCCCTGCTGCTTGAGCCCGGCCATCAGCTGCGATGCGCGCTCGTGCTGCTGCATCAGCGAGTGTTCGGTAAGTTCGAGCTCGAGCAGCTGCGGCGGCAGCTGGTGACGCGCGAGGATCTCCTCGACGCGGTGCGTGAAATCATTCACCTGCAGCTGGCGCGCTGAAATATTGACCGATACCGACGGGCTCCAGCCGTAGCGGCGCAGCCAGTCCTTCATCTGCGCGCACACATCGTCAAGCACCCACTCGCCGATCGGCACGATCAGCCCCAGTTCTTCAGCCAGCGGAATGAATTCCACCGGCGGCACGATGCCACGCACCGGATGCTTCCAACGTATCAGCGCCTCGGCGCCGGTGATGCGGCCGGATGCCAGCTCGATCTTCGGCTGGTAATGGATGATGAACTGCTTTTCCTCGATCGCCGAGCGCAGCTCGGCTTCGAGCGAGAAGCGCTTCGCGAGACGCGTCCAGCTTTCTTCGGAAAAGAAGTGCACCTGGTTGCGGCCGCCGCCTTTGGAATCGAACATCGCCGCATCAGCATGCATGATCAGTTCGTCGGCATTCTTGCCGTCATCCGGATACATGGCCACGCCGATGCTGCCGCTGCAATGCAGGGAGCGTCCTTCGATGTCATGCGGCTGGTCCAGGCTGTGCAGCAGCTTGGCCGCCACGCGCGCGGCATTCTGGGCGCTACCGACTTCTTCGAGCAGCACGAGGAATTCGTCGCCGCCTTCGCGCGCCACCGTGTCGGACTTGCGCAAGGGGCCGGCGATGCGGGCGGCCACCGAATTCAATACCGCGTCACCGATGCGATGGCCCAACGTGTCATTGATGGCCTTGAAGCGGTCGAGATCAATGAAGAGCACGGCCAGCACGGTGCCGTTGCGCTCGGCACGTGCGATGGCCTGTGACAGGCGGTCGCGCAGCATCAGCCGATTGGGCAGGCCGGTCAGCGCGTCGTGGAAGGCGCGATGTGCGAGCTCCTTGTTGACCTCTTCGAGTTCCTTGCGGCGCTGGCGCAGGGCTTGCGCCAGTTCATGCGCATCATCCATCGCACTGCGATTGGTCTGCAGCAGCATCAGCATTTCCGCCAGCGGGTTGTGCGGCGGGATTTCGGACAGCTTGATACCCATTTCACCCAGCTGACCAAAGGACGTGACCCAGGGCCAGCCGATGAACATCAGGCTGCTGTCGCTGATGGCCATCCACTGTCCGCGCAAGGGCGGCACAACGCCGGCACGCTTGCGATTGAGGATCAACAGCTGGCCGCTGTCGGCTGCCAGTTGCGCGAAGTCGCGCGTCAGGTCGTCATTGGTCGCGGAAAAACACGCGTCGAGCAGGGGCTGCGCATCCACCTCGGGGCAGATGCGGCGCAGCAGCTCGCCGGCCGCGATGATGCGGCGCGACGGGTCGACGACGAAGGCGAACGGAAACGCCTGCGCCCAGCGCAGCAAGGTCGATGACGGCGAACTGCATTGGCGGGCGATGGCCCGCACCTGATCATGCGACATGGGACAGGGGGCCGAGGATGCGGATGTCGAAACGGTCATGGTCATGGTCGTCGCCCTTGGCATAGGCGTGGACGACGTCGATCTCGATGCCGAAGCGGGTCGCCAACCCTTCGACCAGGCCGTGCACCATGGCGCCGAGCGCCGGACGATGCGAGTAGTAATGCAGGCGCAGGCCCTCGGGCGTGACCTCGGTCACGCGGAAGACAGGCGGCTTGAGCGCCGGGTACAGCAAGGCGACGCGTGCATGCATCGCGTCGAGCGCAGCCAGCGCCTCCTGGAAGGTCTGGCCCAGGTCATTGAGCATTGCGCCATAGCCCTCGTCCATCGTGTAGCGCGTCCAGTAACGGCCGAACTGGCGCATCAGCTCGGACGCCGGAACCCCCAGCACCTCGGAAGCGGCGCCCACCAGCCGGTACGTGATCTCGTCCGGGTAGGCATCCATGCGCAGGAAGACTTCATCATCGACACCGGCCTTCTTGCGGATTTCCGTCCAGGCGGCTTCGCCCTGGTGCGAGCAGACCAGTTGCTGCAGCGCGCGGTTTACCAATCCGTACATGGGAATTTCCTGTTCAAGTGGCCGGGACGGGGGGATCCCGCAAAAGATCGGGCAGCAGGCACACACCGGCCCAGCCGTACCGCCGACTTTACGTAATTTCGCTGCAACGCAAGGGGGTGAACAGAAGACGAAAGGTCCACCTTTTCGTCGACTATCGGCGGGGAAATCCGAGGAGGTGTTGAGTGAAATCAATCCTGCCCGCCCGGGGCAGTGTTTCATCCGTGTATCGAATTGTAATCAGGCATCCCGGCTACTTGACTGGACATTAACCTGCTTTCCATGACGCAGTTGCGGGCATACGGGCACCCGAGCCCCGGCTCCGGCGTCCAATCCAGCGGAGGACACATGAATACCCTGATCACCAAGATTTCCACCGTGGCCGGCCTTGCCGTCGCGGGCGCGCTGCCACTTGCGGCACAGGCGCAGCAGCAGGAAATGGCGCGCGTGATCTCGACCACGCCGGTCATGCAGCAAGTCGCCATGCCGCGCCAGGTCTGCACCATCAGCACGGTCGTGACCCAGCCTTCGAAATCCGGCGCAGGCGCCGTGATGGGCGCCATTGCCGGCGGCGCCGTCGGCAGCCAGATCGGCGGCGGCATGGGGCGTGTCGCGGCGACGGCCGCCGGCGTATTCGGTGGCGCCATCCTCGGCGACCGCATCGAAGGCCAGCCGGCCCCGGTCGCGCAGCCGGTCACCACCTGCACCGATCAGGCCGTTTACGAGAATCGCGTCGTGGCCTACAACGTCACCTACGAATACGCGGGCAAGCAGTACGCTGTGCAGATGCCGAACGACCCCGGCGCCTATCTGCCGATCACGATCGCGCCGGCCGGCGCACAGGCACCGGCCCCGGCAACCGTGGTGTCGACCGCGCCGTCGGTGGTCGCCCCGGCGCCCGTGGTGGTGGCACCGGCCCCGGTCGTGGTTGCGCCACCGGTCTACCCGTACTACGGCTCGTCTTACGGACCTTATTACGGCCCGTCTTACGGCCCCACTTACGGTCCCTACTACGGTACCGGTATCAGCTTGCGCTGGAGTTCGGGCGGCTGGGGCCACCACCACCGCCACTGATCGGCGCGCCCGACAGGCAAGCCGACTGCAGGCTGCTGCCGATGCATGAAGAACCCGGGATCATCCCGGGTTTTTTTGCGCCGCTTTTTCACGCTAGCTTGTCTTTGCCTCGCGCTGCTCTGCCTTGCGCCGCTCTGCCCTGCCCTGCGCTGCCTTGCCTTTGCCAGGCACGGCTTTGTCTTTGCTTAGCGCGGCGTTCAGGACCGCCGCCGGCGTTGACGCTCGTCTACAATGGCTCGCAAGCCCGACCTGCGAAGCTTGACGCAGGGCCGACCAGAAGCGACAAGAAGAACAGGGAGACACCATGCAGAGACGCGGTTTCCTCGGTGCCGCAGCAGCGGCCACCGCCTTGGCAACGACGGCAGCATCGGCCGCAGCAGCAGAGAACCTGCCGACGCTGAACTGGCGGATGGCCTCGAGCTTCCCGAAATCGCTCGAATGGCTGTACGGCAGCGCCGAGCTGATTGCGCGCCGGGTCGGCGAGATCACGCAGGGCAAGTTCACGATACGGGTGTTCCCGGCTGGCGAGATCGTGCCAGCGCTGCAGGTGGTGGATGCGGTGCAGGCCGGCACCATCGAAATGGGCCATACCGCGCTCTACTTTTACTTCGGCAAGGACCCGGCCTTCACCTTCGACACCTGCGTGCCCTTCGGCATGAACTCGCGCCAGCAATCGGCCTGGTATGTGTCCGGCGGCGGACGCGAACTGATACAGGACTTCCTGAAGGGCTACGGCATCACCGCCACGCCCTGCGGCAATACCGGCAGCCAGATGGGCGGCTGGTTCCGCAAGGAAGTGCGCGGGCTGGAGGACCTGAAGGGACTCAAGTTCCGCGTCGGCGGCATCGGCGGCCGCATCCTGCAGCGACTGGACGTGGTGCCGCAGCAGATACCGCCGGGCGACATCTATCCGGCGCTCGAGAAAGGCACGATCGATGCGGCCGAATTCGTCGGCCCGTTCGACGATGAAAAGCTCGGCCTCGACCGGGTAGCGCCTTTCTATTACACGCCGGGCTGGTGGGAAACCGGCTCGCAGGTCTCGGCCATCACCGGCATCAGGCAATGGGAAGCGCTACCGCTGGCCTATCGCGCGGCCATCACCGCAGCCGCCTATGAAGCCCACGTATGGATGCAGGCGCAGTACGACTTGCACAACCCGATGGCGCTGGCGCGGCTGGTCAAGCGCGGCGTCAAGCTGCGCGCGTTCCCGAAGGAAGTGATGATGGCCAGCCTGAAGGCGGCACGCGACATGCTCAACGAGGAAGCGTCGAAGAGCGCGACCTTCCGCAAGATGTATGAGCACTACAACCGCTTCCAGAACCAGCAGAACCAGTGGTACTCGGTCAGCGAGGCGCGCCTGCAGAACTTCCAGATCATGGCGCTGCAATCGCAGGGTTCGAAGGGCTGAAACGCTGAGGGATTGCATTGCAGGGCGAGCGGCAGACGCAAGACCAGCCGACCGCACCGGGCACGGCTGCCTGCGCCCGCAGGCAGCCGTTTTCATTTTGACACTGATGGCGTGCCGGGGCATTCGACCATTACTGAATAGAAACACCTACAATCGTCCGGTTGATTAAAGCCCTGCATGGCGCCCCGCCATGTGCAGCCCGTCCCGGATGAATCCAGATAACAAGAAACCGCCTGCCCTCTGGGTGCGCCCCTTGCGCATCTGGGGCCTGGTCGCCGTGCTGAGCATCAGCCTGCTGTCAGCCGCCACCCAATACGCACTCGACCGCAGCCGCGACGCGTGGCTGAACCAGGGCCGCGAAAAAGTGGCGGGCCTGGCCTCCAGTTATCGCAGCCAGGTCGAGGACACGCTGCGACAGCTGGACCAGATCGCCTGGTTCGCCGGCTACCTGCATGCACGCGGCGCGTCGACCGACATGTTCCGCAACATGTTTTCGTCGATGCCCTCCCATGGCGCGGCCAATGCGCTGTTCGTCGATGCCAACGGCATCGTGCAGGGCGCAACCGACCCGGTTGCCATCGGCGCCTCGGTGCGCGGCATGACCTTCTTCGCCGACCACCAGGAATCGAATTCGACTGCGCTGGTGATCAACCCGCCCGAACCCGGCATCCGCCGCTATGCAGGCAAGACGGTGATACGGCTGTCGCGCCGGCTCAATGACGAGCAAGGCAAGTTCGCCGGTGTGGTGTCCGTCGCGATCCTGCCGGAAGACCTGGTGCGCTTTGGCGGTGACAATGAACTCAATGACGGCGATGCGATCGCGCTCCGGTTCTCCGATGGCGAGTGGCTGATGCGGCAGGTGATCGGTGAGGGCCACACCGCGCATTTGCGCTTCGGCGAACCCGATCTGCGCGGCAGCGACCTGGTCTTCGTCGGCAGCATCAATGGCGAGCCGGCACAGATCGCGTGGAGCAAGTTGCAGTATTACCCGCTGCAAGCCTTCGTCGGCATCAACCTGAACAATGCGCTGCGCGAACACGGCGAAGCCGAGGTCGCCTATCGCGTGCTTCAGTACGGCCTGTGCCTGCTGATGCTGGTGCTGTGTACCGTCTTCGGCCTGCTCCAATGGCGGCGCGACGAAAGGCTGCAGCGCGAAGAGCGGGTGCGCAACACCTTCCGTCTCGCCGTCGACGGCGCACGCGAAGAACTGTACATGGTGTCACCGAGCACGCGGAATCCGCTCGGTCGCGTCTCGTTCCGTATCGAGGATTGCAATGGCCAGGCCTCGCGCATGACGGGCAAGGCACGCGACATGATGATCGGCCGGCCGCTGGATGACGTGCTGATGATTGGCGGTCGCGCCGACATCGAGCACATGTTGCACGAAGCGCTGGAGAAGGGCTTCGCCGAGGCCGAACTCGACATCTATCGCGCCGGCCCGCGCCAGACACGCTGGTATCACTGCCGCGCGGTCAGGGCCGACCTCGGCCTGGCCGTCACGTTGCGCGACATCACCGAGTTGAAGGAGAAGGAAAACCAGTTGCGAGAGCTGGCCCTGACCGATCCGCTGACGCGCCTGCCGAACCGGCGCTGGATGCAGGCGATGCTGCCGTCCATGATCGACGAAGCACGGCAGCAGGACCGGAAATTTGCGGCCCTGTTCATCGACCTCGACAACTTCAAGATGATCAACGACACGCTGGGCCACAAGGCTGGCGACCAGTTCCTGCTGGAAGTCGCGGCCTGCCTGCGCGCGACGGTGCGCAAGCAAGACCACGTGTTGCGACTGGGCGGCGATGAATTCATGGTGCTGCTGCAGGACGTGAGTCGACGCGAGACCGCGCTCGAGATCGCGGCCCACCTGCTGGAAAGGCTGGGCGCCATCAAGGCCATGCAGGGCATGGATGGCATGCGGCATCGCGCGTCGATCGGCCTGGCATTCTATCCGGACGATGCGACCGACGCGGACACGCTGGTGCAGGCGGCGGACATCGCCATGTATGAAGCCAAGCGCGCCGGCAAGGGACGTGTCGCGTCGTATGACGCCGAGATGCAGCGCGAGATCAGTGACCGTGTGACGCTGGAAGCGGCGCTGACGACGGCCGTCGCCGACAACCAGTTGATGCTCTACCTGCAGCCGCGCGCCAGCGCGATGACGGGCCGGCTGGTCGGTTTCGAAGCGCTGCTGCGCTGGCAGCATCCGCGCCTCGGCCTGATTTCGCCGGAACGTTTCATACCGCTGGCGGAAGAAAGCCACCTCATCAGTGAAATCGGCGACTGGGTCGCCGAGCGCGCCTGCACGATGCTGGCCGACTGGCGCGCGCGCAGGCTGGGCCAGTTCCCGGTGTCGATCAATGTGTCGGTGCGCCAGCTGACGACGCCGGCATTCCGCGAGCACCTGCAGCGCGTGATGGCCAAACACGCAATCCTGCCGTCGCAGCTGGCGATCGAGCTGACCGAATCGACCATGATCGGCGACAACCTCGCCGTGCAGCGCGAACTGGGCGCGCTCGAAGCGATGGGCATGCGCCTGATGATCGATGACTTCGGTACCGGCTATTCATCGCTGGCGCGCCTGCACCGCCTGAATGTGGATGTGCTCAAGATCGACCAGTCCTTCGTGCAGAACCTGTCGCCGGACAGCGAAAGTTATCTGCTGTGCCATGCAATGACGCAGCTGGCGCGCTCGCTGGGCATTGCGACCGTGGCCGAAGGCGTGGAGACTGTGCAGCAATTGCGACTGCTGCGCATGATGGGCTGCGACGAGATCCAGGGCTACCTCGCATCGCCCCCGGTACCGGCCGAGAAGGCCGAGGCCTGGCTGAACGGTGCGCAATTCTTCGAGCCGATGCCGGTCGCCGGCCTGCCTGCAGACTTGTCGGATAAACGATAAAATCTTGTTTTATAAAGATTTTTTCTGACCTCCCTGCCCATGAAGTATTTGCACACGATGGTGCGCATCAATGATGTCGATGCGTCGCTGCGTTTTTATCGCGACGCGCTCGGCCTCGAAGTCACGCGCAGCTTTGACAATCCCGGTGGCCGCTTCACGCTGATCTATCTCGCAGCCCCCGGCGACCCGGACGCCGAAATCGAGCTCACCCATAACTGGGACCCGGAAGCGCTCGGTGGCGCGCGCAACTTCGGTCACATCGCGTACGCGGTCGACGACATCTATGCGACCTGCAAACGCCTGCAAGAGCATGGCGTGACCATCCTGCGCCCGCCGCGCGACGGCCGCATGGCCTTCGTGCGCTCTCCCGACAATATCTCGATCGAACTGTTGCAAGCCGGCCGGCCGCTGCCGCCGGCCGAGCCCTGGGTATCGATGCCCAATACCGGAAGCTGGTAATGAAATCTGAACACCTGTGGCCCGACCACTTTGCCGTGGCCCACATGCCGGGCTCGCTGCCGATGGGCGGCGTGGTGCCGATGACGCCCATCCATGCGTTCAGGACGCCGGCCTCGCGGCTGGCGCTGGCCGCCGATGCGCCGCTGCAGCCGGTACGGACCGACATCGAGCTCGGGGGATTGCAAGCCTTCCTGATCGAGAACGTGATCACGAAGGATGAAGCGGACGCCATCATCGAGGCCAGCGAGCGCTTCGGTTTTCGTGAGGAAGCACCCGGTATCGCGACACCGCCCGGCATGCGGATGAACAAGGCCGTGCACTGGGTCGCCGACGAAGCGACGATGGCGCCGATCTTCCAGCGCATCGCGCACCTGCTGCCGGCGCAGATCAACGGTGCGACGTTGCATCCGGCGCTGTCGCGCCGGATCAACATGTACCGCTATGACGGCAATGACGTGTTCAACATGCACACCGATGGCGACTGGCCCGGCTATGGCCTCAGCGAAGACCGCAGCGCCATGCTCGAATGGCCTGGGCTGCGCTCCTGCCTGTCGATGCTGCTGTACCTGAACGGCCCGGAAGATGGCGTGCAAGGCGGCAGCACGCACCTGTTCCGCCCGGACCGCGGCCACGTGGACGTGACGCCGAAGAAGGGATCGGCGCTGTTCTTCCGGCACGGCTTCGGCCCGGCCAGTGTGCTGCACGAGGGCAGCCGCGTGTACGGCGACGTGCCCAAATATGTTGCGCGCATCAACGTGATGTACACGCTGCGCTGATGCGCTGATCAGTCGATGGCCTGGAAGGCTTCGCCGAGCGCATTGACCAGTGCGTCGATGTCGGCCGGGGTCGCGATGAACGGTGGCGCCAGTTGTATCGTGTCGCCGCCGTAGCGCACATAGAAGCCTTTCTTCCACATCGCCATCGCAATCTCGTAAGGGCGCTTCGCCGGCTCGCCGGGCACCGGATCGACACTGATGCCGGCCGCCAGCCCGTAGTTGCGTATGTCGGTGATGTGCCTGCAACCCTTGAGCGCATGTACCGCGTTCTCGAGCACCGGCGCCAGCGCATTCACGCGCGCCAGCGCATCTTCCTTTTCCAGCAGGTCGAGCGTGGCCAGCGCAGCCGCGCAAGCCACCGGATGCGCGGAGTAGGTATACCCGTGCGGGAACTCCAGCAGGTAGTGCGGACCGCCGGCCTGCATGAACGCGTCATAGATCTTCTTGTTCGCCACCACCGCGCCCAGCGGCTGCACGCCATTGGTGATCTGCTTCGCGCAATTGAGAATGTCGGGCGTGACGCCAAAGGCATCGGCCCCGGTCCATGCGCCCGAGCGGCCGAAGGCGGAGATCACCTCGTCGAAGATCAGCAGGATGTCATGCCGGTCGCAAATCTCGCGCAGTCGTTGCAGGTAGCCCGCTGGCGGAATGATGACACCGGCCGAGCCCGACCAGGGCTCGACGATCACGGCGGCGATGTTGGAGGCATCGTGCAGGTTGATCAGGTCCAGCAATTCATCGGCCAGCTCGGCGCCGTTCGGCGGCATGCCACGCGAGAACGCATTCTCCGGCAGCAGCGTATGCGGCAGATGGTCGGCTTCGATGCCCTGCCCGAACATCTTGCGGTTGCCGACGATGCCGCCTACCGAGCCGCCGCCGAAATTGACGCCGTGGTAGCCCTTCTCGCGGCCGATGAAGCGGGTCTTCGAGGCCTTGCCCTGCAGGCGCCAGTACGCGCGCGCCATCTTCAGCGCGGTGTCGGCCGCTTCCGAACCTGAGCCGGTGAAGAACACATGGTCGAGGCTGGCCGGCAGGAAATCGCGCATGCGATTGGCCAGCGCGAACGACAGCGGATGACCGAACTGGAAGCTGGGCGAGAAATCCAGCGTGGCCATCTGGCGGCTGACGGCTTCGACCAGCTCGCGGCGGCAATGACCGAGGCCCGTGGTCCACAGCCCGGACAGGCCATCGAAGATGCGGCGCCCGTCGGCATCGATCAGGTAAGCGCCCTCCGCCCCGGTCACCAGCCGGGGATTGGACTGGAATTCGCGGTTGCCGGTATAGGGCATCCAGTGCGCGGCCAGCCAGTCGGGATCGCGGCGTGCGATGGCAGCAGGCGCTGCGGAGGAAAACGGGGTCGATGCTTCGGTCATTGGACGCGCAGGTGCATTCATGGTTGAGGCTCGTGATCCGGCGAAGTTTTCATTATGCCCCGGCGCGCCTTGTTGCCTCCCAAATGACCTGCAAAGCCGCCTCCCGAGCGGCCTCTCAAGCGGACGCGCAAACGGCTTCTCGAATCACGCCCCGACTCGCCGCAGATGCGGGCCGGTTTGCGATGCGCCGCGTGCGAGCTTCGGCGTTTGACCGTCATAGCGACTGGAAAAATTTTTCCACTGGAACTTTCGCGCGCCTGCGCCTCGCCAATGGCCCGAGTTATTGATTTAAGGCAAGCAAATCATGTGCGCGCATTCATCAACCGTCGCCACTGCCAGTAAACTCTGATCGAAATCATCGATTGCCAGAAACACCCGACTGCACAACCCGAGCTCGTCTGACCCAAAGGCCCCTTCGGGCTGCAAGCATGCATACAAGCCTTGGCAACCTTATCGCGCGCAAGATATTGTGGTGCGTCGTTCCGCTGATACTGGCAGCGATCTATGTATCGGCCGTGCGCGTGTTCGACGTCAACAGCGCGTCGGAGCAGCAGGCATTGCAGGTCGCCACCAACCTCAGGCTCGCACTCGACAACAACCTGCGTGCGCGCATCGCCAGCCTGCAGGTGCTGACCGAATCGGCCGCCGCCGATCCGCTCGATCTGCCGCGTCTTTATCAGGAATCACTCGCCTTTCGCAAGCATATCGGCGGCGCCCTCGTGCTGACCGACGCTGAACTGCGTCCGCGTTTCAATACGTCGGTACCACTGGGCCAGCCGCTGCCGCCACGCCTGCCCACACCCCGGGGTTTCGCCGCCGCGCCCTATGCGGTCGCAACCGGCAAACCGGCTGTCGGCGATCTCGTGTTCGCACCGACGCAGCGCACTCGCATCGTGGCCGTCGCCGCCCCGATCCTGCGCGAGGGCCAAGTCAAGGGACTGATGCTCAATACCGTCGAGATCAACTGGCTGCAGGATTACCTCGATCGCCTGAAACTGCCTTTGGACTGGCATGTGAGCGTGCGCGACAGCACTGGCGCGCTGCTGGCCAAGCATCCGGCCGGCACCGCCGAGCCGCCCGATGCCAGGCACTGGTCCAGTGCCTCGGAGGTCGCGCGTTGGCAGGTGACGACCAGCATTCCCGTCGCGGTGTTCTACCGCCGGCACATCGAGACCATCCTGTGGACACTCGGGCTGCTGCTGGTGGCCGTCGGCGCCAGTGTGCAATTGGGCCGCATCACCGGGCGCCAGCTGGACAAGGCCTTGTCCACGCTGCACGGCGAGAGCGATGCCACGGACAGCACCGAGCGCGACACCATCGCCGAAGTCGAAGCCGTACGCGCCGCCTTGCAGTCCGAGCGCGAGTCGCGCGCGCAGGCCGAAACCGCCTTGCGCGAGAGCGAGCAGCGCTGGCGCTATGCAATCGAAGGCTCCGGCGACGGCCTGTGGGACTGGGACATGGCGTCCGGGCACGTGTTCTACAGCAGCCGCTGGAAGTCCATGCTCGGTTACGCGGACGACGAGATCCCCGCCGACATTTCGGTCTGGGGCGAACTGGTGCACCCGGACGACAAGGAGCGCGTGCTGGAAGCCGTGCAGCAGCACCTCGACGGCGGCACGCCCGAGTTCGTGCAGGAATACCGGATACGCTGCAAGGACGGCAGCTGGAAATGGCTGCTGGCACGCGGCATGGCGCTGCACGCTACCGACCGTCCCGGCGCGACCCGCATGATCGGCGTCAATTCCGACATCACGGAACGCAAGGAAGCCGAGGCGCGCATCGAATACCTCGCCTACTACGACCCGCTGACCGGGCTGGCCAACCGCAAGCTGCTGAAGGACAGGATGCAGCAGGCACTGGCTGCCAACCAGCGCACGCTGAACCATGGGGCGCTGCTGTTCATCGACCTTGACGGCTTCAAGCCAGTCAATGACCTGTGGGGTCACAGCGTCGGCGACCAGATGCTGGTGCAGGTCGCGCAACGCATGAAGCAGAACCTGCGCACCGGCGATACCGTCGCACGCATCGGCGGCGACGAGTTCGTGATCCTGGTGCAGAACCTTGGCACCCAGCGTGACGAGGCCGCGCAACAGGCATCGACGATCGCCGAAAAAGTGCTGGCCTCGTTCTTCCCACCGTTCCGCATGGGCGAACATGAATTCCACGGCGGCGCCAGTGTGGGTGTGACCTTGTTCCGCGATGAAACCGACAGCCTCGACCTGCTGCTCGGCCAGGCCGACTCGGCGATGTACCGCGCCAAGTCCGAAGGCGGCAGCGTGGTGCGCTTCTTCGATGCGGCACTGCAGGCAGCGCTGCTGGAGCGCTCGGCCTTCGAAGCTGACCTGCGGCAAAGCATTCACCGCAACCAGCTCAAGCTGGTATACCAGCCACAATGCCGCCTCGATGGCCGCATCTTCGGTGCGGAGGCGCTGCTGCGCTGGCAGCATCCGGAACTGGGGCTGGTGCCGCCGGCCCGCTTCATTCCGCTGGCCGAAGAAGACAACTTCATCGTCGAGCTGGGCCGCTGGGTGATGCGCGAAGCCTGTCAAACGCTGGCCGAGCTGGCGCAGGACTCGGCCACCCGTCACCTGATCATTGCCGTCAATGTCAGCCCGCGACAATTCCTGCAGCCGGCCTTCGTCAGTGAAGTGCACGACTTGCTGCAGCTGACCGGCGCTGCCCCGGGCCGCCTGAAGCTGGAATTGACCGAGTCCATCTTTGCGCGCGACATCGACGACATCGCGCAGAAAATGCAGGCGCTGCACGCGCTGGGCGTCAGCTTCTCGCTCGACGATTTCGGCACCGGCTATTCCTGCCTCGCGTACCTGAAGAAGCTGCCTTTCGACCAGATCAAGATCGACCAGATGTTCGTGCGCGAGCTGCCGAACGAGCCGCATGACGCAGCCATCGTGCATGCGGTGATCGCGCTCAGCAAGAGCCTCGAGATTGCCGTGATCGCCGAAGGTGTCGAGACTGTGGCGCAGCGCGACTTCCTCGACCACAACGGCTGTCGTGACTTTCAGGGCTACCTGTTCAGCCATCCGGTCGACAAGCCTGAACTGATGCAACTGCTGGCGGCCGCCACCGTCTGATGTCCATCCCCTGACGTCCAGCGGCAGCTGCCATGCCGTAGCTGAAGATGCAGTGACGAGGAGTTGCGCCATGCAAACCAGGTCTCGCCTCCCCTTTCCTTACCGGCCCGAAGCCGACGCAGCCACACTGGTCTTGCGCGAACTCGGCACGGCGCTCGACTGGAACGCCGTCATGCGCGATGCGCGCCCGTGGATACAGGCCGTACGCGACCATCCGCCGCCATTCTGGGCGATGGAGACCCTGCTGCATGAATATCCGCTGACCAGCGACGAAGGCAAGGCGCTGATGCGGCTGGCCGAGGCACTGCTGCGCGTGCCCGATGCCGAGACAGCCATCACGCTGACGGCCGAGCAGCTGGCCCAGGTCGCCGCGGGCGCGTCACAGCCCGCACTGGCGGGCCTGTCGTCCACTGCGCTGAATTTGGCGCGCAAGCTGTTGACCGGCAACGACCACTTGCTGAATCGGCTGGGTGCGCGCGCCATCGTTGCCGCTGCGCTGCGCGCGGTGCAGCTGATGGGTCGACAGTTCGTGCTCGGCGAGGACATGCATGCAGCCCTCGCGCGCGCGCGCGGGCTGCGTGGCGCGAAGGCCTCGCTGTCCTTCAGCTTCGACATGCTGGGTGAAGGCGCACGCAGCGCCGACGATGCACAGCGCCACCTGCTGGATTACCGCAATGCGTTGTCGGCGCTGGCACGGCAGCCCGGCAACCATGCAGCCGGCCAGGCTGCGAGCGACAGTGATGGCATCTCGGTGAAACTGTCAGCGCTGCATCCGCGCTACGAAGCGCTGCAGCAGGACCGCGTGTTGGACGAACTGCTGCCGCGCGTCTGGATGCTGTGCGAACAGGCCGCCTCCGCCGGCCTGCACCTGACCATCGACGCCGAGGAATGCGATCGGCTCGAACTGTCGCTCGAGGTATTCGAAGCGCTGCTGGCGCGTATCGCGCGCCAGCATGCGAGCTGGCAGGGCTTCGGGTTGGCGCTGCAGGCTTACCAGACACGGGCGCTGCCGCTGGTCGAGCACGTGATCGGCCTCGCACGCCACTACAAGCTTCGCCTGATGTGCCGACTGGTCAAAGGCGCGTACTGGGATGCGGAGATCAAGCGCGCGCAGGAGCTGGGCCTGCCGCATTACCCGGTGTTCACGCACAAGCAGCATACGGACATGGCCTACCTCGCCTGCGCCAGGTTGCTGCTGGACGCGCCTGATGCGGTCTACCCGCAGTTCGGGACCCACAATGCCGCCACCATCGCGGCCATCGTACAACTGGGCCAGGGTCGCCGCTACGAACTGGGCCGGCTGCACGGCATGGGCGAAGGCATTTACCGCGAAGTGCTGCGCGATGCATCCTTGCACTGCCGGGTGTACGCGCCGGTGGGCCGTCAGCGCGACTTGCTGGCCTATCTGGTTCGGCGTTTGCTGGAGAACGGCGCGAATTCCTCCTTCGTACATCAGCTGCATGATGCGCAGCTCGGCATCGACGCGCTGCTGCCTTCGCCGCTGCAGGTTTGCGCGACGACCGCATTGCCGCTGCCGTGCGACCTCTACCGCCCGGCGCGTCGCAACAGCGAAGGCCTCGACCTTGCGGTACCCGAAATGCGGGCCATGCTGTCGCGCGCGATGGAACAGCTGCAGCTGCCGCAGCCAAAGGACGTGCCGGTGCCTGTCCCGGCTGCTTCACGCGACGCAGTACACGACTCGGTGGGCGCCGAAGCGCAAGACGTGGCGCAAGATGCAGGAAGCGGCAAGGATCGAGACGCGGTGCGCTCCGCGGTTCACGATGCAATGCAGACAGCGGCGACCGCCTTCGGGCCATGGAGCGCGACCGATGTCGTCGATCGCGCGCGCCTGATGTGCGATGCAGCCGACCTGCTGCAGGAACGGCTGCCGCTGTTTTCTGCGGCGCTGGTGCGCGAAGGATTGAAGACCTGGAACGACGCCATCGCCGAGGTGCGCGAAGCCATCGACTTCCTGCGCTACTACGCCGCCGAGGCCGAACGGCTGCTGATGCCGCGCGCATTGCCCGGCCCTACCGGCGAATCGAACACGCTGCAGCTGCGTGCGCGTGGCACCTGGGCCTGCATCAGTCCGTGGAATTTTCCGCTGGCGATCTTCACCGGCCAGATCGTCGCGGCACTCGTGACGGGCAATACCGTCATCGCGAAGCCAGCCGAACAGACGCCACGCGTTGCGCTGATGATGGCCGACCTGCTGAAGGCTGCCGGCCTGCCCGATGGCGTGCTGCAGCTGCTGGTCGGCGATGGCGACACCGGCGCAGCGCTGGTCGCGCACCCGGCCATTGCCGGCGTGGCCTTCACCGGCTCGACCGAGGTGGCCAGGGCCATACAGCGATCGCTGGCGATGAAAGAGGGGCCCATCGTGCCACTGATTGCCGAGACTGGCGGCATCAATGCGATGCTGGTCGATTCGACCGCACTGCCGGAACAAGTAGTCGATGCGGTGATTCAATCGGTGTATCGCAGCGCCGGCCAGCGCTGTTCCGCACTGCGCGTGCTGTGTGTCCATGACGCTGTGGCCGAGCCGCTGCTGTCCATGCTCAAGGGCGCCATCGCGGAGTTGCGCGCCGGGCCGGCCGACGACTGGCGCACGGACCTCGGCCCCGTGATCGATGCCGACGCCCATGCGAAGCTGCAGTGCCAGCTGGCGGCGCTGGCTGCTCCAGCATCGACCTCCGCCTCGACATCATTCGCATCAACCGCAACGACTACCCCAACCACATCACCCGCGTCACCCCCGTCGCAGATGCCATGGGTCTCGCCGGCAAACGACGCCACGGTGAGCCACCTGATGACGCCGCAACTACATCTCACCGAACGCATCGCCGATGTGCGCGAAGAGATCTTCGGGCCGGTACTGCAAGTCGTGCGCTGGGCCGGCGATCCGCTGGACGTGATCCGGCAAATCAATGCGCTCGGCTATGGCCTGACGCTCGGCATCCACACCCGTATCGACAGCCGTGCACAGGCACTGGCCGAGGCCGCACGCGTCGGCAATGTGTACGTCAATCGCGGCATGACCGGCGCCGTCGTCGGCGTCCAACCCTTCGGCGGCGAAGGCCTGTCCGGCACCGGCCCCAAGGCCGGCGGGCCCTGGTACCTGCCGCGCTTCTGCTGCGAGCAGACCCTGACCATCAACCTCAGCGCCGCGGGCGGCGACGTGGCCCTGATGTCGCGCTAGCATTCATCGCGCTGGCCTCTGTCGCGCTGGCCTCTGTCGTGTCGGTATCGCACTGATGTCGGTATCAACTCGAGATCAGGTCGCATGGGTGACGCCAAGGCGTGGGCATGTAAAGTGCTAAGTTATCGTCAAAGCCTGCGCGCACCATCCTGCGGCATCAAGCTTGTGCAACGCCGGCCTGCAACGCCCGTTCCGCGCCGCCGACTGCGCTGCGCCGCACCTTTTCAGTGCGCGTGGTGAAACACAAACGACCGCCAGCCGCGGCATGGCGCCGACCCTGAATCTGAGGCGACACCGATAACGACAGCCCGTGGACACGAAAGAGAACACTGCTGAGGGAGTACCCGCTCCGCCATCCGTGGTCTCGGAGGTGGCCCGCATTGCGCGACCAGCCAGCGCCGGCCATTACGACGAACTGCGCGGGTCCGACAGCCCTTCGCTCCGGGGTCATCCGATTGCCGGCGACTGGGCAAGTTTCTTCGATCACGTCGAAGGTGGGCTGGCCGACATGGATCGCCGCAAGCGCGAGCTCGAACGCCAGATCCACGACAACGGCATCACCTACAACATCTATGCCGACCAGACTGGCCCGCAACGTCCGTGGTCGGTCGACCTGTTCCCGCTGATCCTTGGCGAACATGACTGGCGGCAGATCGAGGCCGGCGTGCTGCAGCGGGCCCGGCTGCTGGAGAACATCGTCGCCGATACCTACGGCGAGCAGCGACTGCTGCACGAGGCGCTGATCCCGCCGGCACTCATCCAGGGCCACCCCGGCTACCTGCGCGCGATGCATGGCGCGTCCTCGATCGCGAAGCACCTGCACATCGTCGCCTTCGACCTCGCACGTGAGCCGGATGGACACTGGTCGGTGGTATCGCAAAGGACCGAGGCACCATCGGGCCTCGGCTACCTGCTCGAAAACCGAATGCTGATTTCGCGCCAGTTCCCGGCTGCGTATGACGCAATGCAGGTGCGGCCGCTGAACGAGGTTTATCGCGAGCTGATCGATACCCTGAAGCGGCTGTCGCCGGCCGGCGCGGCGTCGCACATCGCGCTGCTGACGCCAGGCCCGTACAACGAAACCTATTTCGAGCATGCGTATCTGGCACGCCAGCTCGGGCTGACGCTGGCTGAAGGCAGCGACCTGACCGTGCGCGACCAGAGGCTTTACCTGCGCACCTTGCGCGGTCTGGAGCCGGTGCATGTGCTGCTCAAGCGCCTCGACGATGCCTTCCTCGATCCACTGGAATTGCGCGCCGACTCGACGCTCGGCGTGCCCGGCCTGTTGCAGGCGGTGCGTGCGGGCAATGTGGTGATGGCCAATGCGCCCGGCACCGGCTTCCTCGAATCGCCGGCGCTGCTCGGCTTCATGCCGGCGCTGGCGGAACGCTTGCTCGGCGAGCCGCTACGGCTGCCGGCGCTCAACACCTGGTGGTGCGGCGAGCGCGCTGCGATGGCGGAAGCGATCCCGCAGCTGCCGCATTGCGTGATCAAGCCGACCTTCCCGCATTCACAGCTGCATGACAGCTTCGAGGCCGTGCTTGCGAAAGGATTGACACAGTCGCAGTCGGATGAATGGCTGGGGCGCATCATGCGCACCCCCGAAGCCTTCACGTTGCAGAGCTACCTGCCACTGTCGCAGATGCCGACCTGGCACTCGAAACCACAGGGCGCGTCCGGCATCCTGCCGCGCTCGTTCAAGCTGCGCGTGTTCGCGCTCAGCAATGGCGCGGACAGCTGGTATGTGCTGCCCGGCGGCATGGCGCGCATCGCGACCCACGGGGGTGAGATCGCGTCGATGCAGCGCGGCGGCAGCAGTGCCGACGTCTGGGTGCGCAGCAGCGCGCAGCTGAAGCTGCCAATCGCGACGCCGCCGACGAGCTCGGCTACCTCGGCAACAGCCGCCACGTCCGCCGCTTCCGCAGCATCTGCAGCCTTCACTGATTCTGATGGACCCATCGTATCCGCTGCATCCGGAACATCGGCAGCAGCGCCAGACTCGACATCGTCGTCACCGGCCATTGCCCCGATCGCACCGCGTCGCCGCATCGTCACCAGCCGCGCCGCAGAAAACCTGTTCTGGCTGGGCCGCTACACCGAGCGCGCGGAGAACTTGCTGCGCCTGGCGCGGCTGTGCCTGCAAAGCCTCAACAGCGAATACCCGATGTCACGTCGCGCATGGCAATGGCTGGCGCAACTGGCGCAGCGCGAGGGACTGATGCCGCACGGCGTGCCGGTGGCCATCGCCGCAGTCGACAGCCATGACCATGGCGGGACGCCGGTAAAGGCCACGCGGCGGCGCATTTTCGAGCGCACGCTGATCGGCGGGCTCGACGCGACCGAGATGACCAGCATTGGCTACAACCTGCGCGCGCTGAAGGGGGCCGCGTCCGGCTTGCGCGAGCGCCTGTCGAGCGAACAATGGAACACCATCGTCGATTGCGTGCGCCAGTTCGGTGAAGCATGCGAAGACACGGTGCTGCGCCACGATTATTCGGCGGTGCAAGCGCTGGCAGTGCTGTCGACCACCAGCCATGCGCTGGCCGCAATCACCGGCGCGCAGACCGACCGCATGACACGCGACGATGGCTGGCAATTGCTGTCCATCGGGCGCCACATCGAGCGCCTCGGCTTCCTCGCTCATGCGCTCGAGGCGGGCGCACGGGTCGGCATACTCGATGCCCCGGCAGATGATGGCTCGGGCTTCGGCGCGCTGCTGGCGCTGTTCGACAGCAGCATTACCTATCAGGCGCAGTATCAGCAAAGCCGCGAGTTGTGTGCGCTGCTGGACTTGCTCGTGATCGACCGCGAAAACCCGCGCTCGCTGGCCTGGGTCGCGCGCAGCCTGCGCTCCCGCATCGCCAAGCTCGAGCACATGCCGCCAAGCGAGCTGACTGGCTGGGACCTGCCCGCACCGGGCGACTGGGATCTGCGCGCACTGTGCACGCCGGATGCGCGCGGCCAGTTGACGGCATTGATTCAACAGCTGGCCACCTGCCCGCAGGCCGCATGGCAGATCTCGGACACCATCAGCGCGCGCTACTTCAGCCATACGCGCGACTACAGCGTGGAGTCCTGAGCATGCTGCTGCAGATCACGCACGACACCCGCTACAGCTACTCACCGATGGTGGACATCGCACAGCATGTCGGCCACCTGAAGCCGCGCGACTTGCCCACACAGCGCGTGTTGCGCTCGTCGCTGGAAGTGAGCCCGGAGCCGGACTGGCAGGATGAGGGGTTCGATGTCTTCGGCAATGTGCGCTCGTTCTTCTCCATCCAGAGCCGGCATGAATCGCTGCAGATAGGCGCGACCAGCCTGGTCGAGACCATGGCCAGCCCGGTTGCCCCGCCCTCGCCGGCAGCGACGCCGGGCTGGGAAGAAGTGCGCGAACATTTCCGTTATCGCTCCGGCGCGCGCTGGGACGGCGCGACCGAGTTCAGCTTCCCGTCGCCGCATGTGCGGCCGCATCCGGAATTCGTCGAATTCAACCGCAGCGTCTTCACGCCACGGCGTCCGCTGCTGGAAGCGGCAATCGAGCTGATGCAGAAGATCCACCACGACCTCGAATACCGCAGCCTCAGCACCGACGTGCATACACCCGCCCATGAAGCGCTGGCGCGACGCGAAGGCGTGTGCCAGGACTTTGCGCACATCTACCTGTCCTGCGCGATCAGTGCGGGGCTGGCCGCGCGCTACGTCAGCGGCTACCTGCTCACCGAGCCGCCGGAAGGACAGCAGAAACTGATCGGCAGCGATGCGTCGCATGCGTGGGTTTCGGTCTACCTGCCGCAGGTGACGGAGGACGGATTGGCACCGGGCGGCCACTGGATAGATTTCGACCCGACCAACAACCGCTGGGGCATGGGCTCGCCCGGCGAGGACTACGTCACGCTGGCCATCGGCCGCGATTACTCGGATGTGTCGCCGCTGCGCGGCGTGATCCGCGGCGGGGCAAGCCACAGGCTGGAGGTGGGGGTGACGGTGATGGAAGCTGAGGCGGCTACGTAGGCGCTCGCAGCGTGTATCGCAGGGGTGACGGTGAAATCGAAGCAATCAAGCTCGCACATCCACCGTACCGCCAGTGATCATCGAAAAACGGTCGTCATGCTCGCGCGTTGTACGCGAGGTTGGCGCATAAAGTTCATGCACGACTTTAGCCGGGGTGACAGGGCCTGCCTTGGCCTGCTGCACCGACGAGGCTGCTGCCGATGCGGTCGAGGTCGTTTCGGAGGCTGCCGGACTGGCAGGGTTGGCAGGCTTCGCCGCCCTGGCCGCCGTCGCTGCTGCAGCGGCAGCGCCGGCTTTCGCCTGCATGACAGCCGGCCGCGCTGACGGCGGCACGCTGGCCGGCTCCTGTCGAGCCTGCACCTGCGCCGCCTTGGCGCGCTCCTCGGTGCGCCTGGCCATTTCATCCGACAAGACCGGACCCAGCACGTTCTTGCGATACGTGGTCAGGCCCTGGTTGCGATTTTGGTAAATGTCGGACGAGGTCGAGATTCCCGGCACGATGGCCTCCGCGCTCAGCTTTCGATGAACTGATTATCACCGCATTTGCGCCGCGAGCAAAAAGTGTAAAGGTCGCTAAAGCCCCTCTGGACACGCAAACCGTTGATTTATAATCAAAGCTGCTTGCGCTGTTTCACATTTTGCATCGAAGGTTCGAACTCATCATGCGCAACGGAGGATGACATGCACGTCTTGTCAGTTGCAGACATACAGTTGATCGTCGACCTGTACGAAACCCAGGACGTCGTGCGCGATCCCGCGGGACGCGAGCATCAGCTCGACAGCTTGATCCGCATGGGCTACCTGCGCCCGGTGCGCGGCATCTTCACCCTCACCGAACTGGGCGAAAAGACGGCGCGCTCCTTGCAGGCACGCCGCTTCGTGCCTTCGCGCGCCGACGAGGCGCCGGCCGCGCTGGCCAATGCCGAAGCAGCTGCAGCGCAATCTGCCGGGACCGCCGAGCAGCCGGCAGACCAGCCATCCGAACAAGCGGCCGCCGAAACCGCCACCGCCTGACCTGCCCTCCTGCTCCTGCAGGAAGCCGTTCAGCTTTCCGCTTCGATGCCAGCCGCAAGCTGCTCGAACGGCATCTGCTCTTTCACCAGAATCACCGTGCACGGCGCATGCATCGCCACCTTGATCGGCACGGTCGCCACGAACCGCTGCAACGACAAGCCGTGCGTTGCCGCCCCCATGATGATCAGGCTGACGTTGTTGCCTTCCGCATAGCGCAGCAGCGCCTGCGCGACATCATTCGACTCGATCACGTGATACGACACCTGGTGGCCTGACAGGTCGAGGCCATCGGCCCATTTGCGGAAGCTGGCCAGATGCTGGCGCTGCAGCCAGGTTTCGCTCTTGTCCTTGTGCTCGCTGCCGGCGAAAAGACCCGTATTGACCACCGTGACCACCGCCAGCTGCGCGCCGGGACGCGTGCCCAGCGCACGCCCGGTTGTCTGCCGCAGCGCATACATCGCCACATCGCTGACATCGTAGTTGGGCACCGCGACCATCACGATCGGCACTTCCGAGATTTGCTGCGAAGGCAGCGGGCTGGGTTCGTACTGCATGCCGGCCGCGCGCACCCAGCGCTTGAAGTGCCACCAGAAGCCCTTGCCCTTGATGCGCTTTCCGCGCTCGGTAATGGTCACCTGCCCGGGATTGCGCAAGTCGAACATCAGGTGCGCCGCCGATGGATAGCGCTGGCTGGCCTGCGGCTCGAGGCAGCGCAGGATCACTTCCTGCAGCCACTCGGGCAGGTCAGGACGCCATGCACGCGGCGGCTTCGGGCTGGCCCACAGCCGCTGGCGCAGACCACCCGTCGTGGTGGGCGAACCGAACGGCGTCTCGCCGGTCGCCATCTCGTACAGCATGACGCCGATGGCGAATATGTCGGAGCGCAGGTCGCCGCGCATGCCCACCACCTGCTCCGGCGCGATCCAGGTTGGCGAACCGACCGCCTTGCGGAATTCCTCGGCCAGCAAGTCCGGGTAATCCGCATGGCAGGACAGGCCGAAGTCGAGCAGCACGATGCGCTCGCCATCGACACCGATCGCCGCCACCATCACATTCGCTGGCTTGAGGTCCAGATGGCAGACGTTCTGCTGGTGCAGGCTATGCACCGCCTGCGCAAGGCCGGCGCCGAGGCGCGCGATGGCGTCGACGGGAATCGGCTCGCGCGCCTGCGCAAAGCTCTGCATCCATGCGTCCAGCGTAATGCCTTGCACATGTTCCATGACCAGGTAAGGCACGCGGTGCAGGTCGCCCGCCGCGACGAAGCGCGGCACATGCGGCCCATGCAGCACCTGCAGCAGCTGGTGTTCGACTTCGAAGCTGACGATGTTCTCGCTGCCGTCGCCTTCGCGCATCAGCGGCACTTTCATCACCATCGGGAACGGCGGCTCACGGCCGTCCGCATAGCTCACTTCATAGATGCGCGCCATCGCGCCCGCGTGGATGCGGGTGCCGATACGGAAGCCGTCGAGTTCGTCGCCCTCGGCTGGCATCGTCATCGGCCGCTCTCCAGTCGGGTGGCCAGCACTTCGGGCAGGCCGGCAATGCGCATGTCGCGCACGACGGACAAATGGTCATACGGCACGCGATGAAAGCTCAACATATTGGCGCCAAGGTCGAGCAACGCGTAGTTGGCACGCGTGTCGCCGTCGCGCGGCTGGCCGCAGGAGCCGACGGTGGCCAGCCAGTGACGGTGCGGGCCCACGGGAATGGCGACGCCGGCGCGCGGCTTGAACGGCATCAGCTGGCGACCGGTGCCGCGGTAATACAGCGTCTGCTGGTGTACATGACCGCCGAACACATAGCGGATCGCCGCATCCTTGCTGGCCGCGTCGAGGCTGCGCGAGGCAAGTCGCTCGTCCAACACGTAATGCCACTTCTCCGGCGCATCGGCGGTTGCATGCACGAGGAAGACGCTGCCGCGGGTGGCCGTCAGCGGCAGCTGCGCCAGCCACTCGCGCTGCACGTCATCGATATGCTTGAAGGTCCAGGCCGACGTCATGTCACCCCAGGTGGAACCGGTCAGCACCGGGTTCACCGGTAGCACGTCATGGTTGCCGCGCAAGACGATCGCGCCTTCCTGCTGCAGTTCGCGGCAGCGCTCGATGACTTCGGACGGATGCGGGCCATAGCCGACGATGTCGCCGAGGATCGCAAAGTCCGTCGCCCCGTGCGCTCGGGCATGGGCCAGGCAGGCGTCAAGCGCGGGCAGGTTGGCGTGCAGGTCGGAAAGCAGTGCGAGTTTCAACGGACGGTCTCGTCATCCATGGGCGGGACGGCCTGCGGCCGACCCTGTTGTTATCGAACCGGCTTGTGTCGCCGGCACCGGCCCCGTGCCCGGTTTTCTTCAAGTTTACTCCGCGCCGGAAGCCCTGCGGGCCAGCGGCTGCCCGCGATGCGTCAAATAGTAGAGCAGCGGCAGCACCAGCAACGTCAGTGCCGTCGACGACAGGATGCCGCCGATGACGACCGTCGCCAGCGGTCGCTGCACCTCGGCGCCGGTACCGGTGGCGATCGCCATTGGCAGGAAGCCGAGCGACGCGACCAGCGCCGTCATCAGTACCGGCCGCAGGCGGGTCAGCGTGCCTTCGCGCACCGCATCCAGCAGCGCATGGCCGTCATCGCTGAGCTTGCGGATGAAGGTGATCAGCACCAGCCCGTTCAGCACCGACACGCCCGACAGCGCGATGAAGCCGACGGCCGCCGAGATCGACAAGGGGATGTCACGCAGCCACAGCGCCAGCACACCGCCGGTCAGCGCAAACGGGATGCCGGTGAATACCAGCAGCCCATCCTTCAGGTTACCGAACATCGCGAACAGCAGCACGAACACCAGGAACAGCGCGGCCGGCACGACCAGTTGCAGGCGCTTCGATGCCGACTGCAGGTTCTCGAAGGTGCCGCCCCAGCTGATCCAGTAGCCGGTCGGCACCGGCAAGTCCGCGAGGCGCTGCTCGGCTTCGGCGACGAAGGAGCCGACGTCGCGCCCGCGCACGTTGGCCGTCACCACCACACGCCGCTTGCCGTTCTCGCGACTGACCTGGTTCGGCCCGGGCGAAAGATGGAAATTGGCCAGTTCGGACAGTTGAATGAAACCGGCGCGGCCATGGCTGCCCGCAGGCAGGTTGACTGGCAGGCGACGGATGGCATCGATGTCGGTGCGCAGCGACTCAGGCAGGCGCACCACGATATCGAAGCGGCGGTCGCCCTCGAACAGCGTGCCGCCCTTGCTGCCGCCCACCGCCGCCGCCACCACGTCCTGGATGTCCACCACACTCAGGCCGTAGCGCGCAGCCTTCTGCCGGTCGATGTCGACGGCCAGTACCGGCAGGCCGGTGGTCTGCTCGACCTTCACTTCCGAAGCGCCGGGCACGCGCTGCAGGCGGACGGAGATTTCTTCGGCAAGCCGGTTCAGGTGGTCCATGTCGTCACCGAACACCTTGACGGCAACGTCGCTGCGCACGCCCGAGATCAGCTCGTTGAAGCGCAGCTGAATCGGTTGCGAGAAGTCGTAGTTGTTGCCGGGGATCTGCCACACCGTGTCGCTGATGGCCTGCAGCAGTTCGTCGCGCGTCTTGCGCGGCTTCGGCCATTCGTCCATCGGTTTCAACATGATGTAGCCGTCGGACAGGCTGGGCGGCATCGGGTCGGTGGCGATCTCGGCAGTGCCGATGCGGGTGAACACACGGTCGATCTCGGGGAACTTCGCCTTCAGCGTCGTCTCGATCAGCTTCTGCATCTCGACCGCCTGCGTCAGGCTCACGCCCGGCGCGCGTATGGTCTGCACCGCGAAGTCGCCCTCGTTCAGGTTGGGCACGAACTCGGTGCCCAGTCGCGTCATCAGCAGCGCGCACAGCACGACCAGCACGCCGGCCGCAGTCAATACCGTCGCCTGCGCCGACATCGCTTTCTCGTACAGCGGCAGGTACCAGCGGCGCGCGGCGCGCATCAGCACGTTTTCCTTTTCCTCGACGCGACCGGTGACGAACAGCGCCACCGCCGCCGGCACGAAGGTCACCGACAGCAGCATCGCGCCCATCAAGGCCGCGACCACGGTAAAGGCCATCGGGTGGAACATCTTGGCTTCGACGCCGGCCAGCGCGAAGATGGGCAAGTACACGACCATGATGATCAGCTGCCCGAACACCAGCGGCCGGCGCGATTCGCGCGCCGCCTCGAACACCTGCTCGAACCTTTCCTCGCGCGTCAGCATGCGGCCTCGATGGTGCTGCGCCTCGGCCAGCCGGCGGATGCAGTTCTCGACGATCACCACGGCACCATCGACGATGATGCCGAAGTCGAGCGCGCCCAGGCTCATCAGGTTGGCGCTGACATTGAACTTCACCATGCCGGTCAGCGTGAACAACATCGCCAGCGGGATCACGGCCGCCGTGATCAGCGCCGCGCGCAGGTTACCGAGGAAGAAGAACAGCACCGCGATCACCAGCACCGCGCCTTCGAGCAGGTTCTTCTGCACGGTGGCGATGGCCTTGTCGACCAGGTTGGTACGGTCATACACGGTCACCACGCGCACGCCTTTCGGCAGGTTGCGGTTGATTTCCTTCATCCGCTTGTCCACCGCCTGCGACACGGTGCGGCTGTTCTGCCCCATCAGCATGAATACGGTGCCCAGCACGACTTCCTTGCCGTTCGCGGTCGCCGCGCCGGTGCGCAGTTCGCGCCCGATCTCGACGTCGGCCACATCGCGCACGCGTACCGGCACGCCGCTGGCATTCTTGACGATCACGTCACGTATGTCTTCCACGGTGCGCAGCTGGCCCGGCACGCGTACCAGATATTGCTCGCCGCGCTTCTCGATGTAACCGGCGCCGGCGTTCTGATTGTTGCGGTCCACCGCCGCCACCAGCTCACCGATCGACACGCCGACCGCCGCCAGCCGGTCCGGGTTGGGCGCGACCTGGTATTCCTTCACATAGCCGCCGATCGAGTTGATCTCGGTGACGCCGGGCACGTTGCGCAGCTGCGGCTTGACGACCCAGTCCTGGATCTCGCGCAGGTCGGTGTCGGTGTAGGCGGAGCCATCGGCCTTGCGCGCTTCCTTGGCCGCCTCCACCGTCCACAGGTAGATCTCGCCGAGGCCGGTGGCGATCGGGCCGAGCTCGGGCGACAGACCCGGCGGCAATCGGTCGCGCGCCTGCGCGATGCGCTCGTTGACCAGCTGGCGCGCAAAGAAGATGTCGACGCCATCGTCGAAGATCACCGTCACCTGCGACAGGCCGTAGCGCGACAACGAGCGTGTCTGCTGCAAGCCCGGCAGGCCGGCCATCACGGTCTCGACCGGATAGGTGATGCGCTGCTCGGCCTCCAGCGGCGAATAACCGGGCGCATACGTGTTGATCATCACCTGCACATTGGTGATGTCGGGCACGGCGTCGATCGGCAGCCGCAGGTAGCTGTAGCTGCCGATGCCGGCCAGCGCTATCGCGGCGAACATCACCAGCAGGCGCTGCGTGATCGAGAACCGGATCAGTCTTTCGAACATGGCTTGGTTCCCGGTCAGTAGCCGTCTTCGGTGGCCTGCTTGGCCAGCTCGGACTTGATCACATAGCTGTTGCGACCGGCGTAGCGGGTGCCGGCTGGCAGGTCCTGCGCAATCTCGACATGCTTGCCATCGCTGCGGCCGGGCGTGACCGGATGGGCGACAAAGCCCTTGGCATCGCGCACGAAGATCACCTGCTGCGTGCCGAGAGTCTGCAACGCATCGGTCTGCACGGCCACCGGCACCTCGACATCATAGGCCTTGACCTCGACATTGACGAACAGTCCCGGGCGCCAGGTGCCCTTCGGGTTCTCGACCACGATGCGCGCCTTGGCCATGCGGGTCTGCTCGCCAACCAGCGCGCCGAGGAAGGCGACGGTGCCGGTGGTTTGCGCATCGAAGGCGGTGGCGCGTATCGTCACCTTGTCGCCGACGCGGATCAGCGGCAGATCCTTGGCCGGTATCGCGGCTTCGGCCCACACGGTGCCAAGGTCGGCGATGGTGAAGATGGGCGTGTCTTCCTTGACCGCCTCGCCGATCGACAGACTGCGCTCGACCACCAGCCCGTCATACGGCGCGCGCAACTCGAAGCGGTTCAGGCCCTTGCCGCTACCGCTGGTGCCGCCCGAGACGCCGAGCGCCAACAGCTTCTGCTTCGCATTCTCGAGATCGATGGTCGCTTCCTGCACCGCATGCTGTGCCTGCAGGTAGTCCTGCTCGGCAGTGATCTTCTGCTCCCACAGGCGCTTCTCGCGCTCGTACACCGATTGCGCATGCTCGAGCCGCTTCTCGGCGGTTTGCAGGTTGCTGCGTTGTTCGGAAATCAGCTGGCTCGAGAAGATCGCCAGCACCTGCCCGCGCCTGACCTGCTGGCCGGTGGATACGAGCACGCTTTCGGCGATGCCGGCCACGCGCGGCACCACATGCACGGTACGATCGTCATTCAGCAGGACCTCGCCCGGGAATTGCACGTTCGATGCGATACGTGCCGGGCCGGCGCTCTCGACCGCGATGCCCGCCGTCTTGATCTGGACTTCTTCAAGGTCGATGCGCGGGGCTTGCTGCGCGGCAGCCGATGCCGTTGCCGGTGCAGCCGGCCCGGCCTGCGCGGCGGGCGCATCATCGTCATCGCCGGCCTTCACGCTGCGGCCCTTGTCCATCGACAGTATCCACGCGCCGAGCGCGATACCGACCACCAGCAACGCGGCGATGGCCTTGAACTGGCTGGCACCGCGCTGGCGCTGCCGCGGTTTGGTCATCGGCTTGCTCCGCGTAAGGCCGGCCTGATTGATTGATGCCTTCATTGATGCGTTCATTGATGTGCTCATCATTGATTCATTCATGTGCGTGCTGTCTTTCATCAGCGGCCTTCAGTGGTACCGAGAATGCCGTCGAGCTCGGCCAGCGCCGCATGCACGGCCGCGATCGCCGTCAGGTATTGCGCGGTGGCCGAGAACAGCGTGCGCTGCGCGTCCAGCAGCTCAAGGAAGCTGAATTTTCCATTTTCAAAACCGATGGTTGCCGCCTCGTAGGCGCTGCGCGCGCCCGGCAGCACATCGCGCTGCAGCAGCTCGGCCTCACTGCGACGGGCATTGACCTTTTCCAGCGCCTGCCAGGCATCGGCAGCGACGCTGGTGCGCACGGCTTGCAGTTCATCGCGCGCCTTGTCCTCGCGCCGCAGCGCTTCGAGCAGATTGCCCTGGTTGCGGTTGAATACCTGCAGCGGCACCGAAACGCCGACCAGCAGCTGGTCACGCCCGACGGTATCTTCGCGGCGCTTCATGCCGACGCTGACCGTGAAGTCCGGCACGGTTCGGCTCTGCTCGACGCCGACCAGTGCCTTGCGGCGCTGCAGTTCACGTTCGGCGCGCAGCAGCGCGGGCGCACGTTGCAACCGCTGCTCGACGGCGATCCCATCGGGCAGGTCGGGCAAGCTGTCGACCGAGCCTTCGGCGAGGGTGAACTGCGGCATCGGGTTGCCCCACAGGCTGGACAAGCGGGTACGCGCATTGCGCAAGCCGCTCTCGGCCTGCGCCAGCGCGACCCGAGCGCCGGCTTCGGCGACGCGCGCCTTGGTCTCTTCGACGGGCGACACCTTGCCGGCCGTGACGCGTCGGCTGGCCACGTCGGTGGCGCGGCGCGCGAGGTTCAGGCTGTCCTGTGCGGCGCGCAGCAATTCCTGTGCAGCCAGCACATCGAAGAAGGCAGCGGACACCGCGGCGCGCAGGCGCTGTCCACGGTCGGCCAGGTCGGTCTGCGCAACGTCGCGGCCGCGCTCGGCGGCTTCGACGCGCGCTTCGCGCTTGTTCGCTGTCTCGATCGGCATGTCGAGCTGGGCGGTGCTGCTGCGTGACGGGCGGCTGGCGTCATCGGCCTGGAACACGAATTCGGGATTGGGGCGCAGCGAACCTTGCAGCACCTGCCCTTCGGTGGCCTCGACCTCGCGGCGCGCGACCGACAGCGCGGGGCTGCCCTCGCGCGCGAGGCGCTGCGCCTGCTCCAGCGTGAGGGGAGCTGCGGGCTCCTGCAGCCCGGCGGCGCTGGCCGGCAACGCGAGCCAGACCGCGGCAATGAAAGAAAAATAGCCTTGCTTGAACATCCGTATCTCCGTGGCGAATGCCATCGACAGCCGATGGCAGCCGGGCGAGCGCATCAACGCGCGCCCTCTTACATCAGGAGCGGGGATAGCCGCTCACGCGGCGGGCCAGTTGGGACGCTCGGGCCTCGGCTGAGGTACGGACGGAGGAAGGTGCTGGCTCAACGCCACGCTGGCAACCGCGGTGGCCTCGAGCGCCGACGTTGACTGTGCAGTCGGCATGCCGGCCAGCGCATGCGCGTGGCAGACGCTGCAATCGAGGTCGGCGCCGGCGAGGCTGGCGGACGCGCTGCCGTCTTCGCCGGCATCGACGACGCCTGCGAGATGGTCGGCGGCAGGCGCAGCTGCCTCAGGCGCGGCCTGCGGTTGCGCGGCCTGCGATTGCGCGGCGGGCCCGACCGGGTGCTGGCCGTGACGATGTTCGTGGTGCCCGAAGTGGCGTGCCGCAGCGCCCTGCTCATGCCTGCAATAGCTGGCCGCCACCGCCCACGAGGCTTGCAGCGACAGCAGCGAAATCAGCAGGATGGCGAGCAGTTTGCGCATAGGGTGAAGTTTAACAGTTGGAACTGACGCAGGCGCGATTTCCGCTCCGGTTCAGGTACGTGACCGGGTTCAGGCTCAGGCCCAGTCGGACGCCGACTGCAGCAGGTGGTCGCGGAAAACCGCTGCAATCGGCGACAGGCGCTTGCCTTTCGGGTGCACCACGTGCCAGCGCGATTGGATCGGGAAGCCCTGCACGTCGAGCACCGCCACATCCTTCTCGGCCTTGCCCTCCAGCGCGTGGCGCGACAGCACCGCAATGCCGAGGCCGCCGGCGACAGCTTGCTTGATGGCCTCGTTGCTGCCCAGTTCCAGTCGCAGGCTGGGATCGAACTGCAGCTCGCGGAAGTGGCGATCGGAAGCCATCCGCGTGCCCGAACCCTGCTCGCGCAGGATGAAGCGCTCACCGCCCAGCTCCTCGATCGGCAGCTGGCGCCGCTGCGCGAGCGGATGCGAGGGCGAAGCGATCAGTACCAGCGGATTGGGCAGGAAGACCTTGTCCTCCAGCTCGATGTCGGTCGGCGGGGTCGACATGATGTACAGGTCGTCGAGGTTGTCGCGCAGGCGCGCGACGACGCCGTCACGATTGAGCACCTCGAGCGAGATCTCGATCTCGGGATGCAGCGCGCAAAAGGTGCCGAGCAGGCGCGGCACGAAGTACTTCGCAGTGCTCACCAGCGCCACCTTCAGCTTGCCGCGCGTCAGGCCGCGCATCGCATCGAACTTCTGCTGCAGCGCCTCCCACTCGTCGGCAATGGCGCGCGCAGTGCGCGCCAGTTCATGGCCGGCCTCGGTCAGGTGCACGCGCCGCTGTATCACTTCATAGACCGGCATACCGACGGCCTGGGTGATTTCCTTGAGCTGCATCGACGCCGTCGGCTGGGTCACGTGCATCACCCGGGCCGCGGCGCTGACGCTGCCGGTATCGGCCAGTGCCAGGAAGAGGCGCAGCTGGCGGAAAGTCAGGTTCATAGATTAAAACCTATATATATATGCCTAATAATTGATTTTACCTGATGTAAAGCAGCCAGTAAGATGCAGGCCATTCTGGAGGACCCCATGCAAAACCTGCTCGACCCTGCAATTCTTTTCTTTGTCTTCGGCCTGGTGGCCGGCCTGCTGCGCTCGAACCTCGAGATTCCGCCAGCGATTGCGAAATTCCTGTCCTTGTACCTGTTGATGGCGCTCGGCCTCAAGGGCGGCTTCGCGTTGTCGGCTTCCGGGCTGTCGCCGGCGATTGCGGCCACGCTGGCCGTGGCCATCCTGATGGCCTTCGCCGTGCCGGTACTGGGCTATCAATTCCTGAAGCGGCATGCGTCGCGCTTCGATGCGGCCGCCGTGGCCGCTTCGTATGGCTCGGTCAGCGCGGTGACCTTTGTCACGGCGATGCAGTACCTGGAAAGCATCAATCTTCCCGCAGGCGGCCACATGGCCGTGGCAATGGTGCTGATGGAGTCGCCGGCGCTGATCGTCGCCATCGTACTGGCCAACCTGATCCGCAGCGAGAAGGCCGCCGCCAGCACCGCCCCGGCGGCGAACCTGCGGGTGACCGCCGGCGGCACGCTGGTCGCGACCGGCGGCCCGGACAAGGGCCCGCTGTCGATCGGGCAGGTGCTGAAGCACTCGCTGACCGATGGCACACACTTGCTGCTGATTGCTTCGCTGCTGATCGGCTTCCTCAGCGGCGACGCCGGCAAGGCGGTGATGAAGCCCTTCTCGGCCGACCTGTTCAAGGGCATGCTGGCCTTCTTCCTGCTGGACATGGGGCTGATGGTGGCGCGCAATCTCGGCGAGGTGAAAGGCAAGTCGCCGATGCTGGTGGCCTATGCGGCGTTGTCACCGTTCGTCCATGCGACCATCGCGCTGCTGCTGGCGACGCTGCTGTCGCTGCCGGCCGGCGATACGGCGATGCTGATGGTGCTGTCGGCCAGCGCCTCCTACATCGTGGTGCCGGCCGCGCTGCGCCAGGCGGTGCCGGAGGCGAATGCCTCGCTGTACCTCGGCCTGCCGCTGGGGATCACCTTCCCGATCAACCTGCTGCTGGGCATACCGCTGTACACGTGGGCGGCGACGCAGCTGGCCCAGTAAGCACCGGCCTCCCGCCCAAATTGTTACGGTTCGTATCCCTGATGTAACAAGCGACGGCTCCTCGGTATAAAGACGCTGACGGCGCGGCATTCCGCCCGCCGGCGTTACCAAAGAGGCAATCGCATGACGCCGAAAGAGAAGAAGCAACTCGAGGATTTCCTGGTCCAGCTGGCCTGGTTCCGCGATGTGCAGCGCGACCCCGAGGGCGACGACCTGATCCATTCCGCGCTCGACAGCCAGCCGGACGCGACCTGCCTGCTGGTGCAGCGCAGCCTGCTGATGGAAAGCACGCTGGCCGCAGCCAGCTCGCGCATCACCGAACTGGAACGCCAGCTGCGCGCCTTGCAGCTCGGCGCACAGTTGGCTCAGTCCGGCGGCACATCGATGCAGCATGCCTGCCAGGCTTGATTATCGAAAATAGAACTTTCTTGTGCTGACGGCGGTTTCGCGACGAAACCTGTCTGTACAGCATTACCGGCATTGCCTATGATTCCCCGAGAAAAAGACCGGGGAGACAGGCATGGCGGAAACGCATGACGGTAACAACGGCAACTCCGGACCGCGAACCACCGGCGGCACGCTCGACGCGCTGATCGTCGGCAGCGGTTTCGGCGGTATCGGCATGGCGATTGCGCTGCTGCGCGACGGCATCGCCAACTTCCTCGTCATCGAGCGCGCCGCAGCCATCGGCGGCACCTGGCGCGACAATGACTATCCGGGTGCGGCCTGCGATGTTCCTTCGCATCTGTATTCCTTCTCGTTCGAACCGAATCCCGACTGGAGCAAGACCTTTGCTTCTCAGCCCGAGATCGCGCGCTACCTGCGACACTGTGCGGACAAATATCGCGTGATGCCGCATGTGCGGCTCAATACCGAACTTCGATCTGCGCGCTATGACGAGGCCGACAACCTGTGGGTTGCGCCCCTGGGCGATGGCAGCCTCCTGAAAACCCGCCACCTGATCACGGCCGCCGGGCTGTTGAACCGCCCCGTGCTGCCGGCCATCGAAGGACTGGCGGATTTTCGCGGCAAGGCTTTCCATTCAGCGCAGTGGGACCATGCGCATGCACTGGCGGGTCGTGCCGTGGCCGTGATCGGCACCGGCGCTTCGGCCGCGCAGTTCGTGCCCGAGGTGGCGAAGCAGGCGGCGTCACTGGCCGTATTCCAGCGCACGGCAAGCTACATGATCCCGAGGAATGACCGGCCTTATGCGGCATGGCTGAGGCGCGTGTTCCGCGCGCTGCCTGCGCTGATGCTGGTGGAGCGAGCGCGTTTCTATGCATTCTATGAAGCCCGGGCACTGGCGTTCACACGCTTCCACGGACTGATGGTGCCTGCGGTGGCCTGGCCTTTTCGCTGGATGCTGAACGCACAGGTGAAGGACGAGGCGCTGCGCCGCAAGCTGACGCCGTCCTATCAGATCGGTTGCAAGCGCATCCTGTTGTCGAGCGATTACCTGGCGACGATGGCGAGGCCCAATGTATCGCTGCACACGACGCCGATCGCGCGCATCACCGCAGAAGGCGTGCAGACCACGGATGGCCAGGTGCATGCGGCCGACACGCTGATCTTCGGCACCGGCTTCGCTGCCACCGAATACCTGGCACCGATGAAGATCACCGGCCGCCAAGGCCGCGACCTGAATGACGCCTGGCGCCATGGCGCGTCGGCCTATCTCGGCATCACGGTACCGGGCTTCCCGAATTTCTTCATGCTGTATGGACCGAATACCAATCTTGGCCACAACTCGATCATCTACATGCTCGAATCGCAGGCACGGCACATCGTACGCTGCTTGCGAGAGGCGCGACGCCGTAACGCAAACTGCATCGAGGTCAGGGACGATGCGTTTCGCCGGCAGGCTCTCACGGTACGCCAAAGGCTGGCCTCGTCGATCTGGAGCAAATGCAGCAGCTGGTATCGCGATGTGTCGGGAAACATACCGACCAACTGGCCGGGCTTCACCTTCACTTACCGCTGGCTGGCTCGACACGCCAGTCTGGACGCCTATCGTTTTGCACGCGTGGCGGCCATCGATGCGGGCAGAGGCGATGGATCTTCGGTGCTCGCGCACGCGATCCCCGCGCCCGATTCGCTGCTGGAACGTGGCACGGCGGCCTTCCTGCGCGGGTTCCTGAAGCTGGCCTTTCGCTCGCTGATCGGGCCGCCGCAATCGGCGCGCATGCAGCGCTTCGTGGTCAGCCTGTTGTCGCCGTTGATGCCCGGATGCCTGGGCGTGACGCGCACGACCCAACTGCTGAACGACCTGAACGTCGAGATCGTGAAGCCTGCCGCGCGTCGCGGCGACAAGGTGATCCTGTACCTGCATGGCGGCGCGTTCTGCCTGGGCAGTCCGCAATCCCACCGCAGCATCACCACACGTCTGGCGGCGGCCTCGCATTGCGATGTCTGGGTGCCGGATTACCGGCTGGCGCCCGAGCATCCTCACCCGGCGGCACTGGACGATGCGCTGTACTGCTATCAGATCATGCTGGCGCGCGGCCATGATCCGGATCACATCGTGCTGGCCGGCGATTCGGCCGGAGGCTCGCTCGTGCTCGCGCTGACACTGGCGCTGCGCGACAAGGGCCTGCGCCAGCCGGGGAAACTGATGCTGATCTCGCCCGTCGCAGACCTTGGGCGGCTCACCACCGAGGTCGTCGAGAACGCAGCGATCGACCCGATGCTCAGCACGGGCTGGATGCAGCAGGCGATGGCCTGGTACGCGTGTCCGAAGGACGAGCCCTACCATCGTCCGCTGGAGGTCGACCTGTCGTATTTCCCGCCCATGCTGCTGCAGGTCGGCGATCAGGAAATCCTGCTACAAGATTCACTGCGACTGGCCGCGCATGCACGTCAATTCGGTAACCAGGTCACGTTACAGATTTATCGCGAGCGCTGGCATGACTTCCATCTGCAAGCCGCGCTGCTGAAGTCATCGCGGCAAGCGATACGCGAATTGGCAGCGTTCGCAGTCAGCTGACAGAGCCAGACACCGGGGCAACAGCAGGCCTCAGAGCACTCCCCGCAATGACAGCTGCCAAACTTATCCTGCGACAGCCCCGGTGCACTCACCGAAACCGATGCGTGCCGCCCCCGGCTTCTCACACCAGCCACGGAAGGTCACGACATCACCATCTTCGAGGAAGGTGCGCTGCTCGCCATTGGCCAGTGCGATCGGGTTGCGACCGCCACCAGTCAACTCGATCAATGCGCCCGCCTGATCCAGCGTGGGGCCGGACAACGTGCCGCTGCCGAACAGGTCGCCCGGCTGCAGGTTGCAGCCATTGACCGTGTGATGCGTGACCATTTGTGCCAGCGTCCAGTACGCATGACGGTAGCTGGTCTGGCACAGGCGGTGTCCCGGCTGACCGGCTGCGCGCATCTTCGGCGTCTGCAGTTCGACGCTCAACTGGATATCGAAGGCGCCGGCTGCGCGGTTGTGCTCGCTGTCGAGATAAGGCAGCGGCTGCGGATCGCCTTCGGGACGCGTGAACGGCAGCCGGTAAGGCGCCAGCGCTTCGAGCGTGACGACCCACGGCGAAATGGTGGTCGCGAAATTCTTGGCGAGAAAAGGACCGAGCGGCTGGTATTCCCAACCTTGAATATCGCGCGCCGACCAGTCGTTGAGCAGGCAGATGCCGAACACATGCGACTCCGCATCGCCGATGGCGATCGGTTCGCCGGCCGGATTGCCCTGCCCGATGAAGATGCCCAGTTCCAGTTCGATGTCGAGCCGCTTGCTGGGGCCGACGGTCGGTTGCTCGGCTCCCGGCGGCATCAGCTGACCTTGCGGGCGCTTGAAGGTCTGGCCCGAGACGCCAATGCTGGACGCCCGGCCATGGTAGCCGATCGGCACCCACTTGTAGTTGGGCAGCAGCGGATTGTCGGGACGGAACAGCTTGCCGATGTTGGTCGCGTGATGAATCGACGTATAGAAATCGGTGTAGTCGCCGATCTGTGCCGGCAGCGCATACTCGGCGCCCGCCATCGGCATGAGACAGGTCGCGAGCTTGCCCTCGTCGGCCGACCCGCTGCGCAGCGCGCGCGACAGCGCAAGGCGCAACGCACTCCATGCCGGCTGGCCGAGTGCCATCAGCGCATTCAGTTTGTCTGCGCTGGCGGCTTGCGCGGCCTTTGCAGCGTCACCGGACAGCAAGCCTGACGAAGCGACTGCGGCCAAGTCCAGCACCTGGTCGCCGATGGCGACGCCACCGCGGAAGGCTTCATGGCTGCCCTTGCGCCGAAAGACTGCGAACGGCAGGTTCTGGATAGGGAAATCGGTGCCCGGCTGGTTGGCGGACGCGACCCAGCTGGTCAGCGACGGGTCATGGGTTTCGTTCAGGTGATTCACTTTGGGCTTTCGATCCGGCGGCGTGGGTTTATGCAAGTGTGCGTGTACGTGATTTGAAAATCACCGCGCCATGCTGCCGTCATGCATCCACGCAGCATGCTTGGGCGCCTGCTTGGTCTTGCTCCATTCCTCGAGCATGTCCCACTTCACTTCATCAAGCTTCTGGTACATCTCCGGCGTGCCGCAGTCGGCTGCCAGTTCGAGACGATGGCCATTCGGGTCGAAGAAGTAGATGCTCTTGAAGATCGTGTGGTCGGTCGGCCCGATGACTTCGATGCCTTCGGACTCCAGCCGCTGCTTGGTCACCACCAGCGTCTCCATCGAATCAACCTTCATCGCCAGGTGCTGCACCCAGGCGGGCGTATTGCGGTCGCGGTCCATCGGCGGCTGGGTCGGCAATTCGAAGAAGGCCAGCACATTGCCGTCGCCGGCGTCGAGGAAGATGTGCATGTAAGGATCCGGCGCCTTGGTCGACGGCACTTCATTCTCGGCGATCGCGAGCACGAACTTCATGCCGAGATGTCGGGTGTACCAGTCGACGGTCTCTTTCGCATCCTTGCAGCGGTATGCGACATGGTGGATTTTCTGGATCAGCATGATGCCTCCTTGATGTGGCTGGCGATGGCGGGTGCGGTACTTGCCGACATTCCTGCGCGTTCGCCCGATTGCGTGGATTGCATGGATTGCCTGACGATGCAGACCTGTATCAGCCCGGCTGCACGCCCTTGCGTGCCAGCGCCATCGCTTCGCGCAGCACCGACAGGTCGCCGATATGGTTGGACAGGATCAGCACCAGTTTCGCATTCACCTGCGCGCTCTGCTCGTCGCTCAGGTCGCGGTGCGTGTCGATCAGCTCCTGATAGAAGTCATCACCGGGCGAGAAGTCGCGGAAGTAGCGCTTGCCGGGCTCCTTGAAGTTCGGTTCCAGTATCAGGGACATGATTCACTCCTCTGCAAAATTGGCGGTCGCGCGCGCCACCGCGGCGACGATGCGCGACACCTCGGCCTCGCGCCAGCGCGCGGCCACATGCTGGTCGGGGCGCACCAGGTACAGCGTTCCCGCTTGCGCATCGTAGCGCGGGAAGGCCATGCCCTCGCGATCAACGACGACCTGCAAACCGCACGGGCCGGCACGCTTCGCGACCACCAGCGTATCCACCGGAATCGCGGCCTCGGCCAGTCCCTGCAATTGCAATTGCATCCCTTCGGTGATCTCCGCCGGGTCATCGCAGAAATACAGCGCCTGGAAACGCCCGCCGACATGGTCTATCAGCCAGGACGGCTGGCCGTCGGCTTCGACGGGTGCGTCATCCATCGGCGCGCCCGGCACCATGTCGCCTGCGAACAGTTCACTATCGGGCGTGTTGAGCGGCGAGTCGGTGAGGAAGCAAGGCACGGACAGGCGGCCCGAGTTGACCAGCTTGCGCGCGAAAGGCAGGTCGCGCGACAGCTCCAGCACCGCATTGCGGAAGGTCTTGCTGACCGCGCTCTTGGGCGTGATGAAATCGGTCGATCGGGTCGAGTTCAGAATGTTCTCGTCGGCGCCAAAACCGCGCTCGGATGAATAGGTATCGAGCAGGGCCGCCGGCGCTTTGCCATCCATCACCAGCTTCAGCTTCCAGATCAGGTTGTCGGCATCCTGCACGCCCGAGTTCGCGCCGCGCGCGCCGAACGGCGACACCTGATGCGCGGCATCACCGGCGAACAGGCAGCGGCCATGACGGAATTCATGCATGCGGCGGCACTGGAAGGTATACACGCTGACCCATTCGAGCGTGAACTCGCGGTCATCGCCGAGCATGGCCTTGATGCGCGGGATGACATTTTCCGGTTTCTTCTCTTCTTCCGGGTCGACGTCCCAGCCAAGCTGGAAGTCGATGCGGTACACATCATCCGCCTCGCGATGCAGCAGCACCGATTGGTTCGGATGGAAAGGCGGATCGAACCAAAACCAGCGCTCGGCGGGAAAATCCGCCTTCATGACCACGTCGGCGATCAGGAAGCGATCCATGAAGACCTTGCCGTCGATATCCAGCCCCAGCATCGTGCGCACCGGGCTGCGCGCGCCGTCGCAAACGATCAGCCAGTCGGCCTCGATCGCATAGCTGCCATCCGGCGTCTCCACCTGCAGCTTCACATGGTCGTCATGCGGCGCTACCGACACCACCTTGTTCTTCCAGCGCAGCTCGACGCCGGCGGCCTGCGCGCGCTGCACCATGTACTCCTCGAGGTAGTACTGCTGCAGGTTGACCATGCCCGGACGCTTGAAGCCGGGCTGCGGGCGCAGGTTGAAGTTGAAGACTTCGTCGTTGCGGAAGAAGGTGCGGCCCACGTCCCAGCCCACACCCTTGTCGACCACCGGCTGGCCGCAGCCGAGACGATCGAGGATTTCCAGCGTGCGCTTCGCATAGCAGAGGCCGCGCGAGCCGACCGATACCGTATCGTCGTCATCCAGCAGCAGCACCGGGATGCCGTGCTGGCGCGCATCGATGGCGGCGGCAAGACCGACCGGGCCGCAGCCGATCACGACCAGCGGCCGGCGCGTGACGGCTGTCTGGCCCAGCTCGGGCGGCGCGCTGTAGGGGAATTTTTTATAGGTATAGGTCTGGTGCATCGCGATTCTCCGAAAGCTTCAATCGGCCATCAGCGCCGAATCGATCAGCTCTGCAGCGCGTGCCACATTTCCTTGTCGCGCTCGGCGGTCCAGATGCGCGGATGCTTGATGCCGCTGGCCTCGTCCACCGCACGGGTGACGTCGAACGGCAGGCAGTGCTCATAGATGAAGACATGGCCGAACTTGTGGTCCATCTTGCTGCGCACATGGGCCATCGCGCCCTTCAGGTCCAGGCCCTGCGTCACGGCTTCTTTCGCCGAGCTCAGCAGCGTGCTGACGAAGTCCTTCGTGTAGTCGAGGCCCTTGTCGACTTCGGCCGGGTTCATCAGCGCCGGGCCGCGGCCGGGCACCAGCTTGTCGGCCTTCATCGCGCGCAGCACTTCCAGCGTGGCCGGCCACTCTTCCAGTTGCGCGTCGCCGGTATAGGCGGCGGCATCGTACTCGACGAGGTCACCCGAGAACAGCACCTTCTGCGACGGGATCCAGACAATGGTGTCGCCCTTGGTGTGGCCCATGCCGACGTGCATGATCTTCACTTCCAGCTTGCCCATGAAGACCGTCAGTTCCTTCTCGAACACCAGCGTCGGCCAGGTCAGGCCGGGCACGGTCTCGACGCCGGCGAACAGGCGCGGGAAGCGGTCGATCTCGGAATGCATGTCCTGCTCGCCGCGCTCGACGATCAACTCATACGTACCCTTGGACGCGATGACCTGCTGCGCGCCTTCCTTGAAGTAGGCCGACGCACCCAGCACGCGCACCGCGTGATAGTGGGTCAGGGTCACATACTTGATCGGCAAGTCAGTGATGGCGCGGATGTGCTTGATCAGCGCCTGGGCCATCGCCGGCGTCGCGGTGGTATCGATCACCATCACCGAATCGTCGCCGATGATGACGCCCGAGTTCGGGTCGCCTTCGGCGGTGTACGCATAGGCGTTGTCGGACAGCTTGATGAAGCTGGTCTTCTTTTCCTGCAGGTCGCCCTGCGATGCGAATTTCTTCTCGCTCATGAGAATCTCCAATGCGCGCGGATGGCCTAATGCCAGTCAGTCAAGGCAAGTCGCTGGATCACGGCCTGCGCCGGGACCCAGTGTCTCTTGATGCGCTCTTAATTTTTGGCGCTTACCTGACTGGCCTTACGCGGATGGCGCGGCTTCAGTTGTGGACAGGTGGATTGCCAGCATATCGCCGGCCAATATCCATGGTGGCAACAGCTTAGCCCCGAATTCGTTTTTGGTCAACGGATTAGATAATAACGAATTGTTTACTTAAAGCTAAAGCATCCGTAAACTCGCGCCATGGCTGAAGACACCCCCATGGACAAGAGCCGGCGCGGCATACAGTCGATCGAGATTGGCGGCCGGCTGCTGACGGCGCTGGTCGACGAAGGCGGGCCTATGAGTCTGGGCGACCTCGCGCGCAAGGCCGGCATGCCGTCGGCCAAGGCCCACCCCTATCTGGTCAGTTTCGGGAGTTTCGGGCTGATCGAGCAAGACCCGCTGACCGGACGCTACGAGCTGGGCCCGTTCGCGCTGCAGCTGGGCCTGATCAGCCTGCACCTGCTGGACCCGGTGCGCATCGCCATTCCGGCCGTCACCCGATTGTCCTCCGAGATCGACCAGACGGTCGGCCTGTCGGTACTGGGCAACATGGGCCCGACCATCATCTACATCAGCGAGTCCAGCTATCCGATCCACGTGAACATGCGCACCGGCACCGTGATGGCCATCCAGTCCACCGCGACCGGCCTGGTCTTCGCGGCCTTCCTGCCGCCCAAGCAGGTCGAGCGCATGCTGGAGCAGGAAAACCGCAATGGCATCGCCGCCGGCTTCGGCGTGCCGGGCAAGAACATGCAGCAACTGGAAACCATCCTCGCCGAGGTGCGCAAGCGCGGCATGGCGCGCGTGCAGGGCGAGCCCATCCCCGGCATCAACGCCATCTGCGCGCCCGTGTTCGAGCACAGCGGGAATATCCGGCTGGGGATTACCGCGATCGGCCCGGCCGGCAGTTTCGACGCCAGCTGGAACGGAACCATCGCGAAAAAGATCCGTGCCTGCGCCGACGAAGTGTCGGCCCGGCTGGGCTACCGGACGGTGGCGTGAGCGGGCGACGGCGCCGTCATCGCTGCGGGACTGTTCGGGCCGGATAGCCGGTCAGGCTTCGAGGAAGTTCAGGCGTCGGGGCGGTTGCGGTTCGGCCGAGGGTCTTTCCCCGTCGGGAGCGAAGCGGCGCGCCGCAACACGAGCAAGGCGGCCTCGCGGCGATCCAGCAGCGAATAGAGGCGTATGTCCACCTGCCTTGCCTGCGCATACGCCGCTTCGGACACGCTGACGCCGTACGCGCGCAGCATGTCCAGTTCATCGATCAAATCCTCGGTGGAATTCACGCGCATCATCTGCGTCTGTTCGCCTTTCTTTGCAATCCGCTGTCCTGCCCGGGCCCGTGCGGTCTCAGGCTTCCACATCGACCAGTCCACCGGTACGCGGGGAGGTGCCCGTGGCCCCGGACCCGGTCTGGTCCGTGACTACGCGCCTGTCGTACACCATTTTCTGCAGCACTTCACCCGAATGCTTGTCCACCACGCTGACGGTAACGGCGTGCTTGCGCTGATCGACATCGAAGGACATGGCGGTACGCTGACCCGAACTGGCCGGCGCCGTGCTCATGGTGAGTGATCGGGATACCTGCATGGCCCCCTCCTTCAAATATGCATGAACAGCCAATAGCCGTTCGCGGTCAGCAGCAGGCCGATGAGGCCGGCTGCGGTCGAGCCCTGCAGCATCCGCATCGAGCGGAACAGCACGCCCCAGAACGCCATGCCCAGCCCCAACAGCACGACGGACTTCGCATACACGAACCATTGCTTGCGCTCGGCCGCCACGGCGCTCGCGCTCTGGTGGCGCTTGAACATGGCCTGCAATTCCTCCTTGCGGCGCTCGAGGAAGCTGTCGGCCTGCGCGCGGTCCGAAGGGATGGCCGCTTCGCCGTCACCGACCGCTGCCGGGCCGCCGCTCACGTGGGAGGCTGCCGTGATTGCGGTGGCGCCGCCTGCGGTGGCTGCAGCGGCGGCCGTGCCTGCCGCCGAGCCGGCAGCCGTGCCTGCGCCGCCCGCTGCACCGGCCGCACCAGCTGCACCAGCGGAGCCGGCCACACCCGATGCGGCACCCGATGCCGCGCCTGATGTCATTGATGGCAGCACCGAAGACGGCGCCAGCGATACGGCGTCGGGCGCGATGCGATACACCGTCTGCTGCACGCTGGCCATCTGGTGCACGACGCGCGCATCGGTTGCCATGTTTTCGCTGGTGATGAAGGTGCGCTCGGCCGACGTCTCGCCCACCATGGTCGTACCATAGGTCACGAACAATGCCGGCAGCAGCACGGCGCTCCACTGGCGTAGCTTGCGGTTCTGCTGCGCCTGCTCGGCACTGGCGGTCGTGGGGTTGTCGTTCAAGATGGGACCTCCTTCATCCGACGCCAGCAGCATCCCGCTGACGTCATTGCTATCCATGTCGTCGATACCGACGTTGTCGCCGGCCGTATCCAGTTGCACGCGCCCGACGCTCGTCGCGCTGTCGGCTGCGACCGCCGCATCCGGCAGCCGGCGCCGCACGGCCGGGCCTTCCGGCAGGCGTGGCAGCCGGTTCGCCGCCGCGATCGAACGCGCCGCACCCATTGCCTCAAGATGCGCCTGTATGGTTTTCGTGCGATCGCTGACGCTATCCATACGTCCGACGATAGGGTCGGTCGACACCGGGCCCTCGTCATCCTCATCCGCGTCGGCATCAAAGCTGCGGCGGTCGTCAACAATCGGCGTCCCCGATGGCGGCGCATCGGCATCCCGCAGCGCCTCGCCCCCGCCGGGCGTCGCGGCGTCGCGCCAGTTGCGTCCCGGTGTGCCGGCGCCGCTGTCATCCATGCCCGACTGAGAGAACTCTGCGTCCGCATCCTGCAGCGCCGACTTGCCGAACACGCCACCACGATCGCGCCGGCCTTCGTCGCCGTTGTGCTCCTTGGCATCGCGCATCGCACGTCCGTCGCTCGCGCCTTCGGCATCGCGCATCGCACGCCCGTCTCCCGTGCCGTCGGCATCCCGCATCGTGCGTCCGTCGCTGTCACTTTCGGCATCGCGCAACGCGCGTCCGTCGCGGTCGCGATCGGCGTCCTGCATCGCACGCCCATCGGCGCTACCGTCGGCATCCTTCCAGTGGTGGCCGGGCACACTGGTACCGCCGCGCTGACGGCCATTGCTGTCTGTTGCGCCGTCGCTATCGCGCATCGCGCGCCGGTCGGCATCGCCTTCGCCATCTTTCCAGTGCCGGCCTTCACCGGCGTGGCCAGATTCAGCCACGTGGTCCTTGCTGTTGCTGAAGCCCGCTTCGCGGAAGGCGCGCAGGTCGGTCGGCCCGTCATCGTCCGCGCCATCGTCGCCTGACTGCACGCCCGTGCGCGAATTCCTGGCAACGGCATCGAAGGTGCCTCCCCCCTGGAATTCATCCGACATGCGATCGAGGTTTTCCTGCATCGCGCGCGAGATGCGCGCATCCAGCTCCGATTGCGGCGTGCCGTCTCGTTTCGCGGCACGCGCCTTGCGCCTTGCCTCGGGATCGGCGTCGCCGGCATCGCCGCCCTCTTCTTCCCACTGTCGCTTGCGCTCGAAGACGACACCCTCGCCCTGGTGACGACCGCGCGCGCGCGACTGAATGACCGGCTGCGCCGACTCCGTCGATCTGGAACGCGATACCGGGCGTCGCTCGTCCTGCGGCAAGTCGTTCTTCAGGTAGATCACGTTCAGGTAGCGATCGAACTTGCCGGGTGCAATCCCGAACGCCGCCAGCATCCGGCGGAACAGGTCGCGCTCCCCGCCCGCCACCTGGTGATCGGACATCATCGTGTCGCAGGCATTGAGCAAGATGCACATGCGCTGCTGTTCATCGAGCACGCCGGCCGCGGCGGCGAGGAACTGCGGCGCGCGCACCTGCCCCACATAGCGCAGGCCGGCCTTGAGCAAGGCTTGTGAGCCGCCGACCACGGCGTTGAGCCGGCCGATCTCTTCCTCGCCCATCGAGCCGTCGGCCGACATCATGTACAGCAGCGACACCACCATCGCCTTGGGCGGCGTCATGTCGCTCGACGAAGCTGCGGCGTCGAAGTCGCCCAGGATCGACATCCTGTTCTTCAGTGCAATCGCATCGAAGTAAGACTGGAAGCTCTCCTTCGTATGGCCGAGTGCGCCTACCAGCCGGTCGAACAACTGCAGCTCGGTGGCCGACAGCTCGCCGTCGGCCATCAGCGAATCGCAGACATTCATCAGCAGGCACAGGCGGGACTTGGCATCCAGCACCGGGGGCGCATCCTGCAGGAACTGGTCGACGCTGCGCGTCTCCGCATAGGCAACCGCGCGGTGCAGGGTATCGGCATCGGCGCCGATCACGGACTGCAACTGGCTGCTCTCGCGGTCGGAGATGTCGCCGTCGGCGGCCATCATGTACAAGATGGCGATCACCACCGACAGGTAGGGTGTCAGGCGGATGTCGTCAGGCGCGACCTTGCGCGCGCGCCCCCCCTTGAGGGAGCGTGTCAGTGCCCTGAACAGGTCTGGCGATCCCATCGCTTACTCCGCGACCCTCGTTGCCGGCCGGGAGCCGGCGGCGTTCGTGAAACGGCGCTGCCTGTCCATGCGTGTCGGTCGTGCACATGGCTTTTCCATAGTGCGAACCGTACCGCCGCCACCTGCGCGAGGGGATGACAATCGCGTAATGCCGCACGCGCATTACGCGATTGTCATAATGGCCGCCGCTGGCAAGCGGGCACTCCCGCCGCAAGCCGCAGGCCTGCGCATTCATCGCGCCAAAAATAACGATGATGTAATCGAGCACGATGGCAATCCGTCTAAGATGACGGCTGCCTCGGCGCTGACCACTATTATCAAAAAAAGAAGCCATGTCCGTTCCCGCATCCCGCTTGCTGCTGGTGGAAGACGAGGTCCGCATCGCGGAGTTCGTCATCCCCGACCTGAGCGCGGCCGGCTTCGAAGTCACTCACGTGAAGGACGGCGCCAGCGGCCTGGCAGCGATCCTGAGCGGCGAGCATGACCTGGTGATCCTCGACGTGATGCTGCCGGTCCTCGACGGCTTCGAGATTCTGGCCAAGGTCAGGGAAGCGGGCAATCCTATTCCGGTCATCTTCCTCAGCGCGCGCAACGAGCTGCCGGACCGACTGGCCGGCTTCGAAATCGGCGCCGACGATTACCTGCCCAAGCCCTTCTTCGTCGAGGAACTGATCGCTCGCATACGCGCGGTCATGGCGCGCAAGAGCGGCCAGGTATCCGACGAAATCCAGGTCGGCGAACTGATCCTCAACAAAATCACCCGCCAGGCCAACTGGCGCGGTACGGTCGCCCCGCTGAGCCAGCGCGAGTTCAGTCTCGTCGAGTGCCTGATGCGCTCGCCGAACCGCATCTTCTCGCGCCAGCAGATCCTCAAGAACGTCTGGGGCATCAGCTTCAATCCCGAGACCAATGTGGTCGACGTCTGCATACAGCGCATTCGCAAGAAGCTCAACCGTCAGGCGCGAGACGGCAAGCCCTTCCCGATCGAGACCATACGGGGCGTCGGCTACCGTTTCCAGCTTGAGGATGAGGAATGAAGAAGTCCTTCCTGTGGCATGTCTTCATCCGCGTCATGATCGTCACCGCTGCCATCATTTATTCGAACCGGCTGGTGGCGCAGCTCGTGACCACACGCCATGTGATTGACCGTATCGAACACAATGTCGCCACCACGCTCGCGGCCTGCCAGCATGAAGCAGCCGACACCAATGCCTTCTTCCTGTGCGTTGCGCAAAGCAGCCGTGGGGACGCGCTCTCCAGCGTCAGCGAATACTATGTGCTGTGCAAGCCGCCGGGCATGACGCCGGCGCAGGAGCATGATGCGCTGTGCGAGCGCACACAGCGGCTGCTCCATTCATGGCACGGCGAGGTCGAAAAGGTGACCGACAGCGTCGAGCTGGTGCGACTGGACATGGACGATGAAGCCTGGCTGGCCTTCAGTATTCAGGGCAAGCCGGATGGCGCACGCATGCTGGTGCGCAAGCATGACCTCAAGCGCTATGTCGAGAGCATCTGGAGCCTGCGCGACCGCATCCTGATGTATCTCGCGCCGCTGCTGATCCTGATGCTCACCGGCCTGACCGTTTACCTGACCTGGACCGTGATGCGGCCGCTGCGCCAGCTGGAAGCGTCGCTGAATGGCCTGAGCTCGCGCAATCTCGACCAGCCGCTCGACCTGCTGCCGCCGTATCGCGAATTCAACAGCTTCGTGTCCGTGTTCGACCAATTGCGCCAGCGCCTCAGCCAGAGCTTCCTGCAGACGCGCCGTTTCGCCGCCGATGCATCGCATGAACTGCGCACGCCGCTGACCATCTTGCGCGGCAATTCCGAGCGCCTGATTGCCGAGCTGCCGACCGGCTCCGAAGCGCAGGTGCGCATGCGCCTGATCGGCGACGAGATCGAGCGCCTGATCGACATCACCGAAAAGCTGCTGCTGCTGTCGCGCGCCGATGCCGACAGCATTCGCTATGACATGGAGCGCGTGTCGCTGTCGGCGATGCTGACCGAACTGGCGCTGGATGCGATGGCCTTCCATCCGGACCTCGAGATACGCAACGAGATCGAAGCCGACATCGACTGGACCTGCGACCGCAGCCTGATACAGCAGCTGCTGTTCAACCTCTACACCAATGCAGCGAAGTACAACACGCCGAATGGCTGGATACGTTTTGCACTGATACGCCGACAAGACCGCTTCGTGCTCAGCCTGGAAAACCCTTGCGACAACATCCCGGCCGACCTGCCGGAGCGCGCCTTCCAGCGCTTCTATCGGGGCGACGCGTCGCGGGGCCGCCGCGTGGATGGCGTCGGCCTTGGCCTCAGCCTGTGCAGCGAGATCGCGCGCCTGCACAAGGCCACGCTGAGCCTGCAAGTCACCGACCGCAAGACCGTCATTGCAACACTCGAAGGCCAGGTCACCTTGCCCGGCGCCTGACGCGGCGCGATAATCCGGCCACACCCCTCACAAGCCGGAGGCGCCCATGGCCATCAATCCCGAACTCGATCTCGTGATACAGCGCGACGTCCCCGTGTCGCCCGAAGCCCTGTGGAGAGGCTGGACCGACCCGGCCACGCTGGTGAAGTGGTTCTGCCCGCGTCCATGGAAAGTGGTGGAGTGCGACATCGACCTCCAGCCCGGCGGGCTGTTCCGCACCGTGATGCAATCGCCGGAAGGCGAAAACCAGCCCGAGGGCGTCGGCACCTACCTCGCGGTCGAGCCAAACCGGCGGCTGGTCTGGACCAATGCGCTGGGGCCCGGCTTCCGTCTCAAGCCAACGCCGTCCGACCACAACCTCGGCTTTTTCTTCGTGGTCGACCTGACGCTCGAGCCCCTGCCCGGCGGCGGCACCCGCTATCGCGCCGTCTGCACGCACCAGACGGCAGAGGCGCGCGAAGCGCACGAGAAGATGGGATTCCACCAGGGTTGGGGTATGGCGCTCGACCAGCTGGTCGAGCTGATGACGCTGCCTGCCTGAAGCGGTAACGGGATCAGCGCGTGGTTACCACGCGCTGCACCACCGGGAACACCGGATCGAAGAAACTGCGCCGTGCCTGCAGCGCAGGCACGCCCTGCGCATCCACCGGCCGGGACACGTAATAGCCCTGCACTTCATCGCAGCGCATCAGCTGCAATTCGCGCAGCTGTTGCTGGGTCTCGACGCCCTCGGCCACCACGCGGAAGCCCATGGACTTGCCCATCTGTATCACCACTTCGCACAGCTTGCGGGCTTCGTCGCGCACGCCTAGTCCCTGCACGAAGGAGCTGTCGATCTTGATCGCATCCACGTCCAGACTGTGCAGCCGCGACAGCGATGAATAGCCGACCCCGAAATCGTCGATGTGCAGTTCCAGCCCCATGTTACGCAGTTCCCGCAGCTCGGCCTTGACGGTGGCATCGCCGCCCATCATCGCCGACTCGGTCAGCTCGATGGCCAGCAAGTGGGCGCCGATATCGAAGCGCGACAGCTCATTGAGCACATGATGACGGAAACGGTCATTGCGCAACTGCCGGGCCGACACATTGATCGCCACCGGCATCAGGCCCTGCCCGAGATCGCGCCATGCGGCCAGCTGCCGGCAGGCTTCGCTCACCACCCATTCGCCGATGCCGCCGATGAGGTCGGCCTGCTCGGCGAGGCTGATGAATTCCGTTGGCGAGACCAGACCGCGCTGAGGATGCCGCCAGCGCAGCAGCGCTTCGACGCAGACCAGCGCGCCCGAGCGCGCGCTGACGCGCGGCTGGAACACGAGGAAGAATTCATGATTGCCCAGCGCATTGCGCAAGCCCTGCTCCAGCTGCAGCCGTGACTGAATCCTGCGCGTCAGTTCGGCCGAATACATGCAGAGCCGGCCCTTGCCGGCGGCCTTGGCCGCATACATCGCAATGTCGGCCGCCTGCATCAGTGCCGCGTCGGTGTCGCCGTCTTCCGGATAGATCGCCGCACCGATCGAGGCATGCGCGTTGAAGCCGCGCCGCACCGCCTCGCAGTCGATCTGCGCCATCCGCTCGATCACCTTGGTCGCGATCGCCTGCACCGCGCCGGCATCGCCGACGTTCTCGACCAGGATCGTGAACTCGTCGCCGGCCAGCCGTACCACCGCGTCTTCGACGCGCACCGCCTGCCGCAGCGCGGTGGCCACCGCCATCAGGTATTCATCGCCGGCCTGGTGGCCCCAGGAATCATTGATCCGCTTGAAGTCATCGAGGTCGATGAACATCAGCGCCAGACGCTGGCGCGCCGTGGCCGCCCGCTGCACGGCGTCCGGCAGGTGCTGCTTGAGCCAGTGGCGATTGGGCAGCAGGGTCAGCGCGTCCGTGACGGCCATGGCCTTGAGCTGCTGTTCCTTCGATTTCATCTCGGTGATGTCGCGCATGGTGACCGCAAGGCCGCCTTGTGAGCGCGTCGCGCTGGCCTGCCACCAGCTGCCCTCGGACTCGGCGGACAACGGTCCGAGTTCGGCGTTGGCATGGCCCTGGCGATGCGCCTCGAGCAGCAGCTTGTCCAGCGCTGCGGCATCGAGGGCCGGGAACAGTTCATGGAATTCCACGCCGATGATCCGCGAGGCCGGCATGTTGACCTGCTTGCAGGCCGGCTCGTTGCAATCTTCGGCACGGAAGCGCAATGCGCGCGAGCCTTCGACCGGCACCACCTTCAACAGGTAGAGCGCGTCATGCGTACTGTCGAGCATGGGCCTGAAGAGCGCCGACGGCGCAGCCGCGGCTTGCGCAGGCCGCTTGCGCGACTGCCACCAGATGCCCGCTGCACCGCCTGCGACCCCACCCGTCAGCAGTCCGATGCCCAGCGACACGATTTGGATGTAATTCGACGCGTCCATGGCGAATTGATTATTTGCAAGGAGTATAGCGAAGCGGGCATGCTCACGGACACTATCGTATTAAATTTTATTATTAAATTACTGTGGAGAAATTTATTTCTTCACGGCAAAAACGCACTGCCTGGCAACAAGCAGTGCGTCCTGGATCATGGCGCATTTGCAATGCGGCGTCGCTGCAATGCTGGCCCCACGAGGGACAACGGCATCCGCTGCCGCCCCCTGTCATCAGCTGAATAATCGCCGTGAATCTCCCATCATGCGGCGCAATTCGGGAATCGCAATCTCCGTCGCCTCGTGGATCATCAGCAACAGGTTCGCACTGACCGGCGCTTTCTTGTTGCGGATGCGGCTCACCACGGCCGGCGTCACGTCCAGCGTGCGCGCCAGTGCTGCGTCATTTTTCAAATCCATCTTGCCGAGCAGACGATTGAGGAAATGGTCGGGACTATAGGACGAGAGCTTGAGCAAAGCTTTTTTGCGCATCTTGTTCTCCGGAATGATTGTTATGGCATGACAGATTGACTACGACGCCAAGTTATCTGTTGCCTGCAATCAAGCATCGACCGAAAAAGCAGTGAAACTCCCGTCAATTCGACCCTTCATTTTTATCAAAAGAAACCGTTAATCGGAGGTAACGGCTGACTGCCGCCTTGATTTGATTTCCAAACGCACATTGCGTTGCTGTCAGCGGTTCGCACTGCGCGGCTTCATCATCGGCGGGGACCGGGGCTTCGTGAATGACTACAACGACCAACGCATGAGATCCGTCTCGATTTCAAGCAGGTCGCGCGCGCTTCGTTCGGCGCTCAGCACCAGACCAGCCACGCGTTGCTCGGCGCGGCGTGCCGCATTCGACATTTGGTGGTTGCCATAGACGCGGGCCGCGCTGTGCAGGTCTTCGATCATTTCCCACAGCCGCACGCAATCGGAGCGGGTCACGGGGTCGCGCCGGCAGTGCTTCATCGCATCGCGTATGCGGGACAGCCGCACCGGCAAGTCGCGCGCAAACACGCGATGCAGCACCTCCAGCTCTTCCGACAAGGGGGAGATATCCGCCGGCCGGCCCTCGTGGATCGTCAGGATCTCAGTGATACGGTCACCGAGCGTGAGCGGATCAAAGGGCTTGACGATCACACCCGCCACGCCCAGCGATTCGTAGTAGCGCAAATCTTCAGCATCGACCAGCGAGGTCAGGAAGATCGCCGGCGTGTCGCGGTGAAGCGCATTCTGGCGCAGCCCGGCCAGCACCGTGGGACCGTCGATGTCGGGCAGCATCACGTCCAGCAACAGCAGATCGGCGCCAAACTCGGCGGCGGCCTGCAGGCCCTCGTGAGCCGTGCTGCAGGTGCGCAAATGCACCCGGTGCAACTGCTGCAATGCGAAGCGTATCGCGGCCTGGGTATCGGGATCATCCTCGATGACCAGCACCTTGCGTAGTTCGACAGTCTTCATGCTCTTCCGGCACCCGATGGGCGCGCCTTCCTCTTTTACGACGACATGAAGATAGCGGGCTTCCCGAATGGCCAGACCATGAACAGGCAGACATTTCTCCCACATTTCCCGATGCCGTCCGATGCACGGCAGCCCGCGTTCCGGACCATCGAGACCGACCTTGCCAATTGCGCAATCCGGCGCGCCAGTTGCGATTGTTTGATCTGGTTAAATTTACTTAAAGCAACTTTCCTTATACTGCTCGGAAGCATCACGCCGGGCACGTTCCAAGCGTCCTTGCCCGGTATTACCGAGACTTCTCCGGACCCGCCATGAAAAAATTTGCCTTGCAGTTCTCCCTGCTGCTCTCACTGCTGGCGGCCGCCAGCGTCGCCCATGCCGAACTGAAGAAGGTGTTCGAGAACATCCGCGGCACCGTCGTCTACGTGGATACCGCCTCGGTCACCGCCAGCGGCGACAAGCGCCGCGTGACGGAGGTGCAGACCTACCGCAGCGCAGGCCCGCGCGGGATGATGTCGATGAAACTGCTCAAGGAGTACGACTGCAAGCAGGAGACTTCACAGATCATCAGCTACGTGATGTACAAGGAACCGATGGCCCGCGGCGAGGTGGTCGGCAGCGTGAATACGCGCGGTGACGTGCAGAAGCTCACGCAGAACCCGGGCGGCACCGGCGGCTGGCGCTTTGCCTGCGGCTTCTGAGGCGGCAGCACGCCTGCCGCCGGGCATCCCCGCTCTGACGCTCCCGCCGACGCTCAGTGCGTATGCTGGTGGTGCACGTCCGGGTAGTGCGGATGCTTGTGGGTCAGCGGCCCGTGCAGGTGGCGGTGCACATGCGGCTCCTGCCCATCCCAACCGGGCTCGTGCGCATGCTGGTGGTGCTCGTCATGCACGTGCAGGTGCTCGTGCTCCATCGGCTCATGCGTATGCTCGTGTTCATGATGCTCGGTCACATGCAGCCAGACGCCGAGCCCCATGAGGGCCGCGGCGATCCAGAACGCGGTACTGCCTGACTCGCCCGGGAACATCAATGACACGGCCGCGCCGATGAAAGGCGCGGTCGAGAAATATGCGCCGGTGCGTGCCGTGCCCAGCCCGCGCAAGGCGAGCACGAACAGCACCAGGCTGATCCCGTAACCAGCCAGCCCGATAGCCGCCGTGGCCGCGATGGTGGCTGGCGCCGGCAGCACCGCGCCTTGCGCGAGTGCAAAGCCGGTATTGACGGCCCCGGCCACCGTGCCCTTGGCCGCCGCGATGAAGACCGCATCCGAGGCCGACACCTTGCGCGTGAGGTTGTTGTCGATCGCCCAGCACAGGCAGGCCAGCGCAATCGCCGGCAAGCCATGCCATGCCATCATCAGGCCCGTGGCAGCGCCACTGCCACGAACGCCATGGCCGTTTGCGTCGGCACCGGCTGCTCCGGCAATGCCGGAAGCCACGAGGGCATCGGGCTGCCAGGCCAGCACCACGCCGCCGGCGACGATGGCCGCCATGCCTGCCAGCACCCGCGCGTCAGCGTTCTCGCGAAACACCAGCCATGCGATGGCGGCCGTCAGCACTGCCTCGAGGTTGAGCATCAGCGATGCGGTCGCAGGAGGCGTGGACGCCAGCCCCGCCATCAGCGCGACCGGGCCGAGGATGCCGCCGAACAGGATCGCGCCGAGCAGCCAGCGCCATTCGCCCGACGCCATGCCCGACGCCTTCCATCCGCGGTCGCGCAGGCAGCGCAGCGCAAACAGGCCCAGCCCGCTGCCGAGGTAGAGCAAGCCTGCCAGCAGCAAGGGCGGCATGGTCCCGGCCAGCAGCTTGGCGAAGGGCGTGCTGGCGCCGAACAGCGCGGCAGCCGCGATGGCAGTCAGGATGGCGGTATTCACGGAAGCCCATGCTACACGATGGCTGATGCCGGCCCGCAGGGGCGCTTGCACATGACAAACCCGTATTGGCCTTAGAATTTGCTTGAGCACAATGACCAAACCCCCGAACCTCTCTTCTGGTCGGACCGACCCGCACCGGGCAAATGCCCCGGCTACGCGACGACAGGCCAGACTGACGTCGCCGCCGCCCTCCTGACTGCCACGCTGACGATGCACATCCTGCTGATCGAAGACGAAGAAAAGATCACCGATTTCGTGCTGACCGGCTTCAAGGCGGCCGGCCTGAAAGCCGACGCCTGCGCCGATGGCACGCAAGGCCTGCGCCGGGCGATGGAGGGCAGCCACGACGCCATCGTGCTCGACCTGATGTTGCCGGGCATGGATGGCATCGCGATCCTGCAGGCGCTGCGCGCGGCCGGCCGCCAGACGCCGGTCATCCTGCTGACGGCCAAGACCGAGCTCGAGCACCGCCTCGCCGGCTTCGATGCCGGTGCCGATGATTACCTGCCCAAGCCTTTCTTCATCGAGGAACTGGTCGTGCGCCTGCGCACGCTGGTCGGCCGGCGCACGGGCGCGAGCGACACCGTGCTCCGGCAAAGCGGCATGGAACTGGACCGCTTCACGCGCCAGGCACGCTGGGCCGGCAACGAGGTCGTGCTGACCCCTCGCGAGTTCACGCTGATCGAGTACCTGATGCGCAGCCCCGGCCACATTTTTTCGCGCAGCCAGATACTGCAGCACGTATGGGGGCTGGACTTCGATCCGCACACCAATGTCGTCGACGTCTGCATCCTGCGCGCAAAGAAAAAGCTCGCGCCTTCGCGCGACGGTCATGCACCGCCCTTCCCCATCGAGGCCATACGCGGCGTCGGTTACTGCTTCAGGAAACAGTAAATGCGCCGCTTGACCCGTTCGTTCTATGCCAGAGTGTTCCTGATGTTCGTCCTGTCCATTCTGGCCGTGTTTACCCTGAACCAGACCCTGATCAACCTGATGGGTCGGTACGAACTGAGTTCGATATTGAACGAACGCCTGGAAAGCACGACGCTGGGCTGGCGAGACGATCCGATGCTCCCGTACGATGATGAAGCCCTGAAGGTCCGGCTGCTGGACGGCATGAAAAGCGTGCACGCCGATGAAGTGAGGGTCTTCTCGACGCCGTTGCCCCTCGCGCAGGACGCCAATGCAAAGGTCAATGGCAATGACAATGGCAAAACCGGCGCCAGCGACGACATGGCCCGGACCTTCCCGCTCCCACCGGCGCTGGCGCATGCAAGCATCGAACGCCTGCCAGCCGGCGAACATTTCCCGCTGCTGGAGCGTGCCGTGATCACGGCCGATGGCGTGCGCTGGAATGCAGCCAGCGTCATCACGCGGGATCGTGTGGTGGTCAGCCTCGTCGACACGGCCGCTACCGAGCGGCGCATCGAAGACTTCATCGAATTCCGCGGCCGCATGATCCGCAAGCTGATGCCGCTGTCGCTGGCCGTGTTCATCCTGTGTGCGCTGTTCATGACCCGCAAGGTACTGGAACCGATCCGGCGCGTGCAGCGCTCATTGAGCGCGCTGGATTATCGCGACCTGAGCGTGCGCCTGGCGGTGCACGGCGAAGCCAATGAATTCCGGGCTTTCATCGAGACCTTCAACATCATGCTCGGGAAGCTGGAGCGCGGCTTCCAGCAAGCATCGCGATTTTCCAGCGATGCCGCGCACGAATTGCGGACACCGCTGACCATCATGCAAGGCCATGTCGAGCGCGCACTGATCGAGTCCGAGCCCGGCTCGCGCCAGCAAGCGCAGCTACGGCTGGTGTGCGACGAGATTGAACGACTGGCCAGCATCACGCAAAAGCTGCTGTTGCTGGCGCAGGCCGATGCCGGCCGGCTGGCGATGGACATCGAAACCGTCGACATCAGCGCCCTGCTGGAAGAAATGCGCGCCGACGCGGCGATACTGGAGCCGCCGCTGGAGATTCGTGGCAAGGTCGAACCTGGCCTGCTGCTGCAAACCGATCGCGCATTGCTACAGCAGATGTTCAACAACTTGTTCACGAACGCGGTCAAGTACAACGAGCCGAATGGCTGGATCGACATTTCCGCATGGGCTGAAGACGGCCGGCTGCATGTGCGGTTCACCAATCCGACGCAGCCGCTGCCCGATGGCTTCGAGAGCAAGGTCTTCGATCGCTTCTCCCGCGGTGATGCCGCACACAGCCGTCGCATCGACGGCACCGGGCTGGGCCTGAGCCTGTGCCGCGAGATCGCGGCGGCCAATGGCGGCACGCTGGTCTTCCGCGTGCTGTACCGCACGACCGTCGAAGTCGAATTCATCACCGCGCTGGCTTCTGGCGCGGCGACCGGGATCAGCGCTGGCGGGCGAAGGCGGCAAGTCGCCCCGCTATCTACCCCGAATGCAACCCTGAAAGCTAGCCGGGACGTGACTCAGGACATCGCTCAGGACGCTGCCGTCGCCGACGTGCCGAAGTAAACGGTATCGCCGTCCACATGGATCGGCAACGCCACCAGGCCATCGCCAATGCAGGGGCCGTCGACGCAGCGACCATCATTGAAGTTGAAGAAGGCCGTGTGGTGCGCGCACATGATCAGGCCATCGAGGGTCACGAAGGTCTGCGGCTCGTAATTGAGCGGCAGCGAGAAATGCGGACAGTAATTCACATACGACCAGACCTGTGCGCCCCGCCGCAACAGCAGTACGCGAAAATTTTCGCGGCCATCGCCGAAGCTGACCTCATGGCCGCCTTCGTCGGGAATCTCATCTATCTTGCAAAGCCGCGTGCCCTCTGCGGGGCAATCCGGGTGCTGCTGCCAGTTCAAGTCGTCACTCCCTGCGTTTCAGGCGCGCCGACGGTCCATGACCACGGACGTATTTCGACCGAACGAAACACGCCCGCCTGCGAATACGGATCATCGGCGACGAATTCGGAGACGGCTGCAATGTCGTCCGCCTCCACCACCAGCAGCGTACCATTGGCTTGCTCGCCCTGCGTGGTCAGGGTGGGCCCGCCGAAATGCACCTTGACCGGATGCGCGCCCGGATTGCGCAGGTAGGCGCGATGGATGGGGCGCACTTCCAGCCGCACGTCGGCCATGCCCGGCTTGTCGGTACCCAGCACGAGGAAGAACATGGTGGCGCCTCCCGCTATTGATGAGCTGATGCGTTGCCTGAAATGATGCGATCTGCCTGCCGCGCGTCGCCTGCGGTCAGGCCGCCGGCTCAAGCACGAAGTCGTAGCTGACCTTCCACTCGTCGCCATCGCGCTGGTAATCCACGACCAGCGAATTCTTCACGCCGAACACCGCATCCGACTCCAGATATTCGTCGCCTTCGGTGTAGATCTGCGTAACCACCGGCTTGTAGCCCGGAGCCGACACGATGAAATGGATATGCGCCGGACGATAAGGATGACGGCCCAGCTTCTCGAGCAAAGCCCCCACCGGGCCATCGACCGGCACCGGATACGACACCGGCTTCAGCGTGCGCAGCCGGTAGCTGCCATCGGCAGCTGTGTGCACCTTGCCGCACAGGTGGAATTCTTCCGCCTGCTGGTCCTGCATGTGGTACAGGCCATTGGGTGCGGTCTGCCAGACATCGAGCACCGCATTCGACAGCGGCTTGCCATCCGTGCCGCGCACGCTGCCCGACACGACCACGCCCGGGCCTTCGCCGGGTGCGAGGTCGGCACCGTTGGCATGCTCGGGCGCGCCCTCGACATAAAAGGGGCCGAGCACGCTGGATTCGGTCGCGCCCACGGGCTTTCGATTATTTATCGCATCCATCAGCATCGACACGCCCAGCGTGTCCGACAGCAGGATGTATTCCTGGCGCACCGCGTCGCACTTCTGCCCGGTCGCCGTCAGGAACTGTATGCCGGCCATCCACTCCTGCGGGGTCGGCTCGATCTCGCGCACGAAGGCATGCAGATGCTTGATCAGCGAGGTCATCACCTGCTTCAGGCGCGGGTCATCGCATTCGGACAGGCGAGCCAGCACGGCATCGGTCAGGTTCGCTTCGGTCAGGTTACGCATGGCGGTCTCTCGCTTTCAGGAGTCGATGGGTCGGGAACAGCGACCAGCCGAAGCGGCGGTGCAGCGCACCCCACAGGCCGTCGCGGAAGAACAGCGTGACCAGGATCGCGATCAGGCCCAGTCCCACCAGGTACCAGCTGCCGTAATCGCTGAAGAATTTGTTGAGGAACCAGAACAGCATGGCGCCGACGATCGGACCTTCGATGCGGCCGATGCCGCCGATGACGACCATGAAGATCGCGAACGCGGTCCAGTTCACCGAGAATGCCGCATCCGGCGAGATGCGCAGGTTGCTGACGAAGTACAGCGCTCCCGCAAGACCTGCGCCGCCGGCGGCGATCAGGTAGACCGCCAGCTTCATGCGGCGCACGTCGATGCCCTGCGATGCGGCGGCCACCTCGTTGTCGCGGATCGCCAGCAGCGCGAGGCCGCGCTTGGAACGCAGGAACAGGTAGACGCCGGCGATCACGGCCACCACGCAGGCCAGCGCGATCCAGTAAGTCGTCGATTCGCGCACCGCTTTCTCGATGCCGCGCAAGGCGGTCAGCGAGGTGCCGGAGCCGCCGCCGACCCAGTGCAGGTTGGCGAAGGACAGGCGGAACACTTCGGCGATCACCCAGGTGCCGATCGCGAAATAGCCGCCCTGCAGCCGGAACGCCAGATAGGACACCGGCCATGCGATGAGCGCCGTGGCCAGCGCGGCGACGGGAATGGCGACAAAGGGATTGACGCCCGCCTCGTTGCCGAGGATGAGCATGATGTAGCCGCCAAAACCGAAGAAGGCTTGCTGGCCGATGCTGACCATGCCGCCATAGCCGGCCAGCAGGTTCCACATCATCGCGAACACGAAGTAGCAGGCGATCTCGACCACTTCGCGCATCCAGCTCGACTCGCCCCACACGGGCAAGGATGCGGCGACAATCACGATGACGGCGGCCAGCAAAGGCAGCAGCGTCGAGAAGCGATTGCTGCGGATGACATCGAAAGGCAGCGCCGCAGCGGAGGCCTGCGCAGCCGGGTTCAGGGACACGGGCGACGTCATCGCTTACCTCGTCTTCGGGAACAGGCCTTGCGGGCGCACCAGCAGCACCGCGAGGAACATCAGGTGACCGAACCAGATACCCCAGCCCGGATCAAAACGGAAACCGATCTGCTGCGTCAGCCCCAGCAGCATCGCGCCCAGCAGCGTGCCCCAGAACGAGCCCATGCCGCCGATGATCACGGCCTCGAACGCAAACAGCAGCAGCAGCGGGCCATCGGACGGCGCCACCGTGGTGCGCATCGCCTGGAAGGCACCGGCAACCGCGATCAGCACGAACGCAATGCCGGTGGCCTGCGCATAGACGATGCCGGGCCGGATGCCCATCAGCCGCGCCGCTTCGCGGTCATCCGACACCGCACGGAAGGAGCGGCCCAGCGACGTGTACGAGAACAGCGCCTGCAGCGCCACGGTGGCGAGCACGGCGACCGAAAAGATCAGCAGCGGCAGCGTGCCGACGGTCACGCCGCCGACCGACAGGCTGTCGATCGCAAGTGCGCCGGTATCCAACGAACGGGGGTCGGCCGAATACATTTCCAGCAGCACGTTCTGGATGATGATGGCCAGCCCGAAGGTGACCACCAGCGACGGCAGCGGGTCGCGGCCCAGCGTGCCATTGAGCACGAAGCGCTGCAACGCGTAGCCAAACACGAAGGCAACCGGCGCCACCAGCAACAGTGCGAGGCCCGGCCCCAGGCCGGTCGCGGCGGCGAGGCTGATCGCAAAGAAGCCGCCGAGGATGATGAAATCCCCCTGCGCGGTATTGGTCAGGCGCATCACGCCAAACATCAGCGACTGGCCGAGCGCGAACAGCGCATACAGCCCGCCCAGCAACAGGCCCTGGATCAGGACGTCAGTCATGCTTCTCTCACATTCCAGTTAGCGTCATACGGCTTCGTGCGGCGTCGTTCGGCATCATTCGGCTTCATGTGGCGTCATTCGGCGTCATTCGGCTTCATACGCCGAAGTAGGCCTGGCTGATCTGCTCGCGCGTCAGCTCGCCGGAGCGTCCTTCGAGCGAGACCTTGCCCTCCTGCAGGCAAACGACGCGCGACGACACTTGCATCGCCAGTTGCACGTCCTGCTCGACGATCAGCAGCGACATGCCATCGGCCAGCAGCGACGGCAGTGCTGCATAGATCTCGCGGATCACAACCGGCGCCAGGCCGAGCGAAATCTCGTCGCACAGCAGCAGCCGCGGATTGCTCATCAGCGCGCGGCCGATCGCGACCATCTGCTGCTGGCCGCCGGACAGCGAGGTGCCGGGCTGGCGGCGCTTCTCCTTCAGGATCGGGAACAGGTCGTACACACGCGCCAGATCCCATGCGCCGGCGCGGCGCGACAGCGTACCCATCAACAGGTTCTCTTCGACCGACAGGCTGGGGAAGAGACGGCGACCTTCCGGCACCATCGCAATGCCCAGCTTCACGATGTCGGCCGCGTCCAGCGCCGAAAGTTCATGGCCGTCATAACGGATGCTGCCCTGCCTGGGCGGCAGCAAGCCGGTCAGGGTCTTCAGGAAGGTGGACTTGCCGGCGCCATTCGCGCCGATCAGCGCGACCACCTCGCCGGACTCGACGCCAAAGTCAATCCCGAACAGCGCCTGCGCATCGCCATAGGAGGCCGTGATGCCTTTCGCTTCGAGCAGCATTCAGGCCTCCAGTCCCATGTAGACGCGGCGCACTTCGGCGTCCTGCATCACGGCCTGCGGCTCGCCGGCGCACAAGGTCTTGCCGAAATTGATCACATGCAGACGATCGGCGATGGACAGCAAGGCATGCACCACATGCTCGATCCAGATCATGGTCATGCCGGCCTGCTTGATGCGCTTGAGTTCATCGACCAGCTCATGGGCTTCATGTTCGGTCAGGCCGCCGGCGATCTCGTCGAGCAGCAGCAGCCGCGGCCGCGTGGCCAGCGCGCGCGCCAGTTCGAGCCGCTTGCGGTTCAGCAGCGTGAGGCCGCCAGCCGGCTGGTTCGCGAAGCGTTCCAGCCCGGTCTGCTGGAGTACGTCCCACGCAATCGCCCAGGCTTCCTTCTCGGCCACCTGCGCGCCAAAGCAGGCGGCGGTAACCAGGTTTTCAAACACGCTCATCGCGCCAAAGGGCTGCGGCACCTGGTACGAGCGCCCGATGCCGGAACGGCAGCGCTCGAAAGGCGGCAGCGCATTGATGCGACGGCCATCGAATTCGATATCGCCGGCATCGGTCTTCACGTCGCCGGAGATCAGGTTGAACAGGGTGGTCTTCCCGGCCCCGTTGGGGCCGAGAATTCCCAGAACCTCGCCCTCGTTCACGGACAGCGAGACATCGTCGGTCACTTTCAGCGCGCCGTACGACTTGCTGACATGTTGGAGGGCGAGTAGTGCCATGTTGCTTTTCTAGTGATTCAGACCATCAGGCCATCAGTTCATCAGGCGCATCGTGCCGCCGGTCGGAATGTTCGGCGCAGCCTTGTTGTTGACGATGGTCAGCTCGTACTTGAACTTGCTGCCCTTGTTCCACTGGCCGAGCACCAGCGGGGTCTTGGACACGTTCTTGAACGGGCCTTCGCCGCCCCACTTCACGTCGCCGACCACGGTCTTGAGCTTGGTGGCAGCGACGGCATCGCGGATGTCATTCGGCTTGGTCGACTTCGAACGCTTGAGCGCATCGGCAGCGACTTCGAACAGCGCGTGTGCGAAGCCGATCGGCTGCGTCCACTGCTTCTTGGTCGAGGCTTCATACGCGCCGGCCAGATCCTTGGCCGACTGCTTGGTCAGGCTGGAGCTGAACGGATGCGACGGGGTCCACCAGACTTCGGTGGTCAGGCCATCGCCGAGGTCGCCCAGTGCCTCGATCGCGCCCGGGAACAGCAGTGCCTTGCCCAGCGTGATGACTTTCGGCTTGTAGCCCTGCTGGCGCGCCTGCGTGAGGAAGGTCTTCGCATCCGGCGGAATCACGACGCCGGTCACGATCTCGACATTGTCCTTCTTGAATGCGGCGATCTGCGCGGAGAAGTCTTGCGTGCCGTTCTGGAAGCGGCCCGGATCGGTCAGCGTGTAGCCCTGTGCCGACAGCGGTTTCGGGAAGCCGCGCTCCTTGTCGCCCCAGGCATTGCCGTCGCCATCGTTCGGGAACAGGCCGCCGACCTTCTTGTTGGTCTTCACGCTGTTCCAGCCATTGGTGAAGTTCGCGATCACGTCTTCCAGGCCCCAGAAGATGTGATAGGTGTAGTTGAAGCCCTTGGCCGGGTCGCCCTTGCGGCCGAAGAACCACGGCTGCCACGGCACCACCGACGACACGCACGGCAGTTCATTCAGTTCGCAGGCATCCGACACCGGGTTTGCGGTCTCGGGGGTGCCGGCGGTCAGGATCATCGCGACCTTGTCCTTCAGGATCAGGTCGTTGGCGACTTCACCGGCACGGTTCGGGTTGGACTGGCTGTCCTTGAGCACGATCTCGACGGCGTACTTCTTGCCACCGACCGTGATGCCATCCTTGAATGCGCCCTTCATCTGCTCGATCACCCATTTGTCGGCTTCGCCGAACGGGGCCAGCGGGCCGGTTTGCGGCGACACGTAACCGATCTTCAGCGTGTCGGCGGCGAAGGCAAGGCCTGCGCCGGATACCAGCGCCGCTGCGGCCAAGCCGTGGATGAAATGTCGTCTCGTGATTGCCATGCTCTTGTCTCCTCTTTTATGGGTACTACGGGTTGGCATTGCTTGCTTCAGGGCTGCTGCATCATCTTTACGATTGTGCCGGCGGTGCGCCTTCCCATGCGCGCTGCAGAAGCTCGCGCAGCGCGGGCAAGGCTTCGGGCACGACGGGGCGCGGATTCCAGTACGGGCTCTGCACGGCGATCTGCGCGACGCGGTCGACGTCGGCCGCCGTCATGCCGAGCTCGCGCAGCGCGGTCGGCGCGCCATTGTCTTTTGCCAGATGGTACAAGCCGAGCGCCGCCGGCGCGCCTTGCAGCGCACGCGAGATCTTGTTCATTGCCTCCGGTGCGGCCGACGCATTGAAGGCGATTGCATGCGGCAGCACCACGGTGTGCGCCTCCGCATGCGGCAGGTTCAGCGTGCCGCCCAGCGTGTGGCACAGCTTGTGGTGCAGCGCCATGCCGACATTGCCGAGCACGCTGCCGCACAGCCAGGCGCCGTACAGCGCATCGCCTCGGGCATCGATGTCGGCCGGGTTGGCGCGCAGTTTCGGCAGCGCCGACGCCAGCGCGCGTATGCCCTCTTCGGCCATCAAATCCATCACCGGATTGCTGTCCTGCGCATACAGGCCTTCGGCCGCATGCGCGATCGCATTCATGCCCGAGGTAATCGTCAGGCCCGCGGCCAGCGACACGGTCAGCTCGGGGTCATAGATCACGGTGCGCGGCAGCACGCGCGGATCACGGCCGGTCTTCTTCAGACCGTTCTCGGTCATGCCCCAGATCGGGGTCATTTCGCTGCCGGCGTACGTCGTCGGTATGGCGAGTATCGGCAGGCCGGACTGCAGCGCAATCGCTTTGCCGAGGCCCGTGGTCGAGCCGCCGCCGACGGCCAGCGCGCAATCGGCGTTCACGCGCTGCGCCTCGGCGATCGCTGCATTGGCAGTCTCCACCGGCACATGCATCACGGCCTTCGGATAGACACCGGCTGCGCGCGCGCCCAGGCGCTGCGCGATGGCCTCGGCCAGTGGCTGCTGTTCGGGCGTGCACAGCACCAGCGCGCGGCTCGCGCCCAGCTGCTGCACCTCGCGCTCGAGATGCTGCAGCGAGCCCGCGCCGAACACGACGCGGGAGGGCTGGCCATTGAAAACGAATGAACGCACAGTAGCTTCCTGCTCAGCGCTTGAAATGCGGCGGGATCTGCGCATCGACATTCACCCAGACCGACTTGGCCTCGGTGTAGTCGTGCATCGCTTCGAAGCCCATCTCGCGGCCATAGCCGGACTGGCCGACGCCGCCGAACGGCGAGCCCGGGTTCACGCGCTTGTAGCTGTTAACCCAGACCATGCCGGCACGGATGTCGCGTGCGAACTTGTGCGCGCGCTGCAGGTTGGTGGTCCACAGGCCGCTGCCCAAACCGTACTCAGTGGAGTTGGCGATCTGCAGCGCCTCGGCATCGTCCTTGAAGGTGGTGACGGTCACGAAGGGGCCGAACACTTCTTCCTGCGACACGCGGTCGGTGTACTTCGCGCGCACGATGGTCGGCTCCACGTAGCAGCCGGCTGCGAGTTCGGGATTGGCAGGCGGCTTGCCGCCGGCCAGGATCTCGCCGCCCTGCTGTTTCGCGACCTCCACGTAATTCAGCACGCGGTCGCGGTGCAGCTGGCTGGTCAGCGGGCCCATCTCGGTGTTCGGGTCGAGCGGATTGCCGAGGCGGATGGACTTGGCCAGCGTGACGAACTTGTCGAGGAACTCGTCGGCCACGCGCTCATGGATGATCAGGCGCGAGCCGGCGATGCAGGCCTGCCCCTGGTTGTGGAAGATGGCCCAGGCCGAACCATTGACGGCAGCCGGCAGGAAGGCGTCTTCGAAGACGATGTTCGCGCCCTTGCCGCCCAGCTCCAGCTGCACGCGCTTCAGGTTGCCGGCCGAAGCTTGCACGATGCGGCGGCCGATCGCCGTCGACCCGGTGAACGAGATCTTGCCCACGCGCGGATGATCGGCCAGATGCTGGCCGGCGGTCGCGCCATAGCCGACGACGATATTGACCACGCCTTCGGGGAAACCGATCTCGGCCATCATCTCGGCGATGCGCAGCGTCGACAGCGGCGTGATCTCGGACGGCTTCATCACCACCGTGTTGCCGGCCGCGAGCGCCGGGCCCAGCTTCCAGCTGGTGAACATCAGCGGAAAATTCCACGGCACGATCTGGCCAACCACGCCGATGGGCACGCGGGTCACGTAGTTCAGGAATCCGGCTTCGACCGGCACCACGCTGCCCTGGAACTTGTCGGCCATGCCGCCAAAGTAGCGATAGCAGGCGGCGGTGCGCAGCACATCGATGTTCTTCGCATCGCGGATCGGATGGCCGGTGTCGATCGCTTCCAGCTGCGCCAGTGCATCGGCTTCGGCCTCGATGCGGTCGGCCAGCTTCAGCAAGAGCTTGCCGCGCTCGGCGGCCGGCATGCCGCTCCAGAGCGGGAAGGCGCGCTCGGCCGCAGCAACCGCCGCATCGACGTCGGCCGCCTTCGCTTCGGCGACGCGCGTGATCAGCGAGTTGTCATGCGGGTTCAAGACATCGATGGTCGCGCCATCCAGCGCGTCGACGAACTTGCCGCCGATGAAGAGCTTGTTCTGTACGTTGTTCATGTTCGCCCTGTGATGGCCATGCAGCCCCGAAGGTCATGCTGGCCCGTCCGTTCAAGTCGCTGGATCCCGGCCTGCGCCGGGATGACATGCTCAGGCTGCTCGCCTTCGATGGGTCGTCCCGGCGCAGGCCGGGACCCAGTGTCTGTTGCTGTCCGCGCGCCGTTCACAGCCCCGAAGGCATGCGCAAGGCGAGCGCTCCCGCGGCAGGTGCGCAGGCACCCGCCTCAGCGATGGATTCATCGCCTTGGCGCGACGCAGGAATCAGCGGATCGTCAGAATTCCACCGGATAGGGTGGCAACGCGCCGGATTCGTACATCTTCACGATTTCCGGATTCGCGTTCTCCCACACCAGCAGCATCGAGCGCTTCTTCGAGAAGCCCTGGTGCGCGATATCGGCCGGCATCGCGGCCACGTCACCGGCCTTCATCTGCACACGGGCACGCGGACGGCCGGTGTTCTTGTCGCTGATGTTCCACATGATCTCGTCGGACAATTGCAGGAACCATTCGACGCGGTCATTGCCGTGGATGATGGGCAGGATGTATTCCTCGGTGGTCGGGCAGAACAGGCTGTTTTTACAGACCGAAGTCACCGACGGGTTCCAGGTCACGTCGGAACGCGACAGGTAGGCGAACAGGTTGAAGGCATGCAGTTCCTTCTCGAAGCCCGGCTCGGCATGAATCTCGGGCTTGTCCTGCGGGACGTCGGCGAAGGCGCGGTTGATCGGATAGCCATTGTCGTCGCCACGCAGCGGCGAATCGCCTTCCAGGCCCGGCATGCGCTTGGTCGGCACGCGGTAGCGATCGATGGCGGCGAGGTTGTTGCCGTGCTTTTCGCCGAAGGCGGCGTCGCCGGTTTCCATCGGCGCGGCGAACGGGTCGAAGCCTTCGTTGACCCAGTCGGCGAGGATTTCCTTGATCAGCTTCATCGCCACCGGCGTGTCGAACACTTCGGTGTAGGACAGGCCATTGTTGTGATAGTGCTCGTTCAGGCGGCCGCCGAAGAACTCGACCTTGCCGTACAGGTTGCGGGTGCCGAATACCGGATCGAAGTTGACCACGCCATAGAAGAAGCCCCAGGCCACGTCGCGCATCAGCGCGCGCAGGAAGGCGTCGGCACTGATGGTATGCGACTGGCGGCCATGCTTGACCGGCCAGGTGATGGTGACGAAGTACTCATCGCGCTGGAAGGTGAAGGCGCCGAGCTCGAAGGTCTTGTAGCCTGCCACGGTGGCCGGCATCTTGTCGGTGACTGCGTTCATGAAGGTCTCCTGAATGTCGTTGGGTTCGCCGGGGTTGCCGCGCTGGTGCTGGTTGTGGCGGTCTTGTCCGGCGCTGCTGTCATGCGTAATCGTGCGTGTGGCGGGTGATCACTTGTAGCAAATCTCTGCCCACTTCTGCACCGTCAGGTCGCCGAGGATGGTTTGCTGGATCATCACCGAGGTGTTGGCGCTGTTGAAGCGGTAGGCTGCGCCCTTGGGCAGCATCGCCTGGTGGCCGCGCTTCAAGCGGATGGTGCCCATGCGCTTGCCCTGCGGCTCGCCGGCCACGGCGACCGTGCCGTCCTTGCCGGCCGGAGCGACAGCGTCCGGGTTGTCGAGCTTGACGTACTCGACAGTCACGTCACCATCCATCACCACGCAGAATTCATCATGCGAGGCCGCCATCCAGCCCGAGGTGCCTTCGGCACGGATGGCCTCGATCACGTATTCGAGGTTCTTGGCGACGGCGACCTTTTCATAGGGCTTCGACTTGCCGGCGACCTCGAACACGTTCGAGAACACATAGTTCTTCGGGTTGTCGTTGATGATCTCGATGTGGCCCTTCTCGTAATTGTCGAGCGAGCCGAAGCGGGTGACGAACGTTGACATGGGGTCTCCTCTGTTTGCTTTGCCGGTTATTCGAGAGCACGGACCGGGACGGTGATGACGCCGGACTGCACGCGATCTTTTCTGATGCTGGACTGTAGATCGGCACGCGCCAAAGGAGAAGTCCCGGGACGCCGACCAGCGTGTTCGGCAAATCCGAACAATCGAAACCCCGTCGTTCATGCGGCAGCGCCGCATTGCATGGCGCGTCAGCGCAAGGATCAGCGCACTGCAGCCCGCTGCGCGTCATGCGCCATCATCGCCATATCCCAAGGCGGTATCTCGGAAAAGCTCTGCGTGATGTGATCGAGGAAGAGGCGCAATTTGTACATGTTGCGCTGCGTCTTGGGGAACACGGCCGACAGCCAGAAATGGGACAGCTGATACTGATCGAGCAACGGGCTGAGCTTGCCGGCGACGATCATTTCGGCCGCGACCACGGTCGGGATGCAGACAATGCCGCCGCCATCGATCGCATAATCGCGCAGCATATGGACGCTGTTGGTGCGCAGCGAGGGCTTGAGGTCGAGGATGACTTGCCGGTCCTGGCCGTTGAACACCCAGCGGTCACGCGACGGATAGCGCGAGTACAGCCCCAGCCGGTGCTGCTGCAGGTCTTCGGGCTCGCGCACCGGCTCATGCTGCGCGAGGTAGGCGGGCGACGCGCAGAAGATGCGGCGTACCTGGAACAGGCGGCGCTCGATCAGGTCTTCGGACGCGGGCGGGAATATCTGCAACGCGCAATCGAAGCCCTCTTTCACCGGGTCGACCACGGCGTCATTGACGGTGAGGTCGATCGCGATGCCCGGGTACAGGTTCTGGAACTGGTTCAGCAGGTGGGCCATGTGGCCGAGCACGAAGCCGGGCAGCGCGTGGATGCGCAGCGTGCCGGTGGGCGACACGCGCGATTCGCGCATCTGGTCGACCAGGCCGTTGGCGCGCGCGATCAGGTCGGCGCACTCCTTGTAGAACAGCTCGCCGGTCTCCGACAGGCGAACATGGCGCGTGGTGCGGTGAAACAGCGGCGCGCCGACGAACTCTTCGAGTTGCTGCACGCGGCTGGTGATCACGGACTTCGACACGCCAAGCTGGCGCGCGACATCGGCAAAGCTGGAAGCCTCGGCCACGCGCACAAAGGCGTCGATGCTCTGGAACCTGTCCATCCGTCTCCTGTGGGGTTTGTTGTTCTGGTTCTGCGTACGATCATACCAGCCGTCCCCGGTCTCGCTCGATCGGTCCCGGTCAGCCCCGGCAGGCGGGCAATGCCGCTGCCACGCCGGATGCAAGACAGCGCGGCGCATGCGAAGATATGCACAAACAAGCAACCGCAGCCGCGCGGCGCGCCCCATCGCCGCAGCCCCAAGCCCCGAGACATGACACAAAAAACGATCGCCAACACCGTGGCCGCGCTATGCGCCGCGGCCGGACTGTGGAGCCTGCACCAGGCCGCCAATACCGAGAACGCACCGGCCGCCAAGCCCGTGGCCGCCCATGCGTCCTACCTGCAGCCGGTGGCCGACATGCAGCCAGAGCAGTTGCAGCAATTCCGCGCCGGCGAAAAGGTGTTCAACAACTTCTGGATCGCGATACCGAACGCCGACATATCGAAATGGTGGGACTTGTCGCAGCCCGGCCCGGGCGGCGGCGGCTGGGGATTGGGCCCGACCTTCCTTGCGACCTCGTGCGTGCAGTGCCATGTGCAGGCCGGCCGCGGCCGCGTGCCCGAGGGCAGCAGCGGCCCGCTGTTCCAGCAGACGCTAAGGCTGTCGATACCGGGCGAAGGCCCGCACGGCGGCCCGAATCCGGAACCGAATTACGGTAATCAGATCCAGTCCTTCGACATCATCGAGAGCAAGGACCAGAAGCGGCAGGCCGGCGAGGCCGAGGTGCATGTCGACTGGAAGACCAGCGCCTTCCGCTTCGCCGATGGCGAAACCATCGAATTGCGCAAGCCGGTGATCCGCGTCGAGAAGCTGAACTTCGGGCCGCTGGCGCCGGGCTTGATGACCTCGCTGCGCAATACGCAGGCGATCTATGGCCTCGGCTATCTGGAGGCGGTCAGCGAGGCCGACATCCTCGCGCTGGCCGATGCCCAGAAGGCGCAGGGCCTGAACGGCCGGCCGAACTATGTGCGCGACGATGTCAACAACAAGACCAGCCTCGGCCGCTTCGGCTGGAAGGCCAACCAGCCCAGCCTCAAGCAGCAGATCGCCGGCGCCTACCACGGCGACATCGGCATCACCTCGCCGCTGTACCCGGAACAGAACTGCCCGCCGGTACAGAAGGCCTGCCAGCAGGAGAAGCTGACCGAGAAGACGGAGCTCAGCGAGGAACTGTGGAGCCAGATCGCGTTCTGGGTCAGTGCGCTCGATGTGCCGGCGCCGCGCGATACCGGCAACCCGGCCGTGCTGAACGGCGAAAAGCTGTTCGCGCAGGTGAAGTGCGCGCAATGCCATGTGCCGGAACTGAAGACCAGTACCTTCCCGTCGCTGCCGCAACTGGGCAACAAGCGCATCCGTCCGTACACGGACCTGCTGCTGCATGACATGGGACCGGAACTGGCCGACGGCCGGCCGGACTTCAAGGCAGGCGGCAGCGACTGGCGCACGCAGCCGCTGTGGGGCATCGGCCTGTCGAAGCAGGTCAATGGCAGCACGAACTTCCTGCATGACGGCCGCGCGCGCAACCTGATGGAAGCGATCGTCTGGCATGGCGGTGAAGCGAGCGCGTCGCGCGATGCGTTTGCGAAGCTGTCGAAAAAGGACAGGGCCGACCTGATCGCTTTCCTGCAGGCGCTGTAAGCAGCGCTGCCGGCGCAAAGACAAAGGCCTCGCCCGGCAATGCCGGCGCGAGGCCTTTGTCGTTATGGCGGGTTGGCGCTTGCTTGATACAATGCGCGCCGTATCAGTCAAACCTTATCAGTCGCGCTTGCCGTTGACCAGCCGCGCCGGCACCGACAGCGTCAGGATGGCGCCAACCACCATGCCGACGGCCAGCATATAGACACCGGCATCGGTGGAGCCAGTCGCATCCTTCAGCCAGCCGACCGCATACGGGCTGGCGAAGCCGGACAGGTTGCCGAGCGAATTGATCAGCGCGATACCGGCCGCCGCGCCAGCGCCGCCGAGGAAGGCCGTCGGCAGGCTCCAGAACAGCGGCAGCGTTGCCATGATCCCGGACAGGCCCAGCGTCAGCGCAGCGATCGCCAGCGCCGGGTCCTTCGCAAACACCACCGACAGCGCAAGGCCGACCGCGCCCAGCAGGCCCGGAATGGCCACATGCCAGCGGCGCTCGCCACTGCGGTCGGCGCTGCCGGCCACCAGCAGCATCACTACCACCGAGACGCCGTACGGGATCGCGGAGATCAGGCCGACATCGAGCGGGTCCGAATAACCCATGCCCTTGATGATGGTCGGCATCCAGAACGACACGCCGTACAGGCCCATCACATAGCTGAAGTAGATCCCTGCGCACAGCCACACGCGACCCGAGCCCATCACGCGCAGGATGTTGTGGTCTTCCTTGGTCGCGGCTTCGGCGGCGATGTTATTGGCCAGCAGAGTCTTTTCTTCTTCGGTCAGCCACTGCGCGTCGACGATACGATCCTTCAGCGCGAGGATCACGACCACGCCCATCACGACCGAGGGCAGGCCTTCGAGCACGAACATCCACTGCCAGCCGGACAGGCCGCTGATGCCGTGTGCATGCTTCATGATCGCGCCCGACAGCGGGCCGCCGATCACACCCGACAGCGCAATGCCGGTCATGAACATCGCGGTCATGCGGCCGCGGCGGTGGGCCGGATACCAATAGGTCAGGTACAGGATGATGCCGGGGAAGAAGCCGGCTTCGGCGATCCCGAGCAAAAAGCGCATCACATAGAACATCTCCGGCGAGGTCACATACATCATTGCCGCCGACAGCAGGCCCCAGGTGATCATGATGCGTCCGATCCAGACGCGCGCGCCGACCTTGTGCAGGATGATGTTGCTCGGCACCTCGAACAGGAAGTAACCAACGAAGAAGATGCCGGCGCCCAGCCCGTACACGGTGTTGGAAAAGCCCAGTTCATCCATCATCTGCAGCTTGGCGAAGCCGACGTTGACGCGATCGAGATAGGCGATCACGTAGCAGACCAGCAGCAGCGGTATCAGCCGCCATGCGACCTTGCGATAGGTCGCCTCCTCGAATGACAGGGCGTTATTGTCTTGTACTGCTTCCATCGATGTCCCCATTGTGTGGTTTGTTTTTCGTTGATCGCCGGCGGGTGGCCGGCTGAGAAAAGTCGGGATAGTACCCTAAGCCGTTACCCTCAAGCCGTTACCTTCAAGCCGGTACCTTGACGGCCTTGAGGCTCTGCCGGATTTCCGCGGCAGTCGCGGTGCGACCGCCGGCGGCCTCGATGCGCGCACGCGCATCGCGCACCTGCGCGAGGTTGCCGATCTTGTGGCCCATCGGTACATCTTCGAGGCCAACGCGCACATGGCCGCCGCGAAACACGATCTCGTCGATCATGGGCGCGACTTCGGCGCCAAGGCCGGCCACCATCCAGCGCGCGCCCGGATCTTCCTCGGCCAGCAATTCGAGATAGGCATCGATGGCCCACGCGCGGGGCGGGAAGCCGAAGGACAGCGTGTCGGAGAACATCAGTCGGTAGATTGGCTGCGGCACGCCCGGATAGCAGCGCGCCAGCGCAGCGCCGAGGCGCATGAAGGCCGGCTCGTAGATCGCATAGGAAGGATGCAAGCCGTAGTGCCGGCACAGCTCGAGCCCGTGGCGGATGTGCGACTCAGGATTGGTATAGACGAAGCCCTCGTGGCCCGAGGGCAGCGCTGCAAGGGTGCTGATATTGGTGGAACCCGGATCGACGACGGACCATTCGAGCAAGCCGCTGCGTGCGAGCTTGTCGACTGCAGCAAAACGCTGCTCGGCCGACATCGCTTCCTTCGCATCGACGTCGCCGGCAAATGGCAGTGTGCCGTAGCAGATGACATCGACCTTCGAGCGCACGCGCTCGATCACGGGCGCATAGATTTCATACGCATCGCGCTGGCGGCCCGTGACCGGGTCGTACGGATGGAAATGGATGATGGCCGCGCCCTCGTTCGCGCAGGCGATGGCCTGTTCGACGATTTCATCCTCGGTGATCGGTATCGCCGGCTGGCGCTCGCGCGACCATGGCCCGTTGACGGCCACCTCCAGCCACACGGCAGCTTGTTCTGACATCTTGTCCCCTTGATTATTGTTCGGGCTGGCTGCTTTCATGGGGCCAAACCCGTCTTCCATCATTTAAAACCCTGCGCCCCGTCAATCGCAGGCAGGCACGGCTATGATTGCCGGGCAGCGCGCCTTCCAGACCCCTAGCGATCACCCGAAGCCATGCATTTTTCTCGCTTCCTTGCCTGAAACCGGCATCGATTGCCTGCACAGGAACGCGAACAAGACGATACCAAAACGGAGACATGAATGACACGATCAATTTTCAATCGCCGCAGCTTTTTCGGTGCCCTGATGATGACCGCCGCGTTGACGGCGAACGTTCCGGCGATGGCCGCCGGCTCGGTCGAGATGCAAGTCGAGCATCTGGTCAAGGATGCGATGACCGAATACAACTCGGCGATGGAAGCCAATGACAGCGCCGCCTTCCTGAAGTACTTCTCGTCCAACGCGACCTTCGAGACGCCGCTGTTGAAAAAGTCCGGCCGTGCCGATCTTGGCGCCTACCTCGAAGCAGAATTCAAGACCTTCAAGGCCAGCTACCAGATCAAGAAGAGCTTCATCAAGGGCAACTCGGCAGCGATCGTGTTCACCTGGGATGCGGTCAACCGTGCCACCGGCGACGCGGTGAAGATCGAGATGGTCGGCGTCTATGAAGTCGGCTCGAGCGGCCAGTTCAGCTCGGCCGTCTATTATTTCGATTCGGCCCAGGCCAAGGCACTGGCGGCGATCGCCAAGTAAACACTCAGTTACGGAGAGAATCATGTTGATCAGGCAGTCTGCATCCCGCCTCGCGGCGGCCGCCTTCGTCGCCCTGCTGGCCTCGTCCAGCGGCGCATGGGCCGAGGATGCGTTCAAGTGCATGGAAGAGACACAGGAAAAGTGCGACTACGAGAACGAGAACATGCACTTGTTCATCCTGGGCCGCGATGCGTTCGACCGGGCGATGGAAACCGGCGATTTCACCGAGACCCGCGCCATCGGCCAGAAGCTGGCCGAGCGCAAGAACAAGTACGGCAATCGTTTGCTGAAGATGGTCTATGTGCAGATCGGCTTCGGCAAGCACAAGGACTTCGTGCAGGCGTATCGCTGGCTGGATGAAGAGATGAAGGCCGGCCACGGCTTTGCACGTCTCGACCTTGAAAAGACGATGGGCAAGCTGACCGCGCTGATGACGCCCGAGCAGCTGGCCCAGGCTCGCGGCGAGAAATAAAAAAAGCGCCCGGATCTGATCCAGGCGCTTGCAGCATGGCGTCCCGGCCACTGGCCGGGAACGCATGCGCCCCCCTGAGCGAAGCTGACGACCGCCTGGATGGCGGTCTTATTTTTTGAGCTTCAGATCTTCCTTGATGAACTTCGCCAGCTGGCGAATGGTGTCCGGATCGATCTGGCCCTTGAAGGCCGGCATGCCTTTCTGCATGCGTCCTTCGGTGATGGTATAGACCACCTGATCCTCGGTCAGCGGCGTCACGCGCAGGTCTGCGCCATAACCACCTTCATTCTGACCGCCACGGCCGTCCGGCATGTGGCAGGTGATGCAGTTGAACTTCACGAACGCGGCACGGCCGCCTCCGCGCGGCACCACGATCTCTTCGCGGTCGCCGGTCTCGGTCTCGGCCGACGACAGGCCGGGCACGGCGGCCCAGAGCGACAGCGCCGACAGTGCAGCAAGGGTGAGGGTCTTGGTCTTGTGGTTGAAGCGTTTCATGAATCTTACCTATGGATGGTTTCACATTCGTTCGGCCCTGCCTTCGCAAAGCCAAACGGGGCCGGGTTGCCCCGGCCCCGTTCAGTGCATCGCTACACGATCAGATTAATCGAGAGCGAACACGTACAGCATGTTGCTCGGAACCTGGGCCTTCAGTTCCGGGGTCGCGCTGACGAACCACTGCGGCCATGCACCGCCGAGGCCCACTTCGATTGCGACGTACTGCTTGCCATCAGCCATGTAGCTCATCGGCGGCGCGTTGATTGCGGAGCCGGTCTCGAAGCGCCACAGTTCTTCCAGGGTGGTTGCGTCATACGCAACGACCTGGCCGTCTGCATGGCCCGAGAAGAGCAGGTTGCCAGCGGTGGTCATCAGACCGCCAAGCTGCGGATGCTTGGTGTAGGTCTTCTTGGCCACTTTGCCGGTGCTGACGTCGATCGCAGCGATCGAGCCGCTGATACGGCCGCAGGCCGGGTCATCAAAGGTCGAGAACGGTGCGCCGCCCAGGAACAGTTGACGCGGCTTGTGCTTGCCCGGCTCGGTGACTTCGGTGAAGGCCTTGTTGCAACCCTCGATGACCGGGATGTAGTACATGCCAGTCTGCGGGCTGTACGTGGTCGGCGGCCAGTTCTTGCCACCCATGTGGCCCGGCTCCAGCACGCCTTCCACGGTGCCACGGCCCTTGGTCGCGGTACCACGGCCAGCTGCCGAACCCTTCACGTAGGTCTGCACGTCCTTCTTCGGATCATAGGTCTTCGGCTTGCACTTGGCATCCAGACCACCCGACCAGTTCAGCTTGTCGACGAACTGGGTGCACCACAGCGGCTCACCGGTCTTGCGGTCATGTGCGTACACATAGCCGTTACGGTTCGAGTGGATGGTCGCACGCACGAACTTGCCGTTGATCTGAGTATCGACGAAGGTGTTTTCGGCGATGGAGTCATAGTCATACGGATCGTTCGGGGTGTGCTGGAAGCCCCACTTGATCTTGCCGGTGTCGGCGTCGAGTGCCAGCGTGGAGTCGGTCCACAGGTTGTCGCCAGGACGGTAAGCGCTGTCCCAGTCCGGACCCGGGTTGGCGGTACCCCAGACGATGATGTTCAGCTCGGGATCGTAGGAGCCGGTGACCCAGGTGGTGCCGCCGCCGGTCTTCCATGCGTTGTGCTTGTCCTTCCACGTTTCGTGGCCAGGCTCACCCGGGCCAGGAATCGTGTAAGTACGCCAGCGACGCTTGCCAGTCTTCAGGTCGAGGGCTTCGAGCCAGCCGCGGACACCGTATTCTGCGCCGGCCATGCCGGTGACGACCATGTCCTTGACGATCAGCGGAGCGCCGGTGATGACTTCACCGATGCCCGGGTTGGCGACTTGCGCTTCCCAGATCTTCGAGCCGTCGGTCTTGTTGAGCGCGAGGATACGGCCGTCGATGACGGGCGAGATCACCATGTTGCCTGCCAGGACAGCACCGCGGTTGTCGATACCGCAGCAAGCGACGGTGGTCGCGTAGTCCGGATCAGCAGCCGGGTTGTACTGCCACACCATGCGCGGGATGCCGCCACGGGTGTCGAGCTTGGTCACGACGCCCCAGCCGGTGGTCAGGTACAGGAAACCGTCTTCAGCGACCGGCGTGCCTTCGAGGCCTGCGTACTGGTACTGAATGACTTCCTTGCCGCCGCCCTGGGTGCCGCCCATCGCGTAGGTGAACGCGACCTTGAGCTTCTTCACGTTCTTGGTGTTGATCTGATCAAGGCCCGAGAAGCGATGTGCTTCGAGGTTGCCGTGATGGTTGAGCCAGTTTTGCGGCTCGCGCTCGCTGTTGGCGAGGCGATCGGCAGTAACATCGCCTGCCAGCGCCGAGCCGGATACGATCGCTCCGGCCAGGATCGCTCCCAACTTGGCCAGCGATGGCTTGTGCTTCTTGAGCATAGGTGTGTCTCCCCTAGTATTTAATGTAGTGCGGGTTAGCCGTCAAACATGGTTTATGCATGGCAGCGGGTAGCAATCTACTCTTCCAGATGCGTAACAAGTTAAAAAGTGGGGGTTTTTATTTTTTTGAGTGCGCTATCAGAAATCCGAAATCTCTGCTGGCGGACCACATCGCACAATCATTTGCACTATGAGGAAGCAGCGCCAACGCAGAGAAATCGCATGCCATGCTGCGTAGCCGCATTCGGTAGATTAATCAGTCATGTTCAAACCAACGAGTCACAACATTCACTCGCAAGTGCACCTGCTGTTCAAGATCGCATTATCTTCATGGCGCTCGACGCTGAGTAGCGTGTCACTGGCGCTCGGCCTCTTGTCGCTGTCGTGTTCGCTGGCACAGGCTGCGCAGGGCGCGTCTTTCCGCGACTGCGATGTGTGTCCGCAGATGACGACGATACCTGCCGGTCGCTTCGTGATGGGATCGCTGCCACCGGGCAGCCCGCAGTTGCGCGACGATGAAAAAGATTTCGATATCGGCTTTGAAGAAAGCCCTCGGCATGCGGTCAGCATCGCAGCCTTTGCACTCGGCACGCACGAGGTCTCGCAGCGCGAATGGGTGGCCGTGATGGGCTATAACCCGAGCGCACAGCAAGGCGACAACCTGCCGGTCGACAGCATCAGCTGGGAAGAAGCGAAGGCCTACACCGACAAGCTGCGGCAGTTGAGCGGCAAGGATTACCGTCTGCCCACCGAGGCCGAATGGGAATACGCGGCACGTGCCGGCAGCGATGCGAGCTTCCCGGACGGCGTCAACATGACATCACTCGATGAGTTTGCATGGCACCGCAACAATGCGAACGAGCATTCGCATCCGGTCGGCACGCGCAAGCCGAATGCGTTCGGACTGTATGACATGTTGGGCAATGTGTGGGAACGCACCGAGGATTGCTGGACGCCGCATTACGAAGAAGCGCCCGTCAATGGCACGGCAAGACTGGACGGCGATTGCGATTTTCGCGTCGTGCGCGGCGGCTCCTGGGTCAACTGGCCGCGCTTCCTGCGGCCGGCTTATCGTTTTCGTTACAACACCACCAGCCGCTACGAATTTGTCGGACTGCGCGTGGCGCGCAGCCTTGACCCACGCTGACATCCAGCGCAACCACTGACCCGGCAGTCAGCAACATCAGCACGGTCGCCACCAGCGCGCCGGTCATCCGCCTTGCAATGATCGGTTTGGCAATCGCAAACGCACTTCAATTGCCAGCCGCTGGCCACGTCTCTATAGTCGATGAAAACGATATAAAAATCCGACTGGGAGACACGTCGATGAACATGCATTTCGATTTTGCCGACCTGCGTCTGCTGACGCACATCGCCGAATTGCACAGCCTGACTGCGGGCGCCGAACGCTCCTGCCTGTCGCTGCCGGCCGCCAGCTCCCGGCTCAAGCGTTTCGAGGAAAGCCTCGGGCTCAAACTCTTCAATCGCACTGCGCAGGGCCTGACCCTGACACCGGCTGGCGAAGTGGTATTGCGCCATTCACGCGACGTCAGCCAGAACCTCGAGAACATGTGCGGCGAGCTGCAGCAGTTCTTGCGAGGCATCAAGGGCACGCTCAGGCTGCAAGCCAACACCATTGCGACCATCGACTTCATCCCTGCCATCTTGCCGGCCTTCCTGGCGACGCATCCGGATGTGGATGTGGATTTGCGTGAGCGCCTGAGCCCCGAGATCGTGCGCGCCGTCAGTGACGGCATGGCCGACATAGGCATCGTCGCCGGCGATGTGAAAGCAGACGGACTGGAAGTGATTCCCTATCGCGATGACCGGCTGGTGGTCGTGACCTCGCCCGATCATGAGCTGGCGTCGCTCGATGAAGTCGATTACCTGAACACGCTGAAGTACGACCAGGTCTGCCTCCAGGAAGGCAGCGCGATCAGTACCTTCCTCGAGCAGGTGGCCGCCGATCACCATCGTGCACAAAGAACACGCATCCGTGTCGGTAACTTCGAAGCTGCGTGCCGCATCATCGAAGCCAATGTGGCCATCGGCATCGTGCCCGAATCATCGGCACGCCGATACGAGAAATCGATGCGCATACGCCATGCACGGCTGTCGGATGCGTGGTCGTTGCGCAAGCTGTCGATCTGCGTGAAGAACCATGAACAGCTGCCGAGCTTTGCACGCGACCTGATCGACATGATGCTCGACGACCTTGCCGTACCGGCGACGGCCTGAGCGACACCCTGGCTCAGAAGTCCCCTCTTTTCAGAATCAGGCCGCCATGCTGAGCGCGCCCTCAGACGGTGCCTGCGTCGGCAACAAATACAAATTTTGACATTACAACTTTGTAATGTTTCTTCGCAGAGAAATCCCTGAAGATTCGCCGGACAAAAGCCGGCAGATGCGCCGCCCTGCATCGTCCGGCAAACCAGACGCGCGCTGCCAGCGGAGAACCGCAAGGCGCCGTCGCCCCGAACACCCTAGCTGCGATCACAACATGAAAAGAAATCTGCTAAGTGCTGCCATCGTTTCGGTGCTGGGTGCGGCGGTGCCCGCGTTTGCACAGGAAGATGCGCTGAAGATTGAAGGCCTGAATTTCCGCGCCTTTCGCATCGATGATTTCGTCAAGGCCGCACAGGAAAACAGCGGCACCATCAAGGGCAAGAAGCTGGCAATCGACAGTGCCGTCGCGGCCGTCGATACGATGTCCTTCCCGAACACGAATCCGTCGGTCACCTACAGCCGCGGCTCTTATTACAAGGCTACCCCGTACACGGGATTCATCTCGCCGCAGTCGGACACACTCAGTCTGTCGTTCACGCTCGAAGGCTGGGGCAAGCGCTCATCGCGCGCCGAATATGCCGAGGCGGAAGTCGGCCGCAACAAGGTGGAGCTCGACTGGTACATGCGCAACAACGAAAGCGAGGCCGTGATGATCTTCATCGACTCGCTGCGCCTGAAGGAAATCTGGCTCGCACTGCAAAAAGCCAACGAGCGCCTGGCCGTCGTGAAAGGCCAGGAAGCGCAGGATGCGCTCACCGAGAACAAGCGCATTCAGGGCGACCTGAACAAGGACATCAAGTTCCTGTCGCACGCGATGCTCACCTACATGCCCGAGGGCAGCCGTGACATCCCTGAGCCCATCGGCACGCTGGCCATCGAGCCGCGCGATCTCGACGCCGAGACCCTGATCCGTCATGCGTACACGAGGCGTGCCGACCTGCTGGCGATGGAAAGCTCGCTGAAGTCGGCCGATGCCAACCTGCAGATGGTCGACAAGACTCACAACATCGATATCTACCCGTCGGTCTGGTACTCGCGCACGCCATCGTACACATCGAGCGGCACCACGTACAACGAGACCACGGCTTACGGCTTCTCGCTCACGATGCCGATCCCGACGTCGGCCATGTACCGCTCGGACGTACTGGCTGCTGCCAACAACAAGACCCAGATTGAATACAACCTGATCGAGTCCAGGAAGCACGTGCGCATGGAGATCAACCAGGCGCTGATCCAGTACACGAACGCGAAAGAGCAACTGGACCGGGCCGAGAGCGCGTATCGCGACACAGTCATGGCCCGCAAGGCCGTCGATTCGGCCTCCATCGTCGCCGAGCGCCAGAAGAGCGTCGACCTGATCGACGCGCGCACCAATCACCTGAAGGCGCTGGTCTATGTGCTGCGTCTGGCCGGTGACTACACGCTGCCGAAGCTGTAGGCCAAGGGAGCCGACGTGAAAAAGCGACCTCCGCTCGCACCGTTGCCGGTCCTGCTGGCGTGGGCGCTGTTTTTGGCGACCACCACGCAAGCGCAGACGCTGATGTGTGTCCCTCCTGGCGCACCAGCGCCGCCGGCAGAAAGCGGCCTCAAGCCTTGCCCTGCTCCCGGGTCGGATCCTTCGCACCCGAACAACAGCCTGAACCCGAATTCGCCGGCAGCTGCCGTGCAGCGCCAGCTTCAGCACATGATGGGTGTCCCCGGCGGTCCGGGTGGCGCCAACAGAACGCGCAGCCCGGGTGGCGCTGGTGGCATCAGCGGCGCAGCCGGCATGCATGCCCACAATGGCCTTGGCAACCACGCTGGCCTGACGCTCAACAGCAGCATGGATGGTCACGGAGGTATGGGTGCTATGGGTGCTATGGGTGGTATGGGTGGTATGGGCGGCATGGCTTCCATGGGAAGCCAAGGCAGCGTGGGTGGTGTGGGCGGAAGAGGTGGCAAAGCTGGTTCGCCAGCCGGATCATCCCGCCCACTGGCCATCTTGCCCAACCGAGGCGGCTCCGTTGGCAGCCAGCTTAGCGGCTTCCGCAGTTCGATCAGCCAATTGAATTTCCCGGGCAGTTACGATGGCGGCGGGACGACCGGTGCATCTTCCAGCAGCAGTGGCGCAACCATGCCCTTCCTCAGGCCGTCGGCATTCGCCAAGTAGTCATGGTTGGGGTATTTACCTCCTGTTCACTGGCGTAACAGAGGGCTTGCTCAGCCATCAGAAGATGACGGTTCGGGTGCCGTTCAACAGGATGCGGCGCTCGATGAAGTATTTCACCGCACGCGCAAGCACCACGCATTCCACATCGCGGCCGATGGCGGTCAGCTCTTCCGGCGATAGCGAGTGCGTGACGCGCTCCACGTCCTGCTCGATGATGGGGCCCTCATCCAGATCCGCTGTCACGAAGTGCGCGGTCGCGCCGATGATCTTCACGCCGCGGTCATGTGCCTGGTAATACGGTCGCGCACCCTTGAAGCTGGGCAGGAACGAGTGATGGATGTTGATCGCGCGGCCCTTCAATGCATGGCACATATCTTCCGACAGGATCTGCATGTAGCGCGCGAGGATCACGAGGTCGACCTGGTAACGATCCGCCAGCGCAATGATCTGGTCTTCCTGCTTGCGCTTCTCTTCGAAAGGCGCGCCGGTCGGCAGCGGGAAGTGGTGGAACGGGATGTTGTAGCTGGCGGCCAGCTGGTAGAAATCCTGATGGTTGGAGACGATGGCCACGATCTCGACAGGCAGCAGGCCGCTGCGGTAGCGGAACAGGAGGTCATTCAGGCAGTGCCCGATCTTCGAGACCAGGATCAGCACCTTGGGCTTCTTGCTCACATCATGCAGCTGCCAGTCCATCTTCAGCAGGTCGGCCACGGGCTTGAAATCGGCTGCCAGCTGCTCCTTCGTCAGCGTGCCCTCCTCCTGCGCAAAATGCACTCGCATGAAAAACTGGTTCGAAGACTTGTCGCCGTACTGTGAGGAGTCAACGATGTTGCAACCGTGGTTGGACAGGAATTCGGACACCTTGTGGACGATGCCACGCTGGTCGGGACAGGACAGGGTAAGGATGTAGCCGGACTGGTTCATATGTGTGTACGTTACGGAAGAGGGATGGGACGCGGGTTCACTGCCGGATGCTTGATGACGGCTGCCGGGTGACTGATGCTTGATGACTGAAGATTGTTGACTGCCGCTTGTTGGCGACCTGATTCTGGGCTGATGACGACAGATAGTGTAACTTAGCATCCCCTGACCACCCCATGAACCGCAAAGAGCTATCCCGCATGAACATCCCATTCAACCAGTTCAAGGCCGATCTGCGTACCGACAAACTCCTGCTCGGGCTCTGGCTCGGCCTGGGTGAAACCTTCTCGGCCGAGATCTGTGCCGGCGCCGGCTATGACTGGCTTCTGATCGATGGTGAACATGGCCCGAATGACTTGCGCAGCTTCCTCGCGCAGCTGCAGGCGATCGCGCCCTATCGCTCGCAGCCCATCGTGCGTCCGCCACAGGGCGACCATGTGCTGATCAAGCAGTTGCTGGAGACTGGCGTACAGACGCTGCTGATACCGATGGTGGAAACGGCCGAGCAGGCACGCGGACTGGTGCAGGCAATGCGCTACCCGCCAGCCGGCATACGCGGCGTTGGCGCGGCATTGGCACGTGCATCGCGCTGGGGACGGATACAGGACTACAGCGACAAAGCCAACGAACAGATGTGCCTGCTGCTGCAAGTGGAAACGAAGACGGGCTACGAGAATCTTGACGCCATTCTCGCAGTGGATGATGTCGATGGCATCTTTTTCGGCGCCGCCGATCTTGCTGCGTCCTACGGACTGCTGGGCCAGCCTAATCATCCGACCATCGTTGCAGCCATCGAAGCGGGTCTGAAGAAAGCACGCGCTGCCGGCAAGGCAGGCGGTGTGCTGTGCGGCGACAAGGCCGTGGTCCAGCGTTATTACGATGCTGGTGCGCGCTTCATTGCGGTGGGCGTCGACGCGCTGCTGCTGGCGGCGGCAACTTCGGAGCTGCTACGCAGTTACCGGCCCGAGCAGGGGCCTGCTGGCGGTTCGTCCTACTGAGCTCGTTTTCTTTTCTACGCACTGGCGATGTTCGTCAGTGCGTATTCTCACCAGCCATCACCCGCACGGCTGAAATTTTGCTTCAATTTCGAAGGGACAGCCAGGGGATTATTCCATTGTCGTTCCCGCGAGCCTGGGCTGTCGATCTTGTTTCCCGACTTTAAAAGCAAAGATTCGGCGCCTTTGCGGCGATCCTGAACCTGCCAGCAATTGAATGGCGTCTCATGGGGCAGGCCGATGAAGACATGACCTCACATTCATCCGGAATTGGTACGCGCAATGTCTGTCGCGTGATAAATTGCTGGGGCGGTAAACGATACCGCTCACACTTAATCCGCTTTAAACAGCCACCTTGTCAGACAAAAAGACCGAGGCCAGAAGCTTCATTCTTTTGTTGTCAGCGGGGTCACGATAAACATAATCAGAGACACAGTCATGACCAGTATTTACGGAAACGCCCATCGGGAATTGCAGGATGCTTTCGACTCGCGCGCACTGGCGGATCGACTTGAACAAGTGATCGTCAAGAATGAATTCGATGATGAGACCAAAGGCTTCATCGAATCGCGGGACATGTTCTTCCTGTCCACGATCGACCATACCGGTCGTCCGACCGTGTCGTACAAAGGCGGCGATCCGGGCTTCGTAAAAATCATTGACCAGAACACGCTAGTCTTCCCGAGCTATGACGGCAACGGCATGTACATGTCGATGGGTAATATCGCCGAGCAGAGCAAGGTCGGCATGCTGTTCATTGCCTTCGACAAGCCGCACCGTATTCGCGTGCATGGCACCGCGACCGTGCATCGCGATGATCCGCTGCTGGCCGAATTCAAGGAAGCCGAGCTGATCGTTCGCGTGAAGCTGACCGACCTGTGGCAGAACTGCCCACGCTACATCCACCGTCAGGTGAAGGAATCGGCATCGCGCTATGTGCCGCGCGCCGAGTGCGACACCCCGCTGGCGGGTTGGAAGCAAACCGACCTGGTACAGGACGTGATCTCGGCCAAGGATGCGCAGCGCGCCCGTGAACTGGGCGTGATCGGTATTGGTGACTGGCTGGAAAAAGTGAAGGCTGGCGATCCGGAAGCCTGATCGCACTCCATGAGATGAAAAGAAGCCCGCATGAAAGCGGGCTTCTTTTATCCGGCGTTGGCGGGCCGTCGACGCTGGTGCGGGCGCAGAAGCCTGCGTTATTTGACGGGTTGCGCGAGGGGTTGGCCTTTGTCGACGATATAGGTCGCCAGAACTTTGACTTTTGCATTGCTGGAATTGACGCCTTCGTGCACGACACCGGCAGGCAGGAAGAAAGTCTCGCCAGCCTTGATGATGCGCGACGGCTGCCCGTCGACCCGCACTTCAATCTCGCCCTCGAGAATATAGGTCAGTTCTTCCCCGGGATGCGTGTGCCGGCCAGTGCCAAAACCCGGGTCGAATTCGCCGCGCACCTGCACGGCGATCTTGCCGGGCGTGGAGAGGTCCTGAGTCTGAAGCGGTACGCGAACAAAGCCAGCCTGCTGAGCGGCCACAGCTGTCGCACCCAGAAATGCCATAGCAGCAATGCCATAGAAGTACTTGCGCATGGTTTGACCTTTTCTCTTTGTTTGCAATTGGCGCCTGGCAGCAAGAGTAGCCCAGATATGGCAAACCGAGACCGTCCGTAGAAAAACAAAACGCCCCTTGCGGGGCGTTTTTAATCTGGCGGAGAGGGGGGGATTCGGTCACGTCCCTCGACCCCGGCTGCGCTTGCAAGCGCAGCCTTTCGAATCCCCCGCGAGAAGTCCTCAAGGACTTCTCTCCTCTCCGCAAAAACAAAACGCCCCTTGCGGGGCGTTTTCAATCTGGCGGAGAGGGGGGGGATTCGCCTACATCCTGCAGGCCGCGGTTAGGCTTGCAAGCCTAACCCTTCGAATCCCCCGCGAGAAGTCCTCAAGGACTTCTCTCCTCTCCGCAAAAAAAAACGCCCCTTGCGGGGCGTTTTTAATCTGGCGGAGAGGGGGGGATTCGAACCCCCGATAGGCTATGAACCTATACACGCTTTCCAGGCGTGCGACTTAAACCACTCATCCACCTCTCCGGAATTCGTGCCGGACGCGTGTGACCGGACGAAGCGCGAGATTATAGCAAATCTTCCGGTTAAGGCACGTAATCCGGGGCTTGAAGCATCAATGCTGCCCGGCGGCGAACACGTCGACGAGCGTAGCGGCCGACAGCACGGCCTTGCTCCAGGCTTCAAGCTGATCATCGGAGCCTGATGCCAACTTGTCGTGCGCCCATGCGGGCAACTCACCGAAACGATGTTTCAACAGACTCGCCAGCATCTTCGCCTGGCCCTGCTGCATCCCTTGCTCCTTCCCCAGCTGCATACCCTGCTCGATGCCCCGTTCCAGCCCCAGCCGTTCGATCGATGTCACATAGCGCATCTTCGTTTCCTCCTCGGTTGCTTCCACCATTTTCCAGAAAGCTTGCTCCTGATCCTTGGGCAGCCGCATCATCCAGTCAACCACCGCAAAGAGTTCGAGCACTTTCTGCTTGTCCCAGCCGTGCCGGTACAAATCCTTGACGATCATCCATTTCGCATGCACACGGGCCTCGGGATCATCGGCGGTCGTGCGCGTGGCCAGATGGGCCCGAGTCACGATGGCAAACGGATTCGGACTGTCCGCCAGCTTCGCCTCACTGCCAGACCAATCCAGCAGCTTGGCCACCGGGAAGCGAATCCCCATCTGGCAATCAAGTACGTCGTAGCCGAACGCCGTGGGCCGCCAGTGCAACTGTTCATCGGCCAGAACGGCCAGGCTCGCAATTGGCGTGTGATAGCGATCATAGAGCCGGTAGTTGTAGACGAACATGCGTTCGGCAAAGTTTGATTGCGCTCTGCCCTGCACTTCCAGATGGATGTACAGCCACTCTTGTTGGCCACCCTGCCCGGTCACCCGTACCAACTTGTCGACAAAGCGTTTACCGAGCTCCGCATCGATGACGACCTCGCGCAATTCCTGTTCAAGGAAAGTAATTGGCTGCGACCAGTCGATCTTCGCGTGAGCGGCCGGGAAGTAAAAATGCAGGAAATCCACAAAGTAGCGTTCGATCGCTGCTTTCCACGGACTGTCGTAATCGTCGGCCACGCCGCGCTCCTGCCGCGCTTGGGATGGGCGGCCTGCAGCAGCATCGCTTTACGAGGGATGGATTGGCGCGAACTGGCGTGGCGACTTGAAGTTCGGCTGCCAAAATTGATTGCAGCCTCGCCGAGTGTTGTATGTACGACGCAGGCCTTCAATCCGCAGCACCCGCCTGCGTCCGAGACAAGAAAGCTCTGGGTAAAAAAAGCCGCTTCACCTTTCGGTGAAGCGGCAATCCGGTAATAGGGCCATCGGAGTTCAGCCCTACGACCTTCCCCCACAAACTCGTACTACTCTCAACCTTGACTTCTCAAGCTTGCTGCACCGCCAGCCGATGGCCGCCTGCCGGCACGATTGCTTTCCTCAGCTCGCTTGTTTGAGCTGGTCCAGGATCGCCGGGTTTTCCAGCGTGGACACGTCCTGGGTGATCTCTTCGCCCTTGGCCAGCACGCGCAGCAGGCGGCGCATGATCTTGCCGGAGCGGGTCTTCGGGAGGTTATCACCGAAACGGATCTCTTTAGGCTTCGCAATCGGGCCAATTTCCTTGCCGACCCAGTCACGCAATTCTTTGGCAATCTTCGCTGCATCGTCACCGGTCGGGCGGGCGCCCTTCAGCACGACGAAGGCGCAGATCGATTCGCCGGTCGTCGGGTCGGGCTTGCCGACCACGGCCGCCTCGGCCACCAGGTGATTCGCGACCAGCGCGGATTCGATTTCCATCGTACCCATACGGTGGCCCGAGACGTTCAGCACGTCATCGATACGGCCGGTGATGGTGAAGTTGGCCGTGTGCTCGTCGCGCACCGCGCCGTCGCCGGCGAGGTAGAGCTTGCCGCCCAGCTCGGCCGGGAAGTACGACGTCTTGAAACGCTCCGGATCGTTCCAGATGGTGCGGATCATCGACGGCCACGGACGCTTGACCACCAGGATGCCGCCATGGCCGTTCGGCATGTCGTTACCAGCCTCATCGACAATCGCCGCCATGATGCCCGGCAGCGGCAGCGTGCACGAACCCGGCACCATGGGCGTAGCGCCCGGCAGCGGCGAAATCATGTGGCCGCCGGTCTCGGTCTGCCAGAAGGTATCGACGATCGGGCACTTGTTGTCGCCGACGTTCTTGTAGTACCACATCCAGGCTTCCGGATTGATCGGCTCGCCGACCGAACCCAGCAGGCGCAGGCTCGACAGGTCGAAGTGCTGCGGATGCACTTTCATGTCCGCATCCGAAGCCTTGATCAGCGAGCGGATCGCTGTCGGCGCGGTGTAGAAGATGGTGGTCTTGTGACGCTGGATCATGTCCCAGAAGCGGCCGGCGTTCGGGTAGGTCGGCACGCCTTCGAACACGATCTGGGTTGCGCCCACGGCCAGCGGGCCATAGGCGATGTAGCTGTGGCCGGTGACCCAGCCGATGTCGGCGGTGCACCAAAACACATCGGTAGCCTTGATGTCGAAGGTCCACTTCATCGTCAGCATGGTCCACAGCAGGTAGCCGCCGGACGAGTGCTGCACGCCCTTCGGCTTGCCGGTGGAACCCGACGTGTAAAGGATGAACAGCGGATGCTCGGCGCTGACCCACTCCGGCTCGCACTGGTCGGACTGCTTGTCCATCACGTCATGCAGCCACAGGTCACGGCCGGCGACGACCTTGATGTTGCCCTTGGTGCGCTGGTAGATGATGACGTTCTTGACCGCTTCGCAGCCGCCCATGTCCATCGCTTCATCGACGATCGATTTCAGCGGCAGTTGCTTGCCACCGCGGACTTGTTCGTCAGCGGTGATGACAGCCACGGCGCCGGCATCGATGATGCGTTCCTGCAGCGACTTGGCGGAGAAGCCGCCGAACACCACCGAGTGGGTCGCGCCGATACGGGCGCAAGCCTGCATCGCGCAGACGCCTTCGACCGACATCGGCATGTAGATGATGACGCGGTCGCCCTTCTTGATGCCGAGCGACTTCAGGCCGTTGGCCAGCTTGCAGACCTTGGCGTGCAGTTCCTTGTAGGTCAGCTTGGTAACTTCGCCACCGTCAGCCTCGAAGATGATCGCGGTCTTGTCCGCGTTGCCATTCTTCAGGTTGCGGTCGAGGCAATTGTAGGAGACGTTCAGGTGACCGTCTTCAAACCACTTGTAGAACGGTGCCTGCGATTCGTCGAGCACCTTGGTGAAGGGCTTGTGCCATTCGAGGTTCTCCTTGGCCAGACGGCCCCAGAAACCTTCGTAATCACGCTCGGCTTCGGCGCACAGGGCCTTGTAGGCGTCCATGCCGGAAACCGCTGCATTTTTTACAAAATCTTCGGAAGGGTGGAAAACCCGATGCTCTTGCATCAGATGCTCGATCTCTGACATGGCGTCTCCAGATTGATAGTAATTTTGACGGCAAGATAAGGGTTCTCACTTACTCAGGGCTTACGAAGACCCTGAAAAAATAACGTTTCATGGCGAGCCGGCGCAGCTGTGCGACGCGGGAGCCAGCTAAAACGAGGCCGGGGCGCCAGTTTCCAAGCCACTCAAGGCTGCGGGTTTGCTTGTTCAGCACCCTACTTATACAAAAGCCCAGAATGGATTTTCCGGGTGCAAACCTGCGAATCGCGGGCAGTGCCGCGTGTAAAATGATGGGCTGCACCATTTGCCTGAAAGCAAAGCTTCCCTTCTGCCTGCCCATGAGTCCCGAGCAAAAATCTCCCCAAGCCATTCCCGCTCTTGCCAATTTCATATTCATGACACGGTGGCTGCAGCTGCCGTTGTACCTGGGCTTGATCCTTGCGCAGGCGGTCTACGTGTATCACTTCTGGGTCGAATTGGTGGACCTGGTGGGCGCGCTGATGGGCAATGGCACCGCACTCGACCATATCCTGAAAGCCACCGCCGTTGAAGGCATGCCGTCGCCGACCAAGCTGACCGAGACCACGATCATGCTGGTGGTCCTTGGACTGATCGACGTCGTGATGATTTCCAACCTGCTGATCATGGTCATCGTCGGCGGCTACGAGACCTTCGTGTCGCGCATGCACCTCGAGAACCATCCCGACCAGCCAGAGTGGCTGTCGCATGTGAATGCGTCGGTGCTGAAAGTCAAGCTCGGCACTGCGATCATCGGCATCTCGTCCATCCACCTGTTGAAGACCTTCATCAATGCCAGCGCGCATGACACCAAGACCCTGCTGGCGCAGACCGGCATCCATCTCGTGTTCCTGCTGTCTGCACTGGCGATTGCATGGAGCGACCGCATCATGGCGACGACCTTGCATGCGTCGGCGGACGAGCACTGATTACTGCCACCGTTGCCGGACAGACGCGTACCAATTTCCCTTTCCTGAACCCAAGCCACCAGCCTGCCTGTCATGACCACCATCATCAAGCAAGACGACCTGATCGAGTCCATCGCCGCTGCCCTCCAGTTCATCAGCTACTACCACCCGGTAGACTACATTCGCCATCTGGCTCGTGCCTATGAGCGCGAGCAGAGCCCGGCGGCCAAGGATGCAATCGCGCAGATCCTGACCAACTCGCGCATGTGCGCCGAAGGCAAGCGCCCGCTCTGCCAGGACACCGGCATCGTCAACGTCTTCCTGAAGATAGGCATGAACGTGCGCTTCGAAGGCTTCAGCGGCTCGATCACGGACGCCATCAATGAAGGCGTGCGCCGCGGTTACAACCACCCGGACAACAAGCTGCGCGCCTCCGTCGTCGCCGACCCGCAGTTCGAGCGCAAGAACACGAAAGACAACACGCCGGCCGTGGTGCACATGGAACTGGTGCCCGGCGATACGGTGGACGTGCAAGTCGCGGCCAAGGGTGGCGGCTCGGAAAACAAGACCAAGTTCGTGATGCTGAACCCGTCCGACTCGCTGGTGGACTGGGTGATGAAGACCGTACCGACCATGGGCGCCGGCTGGTGCCCGCCGGGCATGCTGGGCATCGGCATCGGCGGCACGGCCGAACACGCGATGCTGATGGCCAAGCAATCGCTGATGGATGACATCGACATGTACGAGCTGCTGCAGCGCGGCCCGCAGAACAAGCTTGAAGAGCTGCGCATCGAGCTGTACGAAAAAGTGAATGCACTCGGTATCGGCGCGCAAGGCCTGGGGGGACTTACCACCGTGCTGGACGTGAAGATCAACATGCATCCGACACACGCCGCATCCAAGCCCGTGGCAATGATCCCGAACTGCGCAGCCACCCGCCATGCGCACTTCACGCTCGACGGTTCGGGTCCGGCCTTCTGCGAGCCGCCGTCGCTGTCCGAATGGCCGGAAGTGCATTGGACGCCGGATACGCAAAAGTCCAAGCGTGTCGACCTCAACACACTGACTGCCGAAGAAGTCGCGTCATGGGCACCGGGCCAGACCCTGCTCCTGAACGGCAAGATGCTGACCGGCCGCGATGCCGCGCACAAGCGCATCCAGGACATGCTGGCCAAGGGCGAGCCGCTGCCGGTGGACTTCAAGAACCGCGTCATCTACTACGTCGGCCCGGTCGATCCGGTGCGCGACGAAGTCGTCGGCCCGGCCGGCCCGACCACCGCAACCCGCATGGACAAGTTCACCGACATGATGCTGGAGAAGACCGGCCTCATCGCAATGGTCGGCAAGGCCGAGCGCGGCCCGGTGGCGATCGAATCGATCAAGAACCACAAGTCGGCCTACCTGATGGCCGTCGGCGGCGCCGCTTATCTGGTGTCGAAGGCGATCAAGGGCGCGAAGGTGGTGGGCTTCGAAGATCTGGGCATGGAAGCGATCTACGAATTCGACGTGGTCGACATGCCGGTGACGGTGGCCGTCGACTCGAACGGCACCTCGGTGCACAACACCGGCCCGAAGGTGTGGCAGGAAAAGATCGCTGCCTCGATCGGCAAAATCCCGGTCACGGTGGCCTGAGGCACTGCCCTTGCTTCATCCGCGCACCTGACCTGAGCCTTGCTGATGAGCGAGCCTGACCTCGCCCCCTCCCCCGATGCACCGATCGGCATTTTTGATTCGGGCATCGGCGGGTTGTCGGTGCTGCGCCATGTGCATGCGCTGCTGCCGGATGAGGAACTGCTGTACTTCGCTGACTCGGGCTTTGCGCCCTACGGTGAAAAACCCGAGGCCGTGATCGTCGAGCGCGCCCTGGCGATCGCGGCCTTCCTGCTGCGCTTCAGGGTCAAGGCCATCGTCGTTGCGTGCAATACGGCGACCGCCGCGGCCATTGCCGCGCTGCGCGCGCGCTATCCGCAATTACATGTCGTCGGTGTCGAGCCGGGACTCAAGCCGGCCGCCGCGCTGACCCGCAGCGGCGCCGTCGGCGTATTGGCCACGGAAGGCACGCTGGCCTCGGACAAATTCCAGAAACTGCAGCAGCAGGTGGCCGAAGCCAGCGGCGCGCGCTTTCTGCTGCAGGCCTGCAACGGCCTCGCTGACCAGATCGAAAAAGGCGAGACCCATTCGCGCGACACCGCGATGCTGGTGCAGCGCTATGTCGCGCCGCTGGTCGCGCAGCAAGCCGATACACTGGTGCTGGGCTGCACACACTACCCGTTCGTCGAGCATCTGGTGCGGGAGGCGGCTGGCAAGGAAGTGACGCTGGTCGACACTGGCGAGCCGGTGGCCCGACAGCTGCAGCGCCTGCTGTCGCAAGCCGGACTGCTGCATCAGCACACAAGACATGCCGGTCAATTGTCAGCGTACACCACGGGCAGCCGCAGCGCGCTGCAAACCGCGTTCGCGCGCTTGCTGCAGCTGTCGCCCACGGTCGAGGAAGTCGCGGCCGCAGTCTGACCCCGACCTAAGCTGCAGTAAGTCCCGGATTCAGCGGGATTTTTCAGCTTCCGGAGCAAGTATTCAGCCGAAGGTGCTATCTGCGCTGAAATTTTGTATAATAGCGGGCTTGTTTCAGTGGTGGCCGTAGCTCAGTTGGTAGAGTCCCAGATTGTGATTCTGGTCGTCGTGGGTTCGAGTCCCATCGGCCACCCCACCGGATACAAACAAAAAGCCCGATCCATCGATCGGGCTTTTTGTTTTTCAGCTCGGAGGCCGGGCAACACCCTCGGGAATGGCTTTTCACCCTGCTTGAGGGCGTCTCAACTCATTACGCGCCAGTACCACCGGAGCTGTCGCACACGCACAAGCTGCGTTCGATTTGCGCACCGACAAACCACGAATTGACATTCCTCATACTTGCCCAGAATCAGCATTGCTAAGTTAGCAATGAGCCGACCCGGACTGTCGGCAGGGGAGAGGATCGTGAAGAAGAACTGGCTTTGGATTGCACCGTTGCTGCTGCTGAGCCTGCCTGCCAGCGCGGAATGGACCTATGTGGATGGCGGTGAAGGTTATGAACGCTATCTCGACCTCGACAGCGTCAGCCGCGAGGGACGCCGGGTGCGCGTCTGGGAAGTGGACGACAACGAAAACCCCGACCGCTCAGGCGTGATCTCGCTGCGATCGCGCACCGAGTACGACTGCATGACCCGCATGTACCGCATCACCCATTTGTCGGGCCACACCCGGCACATGACGCAGGGCCAGGTCGTGTTCTCGGAAAGCGTCGATGGCGGATGGGAGCCGGTATCGCCGGGTACGCTGGGCGAGGCCAGCATGCACATGGTCTGCGAAGCGGGCGCGCTGCAGGAAGAGTAAGGCGAGGATCACGTATCGGCAGCGCGCCCCGGACGCGCTGCCCTGGCGTGCTGAGCGGACACGCTACCAGCACGCACCGCCCGAACGTACTGCCGCAATGACAGGCAGGTGTGCTTTCTTTGGTAGAGTTGCAGGCTCAGGAATCCGGGAAAGCACTCCATGACTGCAAGCGCAAGGTCCGCCTCTACCCATGTCGTCGGCATCATCGGTGGCAGCGGCATCTATGACATCGATGGCCTGGAGGACCGCCAATGGGTCAAGGCCGCGTCCTCGTTCGGTGAACCATCCGACCACATTCTCACCGGCACGCTGCTGGGCCAGAAGATGGCCTTCCTGCCGCGCCATGGCCGAGGCCACAAGATCCCGCCGTCCGAAGTCAATTACCGAGCCAACATCGACGCATTGAAGCGCCTCGGCGTGACCGACGTGATCTCGCTGTCAGCGGTCGGCTCGCTGAAGGAAGGCCTGCCGCCGGGTACCTTCGTGATCGTCGACCAGTTCATCGACCGCACCTTCGCCCGCGAGAAATCCTTCTTCGGCCGTGGGCTGGTCGCGCATGTGTCGATGGCCCATCCGGTCTGCACGCGCCTCGGCGACCGCTTGCAGCAGGCGGCCAGCGAGGCCGGCATCCATGCGGTGCGCGGCGGTACCTACCTGGCGATGGAAGGCCCGCAATTCTCCAGCCTGGCCGAGTCGAACCTGTATCGGCAGTGGGGCTGCGACGTGATCGGCATGACCAACATGCCCGAGGCCAAGCTCGCGCGCGAAGCCGAGCTCTGCTACGCGAGCGTGGCGATGGTGACCGACTTCGACTGCTGGCACCCCGATCATGATGCAGTGACGGTCGACCAGATCGTCAGCGTGCTGCTGGCCAATGCCGACAAGGGGCGAACGCTGGTCAAGCGTCTGGTGCCCCATCTGCAGGCCGATGTGCATGCAGCAAACTGCGCATGCCGCACCGCCTTGCAACATGCGCTGATCACCGCGCCGGAAGCGCGTGACCCGGCGATGATCGACAAACTTTCGGCCGTCGCTGGCCGCCTGCTGAAGGCTTGAGCCATGTCCTCGCAACCGTCGCCCGCATCGCCGTCGTCCCTTGCTTCGCCAACGGCCAAGCCATCACTGCCCGTTGTCCCGCTGCGCGCGCAGATCATCGATGCCTGCCGCAAGATGGAAGCCTCGGGCCTCAATCGTGGCACCTCGGGCAATGTCAGTTGCCGTGACGGCGATCATTTCCTCGTCACGCCGTCCGGCATGCCCGTGGAAAAAATGACCCCGGCCTGCATCGTGGCCGTTGGCTTCGATGGCCAGGTGATCGGCCTGGGCAAGCCCTCATCCGAATGGCACTTCCATCGCGACATCCTGCGCTCCCGGCCCGAGATCAACGCCGTCGTTCATACACATTCGCCGCATGCGACCGCGCTGGCCTGCCTGAACGAGGACCTGCCGCCTTTCCATTACATGATCGCCATTGCCGGCGGTGACACGGTGCGTTGCGCGCCGTATGCGCTGTTTGGCACCGAAACGCTGTCGCAGCATGCAGTCGCCGCGCTCGAGGGACGCAAGGCTTGCCTGCTGGCCAACCACGGCCTGATTGCACTCGGGCGCGACCTCGATGAGGCATTGTCGATTGCAGTCGAGATCGAATCGCTGTGCGAGCAATACCTGCTTGCGCGCCAGGTAGGCAAGCCGGTCTTGCTGTCGGCCGAGCAGATGCGCGAAGTCATCGCCAAGTTCCAGGGCTACGGCCGCAATGCGCAGACCTCGTAATCCCTTCATCTTTCATCGTTTTGCCCTGCACGCATGGACATTCAATCGCTGATCCGCACCATTCCCGATTACCCCAAGCCCGGCATCCAGTTCCGCGACATCACGACGCTGATCAAGGATGCACAAGGCTTCAAGGCCACCATCGACCTGCTGGTCGAACGCTACAAGGACCGCCAGATCACCAAGGTGGTCGGCACCGAAGCGCGCGGCTTCATCTTCGGCGCGCCGCTGGCCTATGCGCTGGGCGTTGGGTTTGTCCCGGTGCGCAAGAAGGGCAAGCTGCCCGGCAAGACCACTGCGCATGAATATGCGCTCGAGTACGGCCACGACCGCATCGAGATGCATGACGATGCGATCGACGCCCATGACCAGGTGCTGGTGGTCGACGATTTGCTGGCTACCGGCGGCACCGCCGCGGCGACCGTGATGCTGGTGCGCGGCATGGGCGGCCACGTGGTCGAATGCGCATTCGTGATCGACCTGCCCGCGCTCGGCGGCCGCGTCAAGCTGGAGAAGATGGGGCTGGCCGTCCATACGCTGGTCGAGTTCGAGGGCGACTGATTTTCTGGACGACCCGGCTGCAGCCAACACCCGCGCCTTCCAATTCAACAAGAAGCCTCAATGACTACCGAACGTCACGATGTCGTCACGCTGCGCTGGATCGACAAGTCCGCGCATGACGCACCCGGCCATGGCCGGCTGGAGATGATCGACCAGACCCGGCTGCCGGCCGTCTTCGAATACCTGAGCTATGACTCGGCGCATGGCGTCGCTGAAGGCATACGCACGATGGTCGTGCGCGGCGCCCCCGCCATTGGGGTGGCGGCCGCCTATGGCGTGGCACTGGAAGCGCTGCGCCAGCAGTCGGCATCCCGTGCGGCGTTCGATGAAGCCATGGACGACGGCTTTGCAGTGCTGGCAGCCAGCCGGCCGACGGCAGTGAACTTGTTCTGGGCGCTCGAGCGCATGCGAGCGCATCGCGCCGCGCATGCGCACCGCGAACCGGCCGCGCAGGCCGCGGCCTTGCTGGCCGAAGCGCAAGCCATCCATGCGGAAGACATCGCGATCAATGAAGCGATGGGCGCGCATGGCGCGGCGCTGCTGCCCGATGGCGCGCGCGTGCTCACGCACTGCAATGCAGGCGCGCTCGCAACGGCCGGCCACGGCACGGCGCTGGGCGTGATCCGCTCGGCGGTACAAGCAGGCAAAAAGATCAGTGTGATCGCCGACGAGACGCGTCCCTTCCTGCAGGGCGCACGGCTGACGGCGTGGGAGATGGTGCAGGAAGGCATACCGGTAACCCTCATCACCGACAACATGGCCGGCCACCTGATGGCGCATGGCGAGATCGATGCCGTCATCGTCGGCACTGACCGGGTCGCGGCCAATGGCGACGTGGCCAACAAGATCGGCACCTACATGGTCGCGGTGCTGGCGGCGCGCCACCGGGTTCCGTTCTATGTCGCGTGCCCGCTGTCGACGATAGACCTGAAGCTACAGACCGGTCGCGACATCCCGATCGAGGAGCGCGCCAGCGCCGAGGTCACGGGCTTTCGGGACACGCAATGGGCCGCAGCCGGGGTGCAGGTGAGGAACCCGTCGTTCGACGTGACGCCGGCCGAACTGGTGACGGCGATCATTACCGAAAAGGGTGTCGTGCGCGCGCCGTATCCGGCGGGATTGACAGCGCTGTTCAGCGCCTGAAGCAGGCGATCAGGCCGACAAGCGGTAAGGCTCGAAGAATTGCGCGCCCAGCAGCGGCGGGATTTTTTCGGGCGGCACCGGCTTCGACACCAAATAGCCCTGCACTTCATCACAGCCCATGTTCTGCAACATGCGCAGCTGCTCCACAGTCTCGACGCCCTCGGCCACGACCGCAATGTTCAGGCTGCGTCCGATCGAGACCATGGTCTCGCACAGCGCCTGCGCCTGCGGATCGCTGCCCAGCTTGCGCACGAAAGACTGGTCGATCTTGAGCACGTCGATGGCCAGGCTCTGCAATTTCGACAGCGATGAATAGCCGGTGCCGAAGTCGTCGATTTCCAGCTCGATGCCCATTTGCCGCAGGCGCGCCAGCTCTTCCTGCGCGATGCCATCCTCGTCCAGCATGCTCGACTCGGTCAGCTCGATCGACACCAGCGATGAGGGCAGCGCGTGGCGGGCCAGACTGTCCTGCAAAGTCACGCGCAAACCATCGCCCCTGAGCTGCAGCGCCGACACGTTGACCGACACCGGCTTGAGCGGCAGGCCCTGATCGCGCCATGCCGCCAGCTGCCGGCATACCTTTTGCGCGACGACTTCGCCGATCGGGACGATCAGCCGGGTTTGTTCCGCGATGCCGATGAAGTCCGCCGGCGACAACAGGCCGCGACGCGGATGGCGCCAGCGAATCAGCGCCTCGAGACTGGACAAGGTGCCGCTGCGCGCATCGGCGCGCGGCTGGTAATAGATGACGAATTCATCGCGCTGGATCGCATGCTCGAGCTCGCGCTCGACGCTGATGCGGTCACGCATCCGCTGCGCGAATGCTTCGTTGTAATAACGGTACTGGGCCTTGCCCTCCGACTTAGCTTCGTACAGCGCGATGTCCGCTGCGCGCAGCAGGGTATCGACGTCATCGGCATCATCAGGGAACAGGCTGATGCCGATCGAACCCTTCATACGAAACATGCGCCACGGAGAATCCGGTCCCAACTGACCGATGGCCGTGACCAGCTTCTCCACCACGTCCCTCGCATCGTCATGCTCATCGAGATCCTCGATGATGACGGTGAATTCATCGCCGCCGATGCGCGCCAGATGATCTTGTTCCCTCAGTACGCTGCGCAGGTTGGACGCCACCGAGGCCAGCAATTCATCGCCGATGTGGTGGCCCAGCGAATCATTGATGTTCTTGAAGTTGTCGAGGTCGATGTACAGCAGCGCCAGACGCTTGCCGTTGGCGCGCGCGCGCTCCAGCGCCCCGGGCAAGTAGTCGTTGATCCAGTGCCGGTTCGGCAAGCCTGTCAGCGCGTCGGTGCGTGCCATTGCGGCCAGCGTGTCGGCCTGCTGGCGCGCTTCGGATACGTCGCGCACCGTGACGGCAATGCCAGTGCCGGAACGCACGCCGCGCCGCTGGAACCAGCCCGCCGCGTGCTTGCGGCCATGCGGCACGTGGAAGTCGTCTTCCGCAAAACCTTCGCTGGTCACGCGCCGGAAGAAATCGAAATAAGGATCGTAGCGATTGCCTTCGTACAGGCTGTTGATGGTGCGCCCGATCAGCTCGCCGCGCGGGAAGCCCGACATTTCGGCCGCGCGCTCGTTGCAGTCCTCGATCAGGAGGTCATGCAGCTTGCCATCGGCATCGCGGATCGGGCCCATCATGTAGAAGGCTTCGCGCGCACCGTCCACCGCCAGCCGGAATGTCGACTGTACCTGCGCATCATGCCGGCGCTGCGCCACCTGCCGTATCTGGTAAATGGCACCGAAGCCAGCCATCCCGATCAGCAGCAAGCTGGAGATCACCGCCATTGCAATGTAAATCGCATGGGTACGCGCATACGGCGCCATCACGTCGACCATGCTGATGCCGGCCACCGCCACCAGCGGATAGCCATCGACCGCGGACCAGCTGACGATGCGCTCCTCATTGTCGAGGAAGCGTTCGCCGCTCTCGATGCGCGTGCCGCTTTCTGTCTTGAATTCCGGGTCCTTGCGATAGAACGAGCCAGCCATGCCGCTGCCACCGCGCGAGGCCAGCAGCTGACCATCGGCCGCAAAGCGCACCGCGATGAAATCGCCGGGCGCCAGGTTCGCGTCATCTTGATAGCTGGCGAGGTAGCCCTGCTCGACGGCAATCAACACCACGCCATCGAAGCGGCCGTCTGGACCGGTGAGCGCGCGCGTGAATCGGACGATGGTCTTGCCGGCAAAACCGCCACGCCCGACCGTCGGTCGGTTCACGATCAGGCCGGTGGAGCCGCTGTCGCGCGCGCGCGCGAAGAAAGGCAAGTCGCCCATGTAGGTGCCGCGCGCCAGATTGCGCGTACTGCTCACCGAGTAACCTTCGGCATTGATGAGCACCGGGAACAGCTGTCCCTGGTAGACGCCGTGCCGGAACTGTTCTTCGAGGTCGAGCGGGCCGGACTTGCGTTCCCACTGGTATTTGATCGACAGCGACAGCTGGTCGATCTGCGTCAGCGCGCGCAGCAGCTGTTCGGCATAGGTGCGTGCGCGACCCGAAGTCTCGGCTTTGGCGTTCTCGATCAGGTGTTTGCGATCAGCCTGCAGCACCAGCAGCAGAGCCGCCCAAACCACCACGATCAGCAGTACGCAGGCAATGGCCCACGCCATGCCCAGTCGGGCATTGGCGCGCTTGATCGCTTGTTCGGACTGTCGCAACCAGGACTGCATTGATTTATCTTCGGAGAACTATATTTCCATTATGCAAGACAAGACTGGAAATACCTAATTCCCTCAGAGCAACAATCGCTGGCCACTCCCTGCTTCAGAAGCCGGTACCCGGCGTTGATCGGGCGCGCTGGCGACGGTTGGCTTCCTGGGTTTCGCGGTAAATCGGCAGGTAGACAAAGGCCAGCGTACCGCGGCCATCTTCGCGACTGTACTCGAGCTCGACGTACACCTGCTCATCGTTGCCGCCGCCCCAAATGCGGGTCTCGGTGAAGCGCTGGCCGGCCCGCCCCTCGCCCCAGTTGGCGATGCCATGGGCCTGCAGCGCCTCGAAGGCTTCGGCGCCAGTGAATTCCATCTGTACGAAATAGAAACGATCGCCCGCGAAGCACAGACGCAGGTTGGTCACCGGCGTGGCAGCGACCGTGCTATTGCCATCGCCGCTGCGATAGCACGCATACAGCGCGGTCTCGGCCAGCTTGCGCGCGTCCGGCAATCTGGCCAGGGGCGCTTCCCAGGCCAGGTCGCCGAAGCCGGCCGGCAGGCTGCCGGCCAGGGCCGGTGCCTGCCAGGCCAGCACCGACGCATACAGCATCGGCGCCAGCGCGAGGCGTGCCAAACGTGCCAAGCGTGCCGGAGCGCGCAGGGTACGGAGCCCGGCCATCATTTCCACAACACGCACTTGGTTTCGGCCTTGGTCATGTAGGCCTGGTCACCCGGGATGGTCTGGACGACCTTGTAGTAATCCCACTCGTACTTCGACTCAGCCGGGGTCTTCACCTGCATCAGGGTCATGTCATGCACCATGCGGCCATCAGGACGCACGACGCCGTTCTTTGCGAAGAAGTCGTTGATCTTGGTCGACTTCATCTTTGCCATCACCTTGTCGCCATCGTCGGTACCGATGGCCTTCACCGCATTCAGGTAGAAGGTCGCGGCCGAGTAATCGGCGGCATGCAGCATCGACGGCGCCTTCTTGTTGCGGGCCATGAATTTCTTCGCCCACGCGCGCGTCTCGTCATTGGTGTCCCAGTACCAGCCGTCGGTCAGGTACATACCCTGGGTGATGTTCAGGCCGACTGCGTGTACGTCATTGACGAACATCAGCAACGCCGCCAGCTTCATCTTCTTGTTGACGCCGAATTCGGCGGCTGCCTTGATCGAGTTGACGGTATCGCCGCCCGCGTTGGCCAGACCCAGCACCTGCGCCTTCGAGTTCTGCGCCTGCAGCAGGAAGGACGAGAAGTCCGACGCCGCCAGCGGGTGACGCACCGAACCCAGGACGCGGCCGCCGGTGGCCTTGACCACATCGGACGCATCCTTCTCCAGCGACATGCCGAACACATAGTCAGCCGTCAGGAAGAACCAGTCCTTGCTGCCCTGCTTGGTCAGCGCCGCAGCCGTGCCGCGCGACATGGCCGCGGTGTCGTACGCATAGTGCACGGTGTACGGCGTGCACTCTTCGTTGGTCAGGCGCGAGGTACCGGCACCGATGGCAATGAAAGGCTTTTTCTTTTCCGCCGCGACCTTGGCCATCGCGAGGTTGGTGGCCGAATTGGTGCCGCCAATCAGCATGTCCACGCCCTGCTGGTCGAACCACTCGCGTGCCTTGCTGGCGGCGATGTCGGCCTTGTTCTGGTGGTCGGCCGTCACGAATTCAATCTTCTTGCCATTCACGTTGCCGCCGAAGTCGGCGATCGCCATCTTGATGGCGTCGGCGCCGGCCGGGCCGTCGACGTCCGCATAGACGCCTGACATGTCGGTGATGAAACCGATCTTGATGGTGTCATTCGACACCTGTGCGGAGGCGGGCAATGCGGTAAAGGCCAGTGCGGATGCAACGGCCACGGACAGGGCTTGCTTCTTCAATTCGGTCTCCCTTGGTGCTGTAGATGTTGTAGGTGTTGTGGGTGTTCTTGGTCTTGGGCTCGGAGCCTGTTGGCCCGGGGGCTGAAGAATCTTAGCACGCTGTCATCGGCGTCATCGACCGCCCGCTGCCCCGAGCCAGCTTGCCTGCCGGATGCGGCCAAGCATGGGCCTGGCGCAAGCCCGCGCCGAATTTTCCCAGCAATGCGCGTAATTTTTTCAGAGGCGGGCGCAACGCCTGCGGCCGTCCGTGCGTGGCGGGCGTGGCACGCGCCTTGCCTGAAGCTCCTTCCGTCAGGCGGGTGTCGTCCGGACCGGCCAGCGGCAATCGGGCCGGCTGGCTGCGGCATGGACTTTGCCCTCGATCAAAACCACTCAGGAGGCAATGATGGATCCGGAAATCCAGACCGGCAGTACCGATGCAGGCGCCCGCCGTCACGACTACCAGTCCCAGTCGCAAGCCGGCGGCAAGGCGCTGCGGATGCGCGAAGACCTGGCCAACCTCAAGAGCGACCTCGATGCGCTGATGTCGCATGCATCGACCCTGTCGGAAAACGAACTGTCCGAGGCGCGCGACCGGATCCTGGCCCGCTTCTCGTCGATGCGCTTCGCCGCGCGCGGTATTGCCGAACAGGCCAGCCGCCAGTTCAGTCAGGGGCGCGACATCACCGTCGATTACGTGCGCGACAAGCCGCTGCAATCGGTCGCGATCGCAGCCGGCGTCGGCCTGCTGATCGGGTCGATGCTGCGGCGCGACTGAGGCCGGGAGCGATCGGTGCTCGAAGCCCTGAAGAAATCGCGGCAGCTGGCCGCCATCGCGCTCGATCGTGTCAGCGACTACATGGCGCTGCTGCGTATCGAAATGAAGCTGCAGGGGCGCGAGATCGGCGTGCAGGTGGCCGGCTATGTCGCGGCTGCCATATTCGCGCTGTTTGCGCTGCTCTTCATCGGCATCGCGCTCATCATCAGCTTCTGGGACAGCGATTTCCGCACGCTTGCGGCCTGGGTGGTGGTGGCGCTGTATGTCGGTGGTGCGGCGGCGGGCATCGTACTGGCACGCCGCCACGCCGGACGCGAGAAGCCGCTGGTGGCACTACGTGAAGAGATGCGGCGCGACATTGCGCTGGTGCGCGAAAGCCTCTGATGACAAACAAGCGCGGATGACAAAGGAGCGCGTATGAGTGTGTCACTGGAAGACCAGCGTCGCGCCTTGCTGGAACAGATCGAGGCCAGCCGCGCTGTGTACCGCCGCATGCTGACCGGCGAGAGTCCGGCCGGTGGCGTGCGCAGGTCATGGATGGTGCGCCCGCCCTCAACAGCAGCGGGCTCGGGCAGCATCGCGGGCCAAGCCGTTGCCACGGGCCCGCTGCCCGGCCGCCCCCTGACCGGCGGGCGCAGCAAGGCCGTGCAATGGGCAATGGACCATCCGCTGTGGGTCGCGGGCGGCGTCGCCTTGCTGGTGCTGCTGCTGCCGCGCGCGGTGGAGGCACGCCAGCGGCGCGCGCGCAGCGCAAAGTTGCGGGCAGCCTCGCCTGCAGGCGATGTGTACTTGCAGCCTGAGCGGAGACGCCAGAGCGGCCAGGGCTCCGGGGCTGGCCGCGCACTGCTTACCGCCGCGCTGCTGCTGTTGCGCGACCCGGCGCGGCTGCAGGCGGCGGGCCGTCTGGCGGGCGTCGCCTGGCGCTGGCTGCAACGCCGGCGGCCGCATTGAGCATGACATCGCGACTGCAACCGATTCCAGGCTGAGAAACGCAGCGCGCGCCGGTCCGACATGCCGGCGCTGCCTGTTCTCCTGCTGCCTGCTCTCCTGCTGCCTGCTCTCCCGCCGCCTGCTCTCCCGCCGCCTGTTCTCCCGCCGCCTGTTCTCCCGCCGCCTGTTCTCCTCGCTTGCCATCCCCTGCTGCCCCCGGGATAGCGGCAGCCGTCAGTGCACAGGCCCGGCCGCACCTGACGGACGTCGGGTCGGCCCCGGCATCAGGTGCAGCCCGGCCATGCCCGTTGCGCCCAGCCCAGCCCTGTCACGCAAGATGCTGCGGTAAACGCTCACCATCTGCATCGCGACACGCCGCCAGGTGAAATGTCGGTGCGCACGCCGCAAGCCGGTCCAGCCCAGCCGTTCCGCCAGCTGCGGCTCGCGCGCCAGCAGCGCCAGTCTCGACGCCAGCCGCGCCGGATCATTCGGCGGCACGAGGAAGCCGGTCTTGCCATCAATGACCGTGGTGCGTATGCCGCCGACGGCGCTGCCGATGACAGGGGTGGCACAAGCCATCGCTTCCAGCGGCGTGATGCCGAAGGGCTCGTACCAGGGCGTCGTGACGAACACATTGGCTGCGCTGTAATACTCGCGCAGTTTCTCGCGCGGCTGCGCACCGGTAAAGCTGACGTGCGGCGCAATGCCCAGCTCGGCGGCCAGCGCCGACAGCCGCCGCAGTTCGGCGTCCTGTGGCGGCGCGACGGCCGGTCGTGACGTCGTGCCATTCGACCCCGGGGCCCCTGCGGGTCCAGGCTGCCCAAGTTGACCCAAGGGCCCCGCTAGCCCGAGGGACCCGAGCGCCCCCGACGCATGCGTGTCGCCCCCCACCACCAGCAACTGCGCAGCCACGCCCTCGTCATTGCGCAGGCAATGCAGCGCGCGGATCACATTGTCGACCCCCTTGCGCGGCACCATGCGCCCCAGCTGCAGCAGGATGAAGCCCTGCGCCGGCAGGCCGAGGCTGGCGCGCGCAGTCTCGCGCACGGGCCACAATTCATCGGGATCGAAGCCGCAGGGCACAATGGCCAGCCGCGCCGGCCGCGCCTCGTACAGCGCCAGCATGTCATCGCGATCCTGTTCGCACTCGGCAATCACGCCATCGGCCTCGCGCATCAGCGTTTCCTCGATCGCGAAACGCTCATCCGGAAAGCCATCCGCGCTACCCTGGCATTGGCGCCGCACCCGGCCCAGCGCATGGAAGGTGATTACGAACGGCAGCCCGGCCTCGCGCTTGAGCCGGCGTGCCACCATGCCGGACATGAAGAAATGTGCATGCACCAGGTCATAGGTCCAGCCATGCGAACGCATGATCTGCAGCATCGCCTGCGCGAAGGCATCCATGTGCGGCAGCAGCCTTTCCTTGGGCAGGGTCACGGCCGGCCCGGCATTGACATGGATGACGCGCACACCGGTCTTCCACTCGACCACCGCCGGTTGCAGCGGATGGTCGCGCCGCGTGTAGATGTCCACCAGATAGCCCAGCCGCGCCAGTTCGCGCGACAAGTGGGCGACATACACATTCTGGCCACCGCTGTCGGTACCGCCGAGCAGCGCCAGCGGCGACGCATGGTCGCTGATGAAGGCAATTCTTTGCATGAAGCACATCCCGTGGCAGGGCCGGCCCGGCTCCCGCGAGCCAGCCGTGCAATCGCCATACCCGCCTCCGCAACGCCCGTGCGCAGCAGCAGGCCGCGCCGATGGCAGGAATTTCTTCACACGCCGGTAAAAAGCGGCAGGGCTGCGCTACCGAACCGGCGAACCGCACCGAACTATTCGCAAGCAATGCCGTCAGACAGGAGCCTTCCATGCTGCGCTTGCTGCCCCGCATGCCCGACACCCAACCCGAAAGAACGACCCTGCTGCGCGAGGTCTGGGCACTGGTGGTTCGCTACCGGTGGCGCGTCGCCGCGTCGTTGCTGTTCCTGATCGCGGCCAAGCTGGCCAACGTCGCAGTGCCGCTAGTGCTCAAGAACATCGTCGATGTCCTGTCACGGCCCGAGCAGCTGCTTGCGCTGCCTGTGCTCTTCCTCGGCGGTTATGCGCTGTTGCGCTTCACCAGCACGCTGTTCAATGAATTGCGCGACCTGGTGTTCTCGCGCGTGACCCAGGTTGCCGTCGCCGGCTTCGCGAAGAAATTGTTCGCCCACCTGCACACGCTGGGGCCACGCTTCCATGCGCGGCGGCGCATCGGCGGGCTGCTGCCCGAAATCGACCGCGGCACGGCCGGGCTGGCTTTCCTGCTCGGCGTCGGCCTCTTCACCCTGGTGCCGACCATCGTCGAGATCTCGCTGGTGCTGGCCGTGATGGTGACGCGCTACAGCACCTGGTACTCGCTGATCATCGCCGCCACCTTCCTGATGTACACCGGCTTCACACTGGTATTCACGGCGCGCCGCGCGATCCACCAGCGGCGCGTGAACCGGCTCGACAGCGATGCCAAGGGCCGGCTGGCTGACAGCCTGATCAATGCCGATACCGTGCGCACCTTCACCAACGAGACGCTGGAAGTGCAGCGCTTCGACGGCATCATGGCGCACTGGGGCGCGGCCGCCTATGACAACCAGTGGGCGCTGTTCCGGCTGCACGTCGGCCAGAGCGCCGTGATCGCGCTGGGCGTGGCGTCGGTGATGCTGCTGGCCGGTGCCGATGTGCTGACTCGCCGCATGACGGTCGGCGACCTTGTGCTGATCAATGCGTTCATGCTGCAGATCTGCCTGCCGCTCAATGCGCTGGGCTTCGTGTATCGCGAGGCACGCGATGCGATGATCAATATCGAGAAGACGATTGACCTCTTGCGCGAACGTCCGGAATTCGACGCTGGCGCGGCGCTACCGGACCTGCAGCTGGCCGTGGCCCGGGTCGAGTTTCGTCATGTGGGCTTTCGCTATGAACCGGAGCGGCCAGTCCTGTCCGATGTATCGTTCCAGATCCCGCCGGGGAAGACGGTGGCCGTGGTCGGCGGCAGTGGCTCCGGCAAGTCGACGCTGGCCCGACTGCTGCTGCGCTTCTATGACCCGGCCGAAGGCCAGGTGCTGGTCGACGAGCAGGACCTGCGCTCGGTCAATGTGCGCAGCCTGCGTCATGCGATTGGCGTCGTGCCGCAGGACACCAGCCTGTTCAACGACACGATCGCATACAACATCGGCTACGGTCGTCCGCAGGCGAGCCGCGACGACATCATCGATGCGGCGCGCGCAGCGCACGTGCATGATTTCATCGCCTCGCTGCCGGACGGCTATGACACCGAGGTCGGCGAGCGCGGCGTGAAATTGTCCGGCGGCGAGCGGCAGCGCATTGCGATTGCGCGCGCGATCCTGAAGAATCCGCCCATCCTGATCTTCGACGAAGCGACGTCGGCGCTCGACTCGCAATCGGAACGCGCGATTCAGTCCGAACTGGAACGCCTGTCGCATAACCGCTCGGTACTGGTCATTGCGCACCGCCTGTCCACGGTGATCTCGGCACACAATATCGTCGTGCTGGAACGCGGTCAGATCGTCGAACAGGGCAGTCACCTGCAACTGCTGGAGCGCAATGGTGTCTATGCGGCCCTGTGGCGCCTGCAGCTCGAAGACCGCGTTGCCGCCTGAACCTGCTGCGCCGGAACGAAGCTTGCAAGGCACAGGCGCATGCGCCGCCTTCGCATCCTGACCTGGCACACCCACGGCAGTTACCTGTACTACCTGTCGCAGGCGCCGCACGACTTTTACGTGCTGTCCAAGCCGGGTCGACCACCCGGCTATGGCGGGCGCTGCGGCGATCATGCGTGGGGCGACAATGTGTTCGACCAGCCGCTGGAAACGGTACAGGCGCAGTCATTCGACTGCCTGCTTTTTCAGGATGATGCACAATTCCTGCACGACCAGCACCGCTACCTGAGCAGCGCCCAACGGTCGCTGCCGCGCGTCTATGTCGAGCATGATCCGCCGCGCGGACATCCTACCGACACCCGCCACCCGATCGATGATCCCGGCGTGCTGCTGGTGCAGGTGACTTCCTACAATGCGCTGATGTGGGATCCGGGACGCACGCCGCAAATCGTGATCGAGCATGGCGTGATCGATTCAGGCCCGCGCTGGCGCGGCGAAATGGCGCGTGGCATTACGGTGATCAATCACCTGGCGCAACGTGGCCGCCGGCTGGGCGCCGACCTGTTCGGACAAGTGCGCGAACAATTGCCGCTGGACTTGCTGGGCATGGGCAGCGAAGCGCTGGGCGGGCTGGGCGAGCGTCCGCTGCACCAGGTGCCCGGCCTGTGCGCCAGCTACCGCTTCTTCTTTCATCCGGTGCGCTACACCAGCCTTGGTCTCGGCTTGCTGGAAGCGATGATGCTGGGCATGCCGGTTGTCGCGCTGGCGACCACGGAAACACCGAAGACCATTGTCGATGGGGTCAGCGGCTTCGTCGACAGCGACACCTCGCGGCTGGTGGACTGTATGCGTGAACTACTGAAGGACTACCGACTGGCCGCGCGTATCGGCGAGCAAGCCAGGCAAAGAGCGCTGGAACGTCATTCGATCGCCCGCTTCGTCACCGACTGGAATCGCGCGCTGGCCAGGGTTGCTGCTTGAGGCTTGAGGCTTGAGGCTTGAGGGCTTGCTGCTTGAGCGCTGCTGCTTCAGCGTGGACGTCAAGTCTCGATAGCGCGTCCGACCGGCAACGCAACCAGCTTCGGCAACAGGGGCTTCAGGAATAGGTGTAATACACCAATCGCACCAGCGATGAATCGAAGTACAGCGCCTGCCACGGAATGACCACATTGGCCTTGCCGTGCTGGGGTGCGACAACGACATAGCGCAACTGGCGGCTGCGCACATCGACCAGCACTGAGCGCACGCGACCCATCGCCTGTCCGGTGGCGGTGACCACCGGACAGGACCGCAATAACTCGGTCGCCGACGACTGGCCGGCGCTCATGCAGGCAAAACGCCGGCGACTTCCCTTGCCGGCGGCTGGCCCTCCCTCGAATGTCTTCAACATGACGACGCGCTCTCAACGCGGGACGATATCGTGCACATTCAGACCATCGCCACGCCGCCGGAGTTCAGTGGCCGGCAAGCGCGATGCGCAGCCTGTCCTGCGGCCGCGCGGGCGGGCGGGCGTGCTGCCTGCCCGGCCACCTGCCCGCCTCTTGCCGCTCAGCTTCGCCCGAGGTCAGCGCGTGCCGCCGCAGCTGCGTCGGTCTCGCCCGATTCGCCCCAGGTGGTGCGACGCGCACCCATCGCGCCCAGTGCGCCGCCGCCAAGACTCAGCAGCAGTGACAGCGCGACTGCGCCGAACACAGTCCATGCTGCGGTACTGGCACCCTTGATGGCACGGTCGGCTGCGGCACGTCCGGCCGGCGAGGCCTGTTCGGGCGAGCCTGACAGGATCAGCGCCTGGTCGACCACCGTGGATGCGCGGTCACGCTGCACGCCCATCGTGCTGCTCATGTAGTCGATCGCCTGGTCGCGCCGGCCGGCTGCAATATGGCCTTGCAGGGTGCGCATGTTGTCGGGGCTGATGTTGGTGCCGAGCTGTCGGTTCAGCATGGCCGTGACACCGCCTGCGCCGCCACCGGCACCCTGCGCCACCGAGGTCGCGCCCTGCGTGATGCCGGAGAACAGCCCCGACAACAGCGAGCCACCTGCCGATGTGGCCAGCACGACGAACAGCAAGGTCGTCACCGCCCACGACACCGCACCGTGCAAGACGCCGTCGGTCTTGCGCTTGAGCCCGGACATGCGGCCTGCAACGTAGGCGCCAATCAGGGCCGAAATCAGCATCGAAATGCCGGCCCAGACCAGCGCGCCGGTACCGGGGGCTTCGCCGGCCTGCACACTGGTCATGCTCAGTCCGCTGGCAATGCCCAGCAATGTCAACACCAGCTGTACCGAGATGCCGACTGCCACGCCCGCCAGTACGGCGCTCCAGCGTATCGATGAGAACAAGGGCCGGCGCATGATGTTTTCCTGCGTGATCAGGGTGCCGCCCGAGTACGCGGCGCCCGTGTCGAGATGAATCGTGGCCATCGGCAATTCTCCTTGCTTGTTGGGGTCCCTTCCTTGGAGTCCGCTACGCGAGAAAGCTCCCGCCGTTTTGGCCCGGATCAAACCTCATCGGCAACCATCACAGCGGCGACAGCACGCCATTGGTGATCGTCACCCGATCGCCCTGCTTCACGGTCGGCGCCGCTTCTTGCGCGAATGATTGCGTGGTGCCGTCATCCATCTTGATCGTCACTTTGTAAATCTGGTCGCTGCTGCTGCGGCTGCGCTCGATCTGGTGCCCGACATAGGCGCCGCCCGCAGCGCCCGCGGCCGTCGCCACCGTCCTGCCGGTGCCGCCGCCGACCTGATTGCCGACGATGCCGCCGACCGCAGCGCCGGCCAGCGTGCCCAGTCCCAGGCCCTGTCGACGCGGCACGATGTCCACCGACTGGATGGTGCCGGTGCCGTTGACGTTGGTGGCAATCGGCTTCACCTGTTCGGATGAGCCGCCGAGGTTCATGTTTTCGCATCCGCTGATGCCGACGCCCGTGCCTAGCGCTGCAACCAATGCCAGCGCTGGCGCCGTCCATGTTTTCATCGTCATGCTGTTCTCCTGCAAAGCCCCGCGCGGGGGATTCGGGTTCAATGAATCTTGTCGAAGGGAAGCCGTCGAAGGGAAGCCGCCGCAGGAAAGGCGTCCGCTACAAGACGCTGCTCGCCGGCATCCACAGCTCGCGCTGCCACGGCCAGTGGTAGCAGCAAACATGCCACGCAGGAGACAGGATGGAACACTCGGCAATTTCCCTCGCAGGACAAGTGGCGCTGGTGACCGGCGGCGCCAGCGGCCTGGGTGCCGCGCTGTGCAAGCGGCTGGCGTCACGCGGCGTTCGCGTGATGCTGGCGGACCTGAAAGCGCCCAAGGCCGAAACCATCGCGCGCGAGCTGGCCGCCGGTGGCGTGCAGGCCGAGGCCGTGGGTTGCGATGTCGGCGACACGACGCAGGCCGAACATGCGGTGCTTCACACCATCGACCGCTACGGCCAGCTCGACGTGCTGATCAACAATGCGGGCACCGATATCACCTGCAGCCTGGGCGAACTCGAAGTGTCGCAATGGGAGCGCGTGCTGCGCACCAACCTGCACGGCCCCTTCGTGCTGGCGCGCGCCGCTGCCCGCTACATGATGGGACGTGGCCATGGCCAGATCGTGAACATCACCTCGACCGCCGCCAAGCGCGCATGGCCGAATGCCGCGGCCTATCACGCCAGCAAGACCGGGCTGCTGGCCCTGTCGCATGCGCTGCATGCGGAGCTGCGTCCGGCCGGAATCAAGGTGACAGCGGTGGTGGCCGGCGGCATGGCCACGCCCTTCCTGCTGGAGCGCTTCCCGAGCATCGACCGCAGTTCGCTGCAGGACCCGGACAGCGTGGCGATGACGATCTGCGACATCCTGCAACTGCCACCCGGCACCGTCGTGCCCGAGATCACGATCCTGCCGATGCGCGAGACCTCGTGGCCCTGACAGGCAGGCCATGCAGGCCGGCCGTCTTCCTCGACAAGGACGGCACGCTGATCGACGACCTGCCGTACAACGCCGACCCTGCGCGCATTACCCTGTGCAGGGGTGCCGGCGAAGCCTTGCAGGCATTGGCAAGACTGGGTTATGCGCTGGTCGTGGTCAGTAACCAGCAAGGCATCGCGCGCGGCTGGCTGTCCGATCGCGACCTGGGCCGTATACGCGAGCGCATTGCCGTACTGCTGGCTGCCTACGATGTCAGGCTCGATGGCTTTTACTGGTGCCCGCACTGGCCTTGGAGCTGCATGGGACGGCTGGCTTTTGCCTGCGACTGTCGCAAGCCGGCACCGGGCATGCTGTTGCGCGCGGCGAGCGAGCATGGACTGTCAACCAAGGCGAGCTGGATGGTGGGTGACATACTCGACGACATCGAAGCCGGCCGCCGTGCAGGCTGCCGCACCGTGCTGATCGACAATGGCAATGAAACCGAATGGCGCTGCAGCCCGCTGCGCCGTCCGCACCGGCTTGCAACCGATTTGCCGGGCGCCGCGCGGATGATCGCGGCGATCGACGGACCATCGCAGTCGCCGGTCGCCACGCCGTGAAGCTGCTGGCGCTGCGGCTGGATGCCGCCGGCGATGTGCTGATGTGCACGCCCGCCCTGCGTGCGCTGTCCAGCCATGGCCATCGCGTGAGCCTGCTCACGTCAGCATCGGGCGCGCTTGCCGGCGAATGCGTGGACGCGATCGAAAACGTCGATGGGGGCGATGGCGATGGTCGTGGCGACGGCGTCAGTCGCAAACGCGCCATACTGCGCTTCGATGCACCATGGATGAAGGCCAGCGCCCCCGTTGCGCCGCAGGCGGTCGCCGAGATGGCCGCAGTGTTGAAGTCGCATCGCTTCGACGGCGCAGTGATCTTTACCAGCCATACGCAAAGTCCGCTACCGGCGGCGCTGTTGTGCCAGATGGCCGGCATACCGCTGCGACTGGCGCACTGCCGAGAGAATCCCTACCAGTTGCTGACCCACTGGGTACGCGACCCCGAACCAGCGCTGCTTCGCCATGAGGTGCAGCGTCAGCTGGACCTGGTGGCAACGCTGGGCTGCCACACCAGCGAACGGCACCTGCGGCTGCAGGTCAGCGACAAGGACCGGGCAGCCGCCGACACCTTGTTGAGCGAGGCCGGACTGGCCGAGGGCCAGCGCTTCATCCTGCTGCACCCCGGCGCCAGCGCGCCATCGCGCCGCTATCCTGCGCGGCACTGGCATGCGCTGGTGTCACTGCTGTCAACCCGGCTTGCAAGGCCGCTCGTGATCGCAGGCGGCGCCGATGATCAGGCGCTGGCGGCTGCACTATGCGTCACCGAGCCGCGCTGCATCAATGTCGCCGGCAAAACCAGCTTCGGCATGCTGGCCGCGCTGGTGGCACGGGCCAGCGTGCTGATCGCCTGCAACAGCGCCCCAGCCCACATCGCTGCGGCCCTGCGTACCCCCGTGGTCGACCTGTATGCACTGACCAACCTGCAGCACATGCCCTGGCTGGTCGACTGCCGCGTGCTGTTCCAGCCCGTACCATGTGCCGGCTGCCTGCAAAGCACCTGTCCACAGCCGCATCATGCTTGCCTGGAACAGGTGAGTCCCGAACGCGTGCTGCAAGCCGTGCACGAATTACTCGCGCATCGGTAAAACTTGCCGGCGCCCCGCATCCGCGAACGACCGGAGCGCATGGGGTCGATCGATGCGTCGAATGCTGCTTGCGTCGATGATTGAGTCAATGATTGAGTCGATGAATTGGCCAACGAATTCATCGATGCAGCGCATCAGGGCTGGTCGGATTTTCGCGCCGATGTGCTGTCGCGCGTGATGATGCTGAAATTGCCGTCCGGCTCGAGGTAGACTGCCCTCACCTCATCCAGCCGCATCACGCCATGCTGGCGCAACTGGCTCCACAGTTCTTCTTCGGTGATGAATTCCTTGCGCATGTTTTTCGGCAGCAGCCGGCCATTGAGCACCAGCAGCAAGGAAGCGGGCTCGGCAAAGCGGCGTACGCGCCGGAAACGATAGGCCAGCCAATCCAGCAGCAGGTTCCAGCCGATCAGCGTGGCGATCAGTATCAGTCCGTCACTGATGGAGGTGTATTCGCCGGCCATCGCATTCTGCGATGCGTCTGCCACCAGCACAATGATCAGCACGTCCGCAAGACCGACTGCGCCGACATCGCGCCGTATGACGAAGCGAAAGACGACAAACAAGAACCAGTAGACCACCGAACCGCGGACGATGATCTCGAAAAAAGGCGTCGACAGGCCGAACAGTTCGGCCACATCGACGCCCGCAGGCAGGGTCACGCCCGTCGAAAAATCAGTCGTTCGTCATTGCCTGCTCATTGCCAGTACGGCGGCTGGTTGTAATACGCATACACCTGTGCCGCCCACGATGCATCGGCCATTGCCGGCCAATGATCCTTGTCGAAGCCGGGGGCACTCTGCAGCCTGTCCTTGGGCACGTCGAGCACGAAGCACTTGCGGTCGGCATCGAGCGTCAGCGCGCCCCACGGAATGGCGAACAGCTTGTCGCCCATGCCGAGGATGCCGCCGAAGGACAGCACGGCATAGGCGACCTTGCCGCTGCTGACATCAAGCATGATGTCCTCGATGCTGCCCAGCTTCTCGCCCTGGTGATTGATCACGTCATCGCCTTGTAGGGTTTCGGCGGCCATCACGTCCGGTCCCGGCCCACTGTGGTCGTCTGGCTGGCGCTGCACGATGCGCGCCCCCTGCGGTTGCTGGCTTCCCTGCGGGGGATTGGTAGTTGGGCTCATGCTGTCTCCTTGGTCGTCAAAACATTCACACGCCGGCGCTTGCACACCGACTTGTTGTTGGACTACGGCGGCATGCCTTAATTCAGCAAGCCGATGCCGGCGGCCGTGCCCGCCATGCCCGATATGCCCGCCGCAACGCCGGTCGCTGCAACGACCGGCACCGCATCGGCCGGCGCCACATCGGCCGTCAATGTATCGGTCGTCAATGTATCGGCCGGACCGAACTTGCCGAGCGCCAGCGCGCGGTCCTGGTTGCCGTATTCCTCGAGCCGGTTGTAGAGCGTCTTCAGGCTGATGCCCAGCAGGTCGGCGGCGCGCTTCTTGACACCGCCGCACAAATCCAGCGTCGCAAAGATCAGGCGCCGGTCGACATCGGCCAGCGAGGTGCCTACCGGTATGGCCAGTGTCAGCGCCGTCGCCGTGCACTGTGCCGGCCCCGGCTCCAGCGCATGCGCATCAATCTGCTGGTCGGACAGGATGTAGGCCCGCTGCATGAAGTTGCGCAGCTCGCGCACATTGCCGGGCCAGTGATAGCTGCCCAGCACCGACAGCGCGCGCGCCGACAGCGTCTTGACGGTGTCATGCGTGCGATTGAATTCGTCGAGGAAATGCTGTGCGAGGATGCCGACATCGGCGCCGCGCTCGCGCAGTGCCGGTATCTTCAGCGGGAAGACATTGAGCCGGTGGTACAGGTCCAGCCGCAACTTGCCGGCCGCAATCGCGCTTTCCGGATCGCGGTTGGTGGCGGCGACGATGCGTACGTCGGTATGTAATTCCTGGTTGCTGCCTATGCGCATGAAGCTGCCGGTCTCCAGCACCCGCAGCAGCTTGACCTGCAGCTCGATCGGCATCTCGACGACTTCGTCGAGGAACAGCGTGCCGCCGGATGCGCGCTCGAAATAGCCCTTGTGCTGGCGATCGGCGCCAGTGAAGCTTCCTTTCTCATGACCGAAGATTTCACTTTCGATCAGCTGCGGCGAAATCGCGCCACAGTTCACCGGCAGGAAGGGCTGGCGCTGCCGTGCGCTTTGCGCATGGATATTCTGCGCGACCAGTTCCTTGCCGGTGCCGCTCTCGCCCAGCAGCAGCACGCTCGCTTCGGTCGGCGCGACGCGGCCGATGTGTTCACGCAGTACGCACATGGCCTCCGACTCGCCCAGCAGTGGCGCCGCCTGGAAGCTGGCGGCTGCACGCGGACTATCGCTTCGCCCTGCGCTGCGCGAGGCCAGCAATCGCCGCAGGTGGCGCAAGTCCGGCGGCCGCTCGATGTAATCGGCCGCGCCGCTGCGAAACGCCGCCACCGCGGCAGCTAGCGTCGGCTGCCCGCTGAGCAGAATGATCCCGGTGCCTGCCTCACTGCCGACCTCGGCCTCTTCCAGCAAGGCCATGCCGCTGCCATCGGGCAGGCGCTCGGCCACGATCACCCAATCGGGTACCTGCAGCGACAGCTGCAACTGGCCCTGCCGCAAGCTGGACACCAGCTGGCAGCGATGACCTTCCGAAACCAGCACATCGCGCAAGGCAGGTGCGCCGGCATCGTCATCGACGATCAGCACATGGGACATGGTGGCTCAGGACGGATGCTCACGACAGATGAAGCGCCCGCAGCAGCACTTCGAGGCCGGGCGGGAGGGCACGCCCGGCGTCGGAGGCTGCGCGTGGCGCGCGGGCGGTCGCGCAACAGGAGCGATCAGCGCGATGGCGATTTCTCTCCCTGGGATTCGCCACCGGTCGAACCTTGCTGCTCGCTGCGCGAAGACGACTTGCCGCCGCCCGATTGCGAGGTGCCGCCGCTGCTGGCACCGGACGAGGCACCGGTATCTTCGCCGCTGCGCTGGCAGGCAACCAGTGTCGATGTCAGGAACACGGGTACGGCGAGCAATACGATCCAGCGCTGGTAAGGCCTGTTCATCATGGTCTGGTCCTTTGCGATTGGTACGTTGGGATCAATAGGTTCATGTCGATGCGGGGTGCCGAGGTAAGGCGTGCCGCAGGCCGCCTCATTTGGCCGCACCCGACGAACTGCTGCCACCGGTCGCGCTGCCACCGGTACTGCTGCTGCCCATTGGCGTGCCGCTGTCACTGCCCGGGGTGGCGCCTGACATGCCCGATGTACCCGAGGTGCCGGAAGTGCCTGACGTGCCCGATGTACCTGAGGTACCCGAGGGACTTTCCGGGCTCATCGAACCGCTCGTACCACTGCTGCCGCTGGTACCGCCCGTACCGCCCATGCCACTGGTACCACCGGTGCCGCTGCTGCTGCCCGACATGCCGGAGGTACCCGATGTTCCCGACGTGCCGCTCTTCTCGCCCGACTTCTCGCCACCCGCGCCCGGCGCGGCGCCTGGTGCCGCGCCTGGTGTCGTGCTGCCGGTTCCCGAGGTACCACCGGCGCCCGGCGCAGGGGACGTCGATTCGGACGGTGGCGGCGTCGTGGCTGGTGCCGACTGGCTGGGTGTCGTCGTGGCGGTGCCGCCGCTGGTGCCGGTCGCCCCCTTCTCTTCGCCACCGCCGCCGCCACCGCGATTGCAGGCTGCGACACTGATCGTCAGCAGGCCCAGGCATATCAGGGTCTTCGTAACTTGCAGTTTTGGATTCATCACCATTCCTTTCAACTAACGATGGAGTCGTAGCTTCAGTCTTGACTGAGGCATGCTGCATAAGTTTCAACACTGGCGTGCTGCCTGTGAGCGGCAGCAAAGACGCCTTCAACTTTCAGCAACCCGGGGCTTGCAGATTTTTTTCATCATCTGCATTGCCTTTGAGCCAGGGCAGGATGCGGCGCCGCCGCTGGTACAGATTGTTCTGTTTGCTTCCTGTTTGTTTCCTGTTTGTGCCCTGCTTGTGTTCTGTTCTTGTCGCGAGCGTTTGCGCCGCGTCCTGTCGATGACCCGGAACCGATATCGCCATGTCCTCTGACCGATCGCTGAAGCGCTTCGGGCTGCTGTATGGCAGTTCGGCCGCCATGACCGCGATGTACCGGCAGCTCGAACGCGTGGCCGGCACCGACGCGACCGTGCTGCTGGAGGGGGAAAGCGGCACCGGCAAGGAACTGGTCGCGCGCACCGTGCACCAGCAGAGCCGTCGCGCGGACCAGCATTTCGTGGCCGTGAACTGCGGCGCAATACCGGCGCACCTGATCGAAGCAGCGCTGTTCGGGCATGAGAAAGGCAGCTTCACCGGCGCATTGAAGCGCCAGGGCGGCTACTTCGAACACGCATCAGGTGGCACGCTGTTCCTCGACGAGATCACCGAGATGCCCTGCGACATGCAGGTGAAACTGTTGCGGGTGCTGGAGAGCGGCAGCTTCCTGCGCGTGGGCGGCAGCGAGCTGGTGCAGGTGGATGTGCGCCTGGTGGCCGCCACCAATCGTTCGCTGCAGGCCGCCGTGCAACAAGGCTGCCTGCGGCAAGACCTGATGTACCGGCTGGCCGTCTTCCCCATCCGCGTGCCGCCGCTGCGCGAGCGCGGCAATGACATCGAAAAGCTGGCGCAATGGTTCCTCGACCAGCTGAATGACGAGGCACACACCAGCAAATCTTTCTCACGACTCGCGCTGGACCGGTTACGCAGCCATCCTTGGCCGGGCAATGTGCGCGAGCTGAAGAACCGGGTACATCGCGCGTACATCATGTCGGCTGGCGTGGTGGATATCGATGAACCCTTGCAGATCGCCACGCGCACCACCGCCGGCAAGGGCGTGCTGAACTTCCCGGTCGGCATGGCACTGGCCGATGCACAGCGCGAAATCATCCTGGCGACGCTGCATCACTTCAGCGGCAACAAGAAGCTGGCTGCCGAGACCTTGGGCATCAGCCTGAAGACCTTGTACAACCGGCTGAAGGCCTACTAGCCCCATCCTTCGCCCGTGGCAAGGGATTAGCCGTTGTCGGCCTCAGCCGTTGATGATTTCGCCGCCGTTCGGATGCAGCACCTGTCCGGTCATGTAGCGGCTATCTTCGCTGGCAAGAAAGACATAACAAGGCGCGATTTCTTCCGGCTGTGCAGCACGCCCCAGTGGCACCTGGGTGCCAAATTGCTCGACATGGCCACCCGGACTGCTGGACGGTATCAGCGGCGTCCATACCGGCCCCGGCGCGACCGCATTGACGAGGATGCCGCGCTCGGCCATTTGCTGAGACAGCGAGCGCGTGAAGCTGACGATCGCCCCCTTGGTGGATGAATAATCGAGCAAATGACTGCTGCCTCGATAGGCTGTCACCGAGGTGGTGTTGATGATGCGCGCCCCGGCTTTCAGGTGACGCATGGCCGCGCGGGTCAGATAGAACATCGCAAAGATGTTGGTACGGAAGGTTTGCTCCAACTGGCCGGGCTGCATGTCTTCGATGGTCGAGGCCGAATGCTGTTCGGCTGCATTGTTGACCACGATATCGAGCGTGCCGAAGCGACTGACCGTGTCATTCACCAACCGCGTACAGAAAGCTTCGTCGCCTACATCGCCAGCGACTTTCAGGCAATCGACACCCTGCTGCTCGACCAGGCCTTTCACATGGTCGGCATCCTTGTGCTCTTCAAGATAGGCAATGACGACATTCGCGCCCTCCTTCGCAAAAGCAATCGCTGTGGCGGCGCCGATGCCACTGTCGCCGCCAGTCACCAGCGCGACCTTGTCCATCAACTTGCCGGCAGGCCGGTAATTTTTTCCTTCAATCTGTGGCCGCGGCGTCATCGCGGCCTCGACACCGGGCTGGTGGTCCTGCTGCTGCGTGGGGAAGTCGGGTTCGCTCATGATCGCCGCACAGACTGGTTCACGCGGGATCATTTGCAGCTTCCGTGCCATCACACGGAATGCGGGATCAGGCAGCCAGCGGCAATGCCTGCGCGGCGCGCAGCAACAGTCCCGGGTCGCTGTTGGCCAGCAGTTTCGAATCCGACAGTGTCTGCCGGAACTGCCGAGCGCCACGCAGCCCGGTCATCAGGCCGAGCATGTGGCGCACGATGGAATTCAGGCGTGGGCCGCCAGCAGCAAGTTCTCGCTCGATGTAAGGCAGCATGGCTTCGACGACATCGATACGGGTCTTCGCGGATGGCTCGTCACCGTAATAGCGCTCGTCAAAGGCCGCCATGATCCAGGGATTGTGATATGCCTCACGACCGATCATCACACCGTCGACATGCTGCAGCTGCGCATCGATCTCGTCGTACGACTTGACGCCACCGTTGATGATGATTTCCAGTTCAGGGAAATCCTTTTTCAGCTGGTACACGTAGTCATATTTCAGCGGCGGTATCTCGCGGTTTTCTTTAGGCGACAAGCCTTTCAGGATCGCATTGCGGGCATGAACGATGAAGGTTTTGCAGCCGGCGTCGGCAACGATGCCGATGAAGTCGCGCACGAAGTCGTAGGATTCGACCGCATCGATGCCGATCCGGTGCTTGACGGAGACGTCGATGTCGACCACGTCGCGCATCGCCTTCACGCCATCGGCCACCAGCGTCGGCTCCAGCATCAGGCAGGCGCCGAATGCGCCGCGCTGCACGCGCTCCGACGGGCAGCCGCAATTGAGGTTGATCTCGTCATAGCCCCATTGCTGGCCGAGCTTGGCGCAAATCGCCAGCTCATCCGTTTCGCTGCCGCCAAGCTGCAGCGCGACCGGATGTTCCTGTTCGCTGAAGTTCAGGAAGCGCTGCTGGTCACCGTGGATCAGCGAACCCGTCGTGACCATCTCGGTGTACAGCCAGGTATGGCGAGTGATCAGCCGATGGAAATAGCGGCAATGGCGGTCGGTCCAGTCCATCATGGGGGCGACGGACAGGCGGCGCGGCGGAAGGCTTGTCTTCTTGGTCACGGCTAGGAATGCGGTTCAGCGCGGAGGATTCAGGCGGCATTGTACCGGCTTGGCGACTGTCCTACTGTCCTACTGCCCGCACGGCCCGGTGGCACCGGAGCGACAAGGTGGCGCCTGCCGGCGCCACCCCGGGCCGTCGTGCCCCGCTCAGGCGGGGCCGCGGCTTACTGCGTCTGCGACGACGATGCGCTCGTCGAGCTGGTGGAGGACGAGACGATCATGCTGGCATTCATCGCAGTCGTCATCGGGGCCACATCGGCGTCAGGGCCTGCCTTGCGACGGTTCGACGCACCGTTGCGCGCAAGCGCCGCGCCCATCCTGCGTGTCTGATCGTCATTGAGCAGGTTCGTGCCGATGCCAAGCCGGTCGATACTGCCGCTCTTTTCCGCCGCCAGGACGAGACGATCGATATCGGCCGACGACAGGTCGCTCCCTTGCAGCTCCAGCGCGACGAGGCTCGTGTGCTTTGCGACCGACTGGCAGAAAGCCCCGAAGTCGCTGCGCCACTCGGCGGAGGCGCGCTCGGGATACAGCGAAAGCCGCGGTCCGCAGCTGCATTCGAGCGACCGCAGCGTTCCGACCTCTTCAAGCACGTAGGCCATCACATCCATGGGCAGGTTGCCGGCTGCCGTCGGGTGGATGACGAGCGTTGCAAGCTGCTTGCAGGTCGCCAGCGCAAAGAGGACACTGGCCCAGCCGGGCTGGAGCATGCAGGCACCTTGCAGGGAGAAAGTCTGCAGTCGAGGATGGTTCTCGAGCCCGCTCGCGAACTCCTGCGCGGCGGCGTCGCTCATGAAGCAGTTGTCGAGATAGAGCGCTTCGAGCATGCTCTCCGGTTGGGCAAGGAAGGCGGACAGGGATTGGTAGTCCTCGTTCTTCAGGGTGCAGGCTTTGAGGTCGAGCGACTTCACGCAGAGCGCAGAGTCCAGCAGAGTCTGCATGAGCGCGCCGGGCTCGACCCACTCGCTGTTTTTCTGGCGCTGCAGTTTCTCGATGTCGCATTTCAGGCTCAGTGCATGCACCGGCGTTCCATCTTTCAGCAACGGTCCATCCTTGAGGTAGGCGCAAAGCGCGCTCAACTGTGCGCGTGTCTCGATGGTGATGGTCAGGATGCCCTTGCCCTGTTCGGCAAGCTGCGCACATTTGAGGGTGGCGGGTATCTGGTAGAGGCTCCGGGTCACGGTGGCCGTGCGGACCAGTTTGTGTTTTTCCGAACGCTGCTGCACGAGCGTCGGCGCGCTGCCGGGCAGCACCAGCACGGGATGCGTCACACGGCTTGCCGTGTCGGCATCGACATTGGCTGCTTCCACAGGCTGCTTGTTGGCCATCGACGGCTGCGGCTGGAAAGGCTGTGCCGGCGCGGCACTGGGCGGCGCGGCCGTGGCTGTGGTTGCCGGCGTGACTAATGGCACGCTGGAAGGCGCATAGGCCGTTGCCGGCACCACGTCGGTGCGCAGCGTGGAGGACATATTCGATTGGGACATCGCGCATTTTCCTGAGAAGCATTGGAGGACGCGTTGAGTAGCGAGGTCCACGTACTTGTTCCTGCGCGCTGGCCATCTCCAGACAGTGCCCCGTACATCCGCGCAGCGGACGCGCACGTTACCGCCGGGAGGATTTTTTGCGCTTTTCCTCCGCCGGCTTGCCGGATACAAGCGGCACAGCGCCTGACTTCTTCGTTGCTTCCAGCGTTCCTGCATCCATCATGCTGGCCAGCAGTTGGCTGAGCTCATGCGGCCAGATATCGCCAGGCGCAAGCAAGCCCGGCACCAGCCTGCCCAGCACTTTCGCGGCCTGCCACTCTGCCACCTGCCGTTCGGCCTGATTGTTTGCTTCATTGATGTCGAGGAAGCGAGTGATCAATGCTCGCTGCTCATCAGTCAGCGCGATCCTCCCGAGCTCCAGTCGCTCAAGATGGGCGTTGCGCTGCAGGGCCGCCAGCAAGTCTTCGATATTGGCGTTCGTCAGGTCGCAGCCCGACAAGTCCAGCGAGCGCAATGCAGCGTCCTTGGCAAGCCGCTGGCAAAATGCAGCAAACGTCGCATCCCATTGCCTGAAGTCCCGCAAGTACCGCCGCATCGGACACCGACTCGATACCGCCAGCTGCACGCGGCTGCCACTCGCCAGCAGGCTCGCCAGCTGCGATGGCCAGATGATGCAGTCGCGCATCTGCTCCAGCTTCAGCACGATGATGGACGGGGTCATCGCAACGGCATCGATGATTTTTGCCATGGCCGTGTCTGACACGCGTGCAAACGTACCGCCCAACGATAATTCGCGCAGGCTGCGATTCGACCTCAGGGCCCGCGCCACATGCCCGGCGCATATATCATCGATGTCGAGATCGACCAGACCCAGCACTTCCAGCTTGCAGTCTTCCTGCATCAGGAAGGCGCCCAGCGCACAAAAGCTGACTTGTGACAGACGGCACTCTTCCAGGACCAGCTTCCTGATGCCGAGACAGGATTGCAGCAGGCGTTCGAACAGCTGCCCGTCCAGCACCTCGCGGTTGTCATACGCCGGATCTTCAAAACAATGCGGCCCGCCCAAATCACACAGAAGGTGCAGGGATGTTGGCGTCGCACCAGACTCCAGCCAGCAGATCAGGCGCTGCATGTCTCTCGGCGTGGCGATGTCGAGCATTTTGCAGGCTTTCGCTTGCTGCACGAGCCGCGCGCAGGCGAATTGCTGCCTTGCCGCCGCCAGATCGGCAGCGCGATCGCGACGAACCAGCTTCGGCCTGCCACTGGTCACGACGTGTGGGGACGGGGCACTGTCGCCGCTTGATGGTGGCTGTACTGCTTGTTGCATGCCATCGTCATGCAGATCCTGTTGCTGCCGCGCCTGCATCTGGGGTTGCGGTTGCGGTTGCGGTTGTGGTTGTGGTTGCGGTTGCGGTTGCGGTTGTAGTTGCGGTTGTGGCTGCGGATATGACGTTACTTGCGGCTGCGTTTGCTGTTGCGGCTGGCCTGTAATGACGGGCACTGACATAGGCAAGTTCTCCGAAGCGGGATGTGTCGGTTCGCAGCGCACGCCAGGCACTGTATGGCCTGCTCAGTCCCTGTGACCTTTACCCTGTTCCTGCCCCCGCACAACCGGCCAATCAGCGTCGAACGGCGAAAAACAAAAGGCACCCGAAGGTGCCTTTTGTCTTGTGCCCGAGCAGACTTACATCAATTACGCCGCTTCGCGTGAGGCCTTCTTGCGCTCGTGCTCCTTCAGGAAGCGCTTGCGCAGGCGGATGCTCTTCGGCGTGATTTCGACCAGCTCGTCATCCTCGATGAATTCGACCGCGTATTCGAGCGACAGCTCGATCGGCGGCACCAGGCGCACTGCTTCATCGGTGCCCGACGCACGGACGTTGGTCAGCTGCTTGCCCTTGATCGGGTTGACGACGAGATCGTTGTCGCGCGAGTGGATGCCGATGATCATGCCTTCGTACACCGGATCGTTATGGCTGACGAACATGCGGCCACGATCCTGCAGCTTCCAGAGTGCGTAGGCAACGGCAGCGCCGTCATCCTGCGAGATCAGTACGCCATTGCGACGACCGGCCAGTTCGCCCTTATTGGGGTCGACTGCGCCATAGGCGTCGAACACGTGGCTCATCAGGCCAGTGCCGCGGGTCAGGGTCATGAACTCGCCCTGGAAACCGATCAGTCCACGGGCCGGGATGCGGTACTCAAGGCGGACACGGCCCTTGCCATCCGGCTGCATGTCCTGCAGGTCGCCACGACGGCGGCCCAGTTCTTCCATCACGCCGCCCTGGTGCGCTTCTTCAACGTCGACGGTGAGGTTCTCGAACGGCTCCTGGCGCACGCCATCGACCATCTTGAACACCACGCGCGGACGCGACACGGCCAGCTCGTAGCCTTCGCGACGCATGTTTTCCAGCAGGATGGTCAGGTGCAGTTCGCCACGGCCCGAGACTTCGAAAATGGTGTCGTCATCGGTCGGCGACACACGCAGTGCAACGTTCGACTTCAGCTCGCGCTCGAGACGATCGCGCAGCTGGCGGCTGGTGACGAACTTGCCTTCGCGGCCGGCCAGCGGCGAGGTATTGACCATGAAGTTCATGGTCAGGGTCGGCTCGTCGACGGTCAGCATGGGCAGCGCGTCCGGGGTGTCGACCGCGCAGATGGTGGAACCGATGCCGATATCTTCGAGACCGTTGATGAGCACGATGTCGCCGGCCATGGCCTCGTTCACGAGCTCACGCTCGAGGCCCTTGAACTTCAGCACCTGGTTGATGCGGCCCTTGACCGGGGTCGCATCCGGACCGTTCATGAACACCACGTCCTGCTGCGGCTTCACGCGGCCGCGCTTGATACGGCCGATGCCGATCTTGCCGACATAGGAGGAATAGTCGAGCGACGAGATCTGCAGCTGCAGCGGGCCGTCGATGTCGTCATCACGCACCGGCACATGCTTGAGCACGGCGTCGAACAGCGGCTTCATGTCGCCCTCGCGGACTTCCGAATCCAGGCTGGCGTAGCCGTTCAGCGCCGAAGCGAACACGACCGGGAAGTCGAGCTGCTCTTCGGTTGCGCCGAGCTTGTCGAACAGTTCGAAGGTCGCATTGATGACCCAGTCAGGACGCGAGCCCGGACGGTCGATCTTGTTGACGACGACGATGGGCTTCAGGCCCAGTGCCAGCGCCTTGCGGGTGACGAAACGGGTCTGCGGCATCGGGCCTTCGACGGCGTCTACCAGCAGCAGCACCGAGTCGACCATCGACAGCACGCGCTCGACCTCACCGCCGAAGTCGGCGTGGCCCGGGGTGTCGACGATGTTGATGTGGGTGCCTTCGTACTCGACCGCGCAGTTCTTCGCGAGGATGGTAATGCCGCGCTCTTTCTCGAGGTCGTTCGAGTCCATCACGCGGTTGTCCACTTGCTGGTTCTCGCGGAAGGTGCCGGACTGGCGGAGCAGCTGGTCGACGAGCGTGGTCTTGCCGTGGTCAACGTGGGCAATGATGGCGATGTTGCGCAAAGCGCGGTCGGTGTTTGACATGTGGAGGCGGGAGGTGGTCAGAACGAAACCCGCGATTGTAGCACCTTTACGATGTCCAAACGATGAAATTCCTAGGATTTTCAAAGGCTTGCATGCATGACCAAGCCGCTGCCGGCGGGAACAGTTGATGTAAAAAAGTTACACAGCCGTTGGAAATGGCTAGAAATGCCAAGAAATCCAGTACAGACAAGATAATTTTTTGACACGAACGCGAATTTCTCCCGGGACACGATGGACAAGACCAGTTCCCCCCGCCAGCGGCTCGAAGACTTCCGCGCCTTCCTGGCGCAGCCCCAGGACGTCGATTCCGACCACGGCGGTGCCGAGATCTGGTCGCGCGGACGGGGAAACAAAGGGGGTATCGCCGGCTTCGTCAAGCGCCTCGACGGCAGCGGGGCTCGGCAGGCGGTGCGCACGCAGGTCAAGCAACTGCTGCGGGACAACCATATCGAGATCACGGCCAACATCCGCAAGGCGCTGCCCAGCCGTACCGCACCCGGTGATGCGACGGCGCTGTCCCAGCTACTGAGCGCGCAGGCCCTGCCCTTGCAGGTGAACGACCTCGCGAGCCTGGCTCCCCATCTGCAGTTCGAGATCGACAAGCTGGCCGCCTCGGCTGCCGATGGCAAGCCTGTCAGCCTGACGGACTTCCTGTTCAAGGACAGCGGGCCTGTCAACCAGACACTGCTTGCCTTGCTCAGGCCAGCCGTGCAGGCAAAGGCGGATGACATGGCGGCGCAGGCATTCGACACCTTCGCACGCGGCCTGATGTTCGGGCGTGGTATCGATGCGTCCATGGACAAGGCGTTCCAGGCGTTGACGGAGCAATATGCGTCGCTGAAAGCAGGGGATGGCTTGGGCGACGTGTTTGGCGACGCACTTCAACTGATTTCCAGCTTGCTGAAGGGTATTGACGGTACCGCCTTCGCTGCCGAGGCCAGAAAATCGCTCGCGCCCTCGCTGATGCTGGCTGCCTTCATGCCTGTGCTATCGGATGCGCTTGAAAAGCGGCAGCCTCTGTTTCAGATGGCAGTGCAGGATTTCTGCACAGTGCGCGACGCGCAGCCCGAGCCGCAGGAGCCCACTCCCACCATTGAAGAACGTGCCAAGACCGTCATCGATAGCGGCCAGATGTGGCGCCTCAATCCCGCATCCCTCGCCGACAGGCTAGCTGCTGCAATCCGTTCAAGCCTTCTGCCGCACGTCGCAGACAAGTTTGCAACCATGTCCAAACCCACAGGTGAAACATCATGAAGCCAACTGGTGCTGCCGGCCCTGCCAACCCTGCCGAATTCTTCGGCAATATGACGACCCTGATTGCACGTACGACAGAAAACTCGAAAGCCTTGTCGTCACAGGTGTTCGTAAAGGCAGGCAAGGATGGTCAGGTTCTGTTCCATCGTGTGCCAGAAAAAAATGCCTCGGACAAAATCATGAAGCTGTACATGGCCAGTCCCAAGGCGCAACAGGCGCGCGAACTTGCAGGACAGAAGATCCGGACCGCACTCGAGAAGAGCGGCGTGCAAATCACCGAGAGCATACGCAAGGCATTGCCGAGCAAGGTCAATGCCGGCGACTTCAACAAACTTCAGGGAGCATTCGCCGAAGCTAAACTGAAACTCGACAATGCCAAAGTGGTCGCGGCAACAAAGCTGAAACCGAAGCCCAGCGAGCAGCAGGTGCTGTCAGCCGTGAAGTCGGAGCTGGCGGCGCTGGACTGGAACAATCCTTCGTGCGTAGGCACGCTGTTCCGGGATGCGAGCGGTACGAGCCAGAGCTTGATCACCGATTTTCTCGCCGGCACCTTCACCAAATCGATTGAGAACTGTGTCGCGAAAGCCGTCCAGACATCAATGGAAGTCTTGCACCAGACGAAGAGCCCGGACGACATGCTGGTCGCACTGAACACGGCAACGCTCAAGGAACTGGGCAGCGTACGCTTTACGGACGAATTCAATCAACTGGCTTTTTCGATGCTCGATCTCGCCGACCAAGTCGCCCGCGAAAAACTGGCAGAGGGTGGAGGCAAGTTCAACGCGGCCGTCGTCGACCCCATCCGCACGCAAGTCAAAGAGAAATTATTTGGCACGATTTTTCTGCGCACCTTGACGCTGGATCTCGCTCAGAGCTTGCGCAAGGTTGAAAATCAGCTCAAGGATGCGGTCGAGCAAACGACCGGCAAAGTCGCCGACAGAGGCTTCAAGCCGGCCACAGTGGCCGCGCTTACCCAAGGCTTGTTCAGCGGCGCGAAGGATATTGGCAAGCGCGTCGGCGAAGGCACGGGCATCAAGGAAGGCATGCCTCATTACCATGACTTCGCACTTGATAAGAACCAGAACAACTTGAACGGCTTTACGGCCCTGAACGAGCTGAAAAAAGCCGCTGGACTCATCTAGCTGCTTGACGCGATGCCGGACACCAGGCGCTCCGGCATCAGCGTGCCCTGAGACTGAAGTTGCGCCGTGCCCAGCAGTGCACCATCGCTGGCAACGACCTTGACCCTGCCCGGCGCGGGTAGAGACACCATGCCTTCCTTCTCGAGCGCCAAGCGCTGCCCGTGACGGAAGCGCTGCGCCAGTGCTTCATTCAATTCGATCATGGGGAAACTGGCCAGCAGTGCATCGACGGGCGCCAGGGAACGCACCCGCGCGTCTTCAGCGATGGCAGTAAAAGCCTCCAGCGTGATGGCCCCGTCCAGGGTGAGGCGACCCGTGCCGATACGGCGCAATGCATTGAGGTGCGCGCCACAACCCAGCGCCGCGCCAATATCCTCGCCGAGCACGCGTATGTACGTCCCCTTGCTGCAGCGCACGCGCAGCGTCAGCATCGGCGCTTGATAATCCAGCAGTTCAAGCGAATGAATGATGACGTCCCGTGCGTCGCGCTCCAGCGTGACGCCGGCGCGCGCATATTCGTACAGGGGCTTGCCGTCGCGCTTCAATGCCGAGTGCATCGGCGGCACCTGCTTGATGGGGCCGCGGAATTGCGCCAGCACCGCCTCGACCTGCGCCAGACTCACTTCGACTGGCTGCGTCGCCAGCACGGTTCCTTCGGTGTCGCCGGTATCGGTGGTGACACCCAGATGCACTACGGTCTCGTAGGTCTTGTCAGCTTCCAGCAGATCTTGCGCGAATTTGGTGGCCTCCCCGAAGCACAGCGGCAGCAGGCCAGTGGCGAACGGGTCGAGCGTGCCGGTGTGGCCGGCCTTTTCTGCATTCAGCAGCCATTTCGCTTTCGCGAGCGCCTGCGTGCTGCTCATGCCCACGGGTTTGTCGAGCAGGAGCACGCCATGCACAGGCACGCGCTTGCGCTTTGCCACCTTGTTCATTGCGGGGAGATCAGTCTTCGTCGCTGTCGGCAGCGCGGGTCGCGTTGGCTTCGTCGATCAGCTTCGACAGTGCGGCGCCGCGCGTGGTCGAGGTGTCGTGCACGAAGTGCAGCTCGGGCAGCGTGTGGATATGCAGGCGCTTGCCCAGTTGCGCGCGCAGGAAGCCGGCCGCCTTGCGCAGACCATTGAGCGTGTTCTGGACAGCGGCATCATCATCGACCAGCGTCGTGAAGAACACCTTCGCATGCGCGTAGTCGGGCGTCAGCTGCACTTCGGTGAGGGTCACCATGCCGACGCGTGGGTCCTTGACCTCCATCGCGATCAGCTGGGCCAGGTCTTTCTGGATCTGGTCGGCGACGCGCAGGCTGCGGCCCGGGATGGATTTGCTGTGCTTGACCATGAATCAGATTACCGGAGTTAAATCGAAGGTATCAAGCCCGTTCGAAAACCGTAGCGAGCGACCCGAGTTCGATCCGAGAAGCGCAATCGTACTTTACGTACGATGAGCATCGCAGGATCGAAATCGGGTCGCGCAGTAGGTTCGCGAATGGGCGACTACAGCGTACGTGCGACTTCCTGTACTTCGAAGACTTCCAGCTGGTCGCCTTCCTGAATGTCGTTGTAGTTCTTCAGCTGCAGGCCGCACTCGAAGCCGGCCTTCACTTCCTTCACGTCATCCTTGAAGCGCTTGAGCGACTCCAGCTCGCCGGTCCACTGCACGACGTTGTTGCGCAGCAGGCGGACTTGCGCGCCGCGCTTGACCATGCCGTCGAGCACGTAGCAACCGGCGATCGAGCCAACCTTGCTGACCACGAACACCTGGCGAATCTCGACCAGGCCCAGGGCCTGTTCGCGCTTCTCCGGCGACAGCATGCCGCCCATTGCCGCCTTGATCTCATCGATCGCGTCGTAAATGATGTTGTAGTAGCGAATGTCGATGCCATTGGCCTCGGCCAGCTTGCGCGCCTGCGCATCGGCACGGGTGTTGAAGCCGAGGATGACGGCCTTCGACGCCACTGCGAGGTTGACGTCCGATTCGCTGATGCCGCCCACCGCCGCGTGCACGACCTGCACACGCACTTCGGAGGTCGACAGTTTCTGCAGCGACGACACCAGCGCTTCCTGCGAACCCTGCACGTCGGCCTTGATGATCAGCGGCAGGTTCTTCACCTCGCCCTCGGCCATCTGCTCGAACATGTTTTCCAGCTTCGCTGCCTGCTGCTTGGCCAGCTTCACGTCACGGTACTTGCCCTGCCTGAACAGCGCGATTTCGCGTGCCTTGCGTTCGTCGGCCAGTACCATCGCTTCTTCGCCAGCGGCCGGCACTTCGGTCAGGCCCTGAATCTCGACCGGAATCGACGGGCCGGCTTCGCTGATGTTCTTGCCGTTCTCGTCCAGCATTGCGCGCACGCGGCCGTACGACGAACCGGCCAGCACGATGTCGCCGCGCTTCAGGGTGCCGGACTGGACCATGATGGTGGCGACCGGGCCGCGGCCCTTGTCGAGCTTGGCTTCGATGACCAGGCCCTTGGCCGGCGCATCGACCGGTGCGGTCAGTTCCAGCACTTCGGCTTGCAGCAGCACGTTCTCGAGCAGGTTGTCGATGCCCTCGCCGGTCTTGGCCGACACCGGGATGAACGGCGATTCGCCGCCGTACTCTTCCGGCACCACGCCTTCGGCGACCAGTTCCTGCTTCACGCGATCCGGGTTCGCGCCCGGCTTGTCGATCTTGTTGATCGCGACCACCAGCGGCACGCCGGCAGCCTTCGCATGCGAAATCGCTTCCTTCGTCTGAGGCATCACGCCGTCATCGGCCGCAACGACCAGGATGACGATGTCGGTGGCCTTCGCACCACGCGCACGCATGGCGGTGAACGCCTCATGGCCCGGGGTATCGAGGAAGGTGATCATGCCGCGTGCAGTGTCGACGTGATAAGCACCGATGTGCTGCGTAATGCCGCCGGCTTCGCCCGCAGCGACCTTGGCGCGGCGGATGTAGTCCAGCAGCGAGGTCTTGCCGTGGTCGACGTGGCCCATCACGGTCACGACCGGCGCACGCGGCTTGAGCTCGGCGTCGACATGTTCGGCGCCCGTGTCGAGCAGCGCTTCCGGATCGTCCAGTTTCGCGGCATGCGCGACGTGACCCATTTCCTCGACCACGATCATCGCGGTTTCCTGGTCCAGCACCTGGTTGATGGTGACCATCTGGCCCAGCTTCATCAGCTGCTTGATGACCTCGGCAGCCTTGACGGACATCTTGTGCGCCAGTTCGGCGACGGTGATGGTTTCCGGCACGTGCACCTCACGCACGATGGCTTCGGTCGGCTGCTGGAAGTTCGATTCACGATCGTCGTGATGGCTGTTGCGGCGTCCGCGCGGACCCGAACGCCAGCCATCGCGGCCGCCGGTCGGCGCGCCACGGGTCTTCAGACCGCCGGCGCCACGCTTCTTCTCGTCTTGCCAGGTCGACGACACATTGGCCGACTTGATCGATTTCTTTTCGCCCGGCTTCGCGTCCTTCTTCTCGGCCGGCTTCTTGTCGGCGGTGGTCGCCGGACGGTGCAGCGTACCTTCGGCGCGGGCAGGCGCAGGGGCCGGCTCCGGTGCCTTGATGACCTTGCGCGGCGAATTCATCATCGCCTTGATCTGAGCGACTTCATCGGCGACCGCCTTGCGCGCAGCCTCGGCGGCGGCGGCGCGAGCGGCAGCCGCCTGCGCAGCAGCGGCAGCGGCGGCCGCTGCTTCCTGCTCGGCAGCCGACGGCGCAGCCGGTGCGGCGGGCGCGGCTGCGCCGGCAGCAACGGCCGGTGCGGCAGCAGCCTTCGCAGCATTGGCGGCGGCAGCGGCAGCAGCCGCTTCGGCGGCCTGCTTCGCCAGCTCGGCCTCGCGTTCGATCTCGGCAGCACGCTCGGCTTCCAGCTTCGCCAGACGCTCCTGCTTCTCGCGCAGGTCGGCTTCCTGACGGGCGATCAGCTCGGCCTGACGACGTGCCTCTTCATCACGACGTGCCTGCTCGGCTTCATCGATGATTGGAGCGCCGGCCTTCGGTGCTTCCGGCTCGGCCACCGGCGCGTCGTCGCGCTTGACGAAGGTGCGCTTCTTGCGGACCTCGACCTGGATAGTGCGGGACTTGCCGCTGGCATCGGCCTGCTTGATCTCGGTGGTTTCCTTGCGCGTCAGCGTGATCTTCTTCTTTTCGCCGTCCGCTGCCACACCGTGCGCCTTGCGCAAATGCCCGAGCAGCTGATCCTTGTCTTCCTTGGACAAGGCGTCCTCGGCCGAGCTCTTGTCGACGCCAGCGTCGCGCAGCTGCTTGAGCAGCACGTCGGCCGGCATCTTCAGCTCAGCGGCAAATTGGGCTACGTTGTTACTCGCCATTCAGTCCTCTTTTCTTGTGACGCTCTGCAGTCTGATGATGTTCGTCGGTTCGTTCACTTGCTCTCGGCGAGGTTCCAGACACGCGCCTGCAAAGCCTTGGCACGGTCGTCGTACTTCGCGTCGATCAGACGCATCTCATCGTCGGTCACATCCTTGAATTCGCTGTCGATCAGTTCACGTGCGCGGTCGGCCGGCAGGGCGAGGATCGCGCCAAACTCGTCATAGGCGAGATTGCCGAACTGTTCGAGGGTCTTCACGCCCGACAGGCCCAGCTTGCCAGCGGTGACGCGGTCCATGCCTTCGAGGTTGATCAGCGCCTCGTCCATGCCTTCCAGGCCTTCTTCGGACGCGATCGCCTCGGTCACCAGCGCATCGCGCGCGCGGTTGCGCAGCTCGTTGACGGTGTCTTCGTCGAAGGCTTCGATCTCCAGCATTTCCTGGATCGGCACATAGGCGATCTCTTCCAGCGTCGAGAAACCTTCCTGCGCGAGGATGTCGGCGACTTCCTCGTCCACGTCCAGCTTCTCCATGAACAGGCCGCGGATCACGGCGGTCTCGGAGGCAGCCTTGTCGGCCGATTCTTCGGCGGTCATGATGTTGATCTGCCAGCCGGTCAGTTCGGACGCGAGGCGAACGTTCTGGCCGCCGCGGCCGATGGCGATCGCGAGGTTTTCTTCGTCGACCACCACATCCATCGCGTGCTTGTCTTCATCAACTACGATCGACGACACATTGGCCGGCGCCAGCGCGCCGATCACGAATTGCGCCGGATCATCGGACCACAGCACGATGTCGACGCGCTCGCCGCCCAGTTCACCGGTCACGCTCTGCACGCGCGAACCGCGCATGCCGACGCAGGTACCGATCGGGTCGATGCGCTTGTCATTGGTGTGGACGGCGATCTTTGCGCGCACGCCCGGGTCACGGGCGGCCGATTTAATCTGCAGCAGGCCCTGCTCGATCTCGGGCACTTCGAGCTCGAACAGCTTCATGATGAATTCCGGCGCGGTACGCGACAGGATCACCTGCGGGCCGCGCGCATTGCGGTCGATGCGCAGGATGTACGCACGTGCACGGTCGCCGATGCGCAGGTTTTCCTTCGGGATCATCTGGTCGCGCGGCAGGCGCGCTTCGATCTTGCCCGATTCGATGATGGCATCGCCGCGCTCCATGCGCTTGATGGTGCCGGTCACCAGCGCGTCGCCACGCTCGAGGAAGTCTTGCAGGATCTGCTCGCGCTCGGCGTCGCGGATACGCTGCAGCACGACCTGCTTGGTGTCCTGTGCAAAGCGGCGGCCGAACTCAACCGACTCGATCGGCTCTTCGATGTAGTCGTCGACTTCGATGTCCTCGATCTGTTCCTTGGCTTCGAACAGCAGGATTTCCTGGTCAGGCAGTTGCAGGCCGGCCTCGTCGGGCACCACGTGCCAGCGACGGAAGGATTCGAATTCGCCAGTCTCGCGATCGATCGCAACGCGAACATCAACCTCGCCTTCATAGCGCTTCTTGGTGGCTTGTGCGAGCGCATGCTCGAGCGCGCCAAAGACGACTTCCTTGTCGACGTTTTTCTCACGCGCCAGCGCATCGACCAGCAACAAAATTTCGCGACTCATTTGCGACTCCTGAAATCCACTTTTGGCACCAAACGTGCCTTGTCCACTTCCGCCAGCGAAAACTCCAGCATCGCCGGCCCTTCATTACCTTCAAATTCGAGCTTCAAGGTCTCACCTTCGGGCTCATGCAAGATGCCCTGGAAAGACTTGCGGTTGTTCGCGCCCGGCATCGCCATGCGCAGCTTGACCACCGCTTCCTGCCCGGCGAAGCGCGCGTAATCGGCGAGTTTCTTCAGCGGGCGGTCCAGCCCCGGCGACGACACTTCGAGCCGCTCGTAGTTCGCGTTCTCGACCGTCAGCACGTGCAGCAGCTGGTGCGTGACCTTCTCGCAGTCTTCGACCGTGACGAAACGATCTTCTTCGGCCGGCACGTCGATATACACGCGTACCAGGCCGCGCGCGGCCTGCTCGAAGTCGACCAGCTCATAGCCCATGCCGGTCACGGTTTTTTCAATCAGCGCGGATAGCACCACCATTACATCCTTCGTCCATTCCCGCACTCGGGAAAACCGCAGCGGCGAATGCCGATGCAGGTTTCCCCCGAACTGATCCAAGTTCAACTTGTTTCGGGAAAAAAAAAATGGGCATCTGCCCATCTTTTTTATGTTGCCGCCGCTGGCGCGAACGCCGGCGGCTTTGTTAAGTGCCTGATTATAAGCGATTTGACACCGCACCGCAATGCACAAAGCGCAGTGCGGTCTTGCCAAAACCGGAACGCCCGCAGGATGTTAGCGCCGGCTGCCTGAAGGCCACCGGCATGACGATCAGGTTCAGCCGCGCGAACGACGGCGGCCCATGCCGCCTCCACCCATCCCGCCGCCCGTGCCGCCACCGGAACTGTAACGGTCGCCGGTCCAGACGCCCACGCTGGCCGCAGCGCCTGCGGCACCGCGGCGCTGACCGCCCCGGTTGCGATTGCCGCCATTGCCGGCGCCGGGGAATCCCAGCGCGGTCTGCAGCGGATCCGGCTGGCGCGGCTTGCCCTGGCGCTTGCCATTGCGGTCGGCATGGCGATCCGTGTTGCCGTTGACAGGGCGATTGGCATTGCCGCCGGCATAGCCAATCGCGTTGCCGTTGACATCGCCATGGCCTTTGCCCTGGCGCGGGCCGCCTTTCTGGCCGCCCTTGCCCTTCGCCTGCGGCTTCTGCCCACCGGCCTTGGCACCCAGGCCGCTGGCCGCCATCAGGTTGCGCACGGCATGTTCGTCGAGCTCTTCCCAGCGGCCGCGCTTGAGGTTGCTGGGCAGGGTCAGCGCGCCGTAACGAGTACGGATCAGGCGCGACACGGTCAGGCCAACGGCCTCGAACATGCGGCGCACTTCGCGGTTGCGGCCTTCGGAAATCGTCACGCGGTACCACTTGTTGACGCCTTCGCCGCCGCCATCGACGATCTTGTTGAAGTTGGCCGGTCCGTCATCGAGCTCGACGCCCGACAGCAGCTTCTGGCGCATGCCCTCTTCCAGCACGCCCAGCGTGCGCACCGCGTATTCGCGCTCGATGCCATAACGCGGATGCATCAGCCGGTTCGCGAGGTCGCCGGAAGTGGTGAACAGCAGCAGGCCTTCGGTATTGAAGTCGAGGCGGCCAACGGCCAGCCATTTGCCAGTCTTCATGTTCGGCACGCGGTCGAACACGGTGGCGCGGCCTTCCGGGTCGCTGGTGCTGACGATTTCGCCCGCCTGCTTGTGATAGATGAGCACGCGCGGCGGCTTGCTGCTGACCTTGCGCTGCAGGAGCTTGCCATTGATGCGGACCTGGTCGGTCGGCAGGATGCGCTGACCGATGTGGGCCGGCTCGCCGTTCACCGATACACGGCCGGCGATGATCAGCTCTTCCATGTCGCGCCGCGAGCCGAGGCCGGCTTCGGCCAGCACCTTGTGCAGCTTGGGTGCGTCATCGTCGGCAGTCAGGTCGCGGCGTACGGTCTTCTGCTTGCCCGGGCTCGCGCCGTCGTCAGCAGCCAGATGATCGAATTCATCGGAGGTGACGAAGCTGAACACGGCGTCGGCATCATTGCCGCCCTTTCGCTGCTGACCCTGTTGGCCTTGCGGGCCCGGGCGGCCCTGCGGCGACTGGCGGCCCTTGCCGCGCTGGTTTGCCTGGTTGCCCTGGGGCTTGTCGCCGCGCGGGCGATCGCCGTTGGGCTTGCCACGGCGCTGCTGCCCCTGACGGGGCGCCTTGCCCTCGGCGCGCTCACCATCGGTGCCGCCCTCGGGCTGCGGTGCGCGGTCGTCGCCGTTGTCGTCGGTGCGGCGCTCTGCATTTTTCTCGGGATTGCGCGAGCGGCGCAGCGAGCGCGGTCCGCGTACGCCGCGACGCGGCTTCTTGTCTTGCGACGTTCCGGCTTCATTGCCGGCGCCCTGCGCATTGTCGGCGCTCTCGGGCGCGGCGGTTTGCAGCGGGTCAGTGGGATGTTGACTGGTCATCTTTCGGTTCTGGCGTAGGTTCGTCGTGCTCCGCTCCCGAAGTCGCTTCGGGCTCTGCTGCGGAAGCTTCGTCGTCCGTTCCTGCCGGATCTTCTTGCTCTGTATCGGATTGTTCTGCGTCGGCGTGCTCGGCATCGCCTTGTTGTGCTTCTGCGCTATCAGCGTGTTCTGCGTCGACCCGCCCTGCCTGAACGTCGTTCACGTCGACTTCATTGGCTGCGCCTTCGGCATCGCTCGCTTCCCCCTGCGCCACTGCGACGGCGACGGCCTGCACATCGCCCGTGGCTTCCGCGTCGAAATCGATGCTGGCCTGGTCGAGCGTTGCCTGCAGGTTCTGCTCCATGGCCTGCATCGCATTCTCGGGACCGCCGGGCATGTTTTCCTGGCCGACGGCCTGCAAGGGCGGCAGCTCCTCCAGCGACGCCAGGCCAAGGTCATCGAGGAACTGCTTGGTGGTCGCCAGCAGCGCCGGACGACCGGGTACGTCACGGTGACCGATCACATCGACCCAGCCACGATCTTCCAGCATCTTGATCGTCTGCGAGTTGACCGCAACGCCACGAATGTCTTCGATATCACCGCGGGTCACTGGCTGGCGATAGGCGATGATCGCCAGGGTCTCCAGCGTCGCGCGGGTATAGCGCGGCGGCTTCTCCGGATTCAGGCGATCCAGGAATACCTTCATCTCGGCACGGCTCTGGAAGCGCCAACCATTGGTCAGCTTCACCAGCTCGACGCCACGACCCTCCCACTCCTGCTGCAACTCGGCCAGCATCTGCTTGATGGCGTCGGTGTCGATCACGGTCTCGGGCTCGACAAGCTCACCTTCGGCTTGCTCGCCTTCGGGCTGTTCGTCCACGCCTTCAGCGGTATCAACACGCGCATCATCTGCAGTTTCGACATCCGATGCAGCTTCGACATCCGATGCTGCATCGGCTGCCTCATCGGAGGCTGCGGCGGCTTGAGTCACGCCTGCAGCCTCAACGGCCTGCACGCTTTCCGCTTTTTCGGAAGCCTTGACTGCCTTGGCAGCCTTCGGCGTCGCGACAATTTCGTGGCCGGTAATGAACAGTTTCTTCAAGTCGTTGACCGACAGGGCCTCGTGCGTGCACAGCAGCGCAGTCTCGAGGACTTTTTTCGCCTCAGCGGTATTCATCTACGATTCTTGTCGTACTGGTTGGTTGCAGTG
>JACCDW010188194.1_pt1 | contig 182124 bp, 152 predicted proteins | sample 7449781 | NCBI WGS metagenome assembly JACCDW01 (sample SAMN15323449, study PRJNA562643) | freshwater metagenome | isolation source: river surface water | place: USA:Blue River Watershed | collected 2017-08-18 | reverse complement strand
ACGTGGCATCACTGAACCCGCCACTGCGGCACAGCTCCTTGACTGGCATACCTGCCTCGGCCTGTTTGAGAAAGCCAATGATCTGTTCGTCGGTAAATCTGCTCTTCTTCATGTCCGTCTTGCTCCAGTTTGACGGACTTTACTAACCTCAGCTTGGTACGGCTAGTGAGGGGCAGGTCAGGGCAGAAGGCTCCTTCGCGTAAGCCTTCCAGCCGCCAATGGCTTGCACCGTTTGATTGGATTTGACCCAGGACTCAATGTTCGAATCTGCGTAGCGTTGGTAACCCGCCAGTGGAGACCGGTAGTGCCAATGGGTTTCCTCTAAGGGCTGGGGGTGTGCCACTTTTGTGGATACCTCCTGGGCGTGAACATGCTGTGCAGCAATCAGCGCATAGGCGACGACCAGTCCGTGAGGCCAAGGCATTCGACTTTGTTTGAAACACATAGTTTCATCGCAGTTCGAAGTACGAACATCAACATTGACAACTGGTGCGACGACACACAGTGATCGATGGGACGGTCTGGTGGGTGTCAAGCTCAGTGTTTACGTGAAGATCGTTCAAATCCATGCCCAGAAAGCTTACATTGCGCAGGATCACTTGGCCATCTGTGCATGCATGTGACCATGCATGTGACCCTGCATGTCACCGTGCTTGCCCTGCATGTTCTTGCGGTGGTCCGCCATGAGTTGTTGACGCTCCTCGTCCGTCTTGACGGATGCCATCTTCTTTTGCATTTCTTCGCGCATCGCCTTCATATCGACCGAATGGGGCTCTTGGACCGTCGGGTGCTCATGCACACGCGCGGGTTGAGCCAACGTGACCGCCTGAAAGCCAGCCACAACCAAAATCAAAGCCATCGGAATCAGTTTTTTCATTTCAATCTCCATCCTGGTTTCAAGATATGCGAACCACAGCGAAACTCCCCTGTGACTTCGCGCTGCCCCGGCACTCCCGGCTTAGGAGCAGTATCCTGCTGTCACTCAAAGTGTCATATGATCTAAATCACACGAAGAGGGCGGTTCCGAGACCTGGTATGGGCTGATATGGAAAAAACCGCGAGCAGTTGCCATGGATCGTCTTTGCTGATGTGAAAACGTTTAAATAGCAGACGTGTCTTTGATCTCAAAGCCATGCGATACACTGGATCGGCGCATTTTGTGCGGGCTCTTGATACAACACCGCAGTTCTGGTCCTTACCCTCAATTTCGCAGCCGGTCTGAAATCATGATAGCCAGGCCAATCCTTGCAAACCTCTGATCTGGGAAGCTTAGGGATTCATTCCCACTTTTACCAAAGTTTGCACAAATCCATGTTTTTTGATGACACATGGAGATATTCTGTTCTGATGCCCCCACCCTCCTTTCGAAAGCCTGCATGATCTTGTTGCGTCAACTCCGTCGCTTGACCAGGCTGGAATTTTTACTGGTGCTATCGCAAGCCCGATGGTTGTTCACTGTCTGTGCGGTTGCCAGTATCCCTGCTCTTTATTTGCTGATTTACCTCTCCAGCATGTGGGATCCCGCTTCGAACACACGGGCATTGCGGGTGGGCTTGGTAAATCAAGACAAGGGGTATGCCTACCGGGATCAAATGGTTGATATCGGCGGTGAACTGGTGGCCAGGTTGATGCGTAAGGCCGACTTGGGCTATTTCCCGCTGTCCACCCCCGAGATTGCGCGCGAGCATGTCCGATCTGGCGATTTGGCGTTTGCCATCATCATCCCACCAGAGTTTTCTGCGCTGGCAGTTCCAGCGCGAACAGCCGATGAGGGACGTCTGGAAATTTATACCTCTGCCGGCAACAACTATCAAACCTACTTGATCGCCAAAAAGTACGCTGAGGAACTGGATGCCGAGCTGAACCAGACACTCAACGAACAGCGCTGGAAATTCGTGTTGTCGTCCTCGGTGGCCAATCAAGATTTGCTTGAGCTCAAGTCTGCATTAATTCAAATACAAAAAGGGACCTTGGAGCTCAATACGGGTCTGCAAACTGCCACGCGTAACAGTGGGCGATTGACGCAAGGCGCCACCCAATTGAGCGATGAGGTTAGCAAGTTAACCTCTGGTACCCAGCAGGTGGGGCAATTTGTTCGAAACCTGGAAACCGCCTTGCCACCTGCCGATGACGTTCGTCGGTTGCGGGTGGGGGCCGAAGAGTTGGCGAGTGCACATGTCGACATGGACAAGGCGTTGGGACACCTATACGCAGGAAGCGCGCGGTTGACCTTGGGGGTTGAACAGTTCAAGCAGAACCAGACCAACATACCGTTCTTTTCATCCAGCCTTCAAGAGGCATTGGACCCGTTGCAGACGGGGTTGATCGATATGAGGGAGGGCCTATCCAAGGTTCAATCTGGTCACAAGCAACTTACCAGTGGTGCGGAGGTGATTCGTGATTCGGTGAAGACCCTGGCTTTTGGTATTCGCGATATGCGCACGGGTTTGAGGCAGGCGGTGGCCAAATTGCCCGATAACCAGCCATTGGTTCAATTGGGTCAAAGTGCAAGCGAACTGGCCGTGGCGCAAGCCCAATTGGATCAAGGAATCAGAACCTTGAGTGACGGTGGCGTTTTTCTTCAATCTTCAACTCAAATGGTGTTGAGCAGGATACCAACGCAAGTCAATCTCATCGAGGGCAGTCCGGAGGGACTGGCGCACTCGGTCATTTCAGAGTTGAAGGTGGTTTCACCGGTCAGCCATCTCGGAGCGGCCATGGTGCCCAACGTCATCCCGGTGGCGATATGGTTGGGGGCCGGTATCGCTGTTTTTTTGATCCGAGGCAGACATATTGCCTGGGTGGCCCGCCGCTATAGCAGCACAGCCAAGTTGTTGGCAAAAGCCGTGGTTCCTTTGGGGGTGGTGGGATTGCAATCGTTGCTCCTGGTCGGCTTGTTGTTGTGGTGGTTTGAACTTCGGGTCGACCATCTCCTGCCTTGGATAGGGTTGATCTTTTCTACCGCCATTTCTTTTGTATTTGTATTGTTGCTGTTTATCCGCCTGGCGGGTGACATGGGCAAAGCCCTGGCCATGTTGTTGCTGGCTTTGCAAATCTCCGCATCCGGTGGTGTGGTGCCGATTGAACTGAGCAGCGAATTTTTTTCGGTGCTAAGCCCTTGGTTGCCCATGACCTGGACAGTTCAAGGGCTCAAGGCCGCCATGTTCAGCGCCTACGCCGGAAATTGGACAGGGCCGCTGAGTCAGACACTGGCATTGACGTTCATCTGTGCCTTCATGGCCATGGGATTGGGGCGGTGGCATTACTGCCGCGTTAGTCGGTTGCGCCCGATGCTGGATGTGTGAGTTGGGAGCTACTCACACCAGTTAGAAGTCGTGATGGTCAAGTGAAGCATCATCGAGAGTGACTTTTGAGTGGTTGTGCAAATCCTTCAATGTGATTGCCTGATCAGTCATTGCCGAATTCAGTTACAAATCGTATTTTGATTTCAAACGATGCAGCATGGCATGGTATGCCTCGTGTTTCCCTGCCCCTACACGGTCACGCTCAATGTCAAAAAATTGATTAACCAGGTGTTTATCAATCTCTGAAGTCATGAGCTTTTCGGCCAATGGAAAAAGAACTTTGTTTTCCTTCTCGATGTGTGCGCTGAGTGTTTCAATATAGGCGCGGGAATGCATTGCAATTTGGGCTGCTGCTTTTTTGTCTCCAGTTTGAAGTTGACTTAGATGAACGCTCAGATCTTGGATGTGCTGACGTCCGGCCTGGTGTTCCTGCAATAAAACGCTAATGGGGCCGCCATGACGCGCAACTCCCAACTGTTCCAATTCGGGAAAGAGAATGTCTTCTTCTTTTGCATGATGGCATTTGTCGACGAAGCCCTTGAAGAATTCCAATAATTCAGCAAGATCAGATGACGCTTGCGAATCGTCCTTGGCAATGGCTTGTTCAACTTTTTCGAGAATTGCAAGCGACAGCATCACCGCTTTGTGCTCAGCAATCAGTTCGTCAATGGATTTCATGAGGTAACTCCGATCGAGGTTGCAGCATGGATGAAGGTTTCAACCACAATTCCAATTGAGCAGGCGTGGCATAACCCAGTGAGTGAGCGGTGTCCCGAATCGTTCCACCACTTTGTAAGGCTTTTCTTGCTATCTCGGCCGAGCGTTCGTAACCTATGTGTGGAACCAACGCCGTGACAAGCATCAAGGAACGATTGAGGTGCTCTTCAATTTTTGGCATGTTTGCTTGTATGCCAACGACACAGTTCCTATCGAAACTTCGTGCGCCATCAGAAAGCAGTCGTATGCTTTGCATCAGATTGTGTGCGATGAGTGGTTTGTAGGCATTCAATTCGAAATTGCCGGACGCGGCTCCGATTCCCAAGGCAACGTCGTTACCCATAACCTGTGCACAGACCATGGTCAATGCTTCGCATTGAGTGGGATTGACTTTTCCTGGCATGATCGAGCTCCCTGGCTCGTTTTCAGGCAGAGTGATTTCCCCCAGTCCGGATCGAGGTCCAGAAGCCAACCACCGGATATCGTTAGCGATTTTCATCAATGCAACCGCGAGTGTTTTAAGGGCGCCATGAACTACCACCAGCGGTTCATGACTGGCCAAGGCGGCGAACTTATTATGGGCACTGGTGAACGGCAGTTGGAACATCCGTGCCAGCTCCGCAGACACACGTTGGCCAAACTCGGGGTGTGTGTTCAGTCCGGTACCGACTGCAGTGCCTCCAATCGCCAATGGATACAAATAAGTCATCGCTGCTGACACCATGGCCGTACTTTGCTTTAGTTGCACCATGTAACCAGAAAATTCTTGGCCCAGCGTAAGAGGTGTAGCGTCTTGCAAGTGTGTCCTACCCAGCTTCACAATGTCTTTAAATTGATTTGACTTGTTCTTCAATGCGGATTGCAATCTCCGTAGTACAGGCAGCAGTTGGTTGTTGATTTCTAACGCGGCTGCGACATGCATGGCTGAAGGAAATACATCGTTTGATGATTGACCCAGGTTCACGTCATCGTTGGGATGAATCAATCGTCCTTCACCGCGTTGACCGCCCAACATCTCTGACGCCCGATTGGCCAGGACCTCGTTCATATTCATGTTCGTCTGGGTTCCCGATCCTGTTTGCCAGACCACCAAGGGGAATTCACCCTTATGTTTTCCGCACATGACTTCCTGGCTGGCTGCCAGGATGGCTTCTGCTTTTTCCGTGGATATCAGTCCCAGATTGCCGTTGGTTCTCGCGCATGCCTGCTTGATTGCAGCCAACGCTTGTATCAAGGGTTCAGGCATGCGTTCATTGGATATTTCGAAATTCAACAATGACCGCTGTGTTTGTGCGCCCCACAAGTGATGACTTTCGATCGACATCGACCCCATCGAGTCATGTTCTTGACGATATGACACCATTTCAGTTGTCTTTTGACTGCTAGAGTCAAGCTTTACGGTCAAAAATTCGATTCGCTGTTGTGGCGATCAACTGTCCTTGATGACGTGCCCCTTCCAACTCAATGGCGCTGGGCATCCTCTGTCCTTTTGCACCAGCGATGGTGGTGGCGCCATAAGGACTACCACCGACGATTTCGTCCAGCGTCATCTGTCCCTGATGGCTGTAAGGAAGCCCAACGATGATCATGCCAAAGTGCATCAAGTTGGTGATGATGGAAAACAGGGTGACCTCTTGTCCTCCGTGTTGAGTGGCCGTCGATGTAAAGGCACCCCCCACCTTGCCATTCAATGCACCACGGGCCCACAATCCGCCCGCTTGATCCAGAAAGCTTGCCAGTTGTGATGGCATGCGGCCAAAACGAGTGGGAGCCCCAATGATGATCGCATCATAATTTTCAAGCTCTTCCACCTTGGCAACAGTGGCAGTTTGATCGAGCTTGAAATGCGCCGATTTGGCAACTTGATCCGTCACGGTTTCGGCTACCCTTTTGAGATCAACCAAGGCACCAGCAGATCGAGCGCCATCCGCCACGGCGTGCGCCATGGTTTCGATATGTCCATAGGAAGAGTAATAAAGAACGAGAACTTTTGACATGAGAATCCTTTTTCAATCACCACCTGATATCTGCCCGGCGGGTGGCATCGCTTCTAAACACTCGAGACACGCCATCATCAGTCTTGGGCGCGTTATGTGACGTGTTGAATCGAACGTTTGCCAACTTGTCGATGTCGTGATGCGACAGATGTGGAGGCTCGTGTAAACAAACAGTGTGTTGCGCCACACAGCCTGTTTGATTTCAAGCGTTATCGACCGACTATTTATCTAGACTGAATCGTTGATTTCATTCATGTCCAGGAGCAAATAGATGTCAAACGATGCAAAGTGCCCTTTTTCCGGTCAGGTTGTGCAATCCACAGCCATGGGTGTGCGCAACAACGCGCAGTGGTGGCCGGGTCAGTTGAACCTGCGCGTTTTGCATCAGTACGGTCAGTCGCCAAGCCCGCAGGGGCCGGAGTTTGATTACGCTGCTGCGTTCAGGCGACTCGATCTGAATGCCGTGGTCAAGGAGTTGCATGATTTGATGACAGACTCCCAGGACTGGTGGCCAGCCGACTATGGCCATTACGGTCCGTTGTTCGTCCGAATGGCATGGCACAGTGCTGGCACCTACCGCATTGCCGATGGACGTGGCGGTGCTGCAGGTGGAGCGCAACGCTTTGCGCCGCTCAACAGTTGGCCAGACAACGTCAACCTGGACAAAGCCCGACGTCTGCTTTGGCCGATCAAAAAAAAATACGGCAACCAGCTGTCATGGGGAGATCTCTTCATCCTGGCAGGCAATGTTGCGTTGGAGTCCATGGGTTTCAAAACTGTCGGTTTTGGCGGTGGGCGAGTGGACTTATGGGAACCAGATGACAGCACTTATTGGGGATCCGAAGGTCAATGGTTAGGTGACCAGAGACACAGCGAAAATCATGAATTGGAAAACCCTCTTGCTGCTGTCCAGATGGGATTGATCTATGTGAATCCTGAGGGGCCGAATGGAATTCCCGACCCTGTTGCTTCTGCGCGTGACATTCGTGAAACGTTCGCCCGCATGGCGATGAACGATGAGGAGACCGTGGCACTTATCGCTGGCGGGCATACTTTTGGCAAATGCCATGGTGCTGCCAACCCCACCCAATATGTGGGGCCTGAACCTGAGGGCGCTGGGGTAGAAGCGCAAGGCCTGGGTTGGCATAACCGAATGGGCAGTGGCTCAGGTGTCAACACGATTAGCAGCGGGCTGGAAGGTGCATGGACGACCCATCCCACCCGCTGGGACCATGACTATTTCGATATTCTTTTCAAGTATGAGTGGGTTCTGACTCAAAGCCCGGCTGGGGCACATCAGTGGATCCCAAAGGACATTGCCGCTTCAGACACGGTACCCGATGCGCATGATCCTAAGCGTCAACACGCCCCAATGATGACCACTGCCGACTTGGCGTTACGGATGGATCCCGTCTATGAAAAGATCGCCAGGCATTTTCTGGCGAATCCGCAGATATTCGAAGACGCCTTCTCTCGTGCCTGGTTCAAACTCACCCACCGGGACATGGGTCCCATCGCACGATACCTCGGGCCCCTGGTGCCGAAGGAGACACAGATTTGGCAAGACCCGGTCCCGGTCAACGACCATCCGCTGATCAATGAATTAGACATTACGGCATTGAAGTCTCGAATTCTCGATTCAGGATTGTCTATTTCTCAACTGGTAAGCACCGCTTGGGCCTCAGCGTCTACGTTTCGACACAGTGACAAACGAGGAGGCGGTAATGGTGCCCGCATCAGTCTGGCTCCCCAAAAAGATTGGGAAGTCAATCAACCGAGCCGCCTGCAGTGGGTGTTGCACAAGTTGCTGGACATCCAGCAAAACTTTAATCAAACAGCGCTTGCGGGTCGACGAGTTTCGCTGGCTGACTTGATCGTGTTGGCTGGTTGCGCCGCCATAGAATCCGCTGCGCGCAAGGCTGGACATGACATACAGGTACCTTTCGAGGCTGGACGAATGGACGCGCTTCAGGATCAGACCGATGTGTTGTCATTTGCGGTGCTCGAACCGGTGGCAGATGGTTTTCGCAATTACATCCGCCGGGGGCACGAGTCTGACGCAGCGCCTTGGCTGGTGGAAAAGGCTCAGCAGCTGACCCTGACAGCTCCAGAAATGACGGTACTGTTCGGAGGTTTGCGTGTGTTGAATGCCAACTATGAGGAATCGAAGCTTGGAGTTTTCACTGATCGGCCAGGAACGCTGACGAACGATTTCTTCGTCAACTTATTGGATATGGACACGGTGTGGCATCAGTCGGGTCATTTACAAGGGGTTTATGAAGGAAAAGATCGTTCAACCGGGAGATTGCGATGGACAGCCTCGACCGTCGATTTGATCTTCGGATCAAACGCCCAATTGCGTGCTGTGGCAGAGGTCTATGCTTGCGATGGTGGGCAGGAGAAATTTCTTCATGACTTTGTGGCTGCCTGGCACAAGGTGATGAGCCTAGATCGATTCTGAAGTTTGTCTTGTTGGGTACGCCGGACATGACACTTAAATCCAACAACACGGTTTATGCTTCAGCGATTGTTCACTTTTTGCTCAAGGAAAACCATGGATTTGGATCTTGCATCCCGCACGGCATTGGTCACAGGCGCCAGCGCTGGCATTGGAACAGGTATTGCCCGCGTACTGGCGCGAGAAGGCGTGAAGTTGGCCATCACCGCGCGCCGACGTGAATCGCTCGAGCGCTTGGCCGCCGATATCGCCGCCACTGGGGCCCCTTTGCCACTTATCATCCCCGGGGACATCACGGACAGACACGATGCGCTTCGAATCGCTGCCGAGGCTGCCGCTGGCTTGGGGCACATCGACATCCTGGTCAATTGCGCCGGCGGTTCTCGGCCAACAACGCCTGATGCGTCCGACGCCGAATGGGACGAAGCCTTCGCCTTGAATTTCACGGCTGTGCGCCGATTGACCCAGGCCATCCTGCCGTCCATGCGTGCTCGCCAGTGGGGCCGCATCATCAACATCAGTGGTTCAATGGAGCCTCGCTCGCTCAATGCGGCCACAGCAGCCAAGGCTGCGCTTCACCTTTGGGCCAAGGGGCTGTCATGTGACGTGGCGGCAGAAGGCATCACGGTCAACACCATTCCGCCTGGGCGCATCAACAGTGAGCAAATTCTGGGCAGGTTGCACCCGACCGAGGAGAACCGCCAGGCTTTCATCAGCCGCAACATTCCAATAGGTTACTTTGGCGAGCCCGAGGACATAGGTCACCTGGTGGCATTTTTGGCGTCACCGTTGGCACGTTACATCACCGGTGCTGTGATTCCTGTCGACGGAGGCATGCACTTTTTTGCGCATTGATGTGTTACTTCAGCACTTTCAGGGGGAGGGGGGCTCCCCCTGGAATGGGGGTGCGGTCCACATTCAGCACCATGGCGACCAACACATAGTAGCCATTGACTGCAATCAGATCCATCACGCCTTGCTCACCGAATTGATCCACCACAGCTTTGAAGGTGGCGTCGCTGACGCGTTTTTGGGTGTGCAGTTCCTGGCAAAAGTTATAGATGATTTCCTCGTCGGGCTTCATGTTGGTGGGACGACGGCCCTCAGCCACATCCGCAGCCACCTCAGGGCTCAAGCCCGCCTGCAAAGCCAGGCGATGGTGTGCGTGCCATTCGTACTGTGCGGTCCAATGTCTGGCCGTGATCAAGATGGCAAACTCATTGAGTCGAGGCCCCAGAACACTTTTGAAGCGAATGTAAGAGCCCACGTTTTGCAGGTGATCGCCCAATTCAGGGCTTCGCAAAAAAACATTGAAAGGGCTGCCCAAGGATGCACTGTTGGCCGCAGAGCCCGCTACCGCAGCTCGGGGGCCCGAGCGAATGCGATTGGCCAACTCTTTTTGTGCCGGGGTCATTTGGTCATTGCTCAACAAGGGAAAACGCGCCGGCCCCTCGTCCGCCATGGACATGTGAGGGGTCGATAGAAACGCCAGGCTCAACAACAGCGCACGATGAATCCCTTGAAAATGCTTTTTCATGTGTAGTCTCGAATAATGAAGCGGGGCCAATCTAACCCATGGCTATGGGCATGTCAATTTGGCGGTTGACAGCATTGGTTGCGGTTGCTGTACAAGGGAATTAAGATCGGGTTCCCCATTTCAATACTGACGGAGACAACATGACATTCTGGAAATCCGCATCAATGACACTGGTGCTTGGTGCTGCATTGCTGAGTGGATGCGCTCAGAACCCGATGGCGACCCAAGCGAATGCCGGGTGGACCACTTTGTTTGACAGCAACAGCAATTTGAATCAGTGGACATTGGTGGGTGATGCCAATTGGCGCATACAGGATGGATCGTTACAGGCCGATTTTCTGCGTGGCAAAGTCCCCAGTTATCTGGTGACAAAGTCGGTGTATCAGAACATGGATATTCGTGCCGAGATCTGGGTGGACAGCCAGACCAACAGCGGTATCTTCATCCGCTGCCAGCAGGCTGACAAGATCGGTGCTGATTCCTGTTACGAGGTCAATATTTGGGATACGCGTCCCGACCCCAGTTACGGAACGGGGGCTATTGTGGATGTGGTCAAGGTCTCTCCCATGCCACGTGCCGGTGGACAGTGGAATACCCTGGAGATTTCGGCCCATGGGGATCAGTTGGTGGTCAAGCTCAATGGGCAGGTCACAGCACAGGCCCGTGATGGCAAGCATGCCAAGGGCTATCTCGCCCTGCAATACGGCAGCGGTGTGGTCAAGTTCCGCAAGGTGCAGATTCGCAGCGCCTCATGATGAAGAGCCCCGCATTCAAAGTACACCCCATCAAACCTGGAGAGATCGCCAGCTTTCCGTCGAGATCTCCATGAGTTTTCCCTGGCTTCGTATCGCGCGTTCAGTGGGTGTGTTTTGACGCTGGCATGAGCTCACAACCACCCATGGCGCAAACCTCTTTCGAGGCCTTGCGTCTGCCTCAATACCGTCGACTCATCATTGGCTATTTGTTGACCATGATGGCTGACAACGTGGAGCACGTCGTCAGTTATTGGGTGATGTTTCAACAATTTGATTCACCGGTGCTGGGTGGCTTTGCCGTTGTGTCGCACTGGATTCCGTATCTGGTGTTTTCTTTGCCAGCCGGGGCGCTGGCCGATCGTTACGATCCTCGGCGACTGATACAAATCGGTCTGGCCTTGTTCATGTTGTGTTCTGCCGGTTGGGCTTATCTGTTTATTACGGATACGCTGAGCATGTGGGCAGCCATGACTCTGCTGGTCATTCATGGCTTGTCAGGCGTGTTCTGGAACACAGCCACACAAATTATTCTTTACGATTTGGTCGGTCATGAAGTGCTGCCCAGTGCGGTGAGGACGCTGGCCACTGCACGCTATGTGGGTTTGATCGTGGGGCCAGGTGTGGGCGGGGGGTTGATGCTCTGGTTGGGGCCCGAATACAGCCTGCTGGTCAATGCCCTCTTGTATTTACCCAATTTCATCTGGTTGATCCATGCACCATGCGGACCCAAGTTTCGGCCAGCCCACTTGAAGCCTCCTGCCAGACCATTTCGAGGGTGGCATGACCTGGTCTCCACGTATGTGGAGGTGCGTCAGAACCCACAGGTGTTGATGATGCTTCTGCTCACTGCGGGTGCCTCTTGGTTTGTGTCGAACAGCTATCAGGCTCAAATGCCCGCCTATGCCCAGGTTCTTGGGCACGGTGACCCTGGCTTGACCTATAGTTTGTTGCTGGCCGCGGACGCACTGGGAGCACTGTGTGCGGGATTGCTGTGGGAGTATCGGGGGCTGAGAAGTCAACCCACGACCGCAAAAGCCCTTTTATTTGCCCTCGTTTGGGCTGTCTCATTGGCGGTGTTTGCCCTTTCAGAACATTACGCGCTGTCTCTGGCCATGTTGTTTGTGGCGGGATTTGCGGAGCTGTCCTCAAACTCAGCAGCACAGACGATTGTTCAGTTGAATGCTCCGCTGGCCATTCGGGGGCGGGTTATCGGTTTATTCAACATGGCCTCCTTGGGCCTTCGATTCGGCTCGGGCATCACTGTCGGGCTGCTAGGAGGCGCCATTGGCAACCATTGGTCTCTTTGGCTGGCATGTGTTTGTTTTCTGTGCTTTTTGGCTGTTCTTCACGCTCGGCTGAACCGCCGTTCTGTATGACGGTTTTGTCATCTTGCAGTGTGGAGAAAAATTACATATAGATTCAAAATCAAGTCATGGAACCCATAAATGATCGAGTGCGTGTGCTGCTCATTGAGGATGAGTCGAAAATTGCAGAGTTCGTGATCGCCGGACTGAGCAAAGCAAATTTTGACGTCACTCATTGTGAGAATGGGGAGAGTGGCTTTCAGGCTTTCCTTCAGAGCAATTACGACATTGTGGTGCTGGATGTGATGTTGCCCAAAATCGACGGGTTTGAGGTTCTGAAAAGAATCCGCCAGTCCGATTCGGATACGGGTGTTTTGATGCTGACGGCCAAGTCAGAATTGACCGATCGCTTGCATGGTTTTGATCTTGGCGCGGACGATTACCTGCCCAAGCCTTTTTATGTGGAAGAGCTTGTTGCGCGCATCAAGGCGTTGCGGCACCGGAAAAATGCCGAGAACGATAATCGCATCGTTCACAAAGACCTCTCTTTGAATCTGACAGATCGAACCGCCCACTGGGGAGGCGTGAGTGCAGTCCTGAGCCAGCGGGAATTCAGTCTGCTCAGCTATTTGATGCGTTCTCCAGGCCATATTTACTCACGGCAACAAATTTTGAAGCATGTATGGGGGCTGGATTTTGATCCAGAGACCAATGTGGTGGATGTGTGTGTGGGGCGTATCAAGCGAAAACTCATGCGTGGCCAAGGCAAGCAAGAGTTTCCGATCGAGTCCGTGCGTGGTGTCGGGTATCGGCTCAAGACGGAGTCTTTGGAGTGAAGCGTTCATTCCGCCTCCACCTGTTCATCAGGATTTTCTTGGCCACGGGGGTCATCATCCTGGTGAACCGTTATTTTGCACAGTACCACTTGTTCCAGCAGATGAAGCAGGAGACCTACCAAGAGTTGGCTCGTGTTGCCTTGGATTGTGGCTCTGCCGCAAGTGAGGAAGGTCAATGGCTCAGCTGTGCAAAAGGCCCTCAAAAAGGCGAAGTTTTGTATCCGCTGATTGACTTTTTTGTGCCGTGCATTCCGAATGCTCCTGGCCTGGAGTGGGATGAGGTCTCTTGCACGGCCGCTCAGAATGCGCCTATTGCATGGAAACAGATGAATGTCCATGGGCAGTCGGTTCAGTACGGTGAGGTCAGCATCCAGGATCGCCTGTGGCAGGTGTCGAAACTGACGAATTCCAAGACGCCCGCCATGGTCATGGTCTCGGACGATTCCCTCCGAGCCTACATGAAAAAAATCTGGGCACTGCGTGATCGAAATTTGATTTATGTGTTACCGACGATTTTTCTGATGTTGCTGGGATTGACGGCATACATGGTCTATGTGGTCATGCGTCCTATTCGACTCATGGAGGAAACGCTTTCAACGCTGGATTTCAAAAACATGCGTGAAAGAAACAAGATTCAAACGCCCTACGTGGAATTCAAAAAGTTGGCGAATGTGTACCGGGATCTGCTCGTTCGCTTGGATGAAAGCTATGAGAACGCAAAACGCTTTGCTTCGGATGCTGCACATGAACTGCGAACACCGCTGAGCATCCTGCGCGGAAATGTGGAACGCCTGATTCCTGAAGTCCCCAATGGCTCTGAATTACAAATGCACTTTCAAAGTCTTGGCGATGAGGTGGATCGATTGATTGTGATCACCGAAAAGTTGTTGATGTTGTCCAGGGCTGATAGCAACAGTTTGTCTCTGGACATTGAGCCAGTTGATTTGAGCCGGATTCTGAATGATCTGATTGAAGACGCAGAATCTTTTCACGCTCACATCCGATTCATCAATCATGTGGATGCTGGCATTGTCTGGCACTGTGACAAAGCCCTGATCGAACAACTCATCAATAACCTCTACTCCAACGCGATCAAGTACAACGTACCCAAGGATGGTTGGATCGAGTTCACCCTCAGACACACAGGTCAGGAATTGGTTCTCTCTGTCAGGAATTCATCTTCAGACGTTCCCGCCGAACTTTCAGAAAAAGCTTTTGAGCGGTTTTACCGGAGTGATGCTTCGCGCACTCGTCGCAACGTGGATGGTTTGGGTTTGGGTCTGAGTATTTGCAAGGAAATTGCACAAGTGCACCAGGGATCCATCAGCTTGACTGTTCCAGCACATCAGGAAGTGGCAGTCGAATTTCGCGCACCGTGGCAGGTCCGAAGTACATCTTGACGGAGGATGCGTGGGTCAATGACCAGTGATGCATCGAGCCGCTGCAAGATCCCACCCTGCCCATCCACAACTTTTAAAAAAAACGGGACCGCTTGCCTGGGAACGAGAGCTCAAGGACGCCTTTTTTCTCACCACATCGGCCAGTGTGGGAAAGACCGAGACGTCCAATTCGGCTTGTATCAGGTCACCCGCTTCATGATCGGCATCCCGAGTATCGACGACCACCTGTCCCCGTTGGGCCAGATGGCGGCAGACCTCTGGGGCCCATTCCACCATGCGGGGGGTGAAGGCCCCAACAGCACACACAAACGCATCGTCACGAGGCAAGTCGCGTAGCGCCACCTCTTGTGCGCTGGTACAACTGAGCACCAAAGGGGCTGCAGCCATCGCCGCTTTCAAATCGTCTGTGCGTTTGGCTTGTGCGCCCAGTGCTTGAGCGTATGCCACCAGGGCTTCGGCGCTGTCCCTGGAGCGTGATGCAATCAGCACCTCACGAACCCCCAGTCCTTGCACAAAGGCTTCCAGATGTGAACGCCCCTGTACCCCTGCCCCCACGATCAGCAGGGGGCCTTGATGAGAGGGGGCCAGTTCCAAAGCGGCCAACAAGGACACTGCCGCGGTCCGGCGTGCGGTGACGGTCGGCCCGTGAAGAATGTGCAGGCGTCGCCCATCATGGGCGTCGAAGACCACCACGTCTCCTTGGATGGCCGGCATACCTCGGCCGGGGTTGTCGGCCACAAAGGTGATGAGTTTGGTGATGGCCACATGGGCATCGGAGGCGGGCATCACGAACAAGCTGCCCCCATGGGCTAAGGGTTGAACGATGCGCGGTGGCACCGAGACCGTTGCATCGGTCAACACATCTTTGATGCAGCGTGCCAGTTCCAGGTATGGCAGGGCTTGGGCCGTTTGTTCAGGGCTGAGGGCAGCGAGGTCTGAGGACATGACAGTTTTGTGTGACTCCAAGCGCAAGTGTGGCAGATTTCCGGTGTCACTGAAGCCTTACGCCTGTCTTGCAGCGGGCAAAGGGAGCTTACGATCCCATCCGGAGGTAGACTTTCCGGGCTAGCTAATGGAGAGCTCTATGAAATTGTTGATCGCCATCCTGCTGCTTTGCAGCGCCCCAATCTTGACCGCGCAAGACAAACGCCATGTGGAAGTCATCCTGCCTTACGCTGCGGGAGGAGGCGTGGACGCGATGGGTCGTGCCTTTGCGCGTGAGGCGTCTTTGCTGACCGGTCAAAACTGGTTAGTGGTCAATCGAGACGGTGGCGCTGGCATCATCGGCTTCACGGCGTTGACACGTGCACCTGCGGATGGTCAAACGCTGGTTTTTTCGCCAGCATCTCCCTTGACAAACGCGCCCTTCCTCATGAAGAACATGCCCTATCGCAACGATCAGGTCGAACCGATTTGTCAGGTGTTCGAGAACGTGTTCACCCTTGCCGTCCGGCAAGACTCCCCCATCAAATCCATGCAGGACCTGGTGGCGAAAGCCAAGTTGGCTCCGGGGACCTTGTCCTATGGGCATGCAGGCAATGGCTCCGTCCCCCACCTGGGAGTGGCGGTGGTGGAGAAAGATCTGGGCATTGAATTCAACGCCATACCCTTCAAGGGGGACGGCGCGCTGTTGCCCCAACTGCTGGGGGGGCAGTTGGATTTTGCTGCACCAGCCTTGTCATCCATCAAGGGCAAAGGCTTGCGCGTGCTGGTGGTGCTCTCGGAAAAGCGCCACCCCTCGATGCCAGAGGTCCCTTCATTGACGGAGTTGGGTTATCCCTCGGTCATTCCCGGGCTCAACGGTCTCTACGTCCCAGCAGGAACCCCCGCGGATACCATCACGAAATTACAGGGTTTGTGCGAGAAGGTGCTTGAAACCGAGGGTTTCAAGCAGACCGCGCAGTCCTTGCAACAAGTCCCAGCTTTTCTCAATGCCTCGCAATTCAAGGCCCGCATCCAAAAAACGTATCGGCTGCATGCGGATCTCGTACCGCGTTTGAACTTGGAGAAAAATTGACATGAACATGCCACCCATTCGTCGCGTCTTGACCGGGGATGACGCCTTCGGTCGCTCGTCCATCATCGAAGACGGCCCATCACCCGCCGTTCGCCTCGTTGCTGAGCGGCCGGGTTATCGGGTGACCAACCTGTGGTGTACACAGGCTGCACCTTCTGCGGTCAATGCGCCCGACCAGATCGCGCAACATCGGGGCGTCTCGCCCCCTGCAGGTGGAACAGTGCTGAGAATCATCGACTTTCCTCCCGAGCCCAAGGACCCGCTAGAACTGGAGCGCATGTTGCAAGCCACCTTTGGGAGCATGTACCGCGATGCGCAACACGCTCCCAAGCCGGGCGAACATCCTGGCATGCACAGAACTTCGACGGTGGATTACGCCCTCATGCTGGAGGGCGAAATGGTCGCCATCATGGACAAGGATGAGACCATCTTGCGGCAGGGCGATGTGCTGATTCAGCGGGGAACCAACCATGCCTGGGCCAACCGTTCAGGCAAGCCTGCAAGGATTGCATTCGTGTTGATCGATGGGACACCTTGATGTCTCATGGTAAGCCCTATGACCGCCATTTCATAAGACTTTAAAATGTCGATCGTTTTGATGAATGAAACCAACAAATCATGGCATTGCTTGGGCCTGACAGGAATATCTTGCTGGCGCAGTTGAGCTCCGCTGACTACGACCTGTGCGTTTCGATGTTGCAGTGCCGTCAATTGAGCTTGAATGAAGTTCTTCACGACGGTGGGGAGAAGATCCGCCACGTCTATTTTCCCATCGATGCAGTCATTGCCAAATTTCAAACGTGTGTGTGTGGGGATGAGCACTCCTTGTATAAAGTGAGTGAGGCCGGCATGGTGGGAATGGCTGCCATCGGAGACGGCATCAGTGCCTGGAAGGCGAAAGTAGAGAAACCCGGTTTGGCCTATTACATGAGTCTTGAGGTTTTTCAAGACGCCATTGAAAGCGCCATCAGTTTTCGTCAGATGGTTGTACAGGAAACCTTGACACGGACCGAGCAATTCATGCGGCAGGCTGCCATGAACGAATGGCACCACTCGCAGGCCATCAAGCACTGAGCTGCGCATGGCTTGGCGGCGAGTGGTTCGTGCCCTTCAGATCATATGACTGATGGCATTGCCATACCACCGCAAATCTTCCCGCCAAAGTGAGGCACTGCGCTCGTTGTCATCAATCTGCGTTTGAAGCAGGTGCCCGTTGGGGCCCATGGTGTAGTCAAACTGAACACTGATGGCCTCCAGCGGCTCGGTGTTGACCAGCATGAAACACAGGTTGTCAATCAGCTGGGGTTTCATGGCTTGCTCCTTGGCCTGTGCGCTGATGTATCGAGCCACGCTTTGCCCCATGCGTTGGGCCACATGGCCACTCTTGGGGTAATGACCGAATTGAGGCGACACCGCCCCCACACTGTCGCCAATCACGAACACCCGATGATCGTCAGGCAGGTGATAGAACTCTGGGTGGACCTTGGCCCACTGGGTGGTTTTTCCATCGGGTGATCGACCGATGGCACCTAACTTCCAGACCAGATCTGCCGCTTGATGATGGCCCATGAAAATGGCGTCATCAAACTTGAAATCGCCAGCCGTCGTTTTGATGATTTTGTTGAAGGGGTCCAGATCTCTCACAGCCGCCTGGGGGATGTGTTGAATCACATTCGGGTACAGATCCTCAAACGCCAGCTTGTAGCCCAATCCAATGGGCGCAATGCGTGGTTTGGGGTCGAGGATCAGGATCTTGCCTGGGATATGGTGCTTTTGAAAATGTGAGGCAATCAGGCAGGCCCGTTCATAGGGGGAGGGTGGACAGCGGTGTGGTGGGGGTGGCAGCGTCATGACGAAGGTGCCACCCTTGAAGGCCTGAATTTTTTGTTTTAAATCCAAATGCTCGGCGCTCGGTACGTAGGCGCTGGAGAAATGCGTCACCGTCTCTTTAATCGCTTTTCGGTCGTTGCCAAACCAGGGCTCATAGCTCACGCGGATGCCTGCCGACACCACCAGCCAGTCATAGTCCACATACCCTCGGGCGGTGTGAACCCGTCTTTGGTCACGATCGATGTCAGTGACCTCGGTTTGAACAAAAGTGTATCCATGGCGCCTGGCCGTAGCGGAGTAGGAGTGCTGCAAAAACTGTGTATCCACCACATCCACCAGCCATTTGTTGCTGAGAGGGCAAGACCAGAAGAAGGGATTTTTTTCGATCAGCACCACCTCCAGATCGGGTGCGGTGGAGCGCAAATCACGGGCGGTTGTCAGCCCGCCCCAGCCGCCCCCCAAGACAACCACACGGCGCTGATGACCCCTGGGCAGCAATTCAGAGGAGGGGTGCAAGATCGTGGGCTGGGCAGGCAAGGGCAGCGCGGCAAGCGCGCCCAAGGCTGCCGCGCCCTGCAAGAGGGAGCGGCGATTGGGGATCATCAAGAGAACTCCAGTATTGAATGAAACACCTGTCGGCATACGCGAGGCTGCACATGGCAAGCCAATACCCCGAAGGCAGGTGATCACCCGATCGGTACGGGTGATACTCTGATGATAGCGCCTGGTTTTTGCCGGATCTTGTCAACGCAGCACAGCGCTTTTCTCTGCCGCATCTATCAGGCTTTGTGCATCTTCAGGCAAGAGAAAACGTTCTTTAACGGCGCGGTCTGCCGCTTTTTTGACGGCTTGCACATAGCCTGCGTGAGAGCCATACCGTTCTTCCAATGACAGGCGGGTGTCTGATGACGCTTGTCGCTCAGCGGCCGTTTTGGCAAAGGGCACCATGCCACCCACATAGTTGCAGATTTCGTTTTTGTGAAAGGGCATGTTGCCATCGGCGGTGATGTTCCACCCCAGATAAGTGCCCAAAGGTGCATCCAGCAGAACCACGGGCACACCGCCCAACTCATTGCCATCCGCATCTACTTTGGGCGCGTACATGGTGAGCACTTGTTTGATCTTCGGTGGAGCGAAGCTGGGGACCCCAGAGCCGTCAACAGCCCTGAATCCAGGGCCCCAGTCGTAATCATGCACCGGCATGATGAAATCGCGCTCAGGTGCGGTCGACCTGACACCGGGCAGTGAGGGCATGCCCAATGCATTTTTTTCGGCGATGACCAACTCCTGCCTGGACAAGCGGGGATAACGGCTCTCTGGGGGTTCCACGCCTTTCATGACCCAATCACGGAAGTGAACCCGCAATGCATTCACCGTTTCTTTATGAGGCACCGGGTTGGCGGGCAACATGCCTTGGCCAAAGTGATTGCCAGGACACATCGGGCCTGTCTTGGGCAAGCCGACGCCGGGTAGGCTGGTGTTAAAGCCACCCACTCCGCCACCATGCGTACTGCTGGCGATGTAGTAACGCTTGACGTGAGCGGGCAAGGGCAGGTCTTGCCGAGCGTCTGTGCCAATCCATTCGGGGGTGAGTTTCAAAGCCCAGACTTCCGCCGAGCCAAAGTGCTCCATGATTTTGGGGCAGGTGCGGGTTTGGGTACAGCGGTCCAAGATACCGGCGCTGGGCAGGCCACGCACCGGATCGGGGTGAGGCAACCACCACTGTGGACCTTCGCTGCCGGCCTGGTACAACTCCAGCACACCGTCGGGCTGGGCCCAACGGAAATTCAACGCGATGCGACGGCCGGCAATAATGGGCCACATGCCATCATGAACCTGCCGTCCGGTTTCATCCTGATTGAAGCCCAGGTGCAGCCAGCCACGCAAGTAATTACCCGACTGTGAGACGCCGCGGGCGATGCTGTGTTTGACCGCGCCGCCGATGGGGTTCGGAGTACCGCTGTCATCCTTGCTGGCGTGTTTGAAAAAACTGGCGACATCGCGCCACGCGGCAAATCCTATGCCCAGCACATAAGGGTCTTGCGCTTCAAAGACGACCTGGTACAAGCGGTCGGCCTTAAAGCCGTGTCGCAGGCAAATCTGAGTGGGGTCTGGTGTGCCGGGGAACGGTGTCTGGGCATCGCACTTGGCCCACGCCCAGTCGGCGGCTGGAATGACTTGCTCATCAAAAACTTCACCGTTCATGTTTTCCCGAGCGCGTGAGACCAGTTGTGATTGGCGGGTATCGAGAGAGATGGGCTTGTAGGGGACCGGGTTGGTTTGCACCAGCAGCGGCTGTGAGCCTGGGCCTGAGCGGTTCACGATGCGTGCAAACACCTGTCCCTTGACGGGACGGCCATCCGGATGTCGAGCGACGGGTACCTGTAAAAACTGCAAACCGTTGATGGTGGCTTGGGGCTTGACGGTGGTTGCACCCGAGTTGTCGCCTTGCCAGGCACTGGCCAAGCCAATGTCACCCATGGCGAATTCTTGTTCCGCATAGGGAAACACCCGGCCACGGTTGGGCACATCGTGCCACATCAGGCCACTGGCATCTTTCAAGTTCACGGGCTTGTAGATCACAAAGGAAGCCATGTACCGGACCTTGCCGTCGGCATCTTTGGCCAACTCAATGTCCTGAATGATGGCGTTCTGAGGCAGGGTGGTGTCGATTTCTCCGAACGCGCGGCCAGCGACTTGCTCGTAGCGAATCGCGCCGGGTTTGTCAGCGGCGACGGGGACAGGGCGCGTGTCGTCAATCACGATACGGGTGACCCTGGCATGAAGCTGGGCGTTCAGGAGCCCCAGCAGGGCCACAGTCATGAATCCGTGTTTGATGATTGCTTGCATGGGGGCTCCTGTGATGCGCACGGCTCCATGCTGGGAGCCGCGCAGTTCAACGAAGAGTACCATGTCTTTCCTTTTGGGTTTGACATGGATGATCCATCAATGTCGAAGTTCTGCGTTGAGCTTTTGAAGTTGGGGTAAATCCAGTTGGCCTGCCATGGCTTCCAGGCGCAATCGACCGATCAACACATCGACGCGGGTTTGCAGCAAAGACAAGTCCGCTGCACTCGCATCATTCTGGGCGTTGAGCAGATCCAGGGTTGTGCGATCGCCAACTTGTCGGCCCAACTGGGTGGCCTCCAGCCGAGCTTGGCTGGCTGTTCTGGCCGCATCCAGCGCATCCACGCGGGATGCACCACTCTGAACCGACAACCATGCAGAGCGCGTCAATTGCTGCACTTGCTGTCGAGTGCGCTCAAGTTCTGCTCGCGCCTTTTCATGCAGATGAACCGCTTCTTGCAGTTTGGCGCTGCGCCACCCCCCGGAGTAAAGCGGCACGTTCAGCATCAAGCCCAACAGTTGCTGTCTTTGTGTGTTGCTGGCTGAACCAAAGTCCCCCGAACCACTCAGCCGATCCCGGGAGGCTTGTGCCACCACATCCATGGTGGGGGTTGCCAATGCACTGTGTTTGTGGATTTCCTGTTGGGCCACTTCCACCTGAGACGCTTGCCATCGAATCAACGGGTTGTTTTTGTCCGCCTTTTCTAGCCAAACCGACAGATCTTCCGTGGCGAACTTGTTACTCGAACCCGAGGGGGCAGACAGCTTGAAATCGCTCGGACTGAGGCCCGTGACATTGGCAAGCCTTTGTTGGGCCATGTCCAGTTCATTGCGAGCCAGGATGGCCTGCGCACGCAGCGCTTGCGCACGAGCCGATGCTTCATGGGTGTCTGTGATGGGCAAGTCGCCCAATGCGAATCGATCCTTGGATTCCGACAGGGCGTTGTCGACAGCTTGTTGTTGTGCTTGAATCAGCGCGAGTCGATGATTCACCAGCACCACCTCGAAGTATTGTTGTGTGATTTGTAGCATCCAGTCCTGCTGCACCAGCTTCCACTCGTGCTCACTGGCTTGGGCTGACAGTTGCAATTGCTCACGCTGCGCCTTGCGCTCTTGGTCGTACAAGGGTTGTTTGGCACTGAGTGTCCAACGTGCGGCCGTACCGCCGTTGATGGAAGTGGAAAATCCGACGCCGTTGGACTGTCCAAATCCCGGCGCCATGAATTGAGCACCATTCATTTGACTTTGCGCGCTGGACCAACCCACGCTGCTGCTCAGTCCGATCTGCGGGCGCCACAGTGCTGCGCCTTGTTCGTGTCGAGTGTTCGCTGCTGCCCGACTCGCGTTGGCGATCCAGCCCTGTGGGTCATGCTTGCTGGCAGCCTCCCACACTTGAAGCAGATCGGTGGCGGTGACCGCCCGTGCACAGAGGGTGAGCGCTGCTGCGGTGAAAAGCGTGCGTGCTATGTTCATGGAAAATCCGATGCGGCGTTGAGCTGGGATAGGAAGATATGAATACAAGAGATCACTCGTACTGCCGCCGGTACGCCGCGTAATAGAGGGTGGGGATGATCACCAGCGTGAGAACAGTCGACACGAAAATGCCAAAGATCAGCGAAATCGCCAGGCCATTGAAGATCGGATCGTCAAGAATGAAAAACGCCCCCAGCATGGCGGCCGCTCCCGTCAGCATGATGGGTTGCGCCCGGGTGATGGCCGATTGAACAATGGCTTGCTTGAAAGGGACACCTGCTTGCAGTTGCAAATGAATGAAGTCGACCAGCAAGATGGAGTTGCGCACGATGATGCCAGCCAGCGCGATCATGCCGATCATGCTGGTGGCCGTGTACTGTGCATGCAGCAGTGCATGACCCGGCATCACGCCAATGATCGTCAAGGGAATCGGTGCCATGATGATCAACGGCGTCAGGTACGACCCGAATTGAGCCACCACCAACAGATAGATCAATAACAGGCCAACGCCATACGCCGCCCCCATGTCGCGAAAAGTTTCATAGGTGATTTGCCATTCGCCATCCCATTTAATGGCGTAGCCACGCCAGGCATCGGTAGGCTGGCTGATGAAGTGCTCTGACAGCGCCGTGGCATCAGGGGTGTTGAGCTTGCGTATCTCGTTGCGCATTTGGAACATCCCATACAACGGGCTGTCCAATGAGCCAGCCATGTCGGCGGTGACAAAGTTAACGGGGAGAAGATCTTTGTGAATCACCGGTTGTTCACGCACCGAATCCGTCACGGTCACCAACTCGCGAATGGCGACCGGACTGCCGGACACCCCTCGAACGGTCAACTGCAGCAGGGCCGAGAGGTCGCCATGGCGCTCTGCTGGCAATTGGATCCAGGCGGAGGCAGGATATTTGCTGCCGTCGTGCAAGTAGGTGGTGGCTTCGCCCGCCAGACCCGCACGCAAAGTGCTGACGATGGCTTGCTGGGAAATGCCCAGAGTGGCCGCTTTGCGACGGTCCACCAGCAGCAGTTGGCGAGGCGCACTGGCAATGCTGCTGTCGTCCACGTCCACCACGTTCTCCGTTTTTTCGAAAACGGCTCGAACCGATTGGGCCAGCGTGCGCCGGCCTTCGGCATCGGGACCGTAGATTTCTGCAACGATGGGTGCTAGCACGGGGGGCCCTGGCGGCATTTCAACCACTTTGACATTGGCCCCCAAACGCTTTCCAATCGCCTGCAACTCTGGACGCAAGCGGGTGGCGATGGCATGGCTTTGTTCTTTGCGATGGCTCTTGTCGATCAGCTTGACCTGCATGTCTCCCATCTCAGCGCCTGACCGCAGGTAATACTGCCGAACCAACCCATTGAAGTTGATGGGCGAGGAAATGCCAGCATAGGCTTGGTAGTCTGTCACCTCGGGCTGAGTGGCCAGGTAGGCTCCCAACTCCCGCATGACGGCAGCGGTTTCCTCCACAGGCGTTCCAACAGGCATGTCGACCACTACCTGGAATTCAGACTTGTTGTCAAACGGCAGCATTTTGAGGAGCACCAAGCCGGTTGCGGGAAGCACCAACGAGAAAGCGATCAAACCTGCAATTCCCAAACCCAGCCAGCCGCGATTTCTTGATCCGCGCTCGGTGTTCAGCAAAGGGTCGAAGATGCGATTGAATAGTGGCTCCAATTTCGCAGCCAATCCTGTCGCCGAGTGGTTTTCGCTGGTGAGTTGGCCAGGCGAGCTCTTCATCCAGATGCGCGCCAACCAAGGGGTGACGACAAATGCAATCGCCAGAGACAACAACATCCCCATGCTGGCATTGATGGGGATGGGGCTCATATATGGCCCCATCAAACCACTGACAAAAGCCATTGGCAACAATGCTGCGATGACCGTCAAGGTGGCCAAAATGGTGGGGCCGCCCACTTCAGCAACGGCGCCAGGAATGATCTCGGTCAGCGTTTTGGTGGGAAACAACTGCTGATGACGATGGATGTTCTCGACTACCACGATGGCGTCGTCCACCAATATGCCAATGGAGAAAATCAAGGCGAACAGGGACACCCGGTTGAGTGTGAAACCCCAGGCCCAAGAAGCGAACAAGGTGACGGTGAGCGTCAAAATGACAGCGGCACCGACAATGGCTGCTTCACGTTTGCCCAGAGCCAGAAACACCAGTGCGACCACAGACGCCGTGGCAAACAACAATTTTTGAATCAGCTTTTGGGCCTTGTCGTTGGCGGTTGCTCCGTAGTTGCGGGTTTCCGCCACCTCTACCCCATCGGGGACCACCGTGCCACGAAGGGCCTGGACACGGTCCATGACAGCGTTTGCAACATCAATGGCGTTTTCGCCCGGCTTCTTGGTCACTGCCAAGGTCACGGCGGGATATTCACCACCACCTGCCGACTGACCCAACCCGTGTGTCACGTATCGGCTGGCGGGCAAGGGGCCTTCCTCGACCTGGGCGACATCTTTGAGGAAAATGGGGCGACCTTGTCGAACGCCCACCACCAGATCCGCCACCTCGCTGGCTTGTGACAGGAACGGCCCGGCCTCGATGCTGACGCTTCGGTTACCAGCCATCAAATCACCCACGGGCATCCCGCTGTTGGCTGACTGCAATGCGGTTCGCATGTCATGCACTGTGATCCCATAACCTGCCATGCGCTCTGGATCGATTTGAACCAGCACGGCACGGCCGGGCCCACCCAGGGTTTGCACATCTTGAGTGCCGCGCACGCGCTTGATGTCCGCCTCCATGCTGTGAGCCACGCGCTCCAGGTCGTAGGCACCGATATCGGCTTGCTTGCTGTACAAGGTCAAGGTCACGATGGGGACGTCATCCACACCCTTGGGCTTGATGAGGGGTTCCATGACCCCCAGTCCTTGAGGCAGCCAATCGGCATGGTCTCGAAGTGTGTCATGCAAACGCACCAGAGCTTCGGTGCGAGGCACACCGACCTTGAATTGCACGGTCATGATGGCCAAGCCAGGTCGAGAAACCGACATGACATGTTCGATACCGACGATTCTGGACAGCACTTGCTCGGCGGGGGTGGCAATCATTTGCTCCACATCCCGAACCGATGCCCCTGGAAAAGGCACAAGCACGTTGGCCATGGTCACGTTGATTTGTGGTTCCTCTTCGCGCGGTGTCACCATCACTGCAAAAATGCCTAAAAGCAAAGCCATCAAGGCCAGCAGCGGTGTAATTTGCGCGCTTTGAAACAAGGCCGCGATCCGACCGGAAATGTTCAGGGGCTTAGACTCCATCATCCTGAGGCCCCTTTAGCGCGCGTTGACGGCCAACTGCGGCTCGGCCACCACTTTGTCGTCTTTGCGCAAGCCACTCAGCACTTCAACCTGGTCACCGAATGTGCGGCCCAGACGAACCTGACGCAAACTGGGTTTGCCCTGCGCATCCAGCACATACACACCGGTCATTTCAGCGCGTCGAACGATGGCGCGGGATGGCAGTGTGAAACGTTCTAACGAGTCTTTGCCCATCGATGTCTCGGGCCACCAGATTCGGGCGAACAATCCAGGGGCTACGCCCTCCATGCCTGCGGGCAGGTTCAAACGAATTTGGCCGGTGTGCGTGACAGGATCGATGGCGGGAAGCACTTGTACTTGAACCGGGGTTTGGGGCGTAGATGGCCCAACAAGGCCAGGCAGCTCATAACGCACGGATTGGCGTTGGGCACTCACGCCGGCCAACAGGCTTTGGGGGATGGCTGCCGTCACGCGCAGGGCTGAGGGGTCATGCATCGTCACCAAGGGTCGACCGGGCATGGCCATGTCGCCCAGGGTTACGGCGACATCGGTCACCACACCGGCATACGGGGCACTGAGCACGAAAAAACCGGATTGTGTTTGCGCGGCCTGTGTTTGCGCTTGTAGGGCCTTCACCTGGGCGTTGGCGGCATCCCACTGCGCTTGGGAGCGATCGAAAGCGGCCTGGCTGATGTAATTTTTTTGGAGCAAATGGCGTTGCCTGTCCAGTTCCTTGCTGACCACGGTCAGGTTGGCCTGGGCGGCTTCCAGCTGCGCCGTGGCCCCCACCACCTGTTGTTGTGCAGCACGCGCGTCCAGGCGCACCAACTCCTGCCCCGCCTTGACCCGGTCACCGGCTTTGACAGGCAAGGCGACAACCGCCCCGGCCACTTGAGCGGACAGGGTGGTTTGGCGGACCGCCTCGACAACGCCGTCCAAGCTGTTTTCCCGGCCCACCGCACCCGAGCTTTGGACAGTGATCACTTTCAAGGCGTTGGTTTCAAAGGCCATGGCGGCGTGTACAGAGCACGAATATGCCAAGACGACCAGGGAGAGCATTCGTAGAGGATTCATTTGCTTTTGTATTTAATCAATTAGTTAATTATTCAATGATACAATGGTGTTGTCAACAAGACGGGAGTTTTTTGTGATGAACGAACCCCAGCGAGCAGAGCCGCAAGATTCGGTGCCTGCCAAAGAGCTGTCCAAGAGCGCGCTCGAGGCGATTGCCGCGTATTTCCAGGTGTTGGCAGAGCCCACGCGCTTGCAAATCCTCAACCTGCTGAGAGCGCGGGAAAGAAACGTCGGTGAGCTGGCGCAGTTGTGCGGTTTCACGGCCGCCAACGTCTCGCGTCACCTTGCCTTGATGACTCAGCAAGGTCTGCTGGAGCGGGAAAGTCGGGGAACCAGCGTGTATTACCGCATCGCGGATGCATCCATATTTGCCCTGTGCGACTTGGTGTGTGGAAACATTGCACGTCAATTCGAGAAATCGGCCGATCGTCGTGCCGCATTCACGAACCAGTTTTGATGTCGCTTGAGCTTTTATCGATCTCAGGTGGCTGCACGGGGCAGGTGCTGATGCCCAGCAAGCGGTAAGCGCCACAGAAGCTGAAGATGCCCGTGGCCAGGACGATGAGGCCCAGCCAGCCCCAGGCGCCAATTTTTCCCGTGGCGGCCAATCCGATCAGAATCAGCCCTGCAACGATGCGCAAGATGCGATCCATTCCACCAACATTCTTTCTCATGTGAATCTCCAGAATCAGTGAGTTCCAGGCACTCGGGAATGTTGGCCTATGTTCTGAACTTGGTTGATGGGACAGCGCACAAATTGAGCTAGAAAAGCTCTCGACAAGCATCATGAAACCGGATCAGATCGGCAACATGGTGAAATCCAAGCCCGTGCATGATGCTGGCCCGATGCATCTTGACGGTTCTTGGAGAAATGGACAACTCCATCGAAATCTCTGCATTTGACTTCCCATGGGCCACCCGTTTCATCACTTCCTTTTGGCGAGGTGTCAGGCGCTTGAATTGTTTCAAGATGTCGGGATCGATGCGGGTGGGCTGTGACTCGGGGAGGGCAGGATGCTTCGCTTGTAACGCCGCATCAATGGCTTTCAACAAGTCTTCTGGTGAAAAAGGCTTGAACAAAAAATTGATTGCACCATCCCTCCAGGCCTGGTTGACATCCTTGGCATCTTGATGGGCGCTGATGAATACAAAGGGCAATCGGCTTCCCCAGCTGCGAACAAGACGTTGAACCTCAATGCCATTGTCAGCCCCCAGATGAACGTCCATGATGACCGCTGTATTTCCGTCATCCATGTCTGGATGGGATTGAATGGCATGCAGGATGGCTTGGGCTGAGGCGTAACCCATGACCTGGTGACCTGACGCGGTCAATAGCCGCTCCAGGGACAAGCGAAGAGGCTCGTCGTCTTCAACCAAGTGAATTTTGCCGCTCCTCACTATTGGATATCTCACTGTTTATCTCATCATGAGCATCAGAATTTTTGACATTTCGAATGTATCCTGAAAATAAAGATTGGAATATCTGGGTAACTCAGAACAAGGACAGCTATTTGCAGAAATCGTGGGCGACAATCGTCCGTATGTGGTGGCACAGGAGGCGTCACGGATTAGCAACATGATTCAACTTGTCTACGATATTCCAACCGCTTTTTTGTTGGGTGGTTTTCTGTTCATTCTGATGCCTGTATCGGCCTGGATGATCCTCAAGGAGCAGGGGACCAGTGCACCCACCTATTGGTGCGTCGGTGGGGTCGCCATCGGCATCGGTTCGTTTCTGCTGGGGTTTCGAGGTCATGTGCCCGATTGGATGTCCTATATGCTGGGCAATAACATGCTGTTTGCAGGGTATTTGCTGCAAATCCATGCCCTTAGAAAAGATCTTCAACGCCCTTTTGCCTGGACGCACGCAGGCATGATTTTCATGGTGCTGGCCTTGGGTTATTGGGTTTTCTGGGCAGAGTATCAAAATGCATATTGGCGGTTTATCTGGGCGCTCACGAGCAACACGCTGTTCTTAGCTTGGACTGCGTGGCTGGCAGCAGAGGTTGCCATATCGCAATCCAACAAGAGCGCCCGATGGCTGGCAGGGGTTTATGCACTGGCCGGCCTATTGATTGGCATTCGTACTTTGCGTGTGTTATTCGGATTGACACCTACGGACGCCATCGCGACAGGTCTTGACAGCGCGTTGACCACCATCAGCGTTGTCATCATTGCTGTGATGGGCAATGTGGCGGTGATCGGTATTTATCTGGAACGTACCTACCGACGCAATATTGAATTGATGCTCGAGAAAAACAAACTGCAAATGTCAGCAGAGTTGGCAGCGCAAATCGCGCATCTGGACCGTGACCGCAGTTTGGGCGAGTTGTCGTCAGCGCTCGCGCACGAGTTGGGTCAACCGATCACCGGTATTTTGATGGACTGCCGTGCCTTGCAGCATGAGAGCCAAACACTATCCCACTCACAACCGCAACTTGCAGCGGTCATGCAGAGTTTGAGTGACCACGCGACCAGGGCTGGAATGATCATTCAAGGCATTCGGCGCTTCATGCAGCCCGGGCAAATCAACGCTGAAGCGGTGAACCTGCTTGACACCATCGACGATGTCCAAGGTCTGTTGTCGTTTTCGATAGAAAAAAAACATGTTCGTTTTGACGTCAAAAGCCAAGTCAAAACGCCATTGGTCTGGGCCAATTCTGTCCAGTTGTCGCAGATTTTTTTGAATGTGTTTCGTAATGCCATTCAGGCTGGTCGCAAGGATAAATCGGTTCTGATAGCTGTGAACATTCAACATGACAGGGACGGAATTTGCATTTCTATCGAAGACGATGGACCGGGTTTGAGCCCAGAACTATTGGAAAAAGTGGGGCGACCTTACTTCACGACCAAAACAGAAGGCATGGGAATTGGATTGGCCATATCCAGACGAATTGCCGAGCAGTTTGGGGGGTACTTGAATTTTTCCGAGGGTCCCATTTGGGGCGGACTGCGGGTGGACTTGTGGTTACCCGGGGATCAGGTTTCATGAGGGCTTGAGCCAGTCCTGACCTGTCCTTTGGGACATCTTGCGCCTGACTTCATTGCAAGCGATATTTCATAGCTCTTGTTAGAAGAGAACGGGTTCGTTTCCCCCAAAAGAACTAGCAACAATTGCTAGTTGCTGCGATTTATAAATTGGGTCCAAATCTCAGGGTGAAATTTCACTGATCGATGAGATGAAATCGTCATGCAAGAAAAGCTTTGGTCACAGGAGGACGCTGATCTTCTTCACACGTTGATGATGAATCGCGGGATGGAGGCGCCGCAATTGGCCCGTATCAGCGCCATGTCAATCCAACAGGTGCTGGAACTGGCATTCGGCTTACTTGATGGCGAAACCAGTCGCTTTTACTCTCCTCAGATCAAGCAGTATTCGGGTCAAAAATTGTTGACCCGTCTTCAGGCCCTGGAAGACAAGGGCGGCCAGCCATCTTGAGATCCCTCGTGGCAGACAGCGGACCGCCATGGCTGCACGATCATTGATGCTTAAAGCTCGCCTTGCGCTTGTTGACAAAAGCGTCCATGCCCTCTTTTTGGTCCTGCGTTGCAAACAAGGCGTGGAACAGTCTGCGCTCAAACATCACGCCATCGGCCAGACCGCTTTCAAAGGATCGGTTGACCGACTCCTTGGCCGCCATCACGGCCAGCTGTGAGTAGTCACAGATCATCAATGCCGCCCCCAGTGTCTCTTCCATCAGCTTGTCCAACGGCACCACCCGACTGACCAGTCCTGCCCGTTCGGCCTCGGTGGCATCCATCATGCGACCAGTGAGGGCCAGGTCCATGGCCTTGGCTTTGCCGACAGCACGGGGCAGTCGCTGTGTGCCACCGGCGCCGGGGATGATGCCGAGCTTGATTTCGGGTTGGCCGAACCGCGAGTTGTCGGCGGCGATGATGAAGTCGCACATCATGGCCAGTTCGCAGCCTCCACCTAACGCAAACCCGCTGACTGCTGCAATCACCGGCTTGCGGATGGAGCGGATGGTTTCCCAATTGCGGGTGATGTAGTCGCTTTTGTAGACATCGGCGAAGGTGTAGGTGGCCATGGCGCCGATGTCGGCGCCGGCGGCAAAAGCCTTCTCGCTGCCGGTGATGACCATGCATCCGATGGTTTCATCAGCATCGAACTGCTTGAGGGCGTGGCCCAGTTCATCCATCAACTCGCCGTTCAGGGCATTGAGCTGCTTGGGGCGGTTGAGCGTGATGATGCCGACCTTGCCGGCTTCGGTGCGAACCTGGATCAGGGAGTAATTCATGGTCTTTCCTGTGGTGACTGTGACGATATTGTGCAGAATGGAATGATAACCAAGGGAAAACATTAGCCAACCGATTGGTCGGTTAATGATAAAGTTTCGTCCCAGGAGAACGCCATGTCTGAACCCACTGTCCTTTTTGAAGAACGCGGAGCCGTTGGCCTGCTGACCCTCAACCGCGCCCAGGCGCTCAACAGCCTGACACGTCAGATGCACCGAGATATCTGGTCCGTGCTGGACCATGTGGATGCCAGCTCGCACCTGCGGGCTCTGGTCATCACTGGGGCGGGGCGCGGGTTTTGTGCTGGCGCCGATTTGTCCGAGTTTGACTTCGCGGACGGCCCGGGCCTGATCGAGCGTGCCGACCCCGGCCCCGTCATTGAACAATCCTTTAATCCCACGACCCGTCGCTTGCAACGCTGCCGAGTGCCTTTGATCGCGGCGGTCAATGGCGTCGCCGCCGGAGCGGGTGCTTCGATCGTGATGGCTTGCGACATCGCTATTGCTGCACCATCGGCCAGTTTCATCCAGGCGTTCAGCAAAATCGGCTTGATCCCCGATGCGGGCGGCAGTTGGTTTTTGGTGGAGCGGCTCGGACTGGCGCGTGCCATGGCACTGGCCATGACGGGGGACAAGCTCACGGCCCAGCAGGCCAAAGAGTGGGGCATGATTTGGGAGGTTGCGGACGATTGCCTGGCCGCGTCCCTGGCCATGGCAGAGCGTTTGGCGGTCATGCCCACCCGAGCACTGGTTGAGACCCGCCACTTGTTGCGTGGTGCTGGGGCGCGAACCCTGGATCAACAACTTGATGTCGAGCGCGACACCCAGTCTGCCTTGGGGCGTACCCACGACTACTTTGAGGGTGTGAAAGCCTTTCTGGAAAAAAGACAACCGCAATTCAAAGGGGAATGAAGGTGGATGCTATCGAGCGGGCCCGACGTGTGGGCGAAACCATGTACCAGGGCGACTCGGCCTCCCGAGAAACCTTGGGGATCGAGTTGCTGGTGTGCGAACCGGGTCGCTCAATGATGCGCATGCAAGTGCAGCAGCGTCACCTCAACAGCCATCAGATTTGTCATGGGGGATTCATCTTCACTTTGGCCGATTCCAGCTTTGCGTTTGCTTGCAACAGCTACAACCGCAGCACGGTCGCAGCGGGTGCCAGCATCGAGTTCTTGAGGCCGGCCCACCTCGGTGATGTGTTGACCTGCGAGGGCCTCGAAGAAGTGTTGTCGGGGCGACATGGTATTTACGACATGAAAGTGACCAACCAGCGCGGCGAGGTCGTTGCCGTCTTTCGCGGTAAGAGCGCCCAAATTCAAGGCACGGTGTTTCCAGAATGAGCCACGCACTTCCCCTCGAACCCATCGAAACCGCCAGCATCGACGAATTGCGGGCCTTGCAACTCAAGCGCTTGCGCTGGACCTTGCAGCATGCTTATGACAACTCGCCGGTATACCGAAAAAAATTCGATGCTGCAGGTGTGCATCCTGACGACTGTCGAACGCTGGCTGATCTGGCCAAGTTTCCTTTCACCTCCAAGGCCGATTTGCGTGACAGTTACCCGTTTGGCATGTTTGCCGTGCCTCGCGAGCGCATCACCCGCATCCATGCGTCCAGTGGAACCACGGGCAAACCCACGGTCGTCGGCTACACCGCCAAGGACATTGACACCTGGTCTCAGGTGGTGGCGCGCAGCATCCGCGCCGCTGGCGCCCGTCGCGGCGACATGGTGCACGTGAGCTACGGCTATGGATTGTTCACGGGCGGTCTGGGGGCTCATTACGGGGCCGAGAAGCTGGGCCTCACGGTGGTTCCCTTTGGCGGTGGACAGACCGAACGTCAGGTGCAGTTGATCCAGGATTTCAAACCGGACATCATCATGGTCACCCCCAGTTACATGCTGGCCATTGCCGACGAAATGGAACGTCAGGGCCTCAACGCTGCCGATGGCAGCCTGCGCATCGGTATCTTCGGCGCCGAACCCTGGACCAACGACATGCGCCGGGCTATCGAGCGCCGCGCAGGCATCACTGCCGTGGATATTTACGGCCTGAGCGAAGTCATGGGGCCCGGCGTGGCCAGCGAGTGCGCCGAAACCCAGGACGGCCCGACGATTTGGGAGGATCACTTCTATCCCGAAATCATCAACCCCGACACGGGCGAACCCGTCGCTGAGGGTGAAATGGGGGAGCTGGTCTTCACCAGCCTCACCAAAGAGGCTTTGCCCATCATTCGCTATCGAACCCGTGACCTCACGCGTTTGTTGCCCGGCTCGGCCCGCACCATGCGGCGGATGGAAAAAATCACTGGGCGCAGCGACGACATGATGATTGTGCGCGGCGTCAATGTGTTTCCCACCCAGATTGAAGAGCTCATTCTCAAGCGACCTGAGCTTGCGCCGCATTACCAGTGCATTCTCACCCGTGTGGGGCCGCTCGATCAGTTGCGTGTCGTGGTCGAAACGCGTCCGGGTGTGGCCCCGGACAGCCAGGCAGCCCAAGCGGCGGCTGCCCATTTGCAGCACGACGTCAAGACCTTTGTGGGCAGCAGTATTGACGTTGAATTGCGCTCAGAGGGTGGCGTGGAGCGCAGCCAGGGCAAGGCCAAGCGGGTGGTCGATCTGCGACCCAAGTGACACTGTGTGTGACGCTCAGCCCTGTAGCCAGGCTTGCACCCGTCTCTCGTCGCTGATCGACAAGCGCCAGGTCGTCTCTTGTGAGAGGCCGCGCAGATCGACGGGCAGGCGCAACAGCTGACGGTCGCGTTCAATCAAGGCGGTGAGACGCTGTGCCGAACCGGCATACAAGGGCAACTCATCCAGGCGCATCAAGCGCCAGGCGCATGCCTGCCGGCCCCGGCTGGCTGGCAGCTCAATGCCCAGCCACTGATCCCCGGCGCACAGGCCCGCCTGTTGGGCGATGCCACCGTGCAGCACAGTCTTGATCTGAATGCCATGGGTCTCGGTCACCCGAAGGCCAAGGCGTTGGGCCCACGCCGGGGTGTCCTCGATGATCTTCACGCCGTTGGCGGTCAGCAATTCCTTCAACGGCAGTTCGTTGGCTTGATGGACCCAGCCATGCAGTCGCGCATGCCAATCCTCACCCGTCAGCGCATGCAATTCATCCAGCACATCTTGCTCGCGCATGGGGCCAGCCGCACAGCGCTTCCACAGGCCGCGCATCACCTGATCCAATGAATGACCGCTGGCGCGCAAACTGAGGTCCAGGCACAGTGCGACCAAGGCGCCCTTGGTGTAGTAGCTGACGGTGATGTTGGGGCTGTTGTCGTCGGGCCGGTAGTACTTGGTCCAGGCTTCAAAGCTCGACTGCGCCACCGATTGAACCAGGCGTCCAGGCGTTTGCATCACCTGGTTGATGGTTTTGTTCATTAAGCGCAGGTAGCGCGCGGCGTCAATCTGCCCGGCGCGGCAGAGCAGCAGATCGTCGTAATAACTGGTGAAGCCCTCGAAGAACCACAGCAGCTCGGTGGTGTTCTCTCGCTGGTAGTCATAGTTGGCAAATTCAGCGGGTCGAAGGCGCTTGACATTCCAGGTGTGAAAATATTCATGGCTGATCAGCCCCAGCAAGGTCACGTAGCCATCGCTGGCCGTGTTTTGGCCCGTTCGAGGCAAATCCTCGCGCTTGCAAATCAAGGCGGTCGAATTGCGGTGTTCAAGCCCGCCATATCCATCGGTCACTGCCCACAGCATGAACACGTATTGACGATGGGGCGCTTGTCCACGACCCTGCCAGAAGCGCACCTGGGTTTCACAGATGCGTCGTGTATCGGCCAGCAGTCGCTCTCCATCAAATGACGGCGGGGCGCCAGCCACGATGAATCGATAGTCGCTGCCTGCCACCTTGAACTGCCCAGACCAAAACGCGCCCATCTCGACCGGGGCGTCCACCAGCTCATGGTAATCATCGGCCAGGTAGGTGCCAAAACCGTGTCGATCGGCTTTGAACGCCGTCAGACCCGTGGCCAGTTGCCAGTCGGGATGTGATGTGGGCCTGACCACTTCCAGGGCGTGCGGCAAGTGGGTGTGTCCGTGCGCTTGCAAGCAAAGACTGGTGCCATTGAAAAAACCGCGCTGACTGTCCAGCCAGGCGGTGCGTACCGATGCGTCGTGCGCATGAACTTGCATCGTCACGATCAAGGGTTCGTCGACGCGAGCATCCACTTCCCAGGTGCATTTGTCCACCTGCGTCAAAGGGCGTGATCGGCCTCGCTGATGCGCACGGATGGCATGCACATGACGGGCAAATTCGCGCACCAGATAACTGCCCGGTATCCAGACCGGCAGTTGCAAGCGTTGACGGGACTGGGGAGCGGGCAGGGTGAGGGTCACCTGAAAAAGATGGCGATGCGTGTCCAGCACTTCAACCCGGTAATGCACGCTGCCAGAGACACTCCCCTTAGCGGTCTTGGCGGTCTCGGCGGCGCTCATCAGGTGCCTCCTGCGCCCAGCAGGCAGGCCAGCGTGGCAACCACCGTCAGACGGAAACGCAAAGTCAACCATTCGCGCAGTCCAGCGGTCGGCCATGTCTTGCGGTCCACCAGGTAACAGCCCACCAGCAGCAGGGCCAACAGGGGCAGACCTGCATAGGCCGGCATGATGACCGCGATCCAGGACACCAGGGAAGGGATGACGCCCCACACCAGGTGAAACCGTCGCTGAGGTGAGTCATGACGAAGCCCGATGCCCCAGTGAATGCCGCCCAGAAAAGATGCAATGAGGGCCGCGTAAGCCACGAGCGCGATGGCCACCACCGGATGCACATCGGGCGTGACCAGCCACATCAGCAAAGCAAAGACGGCAAAGGGAATCAGGCCGGCGTATCCCAGGCGCCGGATCAAACGACCGGCGGGGCTGTCGGGTTCAACGATGACAGTGGACATAAATCAGATAAGGGGAGGAAACGCAGGGTGACGTGTGAACCATGGAGGTGTTCAAGGCGTGGCTTGAGCCACCAATTTTTCCAGTTGGGCGGCACCAATGGCGCCCGGCACGCGGGTACCGTCGCTGGCGATCAGTGTGGGCGTGCCAGTGATTTTGTGTTTGCGACCCAGGTCGAGATTGCGTTGCAAGGCGGCCGTGTCGCATTGCGCGCTGGCGGGTGCCTGTTCACGCAGCATCAGGTCCTGCCAGGCCTTGGCGCGGTCTTTGGCACACCAGATGTTGCGCGACCGGTCGCTGGAGTCCTGACCCAGAATGGGGTAGAGAAACAGGTAGACCGTGATGTTGTCGATTTTTTGCAGGTCACGTTCGAAGCGCTTGCAGTAGCCGCAGTTCGGATCCTCGAACACGGCCAGCTTGCGCTTGCCATTGCCTCGCACGATGGTGATGGCGTCCTTGATCGGCAGGGCGGCAAAATCGATGGCTGATAATTTTTCCACCCGCTCTTCGGTCAGGTTGCGACGGCTGCGGGTGTCAATCAGATTGCCCTGGATCAGAAAGTTGCCCTCGGCGTCGGTGTAATAAATCTCGGTGCCGTCAACGCGAATTTCGTACAGGCCTGGCATGGGGGATCGGTTGATTTCGTCGATCTTGGGCAGTTGCGGAATACGCTCGGTCAGATTTTTTCGGATCGTGGCTTCCTGCCCCTGTGCCCAGGTGTTGAGGCTGAGCAACAGGGCAAGGCAGAAGAACAAAGAGCGAATTGTGGTTTTCATGGAAGAGGGGCCATCGGTCAAAAAGGGTCAGTGTCCACGCATGGCGGCTTGAAGGGTCCAGCGCTTGACGGCGGTCAGCCGATCGAAGCTGGAAAGCCCCCAATTGCGAACCGTTTGAACCATGGGGGCTGGATGGCTGAACAAGCGTTGCAAACCGTCACAAGCCAGCCAGGTCGACAGCATGTCGGCCTTGCGCTGACGCTCATAGCGCCGCAGCAGGTGTCGGTCCGACAAGGGGCGCCAGTACTCGCTGCCGCGTCGAGCCTCCAGGACCTGGAACAAGGCCTGGGCGTCTGCCAGGCCCAGGTTGAGGCCTTGGCCAGCAAGGGGGTGGATGGCATGCGCGGCGTCGCCGGCCAATACCCAGGCCTGGCCAGGTTGCCATTCGCCACACCAGGTGTGGGCGCGAGCCAATTGCAGGGGCCAGATCGCTCGCGCAGAACTGCACCCCAACTGCCCCAGAAAGCCCTGCGTGGCGGCCTGCAATTGAAAGGCGAATTCCGCTTCAGACATCAACGACAGTTGACGCGCCCGATCTGGCGAGGTGGACCAGACGACCGCTGACTGTGAGCCCTCGGGTCCATCCAGGGGCAGCAAGGCCACGATTTCGGGCACTTGCCCTTCTTGCCTGAACCATTGCAAGGCCTGTTGACGGTGCGGCTGCTCTGTTTGCACCCGGCAGGCCAGGGCATGCTGCTGATACGGCATCTGCTGGACGTCGATGCCCAGTTCGGCACGAGTGCCGCTGTGTCGGCCTTCACAAATGACGGTCAACGCGGCAGGCACGGCTTCAGTCATGCGTTTGACCTGAGCCTTTTGTGACAGGGCCTGGTCCAGCATGGCCTCCAAGGCCGGGACATCGACAATGGTGGTCAATCCCAGGGGACCCGTCGCGTCGAAGCGCACATGCCCACCGGCATCGCCCCAGACCTGCATGGTCTGCACCGGGGTGGCCTGGGCGGGAGCCGGCCAGCAACCCAACTGGGACAGCAATTGCCGAGACGAATCGTTGAGGGCATAGGCCCGCACGTCGGGCCCTGGGCCGGGGGGGCGCTCAACCAAGGCAATGCGATGGACTTGCTGCGACAACAGCAAGGCGAGGGTACGGCCCACCAAGCCTCCGCCGCGTATGCAAATATCCCAGGATGCAGTCATATACTCGATTGTAGAAGGGCGGCATGGGATCGCCCGCCATTCCACAAAGGCCCTGTTGTCATGTCGTCTGCCGAAGTCTCCATTGCCCAACTGTGGGTGTACCCCGTCAAGTCCTGTGCCGGCATTTCGGTCTTGTCTTCCGCCCTGACTGAGACCGGGTTGGAATGGGACCGTGCCTGGATGGTGGTCGATGCCAAGGGGCAGGCCATCACCCAGCGCGAGCTCCCTGCCATGGCGCTGATTCAGACACGCATTCGCCTGTCTGACATCCAGTTGCGAGCGCCCGGCATGTTGGGTTTGCACCTGTCCATGCATGAAGTCGAAGAGCCTTTGGCCGTGCAGGTCTGGGGCGAGACGGTGCAGGCCTATGGCATGGGGGCATTGGCCTCGCAGTGGCTGGGTGACTTTCTCGGGCAAACCGAGCGAGGGAAAAATATCCTGGCACACCGGGGCCCATTTCAGTTGGCCCGCTTCGACCCCGAACAAAAGCGACTCAGCGATGCACATTGGACCCAGGGTGCGCAGGCGCTCAACCAGTTCAGCGACGGATTTCCGCTGTTGGTCGTGAGCGAGGCCTCATTGAACGAGCTGAACCGGCGTCTGCAAGAAGAGGGGCTGTCACCGGTCACCATGGAGCGCTTTCGTCCCAATCTGGTGCTGTCAGGCTTGAGCGCTCATCAGGAAGACCAGATCAAGACCTTGAAGATTGAAGTGGAGGGTAAAACTCTCACGCTGCAATTGGTCAAGCCTTGTGGGCGTTGCTCGATCCCCGATGTCAATCCGCAGACCGGTGAGACGGATGATGCGGTCGGTCGGGTCCTGCGATCCTATCGCCAGGATGCCCGTCTTTCTGGGGAAGCCACGTTCGGCATGAACGCCATCGTGACGGATGGCTTGGTGGCAGCCGACAGCGAGGAGGCTGAGCCCGTGCTCAAGGTGAGCATGCCGGTGGTCATTGGCTGAGGCTTCAGAACCAGCCAGGGGCGGAGCGGCTGTCGGTACAATCTCAAACAGTTCCTCCGAGAGATATTTTTATGAGTTTGAAATGCGGCATCGTGGGCTTGCCCAACGTTGGCAAATCCACCCTGTTCAACGCCCTGACCAAAGCGGGCATCGCGGCAGAAAACTACCCCTTCTGCACGATCGAGCCCAACGTGGGTGTGGTGGAGGTGCCCGATCCGCGCTTGCAACAGTTGGCGTCCATCATTGATCCCGAGCGCATCGTCCCGGCCATCGTCGAGTTTGTGGACATTGCCGGACTGGTGGCGGGTGCCAGCCAGGGCGAGGGTTTGGGCAACCAGTTTCTGGCCCATATTCGTGAAACCGATGCCATCGTCAATGTCGTACGCTGCTTTGAGGACGAGAACGTCATTCACGTGGCAGGCAAGGTAGACCCGATTTCCGATATCGAAGTCATTCAGACCGAGCTGTGCCTGGCCGATCTGGGTACGGTGGAAAAAAGTTTGCAGCGTTACACCAAGGCCGCCAAGTCGGGCAACGACAAAGAGGCGACCAAGTTGGTGCAACTCTTGACCAAATGCCAGGCGGCCTTGAACCAGGGTAAGCCGGTTCGCACCCTCGAATTCAGCCAGGAAGAAAAAGCCTTGCTCAAGCCCTTGTGCCTGATCACCGCCAAGCGTGCCATGTTTGTGGGCAACGTCAGCGAATCCGGTTTCGAGAACAACCCTTATCTCGATCGCTTACAAGAATACGCCGCGACGCAAAATGCACCCGTGGTCGCCATCTGCGCCAAGATGGAGGCCGACATGGCCGACATGAGTGATGAAGATCGCGAATTGTTTTTGTCGGAAATGGGGCAGGACGAACCCGGGCTCAACCGGCTGATTCGCGCCGCTTTCAAACTGTTGGGTTTGCAAACCTACTTCACCGCGGGTGTGAAGGAAGTGCGCGCGTGGACCATCCACATCGGGGACACGGCGCCTCAGGCTGCTGGCGTCATCCATGGGGACTTTGAACGCGGTTTCATCCGGGCACAAACCATCGCCTTTGAGGATTTCATCACCTTCAAAGGCGAGCAGGGCGCCAAGGACGCGGGCAAGATGCGCTCTGAGGGCAAAGAGTATGTGGTGAAGGATGGGGATGTGATGAACTTCCTGTTCAACGTCTGATCTCTTTCGTCCCTCATCCCCAGTGCTGGGGAAATACCCACAGCAACCCAGCCGTCATGGTGACATAGCGTAGAAATTTGCCGATGGCCATGTAAATCACGCAAGGCCAAAAAGGCAGTTTCAACCAACCCGCCACCGCGCACAGTGGGTCACCGATGCCCGGTAGCCAGCTGAGCAAACAAGCCTTGGGCCCCAGACGTTCCAGCCAGCGCAGGGCGCGAGCATGGTAAGAACTCGTATCTGCTCCGCGATAGCGGTTCACCGCTCGGTGCGCGCCGTATCCCATCCACCAGTCAATGATGCCACCCAGGGTGTTGCCCGCTGTGGCCACACAAACGGCAGACCAAAATAAATCTGGATTGAGTTTGACCAGTCCAAACACAGCCGGTTCAGAACCCAGAGGGAGCAAAGTGGCTGAGACCAAAGAAACCACAAACACCGTGCTCAACCCGTACTGGGGCAAGGCCAATGTATCGAGTAGGGTCTGCAACCAGGCTTCCATGGGGATGAGTATAGGCAGTGCCAGATCCCGCTAGAGGGATATGGGTAGTTACACACTGGGGAAATCCCGCTCCGGGAAATCCAGTTGTGTCAAGGCTGGTTGCTGAAAATTAAGGCAGGTACAATCGCTCTCCCTCTCGCATTTTCTGGTCTTTTCTTTTCCCCTATCCATGCGCATCGGTCCTTATTTGTTGGCGAACACACTGTTCGTTGCACCGATGGCGGGTGTGACCGACCGGCCCTTTCGCAAGCTCTGTAAGCAGCTGGGGGCGGGATATGCGGTGAGCGAAATGGTCACTTCGCGCCGCGATTTGTGGGATAGCCTGAAAACCTCTCGGCGCGCAGACCACATGGGCGAGCCCGGACCTATTGCCGTTCAGATCGCTGGTACCGAGCCCGAGATGATGGCGCAGGCGGCGGTCTATAACATTGAGCGTGGCGCCCAGATCATCGATATCAACATGGGTTGTCCCGCCAAGAAAGTGTGCAACGTATGGGCGGGTTCGGCGCTGATGCGCAACGAGCCTCTTGCTCTTTCGATTGTTGAGGCGGTGGTCAAGGCTTGCGAGCCGCACGGGGTGCCGGTGACCTTGAAAATGCGCACGGGTTGGAGCGATGAACATCGCAACGCGGTCGCGCTGGCCCGCGCTATGCAAGATCTGGGGGTGCAAATGCTCACCGTTCATGGGCGCACGCGCGAGCAAGGGTATCGTGGTCAGGCCGAATACAGCACGATCGCGGCGGTCAAGGCGGCGGTGCAGGTGCCCGTTGTGGCCAATGGAGACATCGACTCACCGCAGAAAGCCCGCCGGGTGTTGGAGCAAACCGGTGCTGATGCCCTGATGATCGGTCGGGCGGCACAGGGGCGACCCTGGATCTTTCGTGAAATTGCGCACTACCTGCAAACGGGTCAGCTGCTGGCTCCTCCGCTGGTCGCCGAGGTCTCGCGTGCGCTGCTCGCGCATCTGCAGGAACACTACGAACTGTATGGTGAGTGGACGGGCGTGCGCAGTGCTCGCAAACACATTGCCTGGTATGTCCGTGGATTACCGGGCGCTGAGGCGTTTCGTCAACACATGAACACCCTGGAGCGTTCGACGGATCAAACCGAAGCGCTGACCCAGTATCTGAATTCCCTCGCTGAGCAAAGCGACCGCTGGCCGGTTGCAAGCACTCCCGAGGTCACTGAAGCCCTGGCATGAGCAAAAAAAATATTGAAGAGGCCGTGCGCCTCAGTCTTGAATCCTATTTCCGCGATCTGCGCGGCACCGATCCAGACAATCTGCACGACATGATGGTCACGGTCATTGAAAAGCCCTTGCTGGAAACCGTGATGCGACATGCCGAAGGCAATCAGTCACGGGCTGCCCAATGGTTGGGCTTGAACCGCAACACTTTGCGCAAGAAATTGGTTCAACATCGCTTGCTCTGAATTTCATCTTTCTCTTTGCCCTGCGGGGTTTATTTCATGAACGCTCTCATCTCCGTCTCCGACAAAACCGGTATCGTCAAACTCGCTCAGGCTCTGCATGGTCTGGGGGTGGGCCTCATCTCCACCGGTGGTACTGCCAAGCTGTTGTCTCAGGCGGGCCTGCCGGTGCGTGAAGTGGCCGATGTCACCGGTTTCCCAGAAATGCTGGACGGTCGTGTAAAAACGCTGCACCCCATGGTGCATGGCGGTTTGCTGGCGCGCCGGGATGTCCCAGAGCACATGCAGTCTCTGCAGGCCTATGGAATTGGCACGATTGATCTGTTGGTGGTCAACCTCTATCCCTTCGAGGCCACGGTAGCGCGTGCCGACTGCTCTCTCGAGGACGCCATCGAGAACATCGACATTGGCGGCCCGGCCATGGTGCGCAGCGCGGCCAAGAACTGGAAGCATGTGGCCGTGTTGACCGATGCCTCTCAATACGAGGGCGTGCTGCGCGAGTTGCGTGAGCAGGGGCAAGTCAGTGATGCCACCCGGTTCGCGCTCTCGGTCGCCGCCTTCAATCGCATCAGCAATTACGACGCAGCCATCAGCGACTACCTGTCCTCTTACGACCTGGCCACCGGCCAGCGCAGTGAATTTCCGGCGCAAGCCAATGGCCGTTTCGTCAAGTTGCAAGATTTGCGTTATGGCGAGAATCCGCATCAGCGCGCAGCGTTCTACCGCGACCTTGCGCCGGCTCCGGGCTCGTTGGTGACGGCCACTCAACTGCAAGGCAAGGAACTGTCTTATAACAATATCGCCGATGCCGATGCCGCGTGGGAATGCGTCAAGAGCTTTGACGCGCCCGCTTGTGTGATCGTTAAGCACGCGAATCCGTGCGGCGTGGCTGTGGGTCAAGATGCGCATGAGGCGTATCGCAAAGCCTTCCAGACCGACCCGACCTCGGCCTTTGGTGGCATCATTGCTTTCAACCGGGTGGTGGACGAAGCCGCTGCTCAAGCCGTCAGCAAGCAATTTGTCGAGGTCTTGATGGCTCCGGATTACACATCCGAGGCGCTGGCGCTGTTTCAAGCCAAAGCGAATGTGCGTGTCCTCAAAATTGCCTTGCCCCCAGGAGGTACGACGGCCTGGGACCAGGGCCGCAATGCGCAAGACATCAAGCGGGTGGGCTCAGGGCTGTTGATCCAGACCGCCGACAACCATGAGCTGACCTTGGCCGACCTCAAGGTGGTGACCCGCCGTCAACCCACGCCTGAGCAATTGCAAGACCTGCTGTTTGCCTGGAAGGTGGCGCAATACGTCAAGAGCAACGCCATCGTCTTCTGTGCCAACGGCATGACGATGGGGGTCGGGGCAGGGCAGATGAGTCGCCTCGACTCGGCACGCATTGCCAGCATCAAGGCCGAGCATGCCGGGTTGTCGCTCAAAGGTACCGCCGTGGCCAGCGACGCCTTCTTTCCGTTTCGCGATGGCCTGGATGTTGTGGTGGATGCTGGGGCTTCCTGCGTCGTGCAGCCCGGCGGGTCGATGCGCGATCAGGAAGTCATCGATGCCGCCAACGAACGTGACGTCGCCATGGTGTTTTCAGGCGTGCGTCACTTCCGTCATTGACGAGTCATAGCGCGGCAAAGACCTCATCGGCCGCTGCGATGGTGGCCTGGATGTCGTCGGCACTGTGCGCTGAGCTGACAAACCCGGCTTCGTACAAAGCCGGTGCAATGTAGACCCCACGATCCAGCAGGCCGTGGAACAAACGGTTGAATCGCGGGCTGTCACTTTTCATCACGCTCGGGTAATTGCGCGGCAGCTCGGGCAGCAGAAAGAAGCCAAACATCCCGCCCTGGCAATCGGCGCTGAAAGGCACGCCGTGTTTGTTGGCAGAGGCTTTCAGCCCCTCCACCAGTTGTTGCGTGCGCTGCGACAACGCTGTCCAAAATCCGGGCCGGCTGATTTCGCGCAACGTGGCCAAGCCGCAAGCTGTGGCAACTGGATTGCCGCTCAAGGTTCCGGCCTGATAGACCGGCCCCAGCGGTGCCAGGTGTTCCATGATGGCCCGTGGCCCTCCGAATGCCGCCAAGGGCATACCGCCCCCGATCACTTTGCCCAGCACCGTCAGGTCGGGCTTGAACCCGGGCAAGGATTGGGCATAGATGCTTTGCGCGCTGCCCAAGGCCACGCGGAACCCAGTCATCACTTCGTCAAACACCAGCAATGCACCGTGCTGCGTACACAGCTCGCGGCAACGGGCCATGAAGGGCACCTCGGCACGCACGAAATTCATGTTGCCTGCAATCGGCTCGATCATCAGGCAGGCAATGTCCTTGCCATGCAGCGTGAAAGCCTCTTCCAGCTGGGCCAGGTTGTTGTACTCCAGCACCAGCGTGTCCTGCACCACTTCGGCGGGTACGCCCGCGCTGGTGGGGTTGCCAAAGGTGGCCAGCCCCGACCCTGCCTTGACCAGCAGGGCGTCGGCATGGCCGTGGTAGCAGCCTTCAAATTTGATCAGCTTGCGCCGTCCGGTGGCGCCTCGGGCCAGGCGGATGGCCGTCATGGCAGCCTCGGTGCCGGAGCTGACCAGTCGAACCATTTCCATGGAGGGAACCTGCGCCAGGATGGCTTCGGCCAGTTCAATTTCGCGCTCAGTGGGGGCTCCGAACGAAAAACCCTCCAGCGCCGCTTTTTGAACGGCTTCCAGCACAGCAGGGTGGCCATGCCCCAGGATCATAGGGCCCCACGAGCCGATGTAGTCGATGTATCGCTGGCCGTTGGCATCCCAGAAGTACGGGCCTTGCGCCCGGCTGATGAAGCGGGGTGTTCCACCGACGGCGCGGAAGGCGCGAACCGGCGAATTGACGCCGCCGGGGATGACCTGGCGGGCGCGGTCAAACAGGGTTTGATTGAGATCTGTCATGGCTTGTCTCAGTGTTTGGTTTCGTGTCGGGGGAGTGAAAAATCTTCCGCGGTGGCGGACGTGGACTCGACCTCGGGCCCATTGGGGTCCTCTTCATCGTGGGGAGCCCAGAACAACCGGTCGGGGATGGCATGGCCCATGCCCGGGCGAAAGCCGCTGTCCAGGCTTTGGTCCAGGAATTCCAGTGCCTCGGTGCAGGCGGCTTGCAGATCGCTGCCAGTGGCCAGCAGCCCGGCAATGGCAGCACTCAGGGTGTCGCCAGCCCCAGCGAAAATCGCATCGAAGCGTTCAATACGTTCAGTCACCAGCACGCTGTTGGGCGAGGCCAGGATGTTTTCGATGAATTGGTCGGGTGATTGCAGGCCGGTGACCAGGGTGTAGGGCGTGCCCTTGTCGGCGGCGGCTCGCGCCAAGTCCCGGGCCGATGGAGGGCGCTCACTGCTCCAGTCGGGCAAAAGCCATCTCCAGAGGGTGTTGTGGTTACCCACCAGCAAGGTGGTTTGGGGCAGCAGCAACTCGCGAAATGCATCCAGGTAGCTGTCAATCTGCTCTTCACTCCACCAGGACAGGTTGGGCATGTAGGCCACCACGGGCACATTGCCATAGTCGGAGGTAATCTCGGCGATCGTGCTGATGTTGTCGGGGGAACCACAAAAACCCACCTTGATGACCTGGACCGAAACGTCTTCGAGCACGGAACGAGATTGTTCGGCCACCGTTTCCTCGTCCAGCGCCACATGGTCGAAGATTTCCGCGGTGTCTCGGATGTACACGCCAGTGACGATTGGCAAGGGGTGGGAACCGACCGAGGCAATGGTCAGCACATCGGCAGAGACCCCACCAGCGCCGCTGGGGTCACTGGCATTGAAGACCAGGATGCAGGCCGGAATGGTGTCTTCGTTCTGGGGAGCAGCGGTGGTGTCGTTCACATGGACCATCTATACAATCAGTCCCATTCTATGCGAGCCCCTCCCGGACTTGAAGTCCGGTTTGACACGAAAGACGACTGTGAAAACCTGGATGTGTTTGATTTGCGGATGGATCTATGATGAAGAGGCGGGTCTGCCTGATGAGGGAATCCCCCCGGGCACCACCTGGGAGCAAGTTCCGATGAACTGGACCTGCCCGGAATGCGGCGCCCGCAAAGAAGACTTTGAAATGGTGCCGGTCTGATTTGCGCATGATCCCTGACGCTCGTCGCGCCGAACTCGAGCGCCATCTGCTGGACGCCCTTCGGGCCCCTCACCTGTCACAACCGCAGCGACTGATGTCCCCTGGCGTTCAGGAGGGATTGCAACAGTTGTTTCTGGAGCAAGCCGATCAGTTGCTGCAAACCTTGTTACAGGATTTGCAGGATTGGGAATCCGGCCACCGGGATCGCCCCAGTGTTCTGGTGTTACAGGCTCTGCAACGTCTCACGGGTCTGGCACAGGACCGTGGCTTGTCGGGGGTCCAAGCATTGGCGAATGCTTTGCTGTCTGCGCTGCAATCGGTCTGTGCAGGTGCCCAGGTGCCCAATGCCTCTACATGCCTACATGCGGCTGAAGAGCTGGCTCGCTTGTTGTTTTTGTACGCGGGCGGGCAGGAGCGAGTGGCTTCTGCCGAGGTATTGGCGCAAGTTCAAGGCTGAGCGCATCAGTCAGCGGTTTTCTTGACCACCGCATAACGGGCCAGCGTGTCGGCGCGAGCGGTGGCGTGGTCCACGATGGGCGCAGGATAGTCCCGTCCGATCGACACCCCGGCCGCTGCCAGGTCCACTGGTCGTGCCAACCACGGAGCGTGCAGCGCCGAGTCCGGCAGTTTGGCCAACTGCGGCAGGTAACGCCTGATGAAGGCGCCCTTGGGGTCGAATTTTTCGCTTTGGCTGATCGGGTTGAAGATGCGAAAGTAGGGCTGCGCATCGCAGCCACTGGAGCTGGCCCATTGCCATCCCCCGTTGTTGGCGGCCAAATCGAAATCGTTGAGGTGGGTGGCAAAAAACTGCTCGCCCCAGCGCCAGTCAATCCCCAGGTCCTTGACCAGAAAGCTGGCCACCACCATGCGCAAGCGGTTGTGCATGTAGCCACTTTGCAAAAGCTGCGTCATGGCGGCATCCACCAGGGGATAACCGGTGCGCGCTTCGCACCAGGCTTGGAACAAAAGCTTGGCTTTTTGCCCTTTCTCCCAGGCGATGGCGTCATACTCGGGCTTGAAGGCTCGCACCACCACATGCGGATGGTGGTGCATGATCTGGTGGTAAAAATCGCGCCAGATCAGCTCGGACAGCCACACGCTGGCTCCAGGGTCACCGCGCTGTTGGCGCTGCCAGGCGGCCAGCGCGAGTTCGCGGATCGACACCGTGCCAAAGCGCAGATGCACGCTGAGGTAGCTGGGGCCTTTTTTGGCCGGGAAATCACGGGTCTCATGGTAGCGATCCATGCGCGCAACGAAGTCTTCAAACAAGGCTCGACCGCCGGGGCTGCCCGCAGCGATGTGAAGGTTACCCAGGTTGGTCGATTCAAAGCCGATGTCTTGCAGACTGGGAATCCCTTGCTGGAAACCGTTCGGACGCGGGGCCAGGTGGCGAACAAACCGGCCCACCGGGTGGGCTTGCAAATCAGATTCCGTGACCCGCTTCAACCAGGCGTTCTTGTAGGGCGTGAAGACACCATAGGGCCGACCGGTTTGGGTCATCACCTCCTGCCGTTCGAACACCACATGGTCTTTGAAGGTCTCAAAGCTGATGCCCAGGGCGGCCAGTTCGCCACGTACCCGGTGGTCGCGCTCCAGGGACTGCGGCTCATCGTCATGGTTGGCGAACACCGCCTGCACCCCCAGGGCCTTGGCCAGACGCGGGATTTCCTGGATCGGGTCACCGTGCCGGACGATCAGTCCAGCGCCGGGTTGGGCACCCAGGGCATGAAGCTCAGCATCCAGCGCGACCAGTGATTCGCGGATGAATTCGACCCGCCGGTCGGCACGGGGGAGGGGGGCCAGAATACCGGTGTCGAACACAAAGGCGCTGTGCACCTGGGCGCAGCGTGACAGCGCCTGACACAACGCGGCGTTGTCGTGCGCGCGCAAATCGCGGCGAAACCACATCAAGCCGCTGGCGAGACTGGGAGAGTGTTGGGGGGACATGATCGCCCTTAAAATCTGTTCATGACCACCGATTCTGCCTCCGTCAACCTGACGCATCATTTCCTGATCGCAATGCCCGGGTTGTCGGACGAGTCATTCTCGCGCAGTGTCGTCTATCTGTGCGAGCACAGCGATCGCGGGGCGCTGGGCCTTATCATCAACAAGCCCAGCGACATGTCCATGAAAAGTCTGTTCGAAAAGGTTGACTTGCCCCTGCGGCGGGAAGACCTGGCTCAGTCGCCCGTTTTTCAGGGGGGGCCGGTCCACACCGAACGGGGTTTCGTGCTGCACGAGCCTCTGAAGATAGGCGACACAGCGTCCAACGAATCGATTTATGCCTCCACCATGGCCATTCCCGGGGGGTTGGAGATGACCACCTCCCGCGATGTGCTGGAGGCCTTGTCCACCGGGGCGGGGCCGCGGCGCGTGCTGGTCTCTTTGGGGTATGCCGCCTGGGGGCAGGGCCAACTGGAGTCCGAGATTGCCGAAAACAGCTGGCTGACAGTCGAAGCCGACCCCTCTGTCATTTTTGACACACCCACCGAACAGCGTTATGAGCGGGCCTTGTCGCTGTTGGGCTTGCAGTCGTGGATGTTGTCGCCGGATGCGGGGCACGCATGAGCCATGAAGGCCATGCCCTCCATGGCATGAGGCCTGAGTCTTTTCTGGCCTTTGATGTCGGTCGCAAGCGCACCGGCGTGGCCTATGCCAGCCGCATGTTGGGTCGGGCAGAACCCCAAAGCACCATCCAGGCCGAGGGTGATCGGCGTTGGCCGCTGGTGGCACAACACATCCAGAATTGGCAACCGCAGGCGCTGGTGGTGGGGGTCCCCTTCCACCCAGACGGGGCCGAGCACGACAACACGCGTTTCGCCCGTCGCTTTGCACGCGAATTGCGGCATCGCTTTGCCCTGCCGGTCTTTGAAGTGGACGAGCGCTACAGCACGACAGAGGCTCTGGCCGGGGGAGCCAAGGATGCGGACGCCGCCTCGGCTTGCATCATTCTGGAACAGTTTTTGCGGGAAACTCCCGCCTGAGATGAGGACACCATGAATACTGGCTCCCTGGCGCTGGACGCCGAAGCGCTCTACCTGGAATTGCGACGCGGCGTACAAGCCTTGCTCACCCCCGAAACCCGACTGGTGGGCGTCACATCGGGCGGCGCCTGGCTGGCCGAGCGTTTGCAACACGATCTGCAACGCCCCGGCGAGGCCGGCGCCATCTCTTCTTCCTTGCACCGTGATGACTTCGACCGTCGCGGCCTGGCCAACGGTGGCCAGACACGATTGCCGTTTCCGGTCGAAGACGCACGTGTGCTGTTGCTGGACGATGTGCTCTACACCGGGCGCACCTTGCGTGCCGTGATCAACGAGCTTTTCGATTACGGTCGTCCAGCACAGGTGCAATTGGCGGTACTGGTTGACCGCGGTGGACGTGAGTTGCCGGTGCAGGCCGACTTTGCCGCGGCGCGTGTGGCACTGCCGGCCACGCAGTCGTTGGCGCTGGCCCGGGACGACACCGGCCGTTTTCATTTCTCCCTGGAGTCCTGAGGTGCTGTACAAAAGAAACCCCCAACTCAACTGCCACGGCGAGTTGATCCACCTGCTGTCGACCGAAGGACTGTCGCGCGACATCCTGACCCACATCCTTGACACTGCCTCCCAGTTCGTGTCGGTGAGTGACCGCGAGGTCAAAAAAGTCCCCTTGCTGCGCGGCAAGAGCGTCTTCAATCTGTTCTTCGAGAACAGCACCCGCACCCGCACCACCTTTGAGATTGCCGCCAAGCGTTTGAGTGCCGATGTCATCAACCTTGACATCGCCCGATCATCGGCCAGCAAGGGCGAGTCCTTGCTCGACACCATCGCCAACCTGAGCGCCATGGCGGCCGATCTGTTTGTCGTCCGGCACAGCGAGTCGGGTGCCCCCTACCTGATTGCCCAGCATGTGGCACCCCATGTGCATGTGATCAATGCGGGCGACGGCCGACACGCACACCCGACCCAGGGTTTGCTCGACATGTACACCATCCGGCATTACAAGAAAGATTTCGCCAATCTCACCGTGGCCATCGTGGGCGATGTGTTGCACTCGCGGGTGGCGCGATCGGATATTCATGCCCTCACGACGCTGGGTTGTGCCGAGGTGCGTGTGGTGGGCCCCAAGACGCTCGTCCCCGCAGACCTGTCTCACATGGGGGTACGCGTGTTCCACACCCTCGAAGAGGGCATCAAGGGTTGCGATGTTGTCATCATGCTGCGCTTGCAAAACGAGCGCATGAGCGGGGCATTGCTGCCCTCCAGTCAGGAATATTTCAAAGGCTTTGGCTTGACCCCCGAGAAGCTCCAGTTGGCCAAGCCCGATGCCATCGTGATGCATCCGGGACCCATCAACCGTGGCGTCGAAATCGACTCGGCGGTGGTGGATGGCGCGCAAAGCGTGATCTTGCCGCAAGTCACATTTGGCATTGCCGTGCGCATGGCGGTGATGTCCATCGTCGCCGGCAACGAGGCATGAAGCAGGGATCGTTCACATGAAAACACTGATCAAAAACGGCCGTCTCATTGATCCCGCCAGTGGCCTGGATGTGGTGGGAGACGTGGCCATCGGTTCCGGCAAGATCCTGGCCTTGGGCCAAGCGCCTGCTGACTTCTCGCCCCAGCGCACCATCGACGCCAGTGGTTGTGTGGTGGCACCTGGTTTTGTCGATTTGTGCGCCCGTCTGCGCGAGCCTGGTTTTGAGCACGAAGGCATGCTCGAGTCTGAAACGGCGGCGGCTGTCGCGGGCGGTGTCACCAGCCTGGTCTGTCCTCCCGATACCGACCCGGTGCTGGATGAGCCGGGGCTGGTCGAGATGTTGCGTTTCCGAGCCGAGCGCTTGCATCGATCCCGCTTGTTCCCCCTGGGAGCCCTCACACGGGGACTGAGCGGTCAGGTGCTGACCGAGATGGCCGAACTCACCGAGGCAGGCTGTGTCGGCTTCGGGCAGGCAGAGCATGCGGTGGTGGATACCCAGGTGTTGCAGCGCGCTTTGCAATATGCCGCCACCTACGGCTACACCGTGTGGTTGCGTCCGCAAGATCCGCATCTGGGCAAAGGCGTGGCGGCCAGTGGTCCGCTCGCCACTCGGCTCGGCCTGAGCGGTGTGTCGGTGGCGGCTGAAACCATTGCTTTGCACACCTTGTTTGCGCTCATGCGCAGCACGGGTGCGCGGGTGCATGTGTGCCGTCTCTCCAGTGCCGCAGGTGTTGATCTCATCCGTCAGGCCAAAGCCGAAGGCTTGCCCCTGACCTGCGACGTCAGCATCAACTCGCTGCACCTCACCGATCACGACATGGGCTATTTCGACAGCCGCGCGCGCTTGCAACCCCCGCTGCGGCAGCAACGCGACCGCGACGCCTTGGCCGCTGCCCTGGCCGACGGCACCATTGACGCATTGGTGTCTGATCACACCCCGGTTGAAGGGGATGCCAAAGCCTTGCCCTTCGCCGAGGCAGAGCCTGGCGCGACCGGTCTTGAGCTCTTGCTCAGTTTGTCTCTCAAGTGGGCGGAATCGGCAGGGCTCGGCTTGGCGCAGGCCTTGTCGGTCATCACGCAGCGCCCCGCCCATGTGCTGGGCACCAGTTTGGGCGAAGGCCATGCCAGCCTGGGCCGGCTGATGGTGGGCGGAGCCGCCGATCTGTGCGTCTTCGATCCTCAAGTCCAGTGGAGTGTGACGCCCGAGGTATTGCGCAGCCAAGGCAAGCACACCCCATTTGCCTTCGAAGTCAGTGGCACAGCGCTGACAGGGCGCGTGCGTGCCACCTGGGTGGCCGGTCAATTGGCCTACCAGGACGGCTCAGCTTGAGTCTCTGGAGAGTTCCTGTCCGGCTGGTGCGGGTCTTGTGGCGCCTGTGCGTGGGGTATTGGACCATTCGGGTCCAATTTCCGCGTCTGGATGACCGGCAGCGCTCCGAGGAAGTTCAGCGCTGGTCTCGACGCATGTTGCAGGCCCTGGGCATCACGCTGCAGCTGGAAGGTGTGGCGCCTCAGCACGGCCCCTTGCTGCTGGTGGCCAACCATGTGTCCTGGCTGGATATTCTGGTGGTGCACGCTGCCAGGCATTGTCGATTTGTCTCCAAATCGGAAGTTCACCATTGGCCCTTGATCGGACCCATGGCCGAGGCGGGAAGCACCTTGTTCATCGAGCGTGCATCCCGGCGTGACGCCATGCGCGTGGTCCATCAAATGGCGACGTCGTTGGGTTCGGGCGATATTCTGGCCATTTTCCCCGAAGGGACCACGGGTGATGGCTCGGTCTTGCTGCCTTTCCATGCCAACCTCATTCAGGCCGCCATCTCGGCGCACGCGCCTGTGATGCCACTGGGTTTGAGCTACCGGCAAGCTGATGGGCAACCCAGCCGCGCGGTCTTGTACCTCGGGGACGATACCTTGGTGGGGTCGGTGCTCAAAACGATTGCGGCGCCTCACTTGACAGCGCGGGTGCGATTTGGACAGCCGCAGGACGCACAGGGTCGCGACCGCCGAGCCTGGGCTCAGGAGTTGCACCAGGCGGTGCAGGCGCTGTGTGACTAGACACATGCCATAGGGGACAGCCGGGCATCCCTCTGGTTTGGCGTCGCACCCATGCCAAGCGCACCAGAACGACGACCGATCCTTCTTCAAGGTCTGCTGAGATGGAGACTCGACTGGCGCGAGAGGTCGGAATCGGCTGCGCAGTGACCTTGGATATTAGAGATTATTTCGTCCGCTTTGCCCACGATCAAAAGGCGAACTTCAGTGAGGGGAATATCTCTCGATTGGCGATGGGGGTCCGCTTTTAGTGTTATCTTCCACTCGCAAAATATTCTCATTGCGATCAAAATAAGACAGGGATCAACGTGGCAACACTGAATGGCAGCAGCTCCAACGATACATTGATAGGCGGTTCTGGTTACGACAGTTTGGTGGGCGGTGCAGGGAATGACCGATATGTGGTCGACATCACCGGTGCCAATGCGACGTCGCGGATATTCAATACCATCGTCGACACCCAGGGTGTGGACACCCTGATTTTCAGTGGCACCTCCGCTGAAATGACGGCTATCACCGGCTCCTGGTATGGCCTTCGACGTCTCGGTGCCGACTTGGTGATGGGGGTTTTCAACAACGATGCGAACCCCCCGATCAACGGAGTGGTCATCAAGGACCAATATCTGTATGCCAATGGTCAGTTCAACAACACCATTGACACGACAAGGGTCAACACGCCGTTTTCCGGCAATCAGTGGCGTGAATTCAACATCGCTGTCACCGGTCCCAATGCCAACTATCTCATCGGGACCAGTGGCTCAGACTTCATCAGTGGCTATGGCGGCAACCAAACCCTGGTGGGGCGCGCGGGTGATGATGCCCTGAGTGCCAGCCGATTCGACCAGCAGGTATCTTCTTATGGTTCATTGGTGGGGGACAAACTGTATGGCGGTGACGGTCAAGACGAATTGAATGGACGCGGTGGTAACGATTCCTTGTATGGGGGCAACGGCGATGACACCTTGCTGGGCGGTGGCGGCAACGATCTGCTGATCGGCAATTCCGGTTCGGACAGGGCTGTGTTCAGTGGAAAGTTTTCCGACTACACCATCAGCTTCGATGCCACGACTCGTCAAATTCAACTGATTGACAAACGAACGCCCTCCGACAGCACGACCGGAACCGACCTCGTCTCAGGGGTTGAGTCGTTCGTGTTTTCCGATGTCACCAAGCAGGCCTATCAGCTGAACGTGGCTTACGGGGTGGACCTCAACGGGTCTGCGGACGAAAGCGCCTCGGCCGATTCGGGTTTTGGCCCCAATTACTTCTGGGGTGGAAACGGCACTGCTCTGGGTTACCAGCGCTCGCCAGGTTCCAACATCTGGCAAGCAGAGGTGGGACTGGAAGGCGGTATTCGTGCCATTCGCATCAGCACCACGACGGCGGGCGACAGCCTGCCATCCAACATTCGGCTGAGTTGGAAGCTGGGCTGGGACAGCACGGACCAGACCACCGGAGAGCCCACTTCCCCACTGGCGCCCAGAATTGATTTCGCCAATCCTGGCAGCGCTCCTCAAGCCTTCACTTTCTGGGACTCCAGCTCGAGCTCTAACAAGAATTTGATGGCTTCGGCATCCTCTCGAGTGGTGGGCAGCACCGTCTATGACCTCATCTTGAAGTCGGCCGATGGCAGCCCCCTGAGCAACGAGTTCATGACGCAGTTGCTGCGCTCGATTTATTTGGGGTATCGGGATGGCACTACGCCTCCCGCGCATGAACGGATTGATCTGGATTTGCAAGTCAGCGTGACCAATGATGCCACTTTGCAAAACTGGGTTGGCGCTGCTAGCGGACAAACGGGGCAGATACACATAGATTTTGGCAATGTGGGGCCTCAGGCATTTCAGGCCCATTACCATGACAGCTTGATTCAGGTGGCATTCAAGTCCAGTAATGACTTACCCACGAATTTGGCAGACACGTTCAATCCATGGCAACAATGGATGGGCGAGCCCGACAAGGCCCTGTTCAAGGTGTTGGTGGATGGGCGCATTGTTGCGATCAAACAAATCGTCATGTCAGAGCATGGGCTGTTGTTGAAGCTCAACGAAGACATTCCTGCCACTGCTTCACAAGTCTCGATCAGCTACACCGATCCCGACGGGAATCAAGTCAAAAACGTGATTCAGGATTGGCGCGGGAACGATGCTTTCAGCTTTGCCAATTTGCCAGTGACTCCGTATGCAGGTCCAGGCATGGTCAGTCAAGCCCTGTCAGATGCTTTGTTGGGTGTTCAACTGAGCCTAGCCGATGGGACTGGCATTTATTTTTCGGACAGTTCAGGCTTTGATCGCCAGACGGTGGCGACGGTCACGAACGTGGACGCTACAACCTACAAGGTCAAACTTGTGGGGAATCAGTGGGATGTCAATCCGGCGTTCGATCCTTTAGCCACGACCGGGTTTCAATCCATGGCCTACTCGCGTGAACTTATCACGCTGGAGTTGGTCAAGCCGACAGGGGCCAGCCTTGCGGTTGGTCAAAAAATCGCCTTGGAAGATTTGGTGAAAATCAGCCGCAATGAGCAGTTGAAAGTTTTCACGAATTCATTCTTGGCGACCAACGACCGCAACTCCAACGGCACGCAGTTCAATTACAACGAGACCACGTTCAATACACCCGTTGCCTTGTGGCATGTTGGAACAGGTCAAACCGAAATGGACTGGTCCAATGACCTGCTGATTGGGAGTTCTGCGGACGATGTCCTCACCGTGGGTGCCGGTGAAGACACTTTGCAAGGCGGTGCAGGCAATGATCGTTATGAAACGAGCGTGATAGCCCGGCCCACCGGCGCACGTATCGAGGATGCATCGGGCAGCAACGATGTCTTCGTCTACACACAGTGGAGCGGGGCAACGCCTTCCATCGGCCGTTTGGAGCGCGTAGGCAATGACCTGGTGATGACGACAAGCTCTTGGGCCGATGGCACTGAGTTGGGCCGCATCACCGTGGTCAACCACTACACCACGGGAACGATTGAGCGTTTTGAATGGGTGGACATAGACGGGCAGTCCAAAGGCTCCATTCGCCTCAGCACCGGACTGGCAGGTACACCGGACAGTGACTGGGTGACTGGCAGTAGCGCCGCCGAGACCTTGTCGGGCGATGCCGGTCGCGATTTGTTGATGGGTGCAGCGGGGAACGACACGATCGACGGGGGCGACGGCAACGACGAATTGTATGGTGGCGCTAGCGATGATCTCTTGCTCGGTGGTGCCGGTGACGACACCTATGACTGGAATGGACGTGAGGCTGGATCGGATACCATCACAGATACCGAAGGCGCCAACACGCTGTACGTGGAAGCACCCGGATTCATGCTCGATGGCCAAGTCGTCGGTAATGACCTGTTCCTCAAGACCTATGCATCTGGGGGCGTCACCAGCTCGGTCAGGGTCACAGGGCAATCCGCTACCACAGGCATCAAAACGCTCAAAATTTTCCGACCAGAGGGGAATCTCTCTTACGACTATCAACCCGGTTTGACGGGAACCAGTGGCAACGACTGGTTGGTGGGGACCGCAAACCCAGACAGCATGGTCGGTGGTGCAGGGGGCGATTTTCTGCTGGGGGGTAATGGCAACGATACGCTGGAGGGCGGCAGCGGCAATGACCGTTTGTTTGGCGGGGACGGCACGGACACCGCCAAGTTCAGCGGCAACTTCAATCAATATGTGGTTCGCTGGGACCCGTCGATTGAGCGTTACCTCGTCAATGACCTCCGCGCGGGGATGGATGGCGTGGATGCATTGGGCGGCGTTGAGCTGTTTCAATTCAGTGATGTGACCAAATCCGCCAGCGATCTGATGGTGTCCTTGGGGGTGGATTTGAATGGGGCGGCTGATCTGGGAACCAACGACGGCCGCCAGTATGGATCGTCGGCGTACTGGCAAAGCAATTGGACCGACACCGGCTACCAGCGAAGCAATGGCATCAGTTTCTACCGAGCTGAAATCGGCCTGACTTCTGGCATCAAGGCCATGCGAATCAGTGCCGATATTTCTGCGGCCGAGCTCAGTCAAAAGGGGGTGTTGCTGGATTGGCGTCTGGGGTGGGACAACACCTCTCAGGCCACGGGGGAGCCAGTGGCACTTTTGGCCCAACGATTTGCCTTTGCGGTCACCGGTACGGCAAAGCAGTCCTTTCAGGTCTATGACCCGAAGACCTCGAGCAATGTGTCATTGGAAGCCAGCTACGCCACCCATACCGATGGTCTCAAAACCTATTCGGATTTGATCATTCAGGCCACCGATGGGTCCATTGTCAACAACGACTTGATGCAAAGCGTGTTGGGCTCCATCGGGCTGGTGTACCGTGACCCCGCCACACAGCCCATGCACAGCAATGTGGCGTTTGATTTGTTGGTCACACTGAGTGCCGATTTGCAAACATGGACCGGTGCCGGCCCTGGACAACTGGGGGCTATTTCTGTCGAACTTGACAATACGCCCCCGCATATCCTGGCAGCACGCTACCAGGGCAAGGTCCTTGAGTTGACGTTTGATGATGGGGCCAATTTGCCCGAAAGCCTGCCCAATGTGTTGGACGGTGACTGGGCTGGCTGGCAAGGGCATCCCGACAAGTCCTTGTTCACCGTGTTGGTCAATGGTCGATCGGTGTCGGTCTTGAATGCGGTCATGAGCGACAGTGGTGTCTGCCTTTTGTTGTCAGAGAGCATTCAGGCCAATGCAGCGTCGGTCACCGTCACCTATACCGATCCGGCAGGCAATCAAATACAGCATGTGATTCAGGATGGTCTGGGCAATGACACAGCAACCACCAGCTTGTCCGCCAGCTATTTTGCCGGTCTTGGCATCACCGCAGAAGTGCTGCCGGGTGCCGAGTCGGGATACAACTTATTTGGCAATTCAGATGGCCCGTATATCCAAGAAGGTGGCTACCTGAATGAAACGGATGTTGGTCGTGTCACTGCTGTCACAGCTGACAAGATCACCGTGGTGTTTGAGGCCAGCGGCTGGGGAGAAAACCCATCGTACGCCGCAGAAGCGACCCAGGGGCTCGGCCAGTACCTGTTTACCCATGACCGGATTGTTTTCGAGCTGCAGAAACCGTCCAATTCCACGCTCACGGTGGGCAGTACGCTGGACCTGGATGACCTCATCGGGGTCAACAGTGCCTACCGAGCCACGTCCATCACCGCAGGATTGGCGGCTGCAAACAGCATCGACGAGACTGCCGGCACCTATTTTGAACTGGCCAGATTCACTTTTGCCACGCCCGCGCCCGCATACGTCATTGTGACGGGAGGGGCCGGTAACGCCTGGGGCAATGACACCTTGCGAGGTGGTGCTCATGATGACGTTCTTTACTACACGGGCGGTGTGGACAGCCTGGAGGGTGGGGCTGGGAATGACACCTACCGCATCATCAACGACCTGGGCTCGGGTTTGGTGGTCATCAGTGATGCCGGTGGCAGTCAGGACACGTTTGCCGGGCAGAACCTGGCGGGTGGGCTCGCACTCTTTTCTGTTGAAAGGGTCAGCAACAATCTGGTGATCAAAGGCTATGAGTGGAACAACGGTGCATTGGCCTTCACCATGACGATCAAGGATCAGTACACCACCGGAACGATCGAAAACTTTGTCAGCATCAATGAGATGGGCGTTGTCAGTGCCCCTCATGTGTTGGCTACCACTCTGAGCGGTGGCGATGCCAATGAGTATCTCTTCGGCACGGCTGGGGCCGAGACGATCTCTGGAGGCGCGGGTAATGACGACCTGTACGGCGCTGCTGGCAATGATTCATTGCTCGGCGGTGCTGGGGACGATGTGCTGCGGTCCGGACCCGGTTCCGATACCTTGGACGGTGGCACGGGGAACGACCTGTATCGATGGATTCCCCGCGAGTTGGGGCAGGACCTGATTCAAGACGCCAGCGGCAACAACGATGCTTTGAAAATGGATGCTCCCGGGTACCGATTGGACGCAGAGCGAGTGGGTTCAGACCTGCTGCTGAAGGCTTACTCGAATGGGGTGCTGGCTTCCAGTGTTGTGTTGAAAAACCAGTGGAACGGCCAGACGATTGAAAGCATTGCCGAAACCAATCCTTACGGATCCAGTGACACCATCTCTTTCCGGGCCGATGCCGGTGCCACTTCCGGGAACGACTGGATTGTCGGGGACGCCACGGCAGACACTTTGACGGGCAACGATGGGGCCGATTGGTTATTCGGTGGTGCTGGCAATGACGTCCTGACCGGCGGGGCGGGCAATGACCGACTGGCCGGCGGTGACGGCCAGGACATCGCTGTGTTTTCGGGTGCCAGTACAGCCTACACACGAACCATCAGCAATGGCGGTTATCAGATCACCGGACCCGATGGCACAGACCAGTTGTTCGGCATTGAAACGCTTCGTTTCAGTGATGTCGATGTGAATCTGGTCAACCTGAACTCGGGGGTGCACTTGTCGGTGACGCCCAAGTTCTGGAACACCAGCACCGTCATACAAGGCGTCACCCCCTACATTTTCAAAACCGAGACACCAGGCAAGGCGCTGCTGAAAGTGCAGGTTGACACCGATCTGAGTGCCGGCACATTTGTCGCCAAAATCTTGAACGCCGGGACTGAGCCGTTGCGCAGCTTTGGTTTTGCCATAGATTTGGATGCCTCGGTGGCTGCCAATGCCACAGTCACGGTGTCTTCCAGCCTGACGAATTGGACAACAGTTAACGATACGGTGTCTCATCGGGTGGGTGGATACAACAACGATCTCAACCCCGCCAACTACATTCAAGCCAATGGTGTGGTGGCCACTGTGACTGGCAAATTGCCATCTCTGTTGCAGGATCAAGCCATTTTGTCGCTCAGTTCGGTTGAGACGAACAGTGAAAAAGATGCCACGGGCACGATGCTGAAAATGGATGTCACCGACAGTGTGACCACGCAGACGGGAAAGATTTCCGCCTATGACATATACAACCTGGCACCTGGCCAATACAGCGTGAACATTCCGTCCAGTGCCTACGCCATTCCTGAGGGGACGGTCACCGCGGACGACGCCTTCAAAGCCCTTGAATTGGCCTTGGGGAAGAACGTGGTGTCCAGTACCACGCCCTACCAATTGATGGCAGCCGATATCAACCAGGATGGTCGGGTCACAGCATTTGACGCTTATTCATTGCTTCAAATATTTGCCAAATCCGCCAATGCCTTGCCGCAAGAGTTTGTGTTTGTCGACCCAACCCTGAGCCTGGCCTCGATCAACCGCCTCAATGTGAAATACCCGGAGGGGCGAACGGTCGATCAGCCAACCGTGGGCGAACTCAATGTCGACCTGGTGGGCGTTCTGTTGGGCGATGTCAACGCCTCTTACGGTTCCATGTGAAGGAGCGTAGGACATGTCGACATCTTTGACGCGCAGTGATTTGGCCACGGCCACGACGGGCTCGGTGTTGAGCTTTCGCAATAAAACATTGAGCCCAGACAAATCCACGGCCACCGTGGAACTCTGGCTGAATGTTGGCACCACTCAGGTGGTGAGTGCCCAGTTGTATGGTTTGAGGTTTGACGCCAAGCTGGGCAGCCTGGGCACGTCGGCTTTGACGTCCTCGGCGCCTTCCGGATGGACGGTCATTCCGAATCTGAACTTGGAGGGCGGGCTGGAGATTGCCGCTTATGCCAGCAACGAACAAAAAGCCTTAAGCGGTGAATCAAGACTGCTGACCTTGAGTTTCAATGTCAGTCAGGCTTCGCCTGCCACCGGTTTTTTGCTGGGGTTTGATGCCGGCTTGGGCCAGTACGAGTTGGGCTACACCGGTAACACGACCACCCTTTACCAAGCGCTACCCGGCCCGGTCAACGTCTTTGGCTATGACATGTCAGGCGTTGCTCGATATTGGGGCCAGGGCGCAGCCCTAATGAAGTCCTTCAATCTCAAGCTGCAAGATGCGGCGGTGGTTCAGTCGACCGCTACCTCGACCACCGGCACGTTCAGTTTCAGCGGTGTGGAGACCAACCAGCCCAGCTTGAGTGTCGATCAGCTCGCTGCCAACGACACGTCGGTCAAGGCCGCGATCAATCTGTCGGATGTTCTGGACTCGCTGAAGCTTTACCTCAACAAGTCGGTGTCCAACCCCTCACCCTATCGATACTTTGCGGCGGACCTTGACCAAAACGGGGTGGTGAACCTGACAGATGTGTTGGGCTTGCTGAAGGTGTATCTCACCAAGCCAGTCGCCAAGGGGCCGGAATGGGTCCTTCTCGACCCTGTGGCTGTGGCGGCCAAGGCGGCAGAGATCAACGCCGGCCACTGCGCCACGCCCGCCTTGTCTATCGACTTGAGCACTCACGACTCGATCGAGCTGGTGGGCGTGCTTCGAGGTGATGTCAACGGAAGTTGGGTCGCCTCGACTTGAGAATGGTCCTGAGGCGCAGCTGGCGCGGCATTGTGCGCTCCGTGGGGGCTGACCGCGCGCCCCTTACAATGTTGCTTAGGTAGGGGGCGTTAGCTCAGTTGGTTAGAGCAGAGGACTCATAATCCTTTGGTCGTAGGTTCAAGTCCTACACGCCCTACCATTTATCACCGGTACATCCTGGAGACACTGTTTACAGTTTGTACCGATCACATCGTTAATACCCGTGGCCCAAATAGATTGGGCCCGGGTTCGACCCGGCGTAACCGTCCAGTAACCTCATCTTGATGACCAAGAGGAGATAAGCACTGCATGAGCAGCATCGACAGCGATGATTGCGTGTAACCGTGCCTGTGGATATTCATTCATAGTCACAAGGCCAGATTGATTGCAAGGAAGTCCTGTAAATCAGACTGAGTGAAAAGCTCATTACAGCAATCCGCAATTAAGACCGCAACTGTTGAACGGCCCTTACTTCATAGTCGTTGATCAGTTTTTTGAAGTACTTATAGATCTCATCCATTTTCACATTCAGATGGATGCTGGAAAACCCTTCGTCGCTTTTGTCTACCGGAATCACTCCAGTGACCACACTCTTGAAATGCTCAGGATCTTTGTGTCTGATGGGTTGGTAGGCATCGATGGCCGCGAATATATCGTCCAGGGTATAGCCATGGTCTCTTGTGAGAACCATCAAGTCGTAGATGTCCCGAGACTTCACGCGGTCATAGACGACGATGCTTTTCATGACAAGAAGCCCATCAATGCCCAGCACATCAAAGCCTCCCTCTGAAACCGTCACCTTGGAGGTTGACTTCAGGAAGTTAATTTGCGCCTTGGGTCGATCGCCTTCATTGCGCGAATGAAACGTCACCTTGGCACCATCGATCAGGTAGTCCTGAGTGTAGTGATCAAGGTTCTCTGACGTATTGATCTTGAATCCCAGCTTTTGTTCTGATGTGATCAGGCTTTCAATCGCGGCACCACTTGCAGCCAAATCATCCAGAAGTCCATCGATAGCCTTGATGGGCAATTTCTGGCCAAAGATGTTGAAGTCCAGGTCCTCACTGATCCTGTGCCCAATTTGCAAGGCCAATGCAGTGCCTCCGACCAGGGTGAAGCCAGCCAGTCTGGGGTCGTCCTTGAGGCGAGCGAAGTTCTTTTGCGTCGCCTCTGGCATGAATTCCAGTTTGAGCTCATGCATCTGCATGCTCCTTTGAGGCACGCAGGCCTTTGCTGATGTTGCCCAGCATCCTGGTCACACTGGCCGTGGTCATGGGCTCAAACGTACGCCGCTTGAATACGCGTTTGACCTTGGGGACACCGTAGTAGAAACACAGCCGCGCTACGTCCTCGAATTTGTGCTTCTCGAGCACCTTCTCAATCAGCACATCGTCCCTGATGTTCGGGTTGGACCAGTCATACGCACCCGACAAACCGATCTTGACGGACTTGCGAGGTGCATTGGCTTGCTGGATGGCGGTGCGTAGCCACGCCGGGATCAGCGCGGCATAGCTGTCGATTACCCCTTCGACCCAGTCACCCGTGGCGCGCTGGATCTCCAGCGTCGTGAGGTTTTTCATGCCCCGGGTCCATAGCTCAAGCAAGACCCGGCCCTTGGGGCTGGCTGCGAGCTGGACTTTCCTTTGGCTCATGCGCTTGAACTGCACGGTGTGCCCCGCAGCCTTAAGGGTGCGTGACAGGCCTGAGGTGGGCACCAAGAGCACATTTCCAAGCTCTTGGGCTGGTGCAAGTCCCACGTGCTCGCCTGTCTTGCGCGCAAGGGCACTGGCCACTGTTTGCGCATCGACAGTCTGACCAGCGGTGGCGTACAGCCCTCTGGCCACCCGCACGATCGTTCCGTCTTTCATCAATCGAAAGAGCGCCTGATCAACGGCTGCACGCGTTCCGACCGACAAGAAGTCGGCACTGGAGAACACCGCCCCCTGGGGCAGGGCTGCAATGGTTTGCCGGATCGTTTGAGAAGTTCTCATGTCAGAAATTGTATCTGTTTTTCATTCGATGTTAATATTTTTTGACTGAGGGACGCTTGGGGGTCAAAGTCCTCCGGGATTAAAGACCTGGAGTGATCGCCCATTTGCTAATGATGACTACAGACGGCCATGACAGGGCGCTGGCCGGTAAAATCACCCCCAGAGGACGGCATGAACCACAAAACGCTCAGGCAAATTCACGAGGAAAAGACCGGCAAGGTCAGCGACAAGTGGGAGTCCTATTTCGACTTTTACGATCCGGCCTTCTTGCCTTTTGCCCAGCGTGAGGTGGCGCTGCTGGAAATCGGCATTCAAAACGGCGGCTCGCTGGAGACTTACGCCGAGTATTTTCAAAACGCGCGCACCATCGTGGGTTGCGACATCAATCCGCGTTGTGCGCAACTGGTCTATGACGACCCCAGGGTGCAGGTGGTTGTGGGTGACGCCAATGCGGACGTGACGCATCAACGCATTCTTCAAATAGCCCCTCAGTTCGACATCATCATTGATGACGGTTCGCATGTGTCTGTTGACATTCTCAATGCGTTCATTCGCTATTTCCCACACCTGGCGCCGGGTGGCCTTTTTGTCGTCGAAGATTCGCACACCCTGTATTCCAAGGTATACGGCGGTGGTCTGTTGAACGAATTTTCAGCCACCCATTTTTTCAAGAAGCTGGTGGATGTCGTCAACCATGAATGGTGGCAGCCAGAGCTCTCCTTGGAGAATTACCTCTCGACCTTTTTTTTGACCGGCGTCCCTGCCTTTCTCCTGGAGGGATGGGTCGAGTCCATTGAATTCCGAAATTCCATCATCGCCATTCGCAAGGCCAAAAAACCTGGCCATCAAAAGCTGGGTGAGCGCCTCATTCGAGGCGGCCGTGCTGATGTGGTCGAGCTGGTGGGTAAAGTCTCACCTCGACCGCTCTGAGCCGCTGGTTGAACCTCTGAACACCATTTGATTCGGATACCGAAGGGTCTGCAGGGGCTTTTCAGGATTGGCGATTTTGGCCAGCAGCCAATCCAGGGCTTGATCCACCATGTGCATCATGGGCTGATGCACTGTGGTGAGGTTGTATGCTCCCCACGAGGCTCGTCGTTGGTCATCATGTGGGGGAGGCTTGTGTCGGGCATCCGTCAAAGAAGCACTTCGACGGGTTCTGGATGGTTGAGGAAGCGGGTCGGGCTGGCCGTCATGCCATAGGCACCAGATTGAAAGATCGCGATCAAGTCCCCGACATCGGCACGCGGCAACATCACCCCGTCACCAAGCAGGTCCAGTGGCGTGCACAGCGGCCCCACTACATTGACAGCTTCGAGCGGCGTCGCGTCGAAACGGGTAGCCACCGCGAGCGGGTAATTGCGACGTATAAACTGACCGAAGTTACCGGAGGCTGCCAGATGGTGATGCAGTCCCCCATCGGTCACCAGGAATATCTGTCCATTGGATTCTTTGCGATCAATTACCTTACAGACGTAGGTGCCAGCCTCACCCACCAGATAGCGCCCCAATTCGATGATTGGCACGGCCTGCGGAAAATGTCGCCGAATGTCTTCGCGCAGATGTCGCATGTGTTCACCCACGAACAACAGATCCAGTGGCTTCTCATCCGGAAAGTAGGGAATGCCGAACCCTCCACCGATATTGAGTTTGCGCACCGGTCCCGGCGCGTGTTCGGCCAAGCGCTTGGCCAGCGCCACAGTGTTGCTCTGTAGCTCGGCCAGCGCCTGAGTTTTCAGAATCTGAGAGCCCGAGTAGATGTGGAAGCCGACAAACTCTACCGGCATGCGCCCCATCTCGGCCAGCACCGCCGGCACGAGCCGCGCGTCGATGCCAAATTGCTTGGGGCCGCCGCCCATGCGCATAGCCGAACCCTTGACCTCGAAATCCGGATTGACCCGCACCGCCACCTTCGCCAGCAAGCCCAAGTGCTGCGAAGCCTGAGCCGCAGCTTCCAACTCGCGCATCGACTCCAAATTGAGCACAACGCCCGCCGCCACCGCCTGGGCGATTTCGGCTTCACTCTTGCCAGGGCCAGCCAGGCTGATGCCAGAGGCTGCCATTCCAGCGTCTAACGCGCCGCGCATCTCGCGCACGGAAGCCACGTCGATGCCATCCACCAAACCCGCTAAGTGTTGCACCACGGCGGGCATCGGGTTGGCCTTCATCGCGTAATGCAGATGCCAATCGGAAGGCAAGGCCGCGCGCAACTCACGAACCCGTGCATCAATGCGGCTGCGTTCATAGGCATAAAAGGGAGTCGAGCCGATCGCCGCGGCCAATCGACGCACTGGATAGCCGCCGATGATTAGTTCACCAGGTACATCGTGCGGCGCAAGTGTGTGCTCGGTCGTCATGCGCTGACCCCGGCGGATGTGTTGTTGCACTTCTGCTGATGAAGCCGGACCAGCAACGCTCTGTCGATCTTGCCGTTGGCGTTGCGCGGCAACTCCTCGCTCCGCAACTCGACCTGGCGCGGCACCATATAGGTCGGTAGTTGCTGACGGCAAGTTGCCAGTACAGCCGCTTCCGTCAAGTCGGGGGAGGCACACAGCACCGCGACCACCGTCTGGCCCTGACGCGCATCCGGTACACCGAAGACCACCGCCTCGTGTACCCCCGGCAGTCCCAAAAGACTTGTTTCGATCTCATTCGGGCTGATGCGATAGCCCGAGGTCTTGATCATCTCGTCGCCGCGGCCGACAAAGTAGAGATAGCCTGCAGCGTCCCGCCGCACCGTGTCACCCGACCACACCGCCATCTCCGGCATGGTCAAACCTGTCGGCTGGCCCGGCGCCGGACGGAACCGGACGCGTGTGCGCTCGAAGTCATTCCAGTAGCCCAGTGCTACATGCACTCCGCGATGAACCAGTTCGCCTGGCTCGTCGTCGTCGCACAAGGATCCGTCGGGACGCACCACCATGATTTCGGCGTTGGGAATAGCCCGCCCGATTGAATCGGGACGCCGGTCCAGCTCTTCGGGCGACAGAAAGGTTGAACGAAAGGCCTCAGTCAATCCATACATCAAGAAGGGTTGCGTGCGTGGTAACAAAGCGCGCAAGCTGCGCAGCGTTGGTTGCGGCATATGACCGCCGGAATTAGTGATATAGCGCAGGTGCGCATCGATGCCATTGGGCCAGGATTGTTCGGCCAATTGCATCCATAGCGGCGGCACACCCGCCAAGCCGGTGATGCGCTCGCGCTGCACCGCATTGATCACGTCGCGCGGGAAAAGGTGATTGAGCAGCACCACCGTTGCACCCACATAGAAGGCCGAGGTCAGTTGATTGAGTCCGTAGTCAAAAGACAGCGGAAGCACGGCCAGTAATCGGTCGCGGGCGTCCAAGGCAAGATACTGCGCCACGCTCTGTGCGCCCGCCACGACGTTGCGATGCGACAGCACCACCCCTTTGGGCTGACCGGTCGATCCCGAGGTGTAGAGGATAGCCACCATGTCGGCGTCGATGATAGGCAGCGTTGGCGGACTCTCTTCTGGCAGTGCAGCGACTTGGGGCCACGGATGACATGCCGTGCCGACCAAAGACGCGGGCGCTGCCATACCCGGCAACACAACGACTTCGCGCAAGTCGCGGCATTGCGCCAGGTGCGGCGCCAACTGGACCAAACGCTCCGATGTGGTGACCAGGGTGTGGACCTCACTGTCCCGCAAGATGTATTCCACCTGCGCAGCCTTGAGCAATGGATTGACCGGCACGAAGACACCACTAGCGATGCCCGCGCCCATCATCGCCGCCACCACTTCCGGCCGCTTGTCAGCATAGATGGCCACGCGTCCATTGCGTGGCAGTTCCTGATCGCGAAGATGAGCGGCAAAGGCGACCGAAGCGTGCGCTAGGCGCTCGTAGCTCCAGTCCTCCTGGTTGTGGCGCAAGGCAATGTGGTGCGGCCAGCGTTGAGCGCCGCTCAGAATCAGGGAATGTACTAGCAGAGTCATGTCGGATGGCTTGTGTTAGTCAAGATGGGGCGGGGTTTGGCGGAATAGGCTCGCTTGCATCGGAGTCTGCGGCGACGCTGGTTTGAGCAGGATGCACGGTGAGCGCGGTCGCGCAGAAAAAGCCTGTCGTGCCTGAGGCGTAGGCCAGCACCCGCGCCGGCTTGTCGCGAGGTGTCACACGTAGCCAATCGGTCAAGTTGACGGCGAAGTCGCTGCAGTTGGCATGGCCGTGACGTGGCACATTGGTGTCTACCCCGTACAGCCGGGCTGGGTCAATGCCCGCTGCCTCGATCAGCGCCGCGTAAGGCGCGGGATTCATGTTCGGAAAGAAATACTGGTCTACTTCGTCGAAGTGCCAACCCAAACGGGCCAGTAGCGACGACAACACACCGTAGGCGAGCACGTGATAGCTTTCGATGTAACGGTTCTGCAACGCAACCGGTTTGAGAAAGCCCTGGGAAAACCGCGGCTCGACGCGCACCGCCACACCATCGCACTGGCTCAGCTCGGCATCACGTTCCAGCAAGATAGCGCCAGCGCCATCGCTTTGGATTGCATGGTGCCCGATGTTGCGCGCCCACTCCTCGTATATGACGTCGACCGCGACAATGAGCACACGCCGCCATGTCGGATGACGAATGAGCAGGCGATGTGTCAACTGGATGGCTCCCATCAGCGAAGCGCAGTGCATGTCCACCAGCGTGAAACACAGGCTTTGCGCCCGCATGCCCAGTTTTTTACGTAACTCTTCGTGCACCATCAGGGGCGTTGGTGGCCGGGAGCAGCCCAGGGTGGAGACCACGATGAGCGCGTCAACGCACAGCGGATCAATGCCTTGACAGCACCGGGATGCGGCCTGCCAGGCCAGATCAAGCGGGCTTTCTTCGGCGGCTACATGGTATTGGCTCATGCCGCTTTGACGCAGACCTTCGATCAGCGATGCGGGTTGATTCAGCAGCTCGCCCCATTGCTCGACGGTGAATGTGTGAGCCGGAAAATAGTAGGCGCTGCGCGCGATACCAAGTTCAGAGGCCGCGCAGACGATGGTGCTTCGTTTGAAATCATTCATGTCCGCAGCACTCCGTACAAAAGGCCCACATCACCGCCGGGACCGGCCGACCAGGCCAGCACTTCGGCGCTTTGACCGGACCGGCATGCCTCTGTGGCCCAGGAGAGCAGCCGCACGAAGGGATCGCAGGCGCCGAAATGCCCCGCCAGATTGGGTGAGCGATGCTGAGTTCCGAGTATTCCCGCCAGACGGGGCGCCCAAGAAGCGAGATCGTCGGCTGCAAGGCCCAGTTCGGGCCCGAGCACAACCCTGTTACCGGCACTTACGTCCAGGCCCAGGGAGAATTCAATTTGCTCCAAACCCGTCTCCACGGCGCAGGCCCAGGCGGCGACGTCGACGGCCTGAGGTTCATGCAGCCAGTGCGGGAAGATCGAGGCAGCGCATGCAGACCATCCATGCAATTCGATACAAGGGCTATGAACCGAGGGCTGCGGAGCCAGAAGCACGGCGGCCATGGCATCACTCAACGCAAACAGATCGCCGAAGTGACGGCGGAAAGGTGGGCGCCACTTCTCACCTGCTAGCATTAACACCCCTTGAGCCGCGCCCTCGCCGATGTGCAAGGACGCCGCACATTCGAGCGCCTGCACCCAAGCGCTGCCAGGCTCACCCAGCACGCTCAGCGAGTGTTGGGCCGACAAGCCCAGCACATCAATCACTCGGCTGGCTGGACAGGTGGACAAGTCCTCCGACAAGCAGCTATGTATTACCAGCACTGCCAGGTCAGCATGGCAGTGCTCTATAACACGCGCGGAGACATCGACAGCCCACTGTGTCAGGCTGTCTTCGCGTCCGGTGATCAGGCATGGCAAAGGTCTACTAGGCCGTAGCACGCGGAGCTCGGCCTCGGTCAACAAGAGCTTGCCAAAGGGATAGCAGATGGAGGCATCGGGCTCCAACAAGAAACCAGGCTGCCCATTGAATCGCTGTGGCAGATCGTTTAGTGGGTCGTGTCGCCGCTCGCCGACTTCGACATCCAACAACTGGAGGTAAGTGCGCTGCATGTGAAGCCTCAGTTCAGACGGCGATACCGCAGTAGCAAAAGTGCCGCCAAGGTCTGTAGCCCTGCCGCCAGCGCATAGACCATGGCGCCGAATCCGGCCACCTTGGCGTGCGCAATCTCGCGGGTGATGTCTGTCGCCATGACCACATCCAGACCCCGCAGACGCCACACGTGCGCCGCCACTGCCACCCCCGTCAGCATGCCGACACTGCGGAAAACGGAAGTGGTCGACAGGAGACTGGGTAGACGGTATACAGGAGCCTGCAGCGTCGCCAGGGTGGACATCGGCGCGATGGTGGCCCCCCGCATCGCACCGCTGGTTAGATAGGCCACGGTGAGCCCAACCGGCGAATCCAGCAAGATCAGGAAAGCCCCGGCAAGGGAAGTAACTGCGCAGCCTATATGGCTCCAGACAGCAAGCCACCCTGGGCTGAGGTAGGCTGCCACCCGTCCGGCAACGCCGCTGCCCAGTGCAAAGCCTATCGGAAAGGCCACTAGCAAAAGTACACCCATGTTTGCCCCCGCAGAAGTCAAGGACAGGGCCAGATATGGTGCGACAAAGGCGACCAGATAAGTAGCAAAGAAAGACAGCAGACAAGCAAGCAAGTACGAACCGCATCCGCCGTGGCGGATCAGCTGCACGTCCAGCGCAGGGCTGTCGCAACGGTTACTGGTCCAGAACACCCCCCACAGCGAGATTGCGCATAACCCTGTCCAGATCAAGTACCACAGGCCGCCAGATAAGGGTGAAGAGGGGTGCAGCAGCATCGCGCCGCAACCCAGCACGCCAGACAGACAGACGATACTTAGCAGGTCGAAAAAATCGACCGCAGGCGTTTCCGAACCTGCACCACTGGGACGCGGCTGGGACTGCATGCGCCAGAAAACCGGCAGCAATAACATGAGCCCCAGACCTACCGCGATATATGCATGTCGCCAGCCTCCTCCCCAATGAAGCGCAGCCGCCAAGGCAAAGGGCGCGGCAAAATAGCCTAGTCCAATGCCAACGCCAGTAGCGCTGAAGATGTCTGCGCGCTCCTGCGGCTGGGCATCGCGCACGATCAATGTGCCCAGCAGCACGACCATATTGGCCTGCAGCAGGCCAATCCCGATGCGTGCCAACGTAAACTCAGCTTCGTTGCCGCTACGACTTCCCAGCAATGCCACCGTGGCCGCCAACCCGAATGTCACCAGCAAGGCCCGATCAGGTCGGACTCGATGGGAAATCCACGGCGCGGCCGAGACACCCACCGAGGCCGCCAGAAAGTAGCAGAACAAAAAGGCCGAGGCACCCACTGGCGTGGTTTTGAGGCTGACCGCGATGGTTGCGATGCCATACTCGGATAGCGCAGCCTCCAAGGAAAACAGGAAATTGCAAGTCAACACCAGCAGATAGCGGACAGACCCGACCGCAATCACGCGCAGCCACCACTGGTACAAGGCAGTGAAGCGGATACCAAAAAAAGTTGGCGCGATATAGCGTGATGATGCTGATTCGCTTGGCATTATTCGGGTCGCCCGCTTTGCAAGTCACCTTCGAACAACGCGGCACCCAGCGCCAAGCGGTCGTCTAGGCTCCACAGCAAGATCGGCAGTCGATTCTTGTTGCAGGCCTCGGTGCGCTCAAGCACCACCAATGGATCGGTGGCCATGAAGAAATGCTCCGAGGGTGGTATCGGCAAAACCTGGCCGTCCGACAGTTCCGCCAGTTTCCGTTGAACCTGCGCCGCAATGCCGCCGCGCAGGTTCGGCCCCGCGGACAGCACGGCGCTGCGCTGGGCTCGACAGCATCGCCACAGAGATTCGGCGAGGGTACGCGCATGCGCGTCATGTCCCTTGTCCAGCAGAGTTTCAAAGCATTCAGCTTCCGTAGCCATCAAAGCTGCTTCCAGACACACCGAGTGCAAGGACAGGCCCGGGCCCTCGGCGACGCTGAGCACTGCGAAACCTACCCCATCACTGATGGGCACGCCCACGGACATATGGGAGACCAGAGGAAAACGACGCTTCTCAACGGTACAGAGCAAAGCACGCGCCTGGGCGCTCGCGCCGCTCCGGGCCCAGGCAGATAGCAAACGCAACGCGTGAAAAATGGCATTAGACTGACTCTGTCCAATCGCAAAGGGCAGTGCCCTGCGTGCTTTCAATTCATGCTTGATACGGGCGGCGGGCGCGTGAAAAACATCATGGTCCAAGGTGGAATGTGCCAGCGCTATCAGCTCCAAATCCGCCCAGTTGGCAACGTCTGATGGTGTCGATGTATTGAGTAGTTCCAGAAGCCATTCAACAGCGGTACGGGGAGGGGCATGATGCACTGCCTCATTAGGCCCCAGCAGCTCTGGATGAGCCTCAATCATTTCGACAAAGCGCCTTTCCATCTCAAGCACTAGGGGAGGCTTATTGTTCAATGTATACGACCGTGAATCGGTCGGGTGCTGGGGAAGTTCAACAAGCCCGGGTACCCGGCCGTGAGCCGAATGTAAAGCAGTAATACGCATGATAGGGCGGCTGTTGTCAATCAACTCAAGGGGTGGTTGACACGCAGACTTCAGGTGCCCGTGCATGTCGTTCGCAGCTTACCCAGGAACGCCGTCAGATCTCCCAGTCTGTGGAACAGCTCTGCCGACAGGTCTTCAGCGGGGATTTGCAAACCCAGTTCTTCTTCGAGCGCGACCACCAGCCGAACCACCGAAAGGGAATCCATGCCCAGATCGAACAGGTTAGTCTCGTCGATTAATTCGCTACGCTCGACGCTCAAGCCAAGCACATTAATGATCACGCCGCGGGTGATTTCTCCAGTCTCATCGTTAATTTGTTCTTCAGTAGATTGATTCATAGTGTTACCGTTTTTCCTCTGTGTTGACATAACGCAGCCCCAAAAAATCCACCATAACCCATGGAAAAGATTAGATAGGGCTCACCCTCTCTCAGGCTTCCCTCCAACTGAAGGTCGGCGAGATTGATCAAGCCGTCGCAACCGTAAAGATGCGACTTTTCTGCAATGTTGCGCATGAACACGCGCGGCAACTCGATTTGCAAACCCTGGGCAATGCCCTTCCATCCCGGCGCATTGACGTTGTGCGGCAGCAGCCAGCAAAGATCTTTTACGGTTACTTCTGATTTGCGCAGGGCGCCCGTGATGACTTTGTGTGTGGCCAGGAAGTACTGCCGATCCAGGGCAATGGCAAGCTCGGGCGGAGACTGCATGCCACGATAGTGCTCGGCAAATGACAGAAACTCCGCACCAAGCCAGCGGTTCCCTCGACCGTCTCTCACCAGCATAGCGGCGGCGGCTCCGTCGCTGTGAAAGCCGACACCGCCGTTGACGCTGCGCATGGCGTCGATGCCGATGGCATCGGCACCCACCAGCAGCACCCGATGCAGGGCGGGCTCGGTTTTAAAAAGTGCATTGACGAACTGCATGGCGACCAAAGAAGAAACGCAGTTTTGCTGACTCAAGGCAAAGGTGGGGCAACGAAAACCGAAGCGCTCGCCAAGCAAGGCACCTATATCACGCCCGGCACCAGGCAGGCTGGTTTGCTGTGTATGAAAATACACCACCAGATCGAATTGGCTGGACGACAGACCGAGGTCGCCCATCAGCAAGGCAACGGCGCTACAGACCAATTCACCCAAATCTTTGGCGCCGTGATCGTAGTAGTACACCAGCCCTGCGCCGACCATGCGCTCGCGCAGCGATGGTGCGACCTGGTGCCGTTCACACCAGGTCAGTACAGTACGCCGCTCCTGACCTAAGCTGTAGCGAATGTGCTCAATGTACATAATCCTTAGACCTTGTGCCTTCTCACATGACCCAATTGAAAGCCAGTCCGTAGCGCGTCGCTTCCGGAGTGAACTGGAACTCTTGCCCCGGCCCGGCTTTGGCGGAGCGTGCGAACAGCGAAACCTCCACATGCTTGCTCAATCCCAGCTTGGCCTGAAAGGTGGCGATGGAGCTGCTGTCGCGCAAGCCCCGGTAGTAGGACAAGGCCACCGTCAGCTTGTCGCCCGACGGTTGATACTGCGCCAGTGTGCCCACATACCAAGGCTGTTGATAGCCGTAAGGCAATCCGCTCAGCGTGCCGGATGCGCTCTGAGCAGCAAGCAGTCTGGCCGTGCTCAGATACTTCTGCGAAGCGGAGAATGCATCGTCCGACACTGACCGATTGTTGTGCATAGTCTCCAAGGAAAAGGCCCAGTCGCGGTCCGGCCGATATTCCATCCCCACCCCTGCCAAGGTCGCTGTCACGCGTCGAAGTTCAACGGCCTGCAAATTGGCATTCAACTGAGGCCAGCGCAGTTCATGACTGATCTCGCCGTAGATTTGCACGCTTGAGCTCAGGGGCTGCGCACCCTGAACCCCCAAGGCGGTACGTTGGTCCGACCAGAGCCACAGCACTTCGAGCGACGCGGACGAGCCGCGAAGATCAGGTGCGAAGCGCATCAGCGACAACTGCTCGTGATTGCTGTCCGAAAGGCCATTGATCTTGGGGACGAGCAGCCATCGCAACGCCCCCACCAAATCGATTGCCTGGGAGATTTGCACTCCGACTTGTCCAATGCGGTTGTCCAGTCGATCCGGCAAAAAATCGCTGCGTCGCTCGGTTTGGATCGAGATGTTGTCCATGTAATCCACCAGATTGCGCAAGCGCATAGTGCCACTGCCCAGCACGATACGCCCCAGCATGATGTCGCCTTCCTGCATTGGCATCGACACCGTCGCTTGTCGCACCCTCAACACGGCCGAACTCTCCGTATCTTGCAAGCCCAGCGGATTATCGGTGCGCACATACCCCCTCAAAGACCAGCTCAGCGGCGCGTTGGGCTGATCGTATGGACCGTGGGCTGACAATTCCAACCGCGCCTGCGTCTGGTTGGTTTCGGTCCCACGTGCGCCCGGCGGCAGCAAGGGGCTTTGCCCATAGCGGACCTCATCGCTAACGATACGCAGCCTTGCATCAAAAGCGCAACAAGCCTGATTGGCCGCGTCTTCGGCCTTAGCGGTGAACGGCGCGGCAACGGCTGTGGTAAGCCCCAAGCACAGCAACAGAATTCTGATCATGTGAATGAGCGCTCTAGGCAATAGGACTTCAAAAAAGCAAGCCGCGTTCAGTTGGCGGACTTGCTCCGTGCCATGTCGAAACGTGGGTAGCGCTTCTTCAGATCACTGCGCACTTGTTCGGCGTCGCGCCGCTTGGCTGCCTGGGCATCGCCGGACAGAGCCTCTGCTTGGCGGTCATAAAGGCGACTCAGAAAGACGTGCGAAATAATCACGGCTTCATCGTCGTCGTCGCTTAGGCGTGGCGCCGTGCTGGCGATGATCTGTTTGAGCTGTCGTTCGCCGTGAGCTTCCAAGCCCATCACCGGCGGCGCCATCACCATATGCACGCCGCGGGTGGACTGCGCTAGCAAATAACCCGGATGGGCGGCAATAACCTCGTCCAGCACACCATCGGCCTTGGCCGCCCAGACGGCCTTAGCCTCACGCCCGCTGGCGTAACGCGCCTGCAGGCTGTAGACGTTAGCTAATTGGACACTCACGTAGGGGTCAGCAGGGAAGCGACGCGAAAGTTGCTCCAAATAGGTCGTGGTCGCATTGCGCGCTGCTTCGTCAAAGGAGGCGGTTCGCAACGAGATGACGGTAGCGCGCAACTCTGCGTCGCGTGGGGCTACGGGATCGGCGGCATGTGCCGACGCGCCCACGGCTAACAACAGGGAACAAGTGACGGCACCTGCATAGGAGCGCAAATGAGAAAAAGTCATCATCACAAAGCCTTTCTTAGTCAACACGGAACACTGCTGCCGTGGCACCAATACCCATCCCCAGCGCCAGTGTCAGAACAACACTGGAACGAGTCAGGCGACCGGCAGCCCAGGCCAAGGAAAGATTGGCCAGCAAATCCACGCAGGGAGCGTGGGCGATCTGCTCGCGAAAACGCAGTGGTCGGCCGGGTAAGGGGCGGTCAGCGTCGATTTGTTTGAAGAGTCGTTCGCTCAGGTTCTGGGTGCAACACAGAGTCACATCCCCGGGTGCGAGGCCAGCATTGTCCAGCGCTGATCGCACCGCATCTTGACAAAGATTGCGGGCGCTTGCTAGGAAGTCGGCGTCCTGAATCAAGCTACCCGGGCGCACTTCGAAGAAGCGAGGGTCACTGTATGTCATCGGCTCGCCCATCAAACGCATCGTGGGCAGACGCTTGGTCAATGGCGCAGCGGACAGCACAGCGGCGATCGCCGCATCGCCAAAAATTTGGCTTCCGGTGCGCCGCCGCACAAAGCGTGAATTTACTTTTTCAGAAGCCACTATTCCCACTAGCGCCTTCGGATCACGCGCGAGCAGGGCCGACGCGAGGACCACCCCATCCAGTGGCGCGCAAGAGTTGCCAGATTTAATCTGCAACACCCGCGCACGAGACGACAAGGCCGCTTCGGCGGCGAAGCGGAAATTTGGCAGACGCTCCCATCCCGCATCTTCCATCAAGCCCATGAGGAAGAAAGTAGCGGGTTCTGCATAATCGTCGGCAAACTCCGAACGCAGACGCGCCCAAGCTTTTACGGCGGCGTCGACGTTATCACCTTCACGCCCGACGGGAATGTTGGCAAAACCGTCCACCTTGCACAGCGTCGGCGCCTCCTTTAAGAAGCGCTCCAGCGTGGCCAGTTCGAGCACCGACTGGGAAGTCGATGGCAGCACAGGAGAAGCAATGGTTAGGTATGTCATTGAACAGAGGGCCGTGGGTTGGGCTTGGGGGTGTTTGATTCAACGGTAGACGCCTTGACCTTGAATCGGCCCTGGAGATGCGCTAAGTCCGTGAAGCGTCGCTGGGTACCGACTTGGCGCGCGATCATGAGCCGTTGCATCTCGCCCGTACCCTCAAGAATGTCAAAGGCGCGTGCATTTCGCACATAGCGGTCCACCCAGTCAGGCTCCAACTGATCCGGCAACATGGCCTGAGTGCAGACCATCAAGTCCGCCACTTCTAGTGCAACCGTCGCGGCGAGCGCCTTGGCGGCGCTGCCCAGGATTTCTGAGGGACGCCCGTGATCAAATTCGTTCGCAGCACGAAAGCACAAGCCCAGCACCGCCTGCACTGCCTCACCGAGCATGGCAGCCCGATCTTTTTGCAACTGCAAAACGCGCGCAGACGCCTGATAGCCAGGGTCGCGCGAGGCGGCCTGCAGAAAATGTTCGAGCGCGCTGTGGGCCGCGCCGCAAATCATGGCCGACAGGCAGGGGCGCATAAAATTCCAGGCCCCTTGCGCGCCCTCGAAAGCATCCGTTTGGCGAGTTTGGCGCGGGTCGTGAAGCAGGCGTTCGTCCCCCACTTCAAGATCGTCCAAATTGATCGTCGATAGTTGCACGCAGCGCAAGCCCAACACCTGGCGATGAGGCTCCACGGTGACACCCGGAGCCTCCGTATCCACCAGAAAAGCCCGGATGCCAAAGCGCTGGGTACGCTCATCCACAGTAGCAAAGACAATCGCTTGCTTAGCACGGTAGGCATTGCCAATGTACTGCTTCTTGCCCTTGAGGCGCCAGCCGCCGCCAGCCAACTGCGTAGCCCGGGTACGCAATCCCGCTGCATCAGAGCCGCCATGCGCCTCGGTCAGCGCGAATGCGGCCCAGCGGGGAACCGAGCTTTCGATGAAAGGTCTGAAAAATTCCTGCTTCTGCCGCGGATTGGCCAGCATGCATAGCGGCGGACTGGCCAGACTTGGCCCGGGCAACGCGATCGCCAGGGCCGGATCGCCCTTTCCCAGCCAATAGTTGACGATCAATCGGCGGCGCAAGGAGCCGAAGCTGTCGCGCCCACCATAGTTGCAGGGCACCAGCGCCACATTTAAATGCGCGACATCCAGTTCGTCGAACAGCGCTTGCGGTATATCGGCCCGGACATCCGCCAGTTCGGCAAGTTGCTGTAACTGCGCCGACATGGCCACGATGAAATCGTAGGACGACGGCTGTTCGGCGCGGAACATCGATTCAAAGACAGAAAAGGCAGACATCGGAAAGACCTTCAAAAATCCTTGAGCAGGGTCGGAGTGAATAACCGACGCGGCAACTCATACGCCGACACAGCCAGATAGCGGATGATGGTGTAGTCGGACTTTGCGTTCAAAAGCACCTTGATGCGCACCGACTGCAGTACATGACGCCCTTGATAGGGTTGGAAACTCAGATAGTCGATCGTCTTGGCCAGTTTGCCGGACAGCGTCGAGAATTGCGCCCGAATCGGTTGCGCCGTGTCAGCGTTCACCTTCAGAACAACGCCGCCAAAAGGCGCATCGTCCTTGCTGGCCGTTAAGGTCAACGCGGTCATCGGCTTGCCATCCCCTGTTTCACGGTCCACTCCCGAGACGACATAGCTGTGACGCAGATCGACGTTCAGGATGGACGCGACATCTGCATCGCCCACCAATTGCTCTGCTAGGGGAACACGGATCGCTTGGTTGGTACCGCGAAAGTACATCCATGCTCGATCACCCTCGTACAGAATGAGTCGTCCCTTGCGGATGCCTTCCTCGGTGAACTTGACCAGCGTTTTGGGGGGCGTACCCTCGCGCTGTACCGGGAAGTCGCCAATGTAGGCCTCGATCTTGGCAGTATCAAAGATCTTGCCATCGCGCCAGCTCTCAACCTCGGCGGACCACCGGGTGGGTCGAGTGACATACAGATAGCGGCCTGCTTCCGTGAGCCAATCGCGTAGGTCCGCAGCTGGCGCCGCGAACACCGATGAAAGTGCGCCCGTGAGGTCCAGACCAGCAGCCGTGGCGATCAACTCATGTATCGCGGTACGCCGCGAAAGCTTCCGAGCGAAAGAACCTAGATCATGCATGACGCAATCCAAGCGCAGGTTGAAGGCGAACAGCACGCCAGGCCACCAGCGCACAGGCAGTCGCACCCACCAGCACCGATCCGGCTAGGACCGCAGCGACGCTGATCCCTCTAACCTGCAAGACCATCGGAAAGCCCCGGTTGCTGCCCGGCGGCGGCGGCATGGGAATGCCACCCATCGCGGCCACGATCCAGCCGATACACAAGGCCACCAGCACGCCCATGCTGCAGGCAATCAGGGCGAGTGATGCGCCTTCGGATAGCAGCAGACCGACCAGCGAGAATTTGCCCAGGCCAATGGCTCGCATAACACTGAACTCCCGAACGCGCTCCAGAAAAGACATGGACATCACATTGCCGATGCTCAGCGTCGACAGCAACACCAGCGCACCTGCGACAAAGCCAAATATGCTCGAGTACAGGGTCACGATCTTGTCGTACTGGGGATTGAGTTCGCGCCAGTCCTTGACCATCAGGTCGGGCGTGTCTTTCTCAAGCAGGGCCTGCACCTGATCCTTCACCTGCGGCGTGGCATCGGTCGAGTCGAGTAGCAACACGATCTTTGAAACTTTGTGTGTGTTGAGCAACTTCTGCGCGAAAGACAGTGGCACCTTCAGCATGTGTTGGTCATAGTCCGACGAGTCGCTCTGTGTCACGCCGCTGATTTCAAAGTCGGCTGCGTTGAGGCCGCCCTGTGGCATAACGGTGGTGACGATCAATGAATCTCCGGGGGCAGCGGCCAGCCCCTGTTCCATGCCCTGCCCAATGGCCACCCGCCATTGATCGGTCGACAATAAGGCGCGTCCCTTAATCACCCTGTCAAAGGAGGAAATGACGTTATCAGACCTCGGCTCCACACCCAATCCGACAAAGACCATCGACTGACTGCCCAGACCAACCAGTCCCTTGAAATCGATGCGCCGACTCACCTCGATCACGCTAGGGATCGCTGCCAGCTTGGCAGCCAGCTCATCGCTGCCAGCGAACAACAACTGATTCGAATCGACACCACTGAGCTCAGCGTATTTCTTGCTCATGATCTGCAAATGCCCGGTCTGACTGTGCACCACCGACTCGCGCACACCCCAGTACACACGCGTGACAAACGCATCCATGACGAGCAAGGCGCATACGCTGATGCCAATGAGGACAATCACAAACAAAGAACGGCGCTTATTGGCAGCAACATTGCGCAGGGCAAAATTCAACAATTTCACGATGGCACCTCTTCGACGAACAGGCTGCCATCCTTCAGCCTGAAATGACGGTCAGCGACTAAGACGCAGCGCGGATCATGGCTGACCATCACCACAGTGGCGCCGTCCCGGTGACACGCTTCCCGCAGTAGGTCGAGAACTCGATGCACGTTGCTCTCGTCCAAATTGGCGGTCGGCTCATCGGCCAGTACCAGATGCGGCGAATTGACCAGTGCACGTGCGATCGCCACCCGTTGTCGCTCGCCACCGGACAGCAGACTTACCGACTTTCTGGCCACGGCCGACAGCCCAATGCGCTCAAGCATCTGCGACGCGCGCTGCTGGCATTCGGCAGGGCTCACCTTGGCCAGTCGCAGCGGAAAGGTGACGTTGTCGATCACGTTGAGCAGGGGCAACAGACCGAAATCCTGGAAGATGAAGCCCAGGTAACGCAGGCGATCTCGCTCCCGCAGTGAGCTGATTTGCAAATTGTTGTCGAAGCGATAGCTCAGCGCGCCCTCGCCCAGAGGTTCGATGCCGCCAATGATGTTCAGCAGTGTCGACTTGCCGCTGCCCGAGGGGCCAGTCAGCACCACCACCTCGCCATGTCCAACGCGCAGATCGACCTCCTTGAGCGCCGTCACCGAATAGTGGCGACCGGAGTACGACTTGCTGACACCTGTCAATACCAGCAAATCACTCATGGCTGGGTCTCCGCCATCAGATCGCGCGTCGTGTCGAGCGCCGCCTGATGCATGGCAGCAAAGGCTTCGTTGTCGACGTAGCCATGGCCGGCCATGACTTGTGCCGCGTTGCGCAGGACCGTCAGCAATTGTTCGGCAGCGTAGCGCCTGCGAGCAAAGTTGTCGGACTGAGAATCATCTTCATGGATCTGGACGTCCACGACCTGATCTATGCACTGGAGGGCGAGATAGAGATTGGCGATGCGCAGTGCTATCGCCTGGTAGGACAGAAGCATCTTGTCCTGGCTCTTGCGCGAACGCGCCAGATCGACCGCGGCATCGAGCAATGTCTCGCTCAAGCAAGCCGCGAAACGAAGGGTTGACAAGAGGCCCCTCGCTTTCGCGCTCCGACGCACGGCTTGCGGGTCAGCTTCAAAGGCCGTGCGCGCTGAGTCGACAGGTAACTCGAGATCACGCGACAAGGCATCCCATCGCCAGATGCCCATGGTATCGGTGCGATGCACCCTTCCCAAGCGCGCATCGTCGCTCGCAACGATGGCGGGCACAACAAGCTCAATCATTACGCTGGCCTCCCTTGCTGACAGAATCCGGTCGCTCCAGGCGTTGCATGGAAACGGCCAAACCCGACCATAAAAGCAACCTGATCACGGCATAGCCCGGATCGATCTGCCACGGCTTGAAGCTCAGGCAAGGCGATCGGGGCTGCGCGTGGTGGTTGTTGTGCCAGCCTTGCCCGAAGGTCAGCAGCGCCAGCAATCCGTTGTTGCGTGACTGATCGGGTGTCTTGTTCGGTCGTGTGCCGATGAGATGGCCCAAGGAGTTGAGCGACATGAACGCGTTGGTGGACAACAGCACCCGTAAGAATCCTCCCCAGAGCACCCCGGACACCGCGCTTTCTACGCCAAGATCCACCGCGCAAACCATGAGTCCCGGCAAGAAGAGGCTACTGACCGCGATCCAGCCGTAGGCACCGTCAATCCACCAAAGCTCTCGCCGCTTCAGCAGATCGAACACCGACGGCACACGGCTCTTGGTAACTCTGCGTTCACGCTGCATGAACAACCAGAGCCAATGGGACCAGATCATTGCGAATACGCGGCCGAGCAAACTGCCGTCATGCAGATTGGGAGAGTGAGGATCGCCATGGCGGTCGCAGCGTGCGTGATGCTGACGGTGCGTGGCCACCCACCAAAGCAACGAACCTTGGAAAGCCGTCGCACCCATCATCGCCAGCAGCTGAGCACCCAATGTCGTGACTTCAAATGCACGGTGCGCGAAGCAACGGTGGTAGCCAACCTCAACGCCGATCAGACCGATCGAATAGAAAACAACCATCAAGGCGATGTCCATGCCCCGGATTGGCACGCCGTGTGCCCCGTGCCACCAGAAACCAAACACTACTGCGCACAACGGCATGACCAGGCCAATGAAAGTCACTATCGGCATAGGCGCCCGGTTGAAATGGCCCTCAGACACATTCAACCTCGGCTTGAGTGGCACAGTCACTTTGCACCAAATCTGGAATCGGCTCGAAATCCTCCGGCAAAAGGTCGAAATTCAGCCGATCACGCATCACTCCCTTGATCAGGTGGCAGCGCCTGTGGCGTCCACACGCGCGAAAACCCAACTCCTTGAGGATGCGGATTGACGCCGAATTCCCCTCAACCGCCCACGCCTGAACGGCGGACAGGTTATAAGACTGAAAAGCGAGCGATAACACCACGCGCATCGCCACAGCATTGCGCAGTCGTGCGGGCGGACGCAACATCGGACGCACGCCCCACAGTTGAGCAACGCGAAACGGATGGCGCACTTGCTGTAATCCAAATACACCGATCAAGCGGCCCTTTGCGTCAAGCACTACGCGTACAAAATGATCCGGCGAGCGGGACATGATGCTGATCGCAAGCGCATTGAGTGCCTGTCGACCATTGCCGAAATCCATCCACTCGTTCAGCAGTGGGTTTTGGAGCCACGTAGCGACGGATGCACAGTCCGACTTTTCTAACGCCCGTAGGTGATAGGGCACATCGTCACAATGAAATCTGACGATCGATCCCGCCTTTTCGATACGATCAATCTTCGGTAGAACCCCGCGTCGCTCGCGTTCCGCAGCTTTTTTGACCTCGCAGGACAAACGCACATTTTCTTTTTGAGCCCATTCACTTCTATCCACTCCATGTCCTCCGCCCGTCCACTACATTTTTTGCTGTATTTCACAACTCGCGAGCGGGTTACTGTATTAGTACAAAAAAGTTAATAAAACTCAATTATTAAAATTATCTAGTTATAAAATTAGAAAAATTCAAGCACATGCTTTTCACAAAGCCCTCACCTCGGAAGGCGAGAATGGCGATGACCTCATTTATTTTCAAAAAACCTCCCCCTTGACCTTGGCAGTCAAGCGGGCGTTGCCATCGTTGGTAAAGCGCTGCGTCGTATCCATATCAACGCTTTGGTCCATACCCGATTTCCGCGCAGCAGCGCTCATCCCAACAGCGCCATCTTCAAGGCCTACCTGGCCCTGCTCATGCTTAGAGCTGGTTGGAGTTGGCCTCGCGCATTCGACTTTGGCACCATGAACAAAGGTTATCCCCCGCTCCCTTCAGACTTGGACCTGTTCGTTGGCGGTCACTAAATCCGATCGTCTGGCCCATGCGTTGAACCCCTGAACACCATTTGATTCGGATAGCGAAGGGTCTGCAGGGGCTTTTCAGGGTTGGCGATCTTGGCCAGCAGCCAATCCAGGGCTTGATCCACCATGTGCAGCATGGGCTGATGCACTGTGGTGAGGTTGTATGCTCCCCACGAGGCCAGTTCGATGTCGTCATAGCCCACGATCCACAGGTCTTCAGGCACCCGAACCCCCAGGGCCCGTGCGCCATCCATGGCCCCTATCGCCAGTACATCGTTGACACAAAAAACGGCATCTGGTGGTTGGTCGGTTCGCAGCATCTGCTGTATGGCTTGCACACCGCTGGCATGGGTAAACGATTCAGATCGCTGATACAAGTGTGTTTGTAACGGGCGGCCAGCCGCCTCCAACGCGGCGCGAAAGCCTTGCTCGCGTTCGCGGATGGGACTGGCGCGCTGCAAGCCGCCGATGAGGCCCAATCGTTGGCGCTCGGAACGCAAGAAGTAGTCGGCCACCTGTTGCGCGCCCATCAGGTTGTCACTGCCGATTTGATCGCAGGGGTAGCCCTCGACCATTCGGTTGACCAGCACCACCGGTGCTTGTGCCGATACGGTGTCTTTGAGGAACGCCGACTCGTGTGTGGCTGCCAGCAGAATCACCCCATCAACCAGTCCTTGTTTCAAGGCCTTGCTGGCGGGCAAGTCGCCACCGAATTCGGCATCCCAGACCACCATGCGAAGCCCAGACTCGGCGATGCGTTGACCCAATGCCTCCAGCATGGCTGGAAACAGTTGATAGGACAAACGGGCTACGACCACACCAATGGCGTCGGCCCGGCGGGTGCGAAAGGAGCGCGCCAGGGCGTGTGGTTCGTAGCCGGTTTGGAGCAGGGCCGAAAGCACCCGATCGCGTGTCTCGGGCCGAACTTTGGGGTCTTTGCGCAGTACCCGGGACACGGTGGCCTGCGAGACGCCGGCCACCCTGGCCACATCGTGACTGGTCACGCCCGCATGGGGGCGTTGCCCCTCAACGGTCTCAGTCGAGCCGGATGTTGTTGTCGCGGGCAACTTTCCCCCACTTGCTGATTTCGGCACGCAGGTATTTGTCAAACTCTTCCGGACTAGAGCCCACGATATCGGCGCCCAGAGAAGAGAGTTTCTCAGCCACATCCGGCATCTTCAGGATGCGGACAATTTCTGAGTTCAGTCGGTTCACGATGTCGCTGGGCAGTCCGCCGGGGCCCATGACACCCCCCCAGGACACGGCATCAAAGCCCGGTATCCCAGACTCACTGACGGTCGGCAGATTGGGCAGCGAAGAGCTGCGCCGGCTGCCGGTCACGGCGATGGGGCGCATGGAGCCGCTTTTGATGTTGGGCATGCCGGCAATGATGGTGGGGAACATCATGCTGACCGTCCCGGAGATCACATCGGGCATGCCGGGAGCGTCACCTTTATAAGGCACATGGGTCATCTTGATGTCGGCCATGGCTTTGATCATTTCACCCGCCAAATGGTTTGCAGCTCCATTGCCGGCTGAGGCATAGCTCAACTTGTTGGGGTTGGCTTTGGCGTAGGCAATCAGCTCCTGCATGTTCTTGACAGGCAAGGCGTTGGTGACCAGGATCACCAGAGGCACGACAGACGTCAGCGTGATGGGGGTGAAGTCCTTGATGGGGTCGTAGGGCAACTTTTGATACACGCCAGGGTTGATGGCATTGGGCCCCAGATTGGCCATCAGCAAGGTGTAGCCATCGGCGGGAGATTTGGCCACCGATTCCAGCGCCAGAATGCCATTGGCCCCTGGCTTGTTTTCAACCACCACACTTTGCTTCAAGGCATCGGTGAGCTTGTTGGCCAGCACGCGAGCCGTCACATCTGAAGCGCCGCCCGGAGGGTAGGGGATGACGATTTTGATGGGGCCGCGCGTCGGCCAGGACTGAGCCAGGGCGGTGGAACAAACCAGGCCCAGGGCGGACAGCAACAGAAAAGAGCGTCTGAAGAATCGGGTTTTCATGTGAAGTTTTTTGTGGGTGGTAGATCAGGCGGTTACCGGCAAGGGCAGGTCCAGGGTGGTGGTTCGGCGCAGCTCGCGTTTGAATTTCTTGTCGTCAAAGGGACGGGCGCGGTGCATGGTGGCCCGGTTGTCCCAAATCACCAAATCATGGGGCAACCACTCGTGGCGGTAGGTGAACGGCGAGCGGGTGGCATGCTCCATCAAGTCGCGCAACAACAAGCGTCCTTCGGGCACGGGCCAGTCCACGATGTGTGAGGCGTGAGAGGCCAGATACAGCGAGCGTCGCCCTGAGCCAGGCAGCAGGCGAACCAGCGGGTGCACTGCACCTTTCAGTTTTGCACGCTCTTCCTCGCTGAACTCAAAGCCCAGGACATGCCTGGAATACACGATCGAGTGGAACACCTGAAGGCCTTCCAGTGATTGCTTGGTCTCCTCATCCAGGGCGTCGTAGGCGGCACGCATGTCGGCAAATTCGGTGTCGGCCCGCACGGGGGGGACAACGCGCGCAGACAGCATGGAGTAACGGCCAGCCGGGTTCTCAAACGAAGCGTCGGTGTGCCACAACCGGTTGCTGACCGTGCTGGCACGCAAGCGGTCATTGGCGGGCAGGATTTCGCCCTGGGCGTTGACATTGGAGATGTCGGTCAAGGCTTCGTTCCCAAAACGGTTTTTGGTCAATACCGAGACCGATGTCTTGGCATGCAAGGTGCCATCAAAGCGCTGTGCAAAAGCCAATTGTTCTTCGTCGGTGAAGAGTTGTTGGCGAAACACCAGCACGCCGTACTGGTCCATTCCTGCACGCAACTGCTCCAGGGTGTCGCGGTCATGGACCTGACGCAAATCGATCGGACTGACTTCGGCGGCAAAAACGGGAGAGAGGGGTTTGAATGACAGTTTCATGGGGCGCTGATAGAAAATGACTACGTAGTCATGATGTCGGTCAATGCGTGAATCTGTGTCAGTGAAAACCCTGATTCCGCGGCCAAAGTGTCACCTCTGGCACAGCCCGATCGCTCCATGCCAGAGAGTTGACGTCCGTGTTGACTCGGCGACAAGAGGTCATGTGACTGGATCGGGGTTTGTCCATAATGCGTGATCGTCTCGTGCTCGAGACTTTTTTCGAAAGCAGGCCATGAATTTTTTCTCGAGTTTCCAGCGCAGCGATGGGGTGATGAAGGGCATGCGTTGCATGATGGCTCTGGGGCTGGGCCTGATGCTGGCCCTGCCAGGTTTTGCACAAGGCAACTATCCCAACAAGCAGGTCAGGGTGATCGTGCCTTTTGCCCCGGGCGGTGCCACAGACATCATGGCGCGCGTGGTGGCCAAGCGCCTGGGCGAGACCATGGGGCAGACGTTTTTGATCGACAACAAGCCCGGTGGTAACACCGCTTTGGGCGCTGAATTGACAGCCAAATCTCCAGCCGATGGCTATACGCTCTTGTTCACCAACGATGCCACCTTTGTGCTCAACCCCATCTTGTCGCCGCAACTCAATTACAACGTGGGCAGGGACTTCGCGCCGGTGGCCACGGTGGCCTACCTCAACCTCGCGCTGACTGTCTCTGCCAGCCTGCCGGTCAACAACATGGCAGAACTGGTGAACTGGACCCAGGCCAAGTCGGGCACCATCAGCTACGGTTCATTTGGTGTGGGCAGCCAGGCCCATTTGATGGGGGAGATGTACAAAAAGCTGACCAACACCGACATCGTTCATGTACCCTACAAAGGCTCGGCCCCCGCGGTGGCAGACGTGATTGGCGGGCAGGTGGTCTTCACCTTTCCCGCCATCCCCACGATTCAAGGCTTTATCCAGGCTGGCAAGGTCAAACCCATTGCCATCTCGGGCAATAAGCGTTCTTCGCTGTTGCCTCAGGTGCCCACCTTCGTTGAGGCCGGATTCAAGGACATGGACATTGGCGCCTGGTATGCCTTTCTGGCGCCGGCCAATACGCCATCAGAAGTGATCAACAAACTCAATGCTGCGGTGTCCAGCTTGCTCAACAGCCAGGAGTTCATCGATCAGCAATTGACCCCACAAGGCATGATTCCCATGAACATGAGCCCACAGCAATTCACGGCGCACATCAAATCCGAGACCGATCGGATGACTCGCATCGTGCGTCTCTCGGGGGCCAAGGTCGATTGATCGGAAGGGCTTGCTAGCCCTTTCGCACGTTCAGATCGGGTCTACACGTGGTCCAGAATGTTGACCACGGGTTCCTGCCCGTAGTCGGGGTGGTCCAGGTAGCGCAACAGGCGGGCAGCAGCTTCTTTCGGTGAGGTAAGCCGCTCCGTGGTCTTGAGCTCGACGTAGCGTGACCGCGCAGGGAACAGGCGGCTGTCGCTGCCGCGCAGGTCGCTTTGCATGTCGGTGTCAATGACACCGGGATAGACCGACACCACCCGGGCGCCATTCGTTGCCTGGGCTTGTTCCAGTGCCACACAGCGTGAGAAATGGTCCAGCCCGGCTTTGGAGGCGCAATACATCGAAGAGCCGGCCTGAGCCCGTGCGGCCAGTCCCGACGAGATGTTCATGACTTTGCGAACACAAGACCACCCCGCCGTGGCTTTCAGAAATGCACCTGTCAACTGCATCGGGGCCACCAGATTGACCACCATGCCCGACGCCAGTTGCTCATGGTCTTGTACGTCGATGGGTGCCAGCGAACCCAACATACCCGCGTTGTTGATCAAGGTGGCCGATGCGAAGTCACTGCCCTTGAGCGCTCCCAGCCAGGGTTCCAACCGTTGCAGAACCTGTTGCGGATGCGCCAGGTCTGCAGGCCATTGCTCCAGATTGCATGAGCTGGCTCTTGCGTGCCCCTGCAGTTCCTGAGACACCTGGCGCGACAGACCCAGCAACACCACGTCGGCGCGGCAGACCTGTCGTGCCATGGCCAGCCCCATGCCGCGGGAAGCACCCGTGATGATGAAAAGATGTTTCATGGTGGTTGGGTGTTGGTTGGATGGTGGGTGGATCAGGCGTTGAATTCGGTCAATAGATTGCCCGCCAGTGGAACTTGTTCGAGCAGACCCTGCTCGTCGGCCACTTGTTGGCCGTTCACCCACACACCTTTGACACCGATGGCGTCGGTGTTGAGGCGAGCGGCGCCACCGGGCAAGTCAAACACCCGCTTCTTGGGAGCACGGTCCACGGTAGCGGGGTCGAACAGCATCAGGTCAGCGGCCCAGCCCACCTTCAGTCGTCCGCGCTCGCGGATGCCCATCACCTCGGCTTGCAAGGAGGTGAGTTGACGAACGGCTTCGGCCATCGACATCTTGCCCAGCTGGCGCGACCAGTAGCCCATCAAATGCAGGCCAAAGCCGGCATCGTTGAAGAAGGTCAGATGCGCACCTGCATCGCTGAGAGTGATCAGGCTGTGCGGGTGGTTCAGCATTTCAGCAACCGCTTCGATGTCGCTGTTGAGCAATTGCGCGGTGAACACGGTTTGCAGGTTCTCGGACAGGGCCAGATCCAGGGCGGTGTCCAGCGGATCCTTGCCCAGGCTTTGTGCGATGTCGAGCACGCTGCGTTGTTCCAGGTGCGCGTTTTCTGGGTTCACGGTTTCCACCACATGCACCTTGTCCCACTCGTTGTTGAAAAGGCGGAACGTGGCCACGCTGGACAGCTCATCACGAACGGCCTGACGAAAGGCCGGGTCGGCCAACACTTGGTGCAAAGCGCTGCCACTCAGGCCCAGGGCGGGTTTCCAGCTTTGCAGGCCTTCGACCGGGTAGGCCGAGTTGAAAGTGAAGTCCATGGTCAGCGGGCAGCAAGACACCTGACCGATGAGTCGGCGACCCCGTTGATTGGCATCGCTGATGGCCTGTAGGTCCTTGAATACCGCTTGCGGGTTGGTGCTGTTGTGCAGCAAGGCAGCGATCATGACCGGGCGCCCCGATTGGGCTGACATGTCTTCAAGAAATGGCACGGGCATTTGCCCGCCCTTGGTCACCATATAGATGCCGTGGCCTTGTTCCCCCATGGCTTTGATGAGGGCCATCATCTCTTCGTCGCTGGCCAAGCGCGAGGGCATGGGAAACCCGCCTTCACCGTTGTGCGCCGGGCTGGTGCTGCTGGCAAAACCCACGGCACCGACCGCCATGGCCTCACGCACCAGCTGCGCCATGCGATCGATCTCTTCGGGGGTGGCGGCGCGCTGGTTGGCGTCGGCACCCATCACCCATGTGCGAATGGAGGAGTGCCCGATGTAGGCGGCGACGTTGACCGCGCTGCCCTTGCGGCGCAAAAAATCCAGGTACTCGGGAAAGGTTTCGAATTCCCATTGAATGCCCTGGCGCAGCACGTCCAGCGACATGCCTTCCACCTGGGTCAGGTTGCGCATGGTGATTTCCCGGTCGGCCGGTTTGCAGGGGGCGATCGCAAAACCACAGTTGCCGATGACGGCCGTGGTCACCCCCAAGGCCGGGGAGGGACGAACGACGGGGTCCCAGGTGATCTGGGCGTCAAAGTGGGTGTGGCTGTCAATGATGCCGGGCATGAGGGCCAGGCCATGGCCATCGACCACACGAGCGGCCTGCGCGGGCAGGTGCTGGCCGATGGCAGAAATCCGGCCATCGGTCACGGCCAGATCCTGTGTTACCGGATCGGTACCGGAGCCATCAAACATCAGCACGTTGCGAAATAAAAGGTCGGGGGTCTTGCTCATGAAACTGGGGGATGAAAAGGGGAGGCGCGACTGGGCCGCGTTCGGTAAGGGGTTAACCTAAGAGTGTCATCTGAGCCGGGTAGGTCGGGCAGTCAATAGCGAGACAGCCTGCTGATTTTATGATTGAAGACACCGCTATCCTGATCAGCCTTTTCCTGTCCCTAGCTTCGGAGCCTCTCATGCATTTCGTCAACACTTCCCTCTTGCGCGTCGGTTACGAGGACTGGAACCCACAAGGCAGTCGGACCGTGGTGCTGATGCATGGTTGGCCTGACAGCATCCGGACCTGGAGTGGCGTGGTGCCCTGGCTGGTCAAAGCCAACTACCGGGTGATCGTGCCGGCACTCCGTGGTTTTTTACCCACCACTTTCTTGCGCGAAGACACGCCTCGCACCGGCCAACTCGCCTCTCTGGGGCGCGATCTGTTGGAGTTCATCGATGCGTTGGGGCTGAAGCAACCGGCCCTGGTCGGGCATGACTGGGGAGCCCGGGCGGTCGCCATTGCCTGTGGGTTATCCCCGTCGGTGGCCAGCCACATGGTGATGCTCTCTGTCGGCTATGGCACCAACGACCCGTCCCAGAAAATCACGTTGGAGCAAGCGCGCAATTATTGGTACCACTGGTACATGTCCACCCCGCGTGGGCGCGAGACCGTACTCAACGATCGCCGAGCCTTTTCCCGCCTGATGTGGGATACCTGGGCCCCGGCCGGTTGGTACGACCCCCAAGAGTTCGAGCTGACTGCCGACGCCTTTGACAACCCCGATTGGCCAGACATCGTGATCCACTCTTACACCCACCGATGGGGCCATGCACCTGCCGACCCTGCCTACACCCAGGATGAGCTCAAACTCAACCCGGCCCCTGTCTTGTCTGTGCCCACTTTGATGCTGCATGGCGAGGCCGATGGCGTGACATTCCCAGCCAGCTCCGCCAACAAAGAGTCCTTTTTTACGGGCCCCTATGTCCGCAAATTGCTGCCCGGAGTGGGGCATTTCCCCCAGCGTGAAGCCCCGGACGTGGTGGCGCAGGAAATCCTGGCTTGGCTGCAGGCCCATTAATCCGGTGAGCCCTAAAAACTCGTGTTACAATTTCTTTCTCGGCGGCTGTAGCTCAGTTGGATAGAGTACTTGGCTACGAACCAAGGGGTCGTGGGTTCGAATCCTGCCAGCCGCGCCAACATGGGAAGCCCGCAACGAAAGTTGCGGGCTTTTTCATGTCTGCACTCAGACTTCACCACCACACGTCGTGAAATCAATCCGTCATGAGCAAGGCATTCACCCGCGAAAACAGCGACTCTGATGATGACGAGGGAGCCGGGGCTACCCCCTTGCCGCCCTCAGGAAAAAACTACATCACCCCCGCTGGTTATGCACGTCTGAGGGCTGAGCTGCTCGACCTGATCGACAACGAGCGACCAAGGATCGTCGAGATCGTTCACTGGGCCGCCAGCAACGGCGACCGCTCTGAAAACGGAGACTATCTTTACGGCAAGAAACGCTTGCGCGAGATCGATCGGCGCATTCGATTTCTCACCAAGCGGCTGGAAATTGCCGAGGTCACCGACCCCCGCGTGCACCATGGCAGTGATCAGGTTTTTTTCGGGGCCACCGTCACTTATGCCGACAGCCAAGGGGTGGAGCGTACTGTCACCATCATGGGCATTGACGAGGCCGATAGTCTTCAAGGTCAGGTGAGTTGGATTTCGCCCATCGCCCGCGCGTTGCTCAAGGCGCGGGTTGGCGATGAGGTGCGTCTGATGACGCCCCAGGGGGCGCAGGACATTGAGGTGCTGGAGGTCCATTACCCGGCCTGAGTCTCCCTGGGTTTGCGGACCGCAAGCGCGGTCCCTCAGGCCTTCAACCCGCAGACCCTGGGCGTGACGCAATGACCCGTCGGACCTGTGTGACGGAGGTTGTTCGGCGCAGGTTTTTCATGACCGCGTCCAGGTGCGCCACATCTCGCACCGACACCACAAAGCGCAGGTCAATCGCATCCTGTCCGCTGACTTCGTCCGCCATGTTCACCATGGTGATGTCAGCCTCCGCTGCCGCAATGGCAGCAGCCACTCGGGCCAGCACCCCTTTACCGTTGCTGACCGTCACCAGCACCGGGGCTTCGAACGACCTGACCGGTTCATCGGACCATTCAACGCCGATGAAGCGCTCTCGGTCTTTGTGAAGAAGGCGCTGGCCAATGGCGCAGAAATCGGTATGGACAACCAAGCCTTCCCCACGTCCCAGATAGCCAATGATGGGGTCGCCGGGTAAAGGGTGGCAGCAATCGGGGTACTTGACCGAAGCGTTCTGGCTGCCATCCAGCACCACGCCGCCCTGGGACAGCGTTTCATGCGCCGTGAATCGCTCCTTGCTCATCAGCAAGGCGTCGGGTTTCTCACCCAATTCACCCAGCATGACGGCCAGTCGTTTGGCGACAATCCCGGCCACTCGTTTGCCCAACCCAATGTCCACCAACAATTCATCGCGGTTTCGGCTACCGGTGAAGCGCATCAGACGGTCCCAGGTGCTTTGGTGCTTGGGGTCTTGCGAGGGCAGATGCTCGATGCCTTCGGCCCGTAGGGCCTGGGCCAGTAATTTCTCACCCAAGGCCATGGACTCTGCGTGTGCCATGGTCTTGAGATGGTGTCTGATTTTGGAGCGAGCCCGACCGGTGTGCACAAAGCCCAGCCAAGCGGGGTTGGGGGCGGCCACCGTGGAGGTGATGACTTCCACCACATCGCCGTTGCGTAATTCGGTGCGCAGTGGCACCTGTTCGCCATTGATCTTTGCTGCGATGGTCCGGTCGCCAATGCTGCTGTGAACCGCGTAGGCGAAATCGACCACGGTGGCCCCACGCGGCATGGCCATGATGCGACTCTTGGGGGTGAACACATAAACCGCATCCGGGAACAAATCCACCTTCACATGGTCCCAGAACTCGGCTGCATCATGCGTCTCTTGCTGAATATCCAGCAGAGATTGCAACCACTTGGTGCCCAGCCGCTCGGCCTGTTCACCATCGGGCTCGTGAGCCTTGTAGAGCCAATGCGCCGCCACGCCCGATTCGGCGACCACGTGCATGGACTCGGTGCGCATCTGAAACTCGATGGTCAGACCCGAAGGGCCCACCAGCGTGGTGTGCAAGGATTGGTACCCGTTAAGTTTGGCAATGGCGATGTGGTCCTTGAAGCGTCCCGGCACCGGTTTGTAGAGTTGGTGCAAGATGCCCAAGGCGGTGTAGCAATCGGTAACGGTGGGGACGATCAGCCGCATGCCATAAATGTCGGTAACCTGGGCAAAGCTCAGGTGCTTGCTGTCCATCTTGCGGTAGATGGAATACAGGGTTTTCTCACGCCCATAGATGCGGATGGCAATGCCCGCCTTGTCGAACGCGGCCTGCACTTCCTTTTGTACCCGTTGTAAAAGATCGCGGCGCCTGTTGCGTGCCCGCGTGACCGCTTTGTCCAGCACTTGGTGCCGCCACGGCATGAGGTAGCGAAACGCCAGGTCCTGCAACTCGCGATAGCACTGGTTCAGGCCCAGCCGGTTGGCGATGGGCGCGTAAATATCCAGCGTTTCACTGGAGATGCGTCCCCACTTGCTGCGCGGCATATCGCCCATGGTGCGCATGTTGTGGGTGCGGTCGGCCAGTTTGATCAGGATCACGCGCACATCACGCGCCATGGCCAGCAACATCTTGCGGAACGACTCGGCCTGCCCCTCTTCACGCGTGGTGAACTGAAGCTTGTCGAGCTTGGTCAGGCCGTCCACCAGTTCGGCGACAGGGCTGCCAAATTGGTCGATCAGGTCATGTTTGGTGATGCCACAGTCTTCCATGGCGTCGTGCAACAAGGCCGCTGCCAGTGCTTGGGCGTCAAGACGCCAATCCGCACATTGAGCCGCCACGGCAATGGGGTGGGTGATGTACGGTTCGCCACTGTTGCGCTTTTGACCCAGATGGGCCTGGTCGGCAAATCGATAGGCTTTGCGCACCAAATCGATGCCTTCAGAGCCTAAATAGTCAAGCTTGGCCACCAGCGCGGCGAAGCTGGCTGCCGCTGCATTGACAGCAGCGGGACTGGCTGGCGCTAAAAGTGGTTTGACGACGGCACTCATAGCCGCACTGTACACCCCGTGGGATGGGTTGTCAGCCCGAAAGGGGGCAGACCCTGGAGACGTCTGTCAGGGCAGAGGCTCAGCCCGGAACTTTCTTGAGCATTTCCAGGCCGATTTTGCCAGCAGCAATTTCACGCAGGGCGGTCACGGCAGGTTTGTTCTTGCTCTCGATCTTGGGGGTGTGCCCCTGGCTCAACATGCGGGCACGGTAAGTGGCGGCCAGCACGAGCTGGAAACGGTTCGGGATCTGCTCGAGGCAGTCTTCAACAGTGATGCGTGCCATGACGGGTGCTCCAGGAGGAATTCAGATGATATGCAGGGCTTGGAAGACATCGGCCCGGGCTCGGCGCTGCGCCGCAAATTTGAGCCTTTGCGCATGCACGACAGCCTTCAGGTCGAACAAGGCACGCTCAAATAATTCGTTAATTATAACGTAGTCGAATTCGGGGGCGTGGGCCATCTCTTCAGCGGCGTTCTTGAGCCTCAATTCAATGACGTCGCTGCTGTCTTCGCCCCGGTTTTCCAGGCGCGAGCGCAGCTCATCCCAGCTCGGGGGCAGGATGAAAATCAAGACGGCGTTGGAAAACACCTGGCGGATTTGCAGGGCCCCCTGAAAGTCGATTTCCAGGATCACGTCGGCGCCCTGGTTGATGCGGTCCTCGATGGCTTTGCGCGAGGTGCCGTAGCGACGGCCGTGGACATGGGCCCATTCGATGAAGGCCTGGGCGTGTACCAGCTCGTCGAACTCGGGCTCGGAGACAAAGAAATATTCGCGACCGTGCTTTTCCTGGCCGCGCGGTTGACGCGTGGTGTGCGAGACCGAGGGCTGGACGCGCGAGTCGAGCTCCATCAGGGCTTTGACCAGGCTGGACTTGCCGGCCCCGCTGGGGGCGGCCACCACGAATAAATTGCCGGGATAGGAGTTCATCATTCGAGATTCTGGACTTGTTCACGCATCTGTTCGATCAGGACCTTCATGTCGATCGAAATTCGGGTCAGCTCCAGCAGGGCGGATTTCGCGCCCAGGGTGTTGGCCTCGCGGTGCAACTCCTGGATCAGGAAATCCAGGCGCTTGCCCACGCTGCGGGCAGGACCCTTGGGGGACAGCAGGGCGTTGATTTCGTCGAGGTGGGCGTCCAGTCGGGTCAGCTCTTCGGCCACATCGATGCGGATCGCAAAGGCCGTGGCTTCGTTCAAGGCCCGGTCCTGGGCCGCTTCAGGCAACACGCCATCCGCACCCAGTGCCATGGCCTCGCGCCAGCGCTCCAGAAAGCGTTGGCGTTGTTGTTCCACCAGTTGAGGAATGAGCGGTTTGGCCTGCGCCGCCAAGGCCCGGAGTTGCTCTGTGCGCTCCAGCAGGGTTTTTGCCAATCGGGCGCCTTCGCGAGCCCTGGCTTGCATCAGACTGTCCAGCACCGATTCGGCCAGGCTGAGCAGCGCTTCACCAACCTCGGAGGGTACCTGTGTCTGGCCTGAGCCCAACCGCAACACATCAGCCACCGAAAGAGGGGTGGCCGATGGAATCCAGGCGCGGACCGTGTCTTGCAGACCGTTGAGTCGCTGCAGCAATCGAGGCGAGGGGTCGGACAGACCCGCCTCGGCACTGTGTTCGTAGGAGGCACGGACCTCCACCTTGCCACGTTGCAGACGCCGCGTCAGCAGTTCACGCAGGGCGCTTTCATGGGCGCGCCATTCTTCGGGCAGGCGGAAACTCAGGTCCAGAAAGCGGCTGTTGACCGAGCGCATGTCCAGGCCCAGACGGGTGCCTGCTGCGGCGGAAGAGGAGTCGTCGGGCGTCAGCGGCGCCTGGGCGCTGGCATAACCCGTCATGCTGTGGATGGCCATGTCGTGGGTCGGTGAAAAGGGGATTATCTCAGGCTCGGATGACAAGATCCTGGACAATCGGGGGCAAGGCGGCATCCTGCCCCCTTTGAATTGACTTCTTTGATCTTCAGAACTACCGACATGACGACTCCCTCATTGCCTCCTTCCCGCCAAGAACGCAGTCCGGATGCCCTGCGTCCGATCCGTTTGACGCGTGGCTTCACGGTCCATGCCGAGGGCTCGGTCCTGGTCGAGTTTGGCCAGACACGCGTGTTGTGCACCGCTTCGGTCGAGGAGAAAGTGCCCGGCCACAAAAAGGGCAGCGGTGAGGGATGGGTCACCGCCGAGTACGGCATGTTGCCGCGTTCCACCCACACCCGCAGCGACCGTGAGGCTGCACGCGGCAAGCAAAGCGGTCGCACACAAGAGATTCAACGCTTGATTGGCCGATCCTTGCGTGCCGTATTCGATCTCAAGGCCCTGGGCGAGCGCAGCCTGCACCTCGATTGCGATGTGCTCCAAGCCGACGGGGGCACCCGCACGGCCAGTATCACCGGTGCATTTGTGGCTGCGCAAGACGCCATCCACCTGCTGATGTCCCAGGGCAAGTTGACAGCTTCGCCAATACGACAAGCGGTGGCCGCCGTGTCGGTGGGCATGCTCGATGGCTTGCCCTTGCTGGACCTGGAATACACCGAAGACTCCGCCTGTGACACCGACATGAATGTGGTGATGACCGCTGACGGCCATTTCGTGGAAGTCCAAGGCACGGCCGAAGGTGTTGCCTTTTCGCGGCAGGAAATGAATCGTCTGCTGGATCTCGCCGAGAAGGGAATCCGCGAACTGTTTGCGCACCAGCAGGCAGCGCTCAAAGCTTGAGCGGAGCCATGAAAAAACTTCTTCTGGCCTCCAACAACCGGGGCAAGCTGGCTGAATTGCAAGCCATGTTTGCGCCCCTGGGGCTGCAACTGTTGGCTCAATCTGAACTCGGCATTCCCGAAGCAGAGGAGCCATTTCACACTTTCATAGAAAACGCCTTGGCCAAGGCCCGTCACGCCAGTCGACACAGTGGTTTGCCGGCACTGGCCGATGATGCTGGTCTGTGCGTGGATGCCTTTGGAGGCGAGCCCGGGGTGCAAACGGCCTTCTATGCCACGCGCTTCGGATACGCCAAAGGCGACGATAACAACGTTCGTGCGCTGTTGGAGCAGATGCGCGATGTCAGCAACCGCCGTGCGGCTCTGGTCAGCACCCTGGTGGCGGTCCGGCGCCCGGAAGACCCCGAGCCCTTGGTGGCGGTGGGCCGGGTGAGTGGAGAAATCACACGCGAGCCCCGAGGCTCGAACGGCTTTGGTTTTGACCCCGTGATGTTCATTCCGCGCTTTGGAAAAACCTTTGCCGAACTGCCTGTTGATGTGAAGAACGAGAACAGCCACCGCGGCCTGGCCGCGCGGCAGATGCTGGCGCTGATGCAGGAGCGTTGGTTCTCATGAACCTGGATGTTCAGCATCTGATGCGGCCGGGCACACTGAGCCTGGCCGGTTTGCCGCCCTTGTCCCTGTATGTGCATCTGCCCTGGTGCCTGCGCAAATGCCCCTACTGTGATTTCAATTCGCATGAGTGGCGTACCGATGCTGGCGACCCCTTGCCCGAGACCGCTTACCTCAATGCCTTGCGCCAAGACCTGGAGGCTGCCTTGCCCCTGATCTGGGGGCGGGTGGTGCACACCGTGTTCATCGGGGGCGGGACCCCCAGCCTGTTCTCGCCCGAGGGCATCGATCGCATGTTGTCGGACATTCGGGCACTGTTGCGCCTGAGCCCAAGAGCTGAGATCACCCTCGAAGCGAACCCGGGCACCTTCGAGCGTGACCGATTTAAAGCTTTCAAACAGGCGGGCGTCACCCGTCTGTCGGTGGGCGTGCAAAGTTTTCATGACGCACATTTACAAGCGCTGGGGCGCGTGCACAGCCGTGCCCAAGCCATCGCCGCGCTGGAAGAGGCGGCCAGTTGTTTTGACACCTACAACCTGGATTTGATGTACGCGTTGCCCGGGCAGACGCTGGCGCAATTGCAAACCGATCTGGACATGGCGCTGTCCTTTCAGCCACCGCATTTGTCCATCTACCACCTGACGCTGGAGCCCAACACCTACTTCGCCAAATACCCGCCATCTGACTTGCCGGATGAGGATACGGCCTACGACATGCTGGATGAGATCGAACAGCGCACCACGAGCGCGGGCTTACCACGATACGAAGTTTCTGCGTTTGCCCGCATGGGGCATCGTTGCCAGCACAACCTGAACTATTGGCAGTTTGGTGACTACTTGGGCATTGGTGCTGGCGCGCACAGCAAACTCAGTTTCGCCCATCGCGTGGTGCGTATGGTGCGCTACCGCGATCCGCGTCAGTACATGTTGCAGGCTGGCAGCGGTCAGGCGATGGCCCAGTGCGATGAAGTGTCGCGCAAGGACCTGCCCTTTGAGTTCATGCTGAACGCCTTGCGCTTGCGCGAAGGGTTTTCGCTGGAAGACTTTCGGGACCGAACGGGCTTGCCCTTGTCAACCATCGATGCGAAGCTCGAAGCTGCTGTGGCGAAGGGGTGGCTTGCGCTGGATGGGCAGCTGGTCAAGCCCACCGCAACAGGCTTTGACTTCCTGAGCGATGTGCAAGAGTTGTTTTTGGGTTGATCAGGTCAGGGGGAGAAAAGACGGGTTCTGTCCAGATTACAATCCATCATCACCCTATGTTGGAAGCGTGGCAGAGTGGTCGATTGCACCGGTCTTGAAAACCGGCAACGGGCAACCGTTCGTGAGTTCGAATCTCACCGCTTCCGCCAGGATTTCACCTTGGCGTTTGGCAAAACCAAGCAACTCCATCGCCCCCCTACAGGCGACGGCACAACTCCTCGGCGGATTTGAAATCACGCGTCGCGTGTTTCCACCATTGCGAAAAACTCTGACAGCGCCGGTCTACCCTTGGGAACAGAGCTGGTTCGGGGTCCAGTTGGACCCAGGGCTCTAACCATCGCGAAGCGTGGGGGTCTGCCACAGCGCGCACTCGCGATGCACCCCTCAAAACAGCAGCAAGACCAGCGGCGTCGATGAACCAACGCCTTGCAGCAACTTCCGCCATGGCGGCGTCCACCCAGCGCCAGCGAGCCTCAGACCATGGCCAGGTGGCGTGGTATTCCCGCAGGTAGACCCCAACGATCACCGCATTCTTTGCCAGGTCTTCGGGTGGGGGACGCAGTGCCCACGGATGAACCAGCCACACCTCACGTCCCTGAAAGGAATCCTGTTTCTCAGCGTTGATGGTGCTGACTTCAAGGTCAGCCGGCGGCATTGACAGCACGGGTAACTCGGTCGAGGATTCTTTGCTCGCTGGCTCTAGAGCGTTGGGTCGTTGTCGCGGTGCGTGTGCAGGATGTACGCCTCGGGCGATTGCATCCAATACCTCATATGGCTGATCAATGACTGAACCTGGGCTGTGCCAATGCGGCGGGGCGTATCGGGCAACGTTGTCCGCATTGAAAAGGTAAGGCTTGTGGCTGCCTGTGCCTGCCACCCATTGCCAGCTCAAGTGGTTGCTGGCCAAGTCACCATCGAGTAGGTGGGCGGCTAGCCAATCAGCACCTACACGCCAATGCACATGGCGAATGTGCACGACATAACTGGCCAGCCACATGCGTGCATGGTTGTGCAGTGTCCCGAAGGCATAAAGACTGCGTACCGCTTGGTCAATGACCGGTACGCCCGTTGTCCCTTGCCGAATATCTGACGGGAGCACTTGAGCGTAGCTCGCATCCGGAAGCAGACCGGGATGTAGCGACTGAAAAATACCATCACCCGCATGGGACCAGACATGCCGGAAGTACTCTCGCCAGCCAAACTCGTAAACCAATTTGTGATCGATGGCAAGAGGCTGCTTGCTCAGTACATCCAACAGAACTTCACGCAGGGTTAGAACGCCGTGCGTGAGGTAGGGTGAAAGCCCCGTGACGGCCCCCGCCAAGTGGTTGCGGGTGCGCGCGTAATCGCCAGGACGGATGGCTGCGGCGGCTTGTATCGCGGCCTGTCTCGTGGGTGAATGCTGCCCGTTGGATGACATAGAAATGAGGGTTGTTGATGGCAGACGTCGCCACTCGATTGTGATCTTACCTAGGGGATGTTCTAGGCAGGAGATGTTCGATCGTCGATCATGGCTGAAATGCCCGTATTTACAACTACAAGCCTGAGCAAAGAGCGGAGTTGGTCAACGACAAGCTGGCCTATCACAAAGCCATTTATGAACGACACGGGGAAGGGCGTACCAACCTGGCGTATGGGTATGTGAATCGATCCAAGCCAAGTTGAGTTTGGGTCATGAGCCAGATCAGGCTGCGCGGGTTTGTAATTTCAATCAGTAGGCCGTGAGACCGCCATCCAGGTGCAGGACCTGGCCGGTGATGTAACTGGCCTGAGGACTGGCCAGATAGCGCACCGAAGCGGCCATTTCTTCTGCGGTGCCAAAACGGTTCAATGGAATGCGAGCCAGCATGGCTTCGCGGCGCGCTGGCTGGTTGAGGCTAATTTGTCGTGACTCTGTGGCGGTGGTGCCCGGGGCAATGGCATTGAGTCGTATGCCGTGTGCTGCCCACTCGATGGCCAGCATGCGCGTCATCTGGTTGATCCCCGCCTTGGTCATGCCGTATACCGAAGCACCTGCAAAACCCACACTGCCGTGGGTCGAACTCAAGCTGATGATGGACCCTGTGTGAGCCTGCGATATCAGCCACTGACCGAAAGCCAGTGTCATAAAAAAAGTGCCCTTCAGGTTGGTGTCAACCACCGACTCCCAGTCGGCCAACGTGGTGTTCAGTGCTGGCTTGGACAGTGAGGGGGCACCAGCGTTGTTGACCAACAAGGACAATGACGGGAATTCGTGGCCGAGCTTGGCGATGAACTGGGGAAACTCCTCGGGGCAGCGCAGGTCCAAAGGCAAGGCCCTTGCTTGACGCCCCAAGGACTGAATGTCTTCAACCACCGGTGCCAGTGTGTCTGTGTTCAGATCCGTGATCACCACATCCCAACCGTCCTCGGCCAACCCAACCGCAGTGGCCCGACCAATGCCGTAAGAAGCGCCAGTGACCAAGGCGGTGGCAGAGGGAGCGGCAGACTGGGTGATCATGTTGTTTTCAGTCAGTGCGTGTTCATGTGCTCAGTTGCGCTCGCAAAAAATGAGCAATGTCCTGAAGCTGTTCATCCGCGGGGTCTGTATGCCCCCCGTCGTAGGCGACGAATTGTTTGTCGGGACTGGCGATGTGGTCGAAAAGATCTTGTTGCCCTTCCGGGGTGAAAATGGCATCAGACCGTTTCACTTGAAAGAGCACCGGCACACGGATGGTTTGGGCGTCTCTGACCAAGCGCGCGCTGGGCTGACGACACGTTCCCCACATGCCCAAGACTGCCGCGCGAATGCGAGGGTCGGCAGCGACCACCGGCACACCATAGGCGGTGCCCATGGAAATGCCGTACCAGGCGATGCGATCCACATCGATGGATGCGTGGTCGCACAGGTGATTGATGGCGGCTTGCCAATCCTCGACCATGGTGTCCACTGAGCCCCCTTGCGACCACAGATCGCGGAACTCATCGCGGACCCGTGGACCGTCGGCGAACACAGTTCTTCGATCGCCGTGGACAGGGCCATCGATCGCTGCCACAGCGATGCCAGCCGGTAGCAGCAGTCTCACGATGTCCAGCACCAGCGACGAGGTTTTGTGGCCGCTACCGCCGTGCCCGACCAGAACCAGTGGGCACGCAGCAGGCGCATGCGTCGGCACCCACCAGACCAGGGGGACATGACGTACGTGAACGGGCAGAAGGGCTTGTTGCGGATCGAAGGTCATCATGTCTTGGTGCATTCGCGTATACCCTTGCGGGGCTAGGAAGTTGGCGCAATTTCAGTTAAAACGCGGGGCGCGCAGTTTTTGCAACGATTGTTGAGCAGCATGCTCGCACACCTCTTCACTTTGATCAATCGAGAAATTGACATGACGACTTCAGCGAACAGACACGCCTCCTCCAAGCGATTGGCATTGCACGCACTGGTACTGGGCGTGTGCGGCTTGTGTGGCAGTGTTGCCGCGCAGGCACAAGAGTGGCCCAGCGGTCCGATCAAACTGATCATCCCCTTCGCGCCGGGTGGAGGCAATGACGGCGCTGGACGCTTGTTGGCCAAGGCGATGGAGGATCGGCTGAAAGTGCCAGTGGTGGTTGACAACAAGGCGGGTGCCAACGGCACCATTGCCATGAACTTCCTGCGGCAATCCAAGCCGGACGGATACACCATCTCGCTGGTATCCACCGGCGCCTTGGACGTCAATCCTTGGATGATGAACTTGCCCTACGACCCCGCCAAGGACTTCACCTACCTGGGCAGTATCGTGAAGTTTCCTCTGTACCTGGCGGTATTGCCTTCCTCAGGCATCAAGAGTGTGTCGGATCTGGTGGCCAAGGCCAAAGCCGAACCTGGCAAGGTCACCTACAGTTCGGCAGGTATTGGCAACAGCATTCATTTGGCCGGTGCTTTGCTGGCCCACATGACCGGCACGCAAATGACCCATGTGCCTTACAAGGGTGCTGGTCCGGCGGCCACGGCTTTGTTGGGTGGAGAGGTGACGTTCACCTTTGGGTCGGGTCCTTCCATTTCGTCTTTCGCCGATGCCGGGCGAGTGCAGTTACTTGCCGTGTCCGACACGACCCGGGTCGCGGCGCGAAGCCAGGTGCCGACCGTGGAGGAGGCGGGTGTCAAAGGCTTTGACTCCGTGTCGCTGGCTGGGGTGGTAGCCCCTGCGGGTTTGCCAGCGGACATCGCCAACAAACTCAGCGTGACGATCAAAGAGATCATCGATTCGCCGGACATGCAGCAAAAGATTCTGGGCTTGGGCATGTTGCCGATTTCATCCACCCCCAAGCAGTACGAACTCATGGTGACCAAGGACCGTGAAAAGTATGGTGCCCTGATCAAAGCCGCCAACATCCGAGCGGAATGAGTTCATGACCTCTCAACCGACCATCCCATTCTTAAATACATCAGGAGCCCCCGCAAATGACCAAGCAGTACCGCATGCCCATCGTGGAGTACACCCCCGAGCAAATGCAACAACGCGTTGCCCGCTTTGACACGATCAAATATCCGCCCAATCGCTACCACGACAGTCAGCTGCCCGGTCACGTTCGCAAGAACTATCTGATTGTGGGGACTGGTCTCGTCGCCGAGGGTGCCACCGATCCATGGTCTGCCATCCCGGTGAAAGAGGGCTTTCAGATGTCGTTCATCAAGGCCGAGCCTGGCAACGGGCCGATGCTTCACAACCACGACACCAATGAGACGTTCGTTTGCCTGGAAGGCAAGTGGAAGGTGATTTGGGGGCGCCATGCAGAGCACTCCGTGCTGTTGAACAAGTACGATGTGTGCTCGGTTCCTCCGTATGTGCCGCGTCGCTTTGAGTGCGTGGAGCCCGAGGCAGGCAAGACAGAGGGGTTGCTGCAGTCTATTCAGCCCGGCAATGAACCCGCCGTCGAGTGGATCTGAATCTGACATAGCCACTGGTTGGGCATCGAAGGACTCTGTTTGAATTCTTGGAGCGTCACATGTCATCTCAATATGCGATTCATTTATCTAGACGTCGAGTGCTGACGGCCGGCTTGGTCGGGGCGGCCAGCATGGCAGCGCCAGTGTTGGCGCAAAGCCCTTATCCCAACCGACCCATCGTGTTGATCGTTCCGTTTCCCCCGGGAGGTGTGACAGATCTGGTGGCGCGTGAATTGGCCAAGCGCTTGAGTGATGCCTTGGGGCAAAGCGTGGTGGTGGACAACCGTGCGGGGGCAGGGGGCAACATCGGTACGGCTGCATTGGCCAAGTCGGCACCCGACGGTTACACCCTGGGTGTGATGACGGTGAGTGCGATGTCGATTGCGCCGCACATTCACAAGTCCTTGCCCTTCCAACCGAGCAAGGACTTCACCCCCATCTGCAACATCGTCAACACCCCAGGCGCGATCGTGGCGGGCCTCAAGACCCCCTATCAAAACTTGCAGGATTTGATCAAGGCCGCGCAGGCGGCACCGGGTCGGATTTCCTATGCCAGTGTGGGGCTGGGCTCGCTGCCCCATTTGGCGGCAGAGATGTTGGCCAAGCAGGCAGGCGTGCAATTGCTGCACGTACCCTACAAGGGTGCCGCGCCAGCCATGCAGGATTTGCTCTCAGGGGTGGTGGACCTGACGTTTGAAAGCTCTCTGACCAACACGGTCAGCCATTTCTCGCAAGGCAAACTGAAAGTTTTGGCCACCACAGGAACACAGCGAGTTCCCATTTTGTCTCAGGTGCCCTCTGCCAATGAAGTCTTGCCGGGGTATTCTGCGCAGGGCTGGTTTGGCTTTTTCGGGCCGGCTGGTTTGCCGACAGCCATCACCAATAAGCTCAATGGAGTGGCGGTGGCCATGTTGAGTGAACCAGCCCTGCTTGATCGTTTTGAGAAGTTGGGCATTCAGGCCGATCCTTCCTCTCCGGCCCAATTTGCCCGTTATTTGCAAGAGCAGGATCGGTTGTGGGCCGGGGCCACCAAGGGCCTGAACCTGCAACTCGATTGAGTGTGGCTTTCTGGCCGGCGCATGACCGGGCTCATCAATTTCAATCGTAAACATGGACGGGAGTGATCGGAATGTTTCATTCGTTCAAGCAAATGTTGAGCTCTGGTGCTTTATGGATGGTCGCCCTTTGTGGAGTGATCCCCTCCACGGTGATGGCACAAACCCCCTGGCCATCCAAACCCATCAAAATCATCATCCCCTTTCCGCCGGGGGACTCGGTTGATTTGACTGCGCGCATGATCGGCCCCAAGCTGACCGAGATGCTGGGTCAGCCGGTGATCGTCGAAAACATTGCAGGGGGCAGTGGCCAAGTGGGTTTGTCAGCCCTGGCGAAAGCTCCAGCGGACGGCCACACCATTGGCGTTGGTCAGGCGGGCAATTTGGTGGTGCTCCCGCATACCTTCAAAAAAGTCCCCTACGACGGTCTGAAGAGCTTCGTGCCCATCGCGCTGACCACCACCAACTATCAGGCCATCGTGGCCAACAACGATGCGCCATTCAAGACGCTGCGAGAAATGATCGACTATGCGAAGGCGCATCCCGGTCAGATGTCTGTGGCGACCAATGGAGAGGGCGGCTACCCACATCTGACCTTTGAAGACCTGAGGATGAAAGCGGGCTTCACCTATTTGCATGTGCCCTACAAAGGCAGCGTCCAGGTGACCAACGATGTGCTGAGCGGACAAGTACAGGCTGGCATTTTGGGGATGGCACCCTTCGCGCCTCACATCAAGGCCGGGAAAATGCGCTTGATCGCCATCAGCCCACCCACGAAAGCCTTGGACTGGCCTGAGGCGCAAATCGCGCAAGAGGTGGTGCCCGGTTTCAGCGCACTGGGTTGGTTTGGCTACGTGGCCCCTGCCGGGACACCCGCGGCGGTGGTCGAAAGACTCAACAAGGCCATCAACACCGCGTTGGCTGACAAGGTGGTCACCGAACGATTGAACGGATTGGGTTTGAACGTGGTGAATGAATCGCCCCAATATTTCGAGCGGGTCCTCAAGGAGGACTTTGAACGTTACGGACAAATTGTCAAAGCCATCGGCTATCAACCCCAGTAAGGAATTAATTCCATGAACGCCCCCGTGCCTGGTATTTGGAAATCGGAACTCAGAGATGGCATGCGCATCGACTGGGATGTGCCGATCGTGATGGACGATGGTTTGGTGTTGCGCGCCGATGTGTTTCGGCCGGACCAACCAGGACATTACGCTGTCTTGCTCAGTTATGGTCCTTATGGCAAGGGGCTGTCGTTTCAGGAGGGCTATCCCAGTGCCTGGAACAAGATGGTTGAAGACCACCCCGACACAGCGCAGGGCTCCAGCAACCTCTATCAAAACTGGGAAGTGGCCGACCCCGAGAAATGGGTGCCAGACGGGTATGTGTGTGTGCGGGTGGATTCACGCGGCGCGGGCCGGTCACCGGGGTTGATTGATCATCACTCGCGCCGTGAAACCCAGGACTTGTATCAATGCATTGAATGGGCTGCTGCACAAAGCTGGAGCAACGGAAAGATTGGACTGGCGGGGATTTCCTACTATGCCACCAATCAATGGCGAGTGGCCGCGCTCAAGCCTCCCCACCTGGCCGCTATTTGTGTGTGGGAAGGGTATGCAGATCGCTACCGAGATTCCACGCACCACGGTGGCATCTTGTGCACCTTCGTCAAAAACTGGCAAGACATGCAAGTTCGAAACGTGCAGCACGGCGTCGGCAAGCGCGGCCCGGTCAGCAAAGTCACCGGTGAGTTGGTCTGCGGTCCCCCCACCCTTGACGAGGATGAGCTGGCTCAAAAGCGCGTGCCGATGTGGCAAGACCTGTGTGAGCATCATTTGGACGACGCTTACTACGCCGAGAGAACGCCGGTGCTGGAAAATATCGAGGTTCCATTGCTGTCCTGTGGCAATTGGGGAGGACATGGGCTTCACAACCGCGGCAACGTCGAGGGTTATGTCCGCGCAGGCTCCAAGCACAAGTGGCTGGAAATGCATGGTGGTGCTCACTGGGCGGGCTATTACACCGACTATGGCGTTGCGCTGCAAAAGAAATTCTTTGATTACTACTTGCGCGGCATCGACAACGGATGGGAAAGCCAGCAACCCAAAGTGCAGCTGCAAGTCAGGCATGTCGATCACTTTGAACTGCGTCATGAGGACGCATGGCCGATCCCGAGAACCCAGTGGACCCGTTTTTATCTGGATGCGTACGAGCACCATTTGGTGTCTTCGCCCCCAACCGATGGGGCACATTCCAGCTACCAGCCCATGGAGAATGGGCTGACGTTCACGACCCCGCCGATGTCCGAAGAGTGCGAGATCACCGGGCCTTGTGCCTTGAAGCTTTTTGCAAGCTCAGCTTCCCGCGATGCCGATTTTTTTGTTGTGCTGCGCGTTCTGGACCCTCAAGGTGTTGAAGTGGTGTTTCAAGGGGCACTCGACCCCCACACCCCCGTCGGCCAAGGCTGGCTGCGAGCGTCACACCGCAAGCTGGACCCGCGATTGACCCAGCCCTATCGTCCCTACCACAGCCATGATGAAGTGCAGCCCTTGAATCCAGGGCAAGTCTATGAGTTGGATATCGAAATATGGCCCACCAGCATCGTGGTGCCCAAGGGCTATCGGGTGGCTTTGACGATACTGGGCAAAGATTACGAGTGGGATGGTCCAGCAGCCACGTTGTCCAACATGAAAAACCCCATGAAAGGTTGTGGCCCCTTCATCCACGACGAACCCTCTGACCGACCGCACGACATCTTCTCTGCTGAAGTCACGGTGCACACCGGCGGCTCCAGCCCCAGCTATTTGCTGTTGCCCATCATTCCCCAAACATTGACATGAGGACTCTGTATGTTTAAGGCTGTATTGAAAGGATTCACATGGCAGGGCGGTTCATGGCTGCACCGGACTGGCCTTGCCTCGTTCTTGCTGGTGGGGGCCTTGGCCCATGCGCAAAGCTTCCCCAGCAAGCCGGTTCGCATTGTCATCCCCTTCGCGTCGGGGGGGAGTACCGATGCCAATGCCCGCATCATTCAGGACAAGCTCAGCAGTGTGTGGGGCCAGCCCGTCGTCATTGAAACCAAGCCGGGCGCCAACACCATCATTGGAACGGACCTGGTGGCCAAATCGCCGGCTGATGGTCACACCTTGTTGTTGACCTCCACGGCCATGGTGGTCAACCCCAGTCTTTACACCAAGTTGCCCTATGACACTTTGACCGATTTGGTGCCTGTCACCGTGGTCTCGGTGTCACCTTTCGCGCTGGTCACACCGGTCAATTCGACGTTTGCCAGTCTCAAGGACGTCATGACCGCCATGAAGTCAAAGCCAGGCTCTGTCAGTTTTGGTGTCTCGGATTCCAGTGCCATGTTGTCTGGGCATTTGTTCAACATGCTCGCCAAATCCGACATGCAACCCATCTCCTACAAAGGTGCCGGGCCACTGATGATCGACTTGGCAGGCGGACATGTCCCTCTTGGGATTGCCGCTGTGAGTTCTGTTCAAGGACAAGTCAAAAGCGGCCGGGTCAGGATTTTGGGCGTCGGGTCTTTGACGCCCTCCACACTGTTCCCCCAGGCGCCTTTGATCGCGCAGGAATTGCCAGGCTACGAAGCCATTTCGTGGTTCGGTCTGCTGGCCCCCAAGGGAACGCCGATGGAGGTGGTCCAGAAGATTCAACGCGATGTGGCCCAGGTCTTGAAAGACCCCGACGTGCAAGCCAAGCTGCAGGGCTTGGGCGCAGACCCTGGTGGCATGCCTGCCGAGGAGTTTCAGGCCCGTATCAAACGTGAAATTGAATTGTGGGCCCGCGTGGCCAAGGCCGCGAATATCAAGCCGGAGTGAACATTGATGCAAGCCGAGTACAAAACCGAGATTCGAGATGGAATGACTATCGACTGGGATGTGCCCATTCGCATGGATGATGGTTTATTGCTGCGGGCTGATATTTTTCGACCCATCCAGGACGGCCAGTATCCGGTCATCATGACCTATGGTCCCTACGGCAAGGGGGTGGCTTTTCAGGAGGGCTATCAAACCGCATGGGAAATCATGTGTCGCGAAAATCCGGATGCGGTCTCCGGCACCAGCAACCGCTACGCCAACTGGGAAGTGGTCGATCCTGAGAAATGGGTTCCTCACGGGTATGTCTGTATTCGCGTTGATTCCCGCGGTGCGGGGCGCTCACCGGGCTACTTGTGCCACAACAACGACCGTGAACAAAAAGACTATCACGATTGCATCGAATGGGCAGCGGTCCAAGCCTGGTCGAATGGCAAGGTGGGTTTGAACGGTATCTCCTACTATGCGGCGAACCAGTGGCGTGCTGCTGCGACCCAACCCCCTCACTTGGCTGCCATTTGTGTCTGGGAGGGCTGGCACGACAATTACCGCGATGGGAATCGACACGGCGGCATTTTGTGTTCCTTCAGAAAAAATTGGCAGGACATGCAGGTCAAGACGGTTCAGCATGGCGTGGGTTTGAATGGTCGAAAACACCCACTGACAGGCGAGTTGGCCTGTGGACCCGAGACGCTGAGCCCAGAGGAGTTGGTGGCCAATCGCGAAAACATGGCCGAAGAGTTGTTGCGCCGAGAAATGGACAGCCCGTATTACCGCGAGCGCTCTGCCGACCTGAGTCGGGTGAAGGTGCCTTTGCTTTCGACGGCCAACTGGGGTGGCCAAGGGCTGCATTTGCGGGGCAATATGGAAGGCTTTGTTGGCGCAGCTTCCACACAAAAATGGCTGGAAGCCCACGGCGGTTCGCATTGGGCACCTTTCTACACCGATTACGGTGTCAAGATGCAGCGAAAGTTTTTTGATCATTTCCTGAAAGGGGAGGACAACGGATGGCTGAATGAGCCTCGGGTCCGTTTGCAGGTCCGGCATCCGGGTGAGCGCTTTGTCGAGCGGCATGAAAAAGAGTGGCCGCTGGCCCGCACACGCTGGACATCGTTTCATCTGCATCCAGACACGATGGGCCTGTCACCCCACCCCTATTCAGGGGCGCTGAGCGAACTGGGTTATCAACCCTTCGGCGACGGTCTGACGTTCATGTCGGCCCCCATGACCGAGCCGACAGAGATCACCGGCCCTTCTGCCTTGAAGATCCATCTGTCCTCTAGCACGGTGGATGCCGATGTTTTTGCGGTCCTTCGCGTGTTCGATCCGCAAGGGGTGGAGGTGGTGTTTCAAGGCGCGCTGGATCCGCACAACCCCATCAGTTTGGGCTGGCTGCGCGCCTCGCATCGAAAACTCGACCCCATCAAATCCCTGCCTTACCGGCCCTACCACACGCATGATGAAAAGCAGCCCTTGAAGCCCGGAGAGGTGGTGGAGTTGGATGTGGAGATCTGGCCCACTTGCATTGTGATTCCAACGGGTTACCGGGTTGCCTTGTCCATTCGTGGCAAAGACTACGAATGGGATGGCCCAGCGGCGTCCTTGTCCAACATGAAAAACCCGATGAAGGGTTGCGGTCCTTTTGTTCATGATGACGAACGAGATCGGCCAGCAGAGATTTTCGGGGGGCAGGTGACCCTGCATTTCGGGTCGCAACGAGAGAGTCGATTGCTGTTGCCGGTGATTCCCGAGGCATCATGAAAAATATTGGCATGATTGGGGCCTCTGGCTTGATGGGGCGCGGTATCGCTGCCAATTTGCTGTCCAAAGGCTTTACCTTGAAAGTGATGGCGCATCGTCATCGAGAGTCCATCGATGCCTTGAAAACCCAGGGAGCGATTGAGGTTGACTCGATCCAAAGTCTCTGCACCTGTGACCTGGTTCTGATCTGCGTGACAGGTACACCCGAGGTCAGGGCTTGTATCTTGGGGGAAGCGGGGTTGTTGGCAGCAGCTCCGCAAGGTTTGTATGTGCTGGACTTGTCCACCTCCGAGCCCGAGTCCACCCTCGAGTTGCAAAAACTTTGCGCGCAAAAAGACGTGCATTTCATGGATGCCCCCTTGGCACGAGGGCCTCGTGATGCGGCGCTGGGGAAATTGAATGTGATGGTGGGCGCTTCTAGTGCCGATCTTGAAAGAATCAGTCCTGTGCTGTCGGCCTTTGCAGAGAACATCTTTCATGTGGGTGAGGTCGGCTCAGGACACGTGGTCAAGTTGTTGCACAACTTCATGGGGCAGGTCATTTGCAACTCTGCAGCAGAGGCATTTGCTGTCGCCGCCAAAGCAGGTGTTGATCCGCAGAAAATGGTCGACGTCATCGGAGCCGGTGCAGTCAACTCTGTGTTGTTTCAGGTTTTTTCAAAAGCACTCGGCGGAGATTTTTCGAGCGTTCAGTTCCAGCTGGATAACGCGCGGAAAGACATTCGGTACTACACCCATCTGGCCGAGTCGCTCAAGGTTCCCTCCCTCATGGGGGAGGCCACTCACCAAAATCTGGTGATGGCATCTGCTTTGGGTTTTGGGCAGCAAATGGTGCCAAGTCTCATTCGAGCGCAAGAAAAAATCAACGACGTGAAAATTGCAAAACGGTGACATGCCGGCAGTGGCTCGATATTCCGAACCCGCATGAAAGGACTTGGCTTATGACGATGGACTCTGCACGGGGTCATTGGCGCGGAGTGTTGCGCCGCATGGGCCAGTGGGCTCTGTGTTTATTCTTGCCCTGGTGGTTGCTCAGCGCTTCAATGGCACAAACCCCTTCGGATTTTCAAAAGCTCTTATCCGCTCCTCATCGTTCTGCGGCCAATGTGGCTCGCGATCCTTATCGCCATCCGGCCGACACCTTGGCGTTCTTTGGCATCCAGCCGCAGCACACGGTGGTGGAGATTTTGCCTGGCAGTGCCGGGTACTACATGGAAATTCTGGCGCCCTGGCTGCGAGCTCAAGGTCGCTACATCGCTGCCAGCCGTGATGAATCCTTGCCCCAGTATGTGCCGGATCATTTGAAATTGTTGGAGCGGCTGAAGACGGAGTCCTCGCTATATGGTCAGGTGATGGTGACCGCTTTTCGTGCGGACCGACATGCCATTGCCCCCGCAAGCAGCGCCGATATGGTGATCAGTTTTCGCAATTTGCACAATTGGATCGAGCGGGACGAATTGCAAGAATCCCTGCGCGCCTTTCATCAAGCCTTGAAACCGGGCGGCGTGTTGGGCATTGTGGACCACCGAGCACGTGAGGACTGGAGTGAGGCTTCGCAACTGGCCAAAGGTTATGTGCGCCAATCGACGGCCATCGCCTTGATTGAAAAAGCGGGTTTCAAATTCGTGGCCGCTTCTGAGGTGAATGCCAACCCCAAAGACACCAAGGACCACCCCGAGGGGGTTTGGACCTTGCCTCCTGTTTATCGGTTGAAGGACCAAGACCGGGCCAAATACCAGTCTATCGGTGAGAGCGACCGCTTCACGTTGAAATTTGTGAAGCCCTGATCCTCAGCCGAATGGCTCGGTTGGTTGACGAAGTGCTGTCGCGAAGACAACAGCCTTGCGGTGAAATCCCCTAGTGGCATGGGGTTGCAAAGGCATTCCAATGGACGCTTTCAACAAGACGAGCCCCCGTTGGCCCAGGAGACATGCATGCAGCACCTCATTGCCCACCCCACCCACCCTGATCGCCGAGAGAGCCTCAAGCGGATCTCCATGGGCATGCTCGGCTGGGGGGCATTGGCGGGTGCCGGTCCGCTGCATGCAGCCACGGGTTTCTCCGCGTTGGGTTTGAAGCGCATCGCACCTGCCATGAAGTGGCAGATCGATCAAGGCATTTTTCCAGGTGCCGTTAGCCTGGTAGCCCACAAGGGCAAGACCGTGCATTTTGAAACGCATGGTTTTCAAGATGCGGCCAAGTCTGTGCCGATGCACAAACACAGCATCTTCCGTCTGGCCTCGATGACCAAACCGATCGTCACCACGGCTGCCATGATGTTGGTGGAGCAGGGCAAGCTGCGTCTCAACGACCCCGTGGCGAAGTGGTTGCCCGAGTTGAAAAGCCTCAAGGTGGAAACCGCGCAGGGCGATGTCGAATTGGCCCGGCCTATGCTGGTGCACGATGTGATGCGACACACCGCTGGCTTCGTCTATGCGGGCAGCACCAAGTCCGAGCGAATTCGCAAGCTCTACAACGAGTTGAACATCGAGTCGCGTGAAGTGGACATCACGGGCGACGATATGCTGAAAAATCTGGGCCAAATCCCCTTGGCCCATCAGCCCGGCACCTTTTGGGAATACTCGATCGCGGTCGACGTGCTGGGTCTGTTGATCGAGCGGGTGGCCAATAAGCCGCTAGATGAGGTTGTTCACAGCCTTTTGTTGGGGCCCTTGAACATGGCCGACACCGCCTGGTGGGTGCCCCCCGAGAAAACGAAGCGTCTGGCCGAGTGCCTGGACAGCGATCCCCTCAAGGCTGAGATGTTGAAGTCCTATCGTCAGTCCTACAACCCGCATGGCAAATGCTATTTCAAAGGCGGGGCTGGGTTGGTGGGAACGGCGCAAGACTACTTGCAATTCGCGCAGATGATGGTCAATGGTGGACAGCTCCATGGCCGGCGCTTCCTTTCCCCCAAGACGGTGGAGTTCATGTTGTCGAACCACACATTGGGCATGGGCGGCAGCACGATCGGAACCACTGGGCCTGGTTATGGATTTGGCATCGGCTTTGGGGTACGGCTGGACGAGGGCATGGGTTGGACCGCTGGCTCCAAGGGCGATGCCATGTGGGCGGGTGCCTGGGGCACCAGTTTCTGGATCGACCCGAAAGAGCAGTTGGTGGGCGTGCTGATGGCGCAGGCCCCCTCGTATCGGGTGCCGAACCGGATGCTGTACAAAAACCTGGTGTACGGCGCCATGAGTGCCTGATGCCCCATGAACGCAGACGCTGGCCTGTTGCGAGGCTCAGCCTTCGATGTAGGCCCCGTCTGCTCTGAGCCACTGTTGCAACTGTTTCACATCGGTTTCCACCAGGGGTGAGCCAGCACTGTGGGCGGCTGCCGTGCCCGCGGCCTGGCCCATCACAAAGCAAGCACCACTGGCGCGTGCAGCGGATTGGCCTTCGTGTGTCATCGACGCACACCGACCCGCGACCAGCAAGTTATCGACCCCCTGCGGCACCAGCATCCGCCATGGCAGGTCGTTGTAGGCGCGCAGAGGGTCGGTCGGAAAGCCCCACTCGATGCGGCCATGTTGATGCAGTTCCATGGGCCAGGCGTTGATGCCCATGCTGTCGTCAAAGCGGGCCGAATTCAGTATGTCTTGCCCCGTGAGCGCGTATTGGCCCGCGATGCGCCGCGTCTCGCGAATGCCCACCTGTGGCGCGATTTCGATGATGCTGGCCTGGGCAAAGCCTGGCACCTGTTCGCGCAAAAAATGAAAGTAATCGGCGATCTGTCGACGCCCATCGATTTCCCCTTGGCTCAGTTCACGGGCATCGACGCCATTCATGGCCTGGCCCTGGGCGTTTTTGAGTTGGGTGACGTTGGCCCGCCATTCGCTGGGCTTGATTTGCGGTCGCAGGATCGCGCCTTCGCGGGGAAATTGATAGCGGCCTGGGTGATCTGACTGAGCCTGCGCCATGTAGCGGTTGATCGCCTGAAATTCTCCCACCGCAGCCAGCGCCGCAGCTGCATCGACATGCCCCACACGGAACATGGTGGTGGGGAACAGGCCGCTTCCCTGACCATCACCGATCTCGTGCGGCACACCCGCCCAGGCAGCGACGTCGGCGTCACCCGAGCAGTCGATGAAGACGCTGGCGCGCACGGCTTGTCGCCCCGATTTGGTTTCGATAACCACCGCGTCTATGCGTGGGCCTTTCATGATCACGGCCGCTGCCTGGGCATGGAACAGCAACTCCACTCCTGCGGCGATCAGCAATTGATCGGCTGCGCATTTGTAGGCCGAGGTGTCGTAACTTCTGACGCGTATGCGTCCCTGCATGCCATCTTGCGGTTGATTCAAACCGCCCAGCGCGTCCAGTCGATCCAACAGCTCATCCACCACGCCGTGGACCAGCTGATGCATCTCGCCATTGCGACGGCCATAGAGCCCGGCGAAATTGGTGACACCGCCTGCGGTGCCCATGCCACCCAAGAACCCATAGCGCTCGATCAGCAAGGTCCTGGCACCGTGGCGGGCTGCGCTGGCGCTGGCTGCCAGGCCCGCCGGACCACCACCGATCACCACCACGTCATAGTCGCCAAAGACAGGCAAGGTCCGTGCGGGTTCCAGCAGGGTGCTTGAGCTGCTCATGGCCCTTGAATGCCCAGTTGCATGATGATGCTTTGCATGGTCTTCGTTTCTTGGAATACCCGTTGTTCCAGCGCCGATGCTGATGAAATGTTAGGCGCTTGCCAGCCCAGGTTGAACAACTGTTGGCGTGTGTCCGGGTTCTTCAACACCTCGGGAAGCGCGCCGGCCAAACGGCGCTTGGCTGCTGCGCTCAAGTGGGCGGGCCCCACCAGCGCCGTCCACACCTCCAGTTGAAAATCCTGCACGCCGGCGTCGGCCAGTGAGGGGACATCGGGCGCCAGTGTGCTGCGACCGCTGGTCAGGCCAATCGCCTGGAGTTTGCCGGCCTTGACTTGTGGCAAGGCCAAACCGGGTGGTACCAGGGCCATGTCAATTTGCTTCCCGATCAACGCGGTGATGACTTGGGGGTTGCCAGGGTAGGGGATGTGCGCCGGCCGCAAACCGGGCATGCGTGACTTCAGCAGTTCCATGCCCAGATGCGCCACCGATCCAGTTCCCACAGAACCGTAATTCCAGGATGCACTGGACGTTCGCGCTGAATCGAAAAATGCCTTGCCGGCGGGCGCGTCGGGTTGTGCTACCAGAATCAGTGGCGCCGATCCCACCAGGCCCAACAAGCTGAAGTCCTTGGAGGGGTCGTACGGCAGTCGCGGGGACAACATTTTTGCCGAGGTCAGGTTGCCATTGATGACGATGCCAAGGGTGTGATCGTCGTTGGATTTGGCGACTTGATCGGTGGCGATGTTGCCCGACGCCCCAATCTTGTTTTCAACAATCACCGTTTGCCCGAGTGCTTTGGAAAGCGGGTCAGCGATCGCGCGGGCCGCCCCATCTGGCGTTGACCCTGGCGGAAAGCCCACCAGGATGCGCACTGGTTTGGTGGGCCAGGTGCTGTGGCTGGCTTGAGCGAATGCGTGGAGGGAGATCAGGCTTAGCAGTGCCAGAAGGCTCAAGGCACGGAGGAGGGCGCGAAGTTCGTGGATCATCGGCGGGCTTTCTTGGCGGAGGTGGGCTTCGCTGGTTGTGTGTGCTCCAGGCACAGCAAGGTGTCGGCATACGACATGAATTGATGAAGGTATGGCGGCGAAATGTCGCGCATCAACTCCAGGGCTTGCAGCATCAGCATGTGCGAGTTGATGGGGCCCGCATTCTTGGGGGCCAGATCGAAGGCTTGGGTCAATTGCTTGTTGACGCTGAGCTGGGACAAGGTTTTTTTGAAATCCCGAAGCACCGGGGAGTCTGCCACCATCAGCGGATGCCCCGGCTTGTTTGCGCCGGTGGGTGGTGACGAATGCTGGGCCAGGTGATCCAACAAGCCGCGCAAAGAGGGCGAGGGTGCATCGGTGGCCTCTCGCTCCAGTTGAGCAATGAACCGCATCAAGCCTTTGAAGTCGCCCGAAGCCAGCCACTGTTGCAGTCGCGCCGCCGTATCAGGGTGGTGTTGAATGGCCTGCTGGGCGGTTTGTTGAGCTTCGTGTTGGGCCTGCGTAAAGCGATGTGTGAAATCTGCCAGGGCCTGCTCGAGTTTGTGCGTCAGGGCCTGTTGGCTCGCGTCGGCTGGTACGCTGATGCGCTGAGCCATCACTTCTAGAAAATGGAATCGAACCGGGTCAAACCTGGGAGCGCCGGCCTGCCTCAAGGCGTTTATCTTGGCAGAGATATCCTGATCGTCGATGAGACTCGACGGTGAATCTGATGGTGATGTTGCTGCGTGCATCGATTCACTTACCCCTGCACTCAGGGGCGCTCGGATTTTGTGTTGGACGCTTTGGGCACCGGGGCCATCTCGACGCGTCGGTTTTGACTTCTGGATTTTTCATCCGCATTGGGAACGACCGGTTGTTCGGCCCCAAAGGCGGCTGCGAAAACCATGGAGGACGGCATGCCCTCTTCGATCAACGCGCGCGTGACGGTCAATGACCGTTGCGCGGACAATTCCCAGTTATCGGCAAAGCGCTGATTGTTGCCTTTGATGGATCGGTCATCGGTGAATCCGCTGATCATCAACATTTCATCTCTGGAGGTCAGGTATCCACGCAGCGGGACCACCAGGCTTTTCAGCAGTTGGCGTCCCTCGGGCTGGAGCTGCGCTGAATTCAAGGAGAACAACACCCGCCCACTGATGCCGATGCGACCATTGATCAGGGTGATTCGCCCAGCCGCCAGCGGAATGGCCAGGGCTTTTTCAAGGGTGATGCGTCGCTGTTCTTCGACTTGACGTTTTTTGACTTCGTCCTCCAAGTGCGTGGCCAATTCCAGTTGAGCGGCCAGTGCGCCGACCAGCAGCAGCACAAAAGCGCCCAGCAGGCCAGACATCAAGTCACCAAAGACGGTCCAGACCGGCGCGGTCTGTTCCCTGCCGTCGTCTGCGTGTTCCATCAATTCACCTCTTCAGGTCGCGCGGCCAGGGGTGCGGGCAACTTGCGCAGCTCGTCAAAAATATCTTTTTGCGCGCGAATGCTGAGGTCGATCACTTCTCGCGCTTGAGCCACGTAATAGGCCAGCTGTTCGTCGCTGCGCGTCATCGATTGATCCATCGCCTTTTCAATGCGTTGAAGGTTGTCGATCAGTTTTTCGTTGGCCAGGTTGAAGGCGTTGACGGCAAAGCCAAAGGACTCGCTCAGGCTCGCGACTTCGATCGAGCTGCTGTGGAGTTGAGCGGATGTCTCTGTCAGTTTGAGGGACTCAGCGTCAATGCGATCAGCAAACTGGGTACCCGCTTGTGCCAGCGCTGTGGCTGAGGACGTGACGAGTGAATCGATCACGGCACGCTGTTCACCCGAAGCATGACGGATGGAGTCCAGCAAGGTGTTCAAGGTTTCCAGGATACGGCTGCGTTCCTCCAGCAACTCATTGTCGCGGGCCACGCTGTTAGACACCTCTTGGCGCAGCTGGCCAATGACTTCAGCCGCCGCACGAGGGGCTTCGGAAGCGGTTTCGATGAGTCGGGTGATGGGCGATTCCAGGGCCGTACCCAAGGTGGTGAGGTGTTGCGCGAGTGCGGCTTGCAATTCGGCCAAGCGGTCCACAGCAGCCTGGCCTCGCAAGGCTTCTTCTTGGCGCAGGCCACTGAGCTCGGCGTGCAGCAACGCCGCCAATTGATCCATGCGCTGTGTGTGTTGCTGTGTCCACTCCAGCTCGGCGGCCATGCGGGTCTTGACCAGCGCTTCCGAACTCTGGATCAGTCGATCCAGCTCGGCCAGCGTGCGGGTGGCACTGGCTTGCGACTGCTCGGACATGTTCTGCGCCGTTTGCTGGAGTGTGTCGCAGGTTTGCTGTTGAAGCCGCAGCGTTTGTTCGCCCGCCAGTTGCCACTCATGCTGTAGTGAAGCGGCCATGTGCTCCAGCAAGGTTTTCCAGGCCTCCAGGCGTTCGCGGTCCTGGCCGGAATGCTCGGTCTGCAGGGTTGAGTAAGCTTTTTGAACGTCGTTCAGCAAGGCCTGCGTGCGTTTCTCAAAGGTTTGGGTGTAAGCGTGGAGTGACTGTTGGAGGGAGGACACCAACCGGGTCTGCGTGTCCTCCTGCTGCTGCAAGGAAGAGGTCCAGGTTTGCGTCACCGCAGCGGCCGTGGCATTGAATTGAGAAGACATGCCGTCGAGCTGTGTTTGGGTCGTGCCAATCAATTGCTGGTGCATCTGCTGGGCATCATGAGCGATACCCCTCATGGCGGATTCGATCACGGGCTTGATGCTTTCACCCGCCACCTGAGCGCTGTGAATCATGCTGTCTTGCAGTGACTGATCAACAGCGGCTGCCAGGTCGGTGTAGGCCACTTTCACCTGGCTGTGAAAATCATTTTGGTGGCTCAACAATTGGTCTCCCAGTCGCTGGCTCATGCCCTCGATCGCGTGCATCATGGTTTGTAACTGCTCGACCACCTGCGGCAGAGCCTGCGACTGCTGTTGCAAGGCCTTGAAGGTTTCTTGGCGCTGGTAAGCCAGAGAAAATGTGCGCAATGCGGTTGCGATGCAGGTGTCTAACTGTTGTGAAGCCTGAGCGCGCTCGCGACGGCAGAAGGCCGACATCAGCCCCAGCATGGCAGAGGTGGCCACGCCCGCGACCGACGTTCCAAACGCCAGCCCCAAACCCTTGATGGGCTCTGAAAAAGCGGCTCGAATGGCCTGGATGCTGCCGGTGCCTTCGAGGGCAAAGACGGCGCCACTCAAGGTCACGACCATGCCCAAAAACGTGCCTAACATGCCCAGCATGACCAGCAGACCGACGAGATAAGGGGTGAGCGCAGGACCGGGCAAGCCCATGCGCTCGCCCTCGATGCGTAAGCGCACCGGGTTTTGCAAGGAGGCGTGGATCGTGCCCAGCCAGTCATCGAGCTGTTGCAAGGGCGTGGAAATGGATTGAAGGGCTGCGGTCAGCGATGCGGTGGCTTGTCGGTACTGTCGCAGTTCTTGGGCCCCGGTGACGTAGACCAGCCCGATGAGGGTGGTGATCAGCAACGCCAGCCAGTGGGTGCCCAGAAACCCCAGCCCGACCCAGGCCAGGGATAACAGGCCCAATCCGAAAGCGATGGAGAAAAAATATCGGTTCATGGCATTCATGTGTTTTTCTGATGGAGGGCTTCGAGCAGTCCTTGAATGGGCTGCAATCGAACATCAAGCTCGGTCAGCAGGGCCGTTTGCAGTTCTTGGCAAAACCGGGTCAACCAGCCGTCATTGGCTGCCCACAAAAACTGAGAATCCTCTTGTTGGGTGTCTGCCAGCGTCTGCTGGTGTTGCTTCAACAATCGTTTGAAACGCTTTTCGAGCAGGACGGGAACCTTGCCCAACCCATGACTCTCGCGCTCGGAAAGGATGGATTCCATGGCCTCGTCCAAGGCGGCCAGTTTTCTGTGCTCTGCAGAGGTTTGGGCCAGCGATTGGCGCACCTGTGCACGCACGGGGCGAATGCTCAACTCCATGTCCCGCTGCAAGGCCAAGCAGTACCTGCGATAGGGTTCATAGGCAACCGAGGGCTTGATCCCAGGTTCATAGCTGGGTTCGGGAAGGCGATGCCGAGCATTGGCCCGTCGGTCGGCTTTGCCGCCCAGGATGGATTGGGTCAATCGGGCCCTGAGGTTGGACAAAGTCTGGTCGAGAGAGGCGACGGCAACTGATTTCCGTGCCATTGCAAGCGTGGTCGGGGCGGGCAGGGGTGACCCCAGAACGGCGTGCAAGGTGATGGCGTTTCTGAAATCGAGCCACCCACCCAGTCGCTCAGCAAAATCACTCGCGGGTTCCATGTGTTCCACGAGGTCCAGATCGGAGAGAAAACGAATGAGGCTAGAGCTGTAAATGTGGGTACGCGCCAGTGCTCGCGTCATAAATCGAGGTTATCCAATCGAACAAGGCTGGGGTGACTGCAAATGCACCCGTAAAACTGAACACGTAATTTTACCGCCTCCACGTACCACCGCAGGCCGGCGGACCCCAAGGGCGGCGACGGAACGGAAGCTGCTCGTCAGTGGGAGACTTCTTCCGTGGTGGCCCGGCGCAATTCCCTCCGCTCGCTGAAGTCGTAGTAGCGGCCGCGATGCACGGTGGCGGTGTTATCCCACATCACCAGATCGCCGACTTGCCATTCATGGCGGTACACGAACTCTCGCTGCGTGGCGTGTTCCAGCAAATCCATCAGCAACATGCGCCCCTCGGCCAGGGTCATGCCTTTGACCTCGCAGGCATGAGCGCCAACGAACAGGATTTTTCGCCCGGAACGGGGGTCGGTTTGCACCAGCGGCCAACTCACGGGGGGGATCAGATCCTTTTGTTCCTGGCTGTACTCGGTATCTCCCAGCGTGAATCGCGAATACAGGGCGAAGTGAACGGCTTCGAGGCCCTCGATTTGACGTTTGCGCCACTCGGGCAACGCGTCATACGCCATGCGCAGATCCGCGTACTCGGTTTCACCCCCAAAACCAGGCAGGGTGACCGCTGACAACATGGAGTATTTGGCCCGGGGCTTTTGGAACGAACTGTCGCTGTGCCAGAGCTGGTTGGCGATGTTGCCCACGATCTTGGCATGCTCGCGATCGGCCAATTCACCGTCGGCCTTGACATTGGAAATATCGGCCAGTTCGGCGTATTCGAGTCGATGTGGACCACCGCGTACCCGTCGAAATCCCAGGTCCAGCGGGCCCAAGGATTTGGCAAAGTCGATTTGCTGGGTTTGAGTCAGCGGTTGATTGCGAAACACCAAAACCCCATGCCTGTCCATGGCCGATTCAATGGCTTGAATGTCCTGCTGAGACAGGGGTTGGCTGATGTCCAGGCCAGAGGCCTCGGCCGCAAAGGGTGAAAGAGGGTGAAGTTGAAGAGTGCTCATGGGGAAACTCGCTGCCTTGCACCAGGGATTATTCGATTTTGATGCCCGCGGCCTTGATCACGTTGGCCCATTTGTCCATTTCCTGGCGAATCTGGCCGGTGTATTGCTCGGCTGTGGATCCGACCGGTTCCATGCCAAGCTGAGCCATGCGCTGGGACACCTCCGGCGTGCGAACGGCCTGGGCGATGTCAGCGCTGATTCTTTGGATCAAGGCCGGGGGAACGCCTGCGGGGGCGATGATGCCAATGGCACTCATGGCGCTGAAGCCAGGTACCGTTTCAGCAATCAATGGAATATCGGGGTTCGATACCGCTCGTTTGGGGCTGGACAGAGCGATCACCTTCAGCCGGTTGTCCTTCACGAACGGCATCGAGGAAAAGAGCACATCAAACAGCAATGGGACGCGGCCACCGATCACATCCTGCTGGGCGGGCGCGCTGCCCTTGTAGGGCACGTGAACCATGCGGATGCCCGCGCGGTGGGACAACATTTCTCCGGCCAGATGGGTCCCGGTGCCTGTTCCTGGAGTGGCAAAACTGAGGGCATCCGGGTTTTTCTTGCCGTAGGCGATCAGCTCGGCCATGTTGTTGACGGGCAGCGATGGGTGGGCAAAAAGACCGAAATGGGCCTGAGCCACCTGCGAGACTCCGACCAGGTCCTTGGCCGTGTCGTAAGGCAGATTGCCTTGCAGACTGGGGTTAATGGTGAGGGCGGTGATGGCCATGCCCAGGGTATAGCCGTCAGGGGGTGCTTTGACGACGGTTTGGGTGCCCAGCACGGTCCCGGCACCAGGTTTGTAATCCAGCACCACCGGTTGCTTCCAAAGGGTTTGCAACTGAGTGGCCACCAACCGTGCCACCGTGTCGGTGGGCCCTCCTGAGGTGAACGGGACAATCAGTTTGACGGGCCGAGTGGGCCAATCTTCCTGCGCGAAGGCCAAGGGGTTGAGCAAGGCAACGGCCAAGCCGCCCAGCAGGGCGCGACGCACGTTTGTCCAGACAGGCGAGCCAGCCCATCGGGCTTGGGTGTTCAGAGTCATGATCCGACAGGTTCAAAGCGATTTGCCGATCCTAATCGCTTTTAGCCGGGACCAGAAGCCGTGTCTGGGGTGTCGGATACTGCTTTGAAACGACCGTCCAGCATGTCAAAGTACACCGGCTGGAAAAAATAGGATGCAGGAGCTGCTGAGCCGCTTGCTGTCAATTCGGGTGGCTTGTATTTCAGGACCTGAAAAAGGTAGAACTGCAAGCCCGTGACGAAATCGGTGAATTTTTGGATGTGAATATCGGGGTTCAGCACCGACAGCTTCCAGGACGATGTGTTGTCAGCCTCGTTCGTGAGGACCACAGCACATTGCTTGTCAGGGTGCAGATGTCCATATTGTTCCAGGTGGTAGAACAATTCGCCTGTTCGCGTGGGGCCATTTCCGGGCTCAATCACGATTTTCCGAGGGTATATTTTGAAATAACTCATGAAGATGAATGCCGCCGAATGCAGTACGCCCATCGCGCTGCGTTCTTTGACCCATCAGACTATAAAAAAATGGGATGGGGTGGATTTGAGCGAGACTCAACGAATGCTTGAGTGCGGCAGACCCCATATGCGGTCAATTGGGGGGCCGCTGCGGGTCAGCTTCGGGTCAGGCGAATCGCAGTATGCTCGGCATTGTCTGTTTGCGGAGCTCACATGTCTGTCAAATCCTTTGCACTCGCCGTGTTGACCTGCTGGTTGGGTTCAAACCTGTGGGCTCAGGAGCCCGCCCGGGTGCTTTCCAGCACGCCCATTGTCCAATCTGTTGACGCCAGCCCCGCCAGTGTGCAAAACGTGGTGGCCTATCGCGTGCTGTATGAGTTTGCAGGCAAGCAGTACCAAGTCGATCTGCCCTATGAGCCCGGTCCCACCTTGCTGATTTCCGTCTCTCCCGAACCCATGCCTGCGCCGTCGCTTGTGCTCCCGCCTCCCCCTGTGGCGATGGCTCCGGCGCCACTGCCTGCCCCGGTCTATATCAGTCCCTATCCGTACCCGTATCCCTATCCTTACTACTACGGGCCTTCGCCCTTCAGCTTCCATTTCGGCATCGGTTACTACCGCGGGCACGGACATCGCTGGCGCTGAGCCAGCATCAAAGGGTCCACCCAACCTGCCGGCGTCCTCAGCTTTCTGATTGGGCCGGTTTCAAGTAAGTGTGAACCAGCCGGACCCAGAACGCAGCGCCTGGCTCAATCAGGTCGTCATTGAAGTCGTACCCTGGGTTGTGAACCGAGCAGGCACCGGGTGTACCCGGCCCGCCATTGCCCACAAAAAAGTAACACCCCGGAACTTGCTCCAGCATGAAGGCAAAGTCCTCGCTGGCGGTGATGGCCTCTCCGCGGGGCGTGACCCGCCCCGGGCCCAGCAGCTCGACGGCCACCTGGCACGCCAAGGCGGTCTCGCGCTCGCTGTTGACCAGCACGCTGTACCCCGGGCGCCAATCCACCTGTGCCTGCACCTGGTAACTGGCCGCTTGCAGCTGGACCAGTTCCAAGATGCGATCCTTGAGCAGTTGTCGAACGGCGGGGTCGAGTGCGCGCACGCTCAACTCCAGCCGGGCCTGATCGGGGATGACGTTATTGGCCTGTCCCGCATGCAAGGCACCCACAGTGACCACCGCTGTTTTCAGTGGATCCACGTTGCGCGATACGATGGTTTGCAAGGCCATCACGATCGAGGCGGCGGCCACCACGGTATCTGCCGCCTTGTGGGGCATGGCGCCGTGCCCACCCGCGCCTTGCAACGTGATGGTCACGTCGTCGCTGGAGGCCATGGTCGGCCCCGAGCGAAAGACGAAATGCCCGGCTTCAATGCCTGGCATGTTGTGCAGAGCGAACACCGCATCACAGGGGTGGTGTTGAAACAGTCCGTCCGCGATCATTTGAACCGCACCGCCAGCACCTTCCTCTGCGGGTTGAAAAATCAGGTTCAGTGTGCCGTCGAATGCCGGGTTCTGCGCGATGAATTTGGCGGCCGCCAGCAATGTGGCGGTGTGGCCGTCATGTCCACAAGCATGCATCAATCCTGGGCGTTGGCTGGTCCAGGGCAGGGTGTTTCTTTCCTGGATGGGCAAGGCGTCCATGTCGGCCCGTATGCCCATGGATCGATGGCTGTGGCCGCGCTGAAGCGTCCCCACCACGCCAGTCTTGCCCAGGCCCCGATGAACTTGATAGCCCCAGGACTGCAGCTTTTGTGCCACAAACTCTGAGGTGCGATGCTCTTGGAACGCCAGTTCGGGCTGTTCATGCAAATCGCGTCGGATCTGGATGAATTCGCCAATGCGATCCGACAGCGAGTGCGCCAGGTAAGCAGTCTCCATGATGACCATCCAGGGGGCAATACGACGGCGCTTACTGCGGTTGCAGATTCATGGCCCGGGCGATGTTTCGGTAGCGGGTGGTGTTGTCGGTATAAACCTTGGAGAGGGCGGAAAGGGCTTGTGGGCGCGGCACGATCATGGCGTGGGCTTCCAGGGCCGAGCGGATCGCCGGATCATTGGCCACCTCGCCCAAGGCCTTGCTCAGCACCTGCACCACGGCTTCTGGGGTGTCTTTGTGCACGAAATAGCCCGCCCAGGTCTCGAACACAAAACCCTTCAGAGCGGTGCTTTCGTTGAAGGTGGGGTATTTTTTGATGAGTTCCTGGCGCTCTGCCGACAGAGCGGCCACGATTTTCAATTTGCCTTCTTCCACCAATTGGACCTGGCCCTTGCCGTAGGGTGTGATGAAGACATCGACTTCACCGGCCATCAAGTCCTGCTGCGCGGCAGCCCCTCCTTTGTAGGGGACATGGGTCATGGGAATGCCGGTCAGTTTGGACATGTGCTCACCCAGCAGGTGGTACATCGAGCCGGGGCCCACGCTCGCAAAAGTCAAGGGCTTGCCGGCTGCCGCGGTTTTCTTGGCGTAGGCAATCAGTTCATCCCCGTCATTGGCGGGCAAATCCTTGCGGGCGAACATAGCCATCGGGTTGATGGAGATCATCTGCACCAGTCGGAAGTCTTCGCTCTTGTATTTGATGGCGGCATTGGCCAGGGGGGCCAAGATCAATTCATTCGGCGACCCCTGAAAAATCATGTAGCCGTCGGCCGGGGCGCTCAGGACTTTTTGCGCCGCAATGCCGCCGCTGGCCCCACCGAGGTTTTCAACAATCACCGGTTGCCCGAGTTGCTTGGCCAGTGTGGAGTTCAAGGTGCGGGCAATGACGTCCGATAGGCCCCCGGGGGGGTAAGGAACCATCAGCGAGACGGGCTTGGCCGGGAAGGTTTGTGCCAGCGCCGAGCCAGCAATCAGCAAGCCGGCGAGCAGTGTCCAAAAGCGGGAAAAGGCTTGTTTCACAATGTCTCCTGTCGTGATAGTTGAAATGTGATGCAAATGCTAAAGGGGCATAATCATGATGTCTAATGCATTTTCGTGCATAGATAGATGATGTAAAAGTTATTCATAAACCGCCATGACACTCGTTCAACTGAGGCAGTTCATCACCCTGGCCAGGACGGGCTCCTTTGTGAAGGCCGCAGGTATGCTGCACATCACACAACCCGCGCTGAGCCGAAGCATCAAGGCGTTGGAGGAAGAGCTCGGTCAACTGCTGTTTGATCGGGTAGGGAAAAAGATTGAGCTGACCTCTTTTGGCGAGGCCACCCGTCAACGATGCGAATCCTTGGTCGAGAACGCAGAGGCCATTCGCAAAAGCGGGCGCCCCACCGACGCTGGCCATGCCGGTCGTTTGCGGCTGGGGCTGGGGTCTGGCCCCGGCGCCATGCTCACCACGTCCATCCTCACGAATGTGGCCAACCAACACCCGAACATGCGAGTTGATATCTACCGTGCCAACACCGAGGCTCTGGTGCGTATGCTCCGAGAGCGCGAAGTCGATGCCCTGGTGGTTGACATTCGCTCCTTGAAGCCCGCCCCCGATCTGAAAGTGGATCAGGTGGTCGAAGTGGAGGGGGGCTTCATGTGCCGCAAAGGACACCCACTGGCCAGACTCTCCAAGGTGAGTTTCGATCAATTGCTGCAATACCCGATCGCTTCTACCCCTTTGAGCGATGAGCTGGCCCGCATCCTCATCGAGCGCTACGGTGAGCGAGCCCACCCCGAGGTCATGGTCAAATTGATGAGTGACGAGATTTCTCATTTGGTGCAAGTGGCCCAACAGAGCGATACGGTTTTATTGGCCATTCGTCCTGCTGCGCCGCAACTGTCTTGGCTCAAGGTCACGCCGACCTTGAGTGCGCGTGCACGATTTGGCATGGTGACCATGGCCAACAAGGCTGAGGCCTTGTTTTTGCCTCAAGTGAGACAACTCATGGTTCAACGATTTCAATAAAGGTTGATGCACATGTTCACCCTGGAAGCCGTGGGCTCGGTCTTGCTGTTGATGATTGAGTGGGTGGCCACCGGTGCTTTTGCCCTGTCCGGCATCATGGAGGCCGCGCGCAAGCGCATGGATGTGGTGGGGGTTTGCGTGGTGGGGTTTCTGGCCGCCTTTGGCGGCGGAACCTTGCGTGACATCCTGCTGGATCAGCGCCCCTTTTTCTGGGTCCAGCACGAGTCGGTGCTATGGATGGTGCTGGGCTTGTCGGTGGCCTCCATCTCTTTCATGCGTCAACGGCATTTCCAGTTGACCGAGAAAACCATTTTGTGGCCAGATGCACTGGGCCTGGGTTTGTTCACTGCATCTGGCGTCCATCAGTCTCTGGAAGCCGGCATGCCAATGACGGTGGCGGTCATGATGGGCGTGGTGACCGGTATTTTTGGCGGCGTCTTGCGCGATTTGGTGTGCAACGAAATCCCCACCTCATTCAAGGATCACCGGCCCTATGCCTTGTGTGCCTTTGCGGGTGGGTGCAGCTACGTCTTGTTGGCTCAGACTGGCGCGCCAGATTGGACCGGGATGTTCACCTGCTTGACAGTCACGGTGAGCTTGCGCGCCATTTCCCTGTGGCGTGACTGGACATTGCCCGCATGGCGAAAAGACTGAAAACTGGCCTGGGTAGAACGTGAACTGGGGCCGTTGCAGGGCTGGAACAAGGTTCATTGAGCCCAAATTGCCTTTTTCATATAAAAGAAGTACAATGTTATTGCCTTGCCCCTTTTCGCTTACCGATGGTCAAGGCGTTGTCTGACACAGTGCCCGGTCTTTTGCCGCTCAACTTGGTCGACGGGGCGCTTCAGCAGGGGTGTTATCCGTAGGCCGTCAACCTCTCGTTTGCGGCAAGCCCATCCCCGGAACAGATGCCAGACCTTCCGGTCGTTCATTTTCTGAATGCACCGTAATTCCAATTTGTTCCTCACTGAGTCAGTCCTATCAAGGAGATCGAATGCCTAAAGAAGACTTGATTGAAATGCAAGGTACCGTGGACGAAGTCCTTCCCGATACCCGATATCGAGTCACCCTACAGAACGGACATACCGTGACGGCCTATTCAGGCGGAAAAATGCGCAAGCACAGTATCCGTATCCTGGCCGGAGACAAGGTCACCCTTGAAATGTCTCCCTACGACCTGACGAAAGGTCGAATTACCTTTCGACATCTTGAACCCCGAAGCCCTGGTCTTGGCCCGCGTCCTCCGATGCGTCGCAAGTGATCAGCCGGTGTTCACCTCATCCAAACAACATATTTGATCTGCATGTCTGCAGGTCTCTCCTGAAAGAATCAAATGGGAAAAAAACTCTACGTCGGCAATCTGTCGTACTCCACCCGTGACGAGCAGCTGCACCAGGCATTTGCCGAGTTCGGTGATGTGGCTTCTGCCACGGTCATGATGGAGCGCGACACCGGCCGCTCCAAAGGTTTCGGCTTTGTCGAAATGGCCACTGAAGAGGGCGCCAAGGCGGCCATCAATGCCCTGAATGGCAACGCACTGGACGGCCGCAATGTCGTCGTGAACGAGGCACGTCCCAAAGAAGACCGCTCGGGCGGTTTTGGCGGCGGTGGTGCTCGTCGCGGTGGTGGCGGTGGTTATGGCGGCGGCGGTGGCTATCGCTCCGGTGGCTCCAACTACTGATCCACAGCGATCTCCAAAAAACCGGCGGATATCCCGTCGGTTTTTTTTTGCCCCAACTCATGGTTGCCCAGACAAGACGGGCAGTAGATGGGTAGAGATGTTGATGATCGCAGGCCCCAGCAAAACCGTCAGCAAACCTGGAAAGAGGCAAAACACCAACGGAATGAGCAATTTGATGGGCAGTTTGGCGGCCAGTTCTTGCGCCAGCAATCGACGTTTGTTTCTCAATGCATCGGAGTAGACCTGCAAGGACTCAGAGACGCTGGTGCCAAAACGATCCGATTGAATGAGGGTCCCGACAAAAGCCTCCACATCGCTCAAGCCCACCCGTTGCGACAGATGACGCAAAGCCTCTGAACGCGAAGCACCTGCGCGAAGTTCGTAGCCTGTCATCGCCAGCTCCTCAGCCAATGCCGGACACGACAGACGGACTTCGCGTCCAACCCGATCCAGGCTGGCGTCCAGTCCCATGCCGGCCTGGATGCACATGCGCATGAGGTCCAAGGCATCTGGAAATCCATGAAACAAGGATTCCTGACGGCGCTTGATCAGACGATTTAAAACCGCCTCCGGCAGGTAATAGCCCAGCATTGCGCCCAAGACCAATAGGATCGCCATGCCTGGCAGAGTGAGGGCGGGGCGGAGTACCCCCAGCGTCAAAAGAATCAGGATAGGCAGGATGAAGATCAAGAGGGTTTGCAATGCTCGGTAGATCAGAACAGCATCGGTTGATGGAATTCCCGCATTCAACATGCGCATACGCAAGGGGTCCGGACTGTCCGCGTCTGCATTTGCTGTCTTGGCGTCAGGGTTTGAAGCCGATGGACCGGGTGTTTTCAGCAGGACAGGGCTCAGCCTGATCAACCAGGCGCCCCATCGACGACCTGCGCGTGCAATCCAAGGGTCGCCGGCGTCTGGGCTGGACGTGTTCAAAGGGGACGTGTGGTCGCGTCCCTGTCTGCGCTGCTTGCGCAGCAGGGACAAGCGTTGGCCCGATCGATGCGGCAACCAACGTGACAACACATAGTAACTGGAGGTCACCACAACGACAAAGAAAAGGAAATAGATCAGATAGGCGATCATCGTGGTCTCCAGGTCACTCAGACCGATATGTCAATCAAGCGCCACATCCAGACAACACCCAGCACCATCAAAACCCCGGAGCCCAGCAACAATTTCACACCCATCGGGTGGACCCAAAGCACAGAGATGAATCCTGGGTTGATGATGAGCATGAAGCCAGCCAATGCAAAGGGCAGGGTAGACAAAATGACAGCCGACACACGGGCCTCGGCAGACAGCACTTTGACCGAGGCTTTCATCTGTTGACGTTGTCGGATGAGGGTGGCGGTGTTTCGCAATATGTCAGCCATGTTGCCCCCAGTTTCCATTTGCACCAGGGCAGAGACCACAAACAATCGTGTGTATTCACTGCCTACCCGGTTGGCAAAGTCCTCAATGGCAACCCGGGTCTGAATACCAAAATTGATCTCGTCAAAAATAGTCCGCATTTCATGGGCCAGGGGCTGAGGGCCCTCACGCGAGGCGAGCAAAATGGCGCTGCTCAAGGCATGGCCGGCTTGCATTGCACGTGCGATCAAGTCCAGTACCTCCGGCAACTGGCTTTCAATCAGGTTGCGTCTTCGCCTGCGTTGGTATTGAAGCAATGCCAAGCCCCCCAAGGCGGCCAGCCCTGTGAGAAGAATCGCCCCCATCCAGGGCAGGCCTAGAACCGCCGTGATGCAAACCATCCCGACCACGGTCAATGCCATGCTCATCAGGGCTGTCTCTACGCGGATCTTCCATCCTGTTTGCAACAGGAAACGGTCGAATCGGTGCAAAGCTGGCCATTGACTCAGATGCCGTTCCAGCCAAGGGCGATGGCTGAACACGCGACGTTTGAGCAAATACAACTCGGGCGTTCGCCCGGTGCGTCGTTCCAGGTCGGTCAGCCGGTCGGTGATGCTGCGGCTTCCTCGGCGTGAAAAATCACTCCATAGCCAAAAAAGCGCGTAGACGAACCCCGTCGCAGACATCAGCCCCGCGATCAACAAGCTCCCACTCACCATGTCCATCGTCACTCCTGGTCTGCAGAAGGAGCGAACACATCGTGACTCAGGAGCACCCCATGTGCGTTCAGTCGCTCCATGACTTTCGGCCGGATGCCTGTGGCGATAAATCGTCCTTCGACCTGTCCGCTGGCAGACAAGCCTGACTGCTGAAATTTGAAAATTTCTTGCATGCTCAAGACTTGACCTTCGATCCCTGTGATCTCTTGAATACTCATGACCTTGCGTCGACCATCTGCCAGGCGAGACACCTGAATCACGACGGACAGGGCTGCGGCGATTTGTTGCCGCATGGTTCGAGCGTCGGCACTCACACCGGCCATGCCCAGCATATGCTCCAGACGTGTCAATGCGTCGCGAGGTGTGTTGGCGTGAATGGTCGTCATCGAGCCTTCATGGCCGGTGTTCATGGCCTGCAACATATCGAGCACTTCAGAGCCGCGAACCTCCCCCAAAATGATGCGGTCTGGTCGCATGCGCAAACTGTTTCTCAGCAATGCCCGTTGTGTGATTTCGCCCTTCCCTTCGATGTTGGGGGGGCGAGACTCCATGCGGACCACATGCCTTTGCTGTAGCTGAAGTTCGGCGGCATCCTCAATGGTCACGATGCGTTCGCCCTCGGGAATGCTGGAGGAGATGACGTTGAGCAAAGTGGTTTTGCCGCTGCCCGTGCCGCCCGAAATCATGAGATTGACCTTGGCCCTGACCATGCCTTGAATGAAGTCGGCCATGTCCTGTGTCAGGGTGTCCAGCTCCAACAGATCGGTCATGGCGTAGGGCACCACTGAGAACCGTCGAATCGAAAGTTGCGGGCCATCAATGGCCAAAGGGGGGATCACCGCATTCACTCGGGAGCCGTCGGGCAGTCGGGCATCGACCATGGGGCTCATTTCATCGATGCGTCGACCAATCCGCGAGACGATGCGCTCAATGACCCGCATCAGGTGCGTGTCGTCATCGAACCGGATGTCGGAAGCTTCAATTCGGCCTCGCCGCTCGACGTAAATTTGATGCGGCCCATTGACCAACACATCCGACACCGTGGGGTCCGACAGCAAGGGCTCGATGGGGCCCAGTCCCAGCATTTCATTCTGAATGCTTTGGACAATCTGGCGCAACTCGGACTCATTGACCGCCACGCTCTTGGCGCTGATGAGTCGTTCAGCCAAGGCTTTCAACTCGCGCTTGAGCACATCGCTGGGGACGCTTTCAAGTTTTCGCAGATCCATCTCCGACAGGATTTCCCGATGGATCTGGGCTCGTATCTGGTCAAAACGGAGTTGCGAGGGCTTGCTTTTGGGCGTGTCGGTCAGGGCGACGACCGGAGGTGTTGGATCGCGTTCCAGCCATTGGCGAAGAGTCAAGGTCACGGTGTCAGTCTTTCGGATGCAAGTGGATGGAAGCGGTTTTCAAAACCAACGATTCAGCCAGCCTTTGCGCTTGGGGGCTTGCAGTTGAAGCTCGTCGACGATCAATTCCCGCAAGGACCTGACCACCGCGTTGTGGCTTTGAATCGTGGACAAGGGAACACCTTGATTCACCGCCTGTACGACGGCTTGCGTCTCGGTGGGGACGGACCGCGACACCCTGATGCCGATGGTGCTTTCGATGTTTACCGCATCGATATCGCTGACAGGATGAAATTTGTTCACGATGACTCTCAGCTTCTGATCGGAATAACCCAGTGAACGCAGCAGGGCAATCAGTCGCTTGGTATCGCGCACATGCGGCACGGTGTTTTCCATGACGACGTAAATGATGTCGGCACTGTCGAGCGCCTTGACCACCACCGCATCCATGGATGAATGGAGATCGAGCACCAGGGTGTCATGTTCCGTGCGAGCCAGTGAGATGACCCGCTCCAATTGAAGGGCAGTGATCGCTGTCGACTGTTCGGCGGCATGGGGTGCCGCCAGTAGCGACAAGCCAGGGATCACCGGATGGAGGCTGCTGTTGAGCAGGTGCGCATCCAGGCGATCCAGATGTTGAGTCAGATCGCTGATGTTGTTCTTGTGTGTGTCGTTCGACAGGTAATACGTGCCATCGGCATTGTGAAAGTCCAGATCTATGAAAACCACCTCGCGGTGGAATTCGCTGGCCATCAGGTAAGCCATATTGGCAGACAAAAAAGTCGCTCCACTGCCGCCCTTGCTGGGAATGAATGCCAGAATTTTTCCTTGCCCTGGGCTCGCCTCTTTGTCGGGCGGAATTTGCGCTTTGAAAGATTCAATATGCCGGCGCAGGCGTTTCAGCGATTCGGATAACTCTCCTGCAGATGGGTTACGTGACAGTACTTCGCGAATCCCCAGCCGCATGGCCTGGAGCAGAAACGTCGGGTCGGTGTTGTCGGTCAACAAAAGAACGCCTGCCACGGGGTGCCGCGATATCAATTGACCCAAACCAGCCAGATCTTGAGCTTGATTTCGGATCGGACTGTCCAAGACCAAGACATCACAACGACTGGAATCCCACAGAATGGGCCAGACCGGTGCCTCGCCACGAACACTGGAGGAGTGAAGCGAAACGCCACTGGAGTCCATCATCCACTGGAGTCGATCCAGCTGCTCCGCCGTGGATGCCATGATGACAACATTCATCGTGAGTCCTCAGCGTGTGGGCTGCTGTGTGGTCATGGGTGTACCAACGCCGATATTGAAAATGTTCGGCTGCGGCAGGGGCTGTTCAAAGCTTCGGTGGTAACGGTCGATCGCAGATTTTCCAATCACACCCTCAGACACCAAAGGGGGGTAAGACGTTTCCGTGCCATAGGGGTGAACGGCTTGTTGAGCTTTGATGGTTTGCAGCGAGACGCCGAATTGCTGGTCGATGAGGGTCGGCTGATCGGCGCAGCCCGCGAGGACTTGCAACACGCAGAACACGCTCAACGGGATGAAGGGGCGCTTGAAGGAGGGACGAATCTTACGGTCAACGACCGCGCGGCATTGAATCATGGAGGCCTCAGGGGGTGAAGTGATGAAGCGCGAACACGGGCGACTCAAGAACTGCTGCCGGGGAACGACAGAGATGCTGGCGCCGGCATGGGAAGGGGTTCTGGATCAGCCCCAGGACTTGTCGAGGACTGCGGTGCGAGGGCTGGATTTTTTGGGGGTGCGCTTTCGGTCGGGCGACCCTCCAGGCGCCCTTCAAAAATCATCTCGGCTCGAGTGGGCTGTTTGTAGCGGTCTGTTGGCAGCGTGTGGGCAGTGTTCAAGGGTTTGGCCAATCGAGGCGTGACAATGAACAACAGCTCAGACTTTTCGGTTTGGAACGCAGTGCTGCGAAACAACGCTCCGAGCACAGGGATGTCGCCCAGCAGCGGGATGGCTTTGACCGACTGGGATACATTGCTTTTGATGAGGCCACCAATGGCAAAGCTTTCGCCGTCTCGCAACTGCACGGTGGTTGAGGCACGGCGCGTGGTGATAGAAGGCAGCAGACTGGTTTGCCCGGTGAGCCCGGTGATGGTGGTCCCGATCTGCGACAACTCGGAGACTTCAGGCGTCACCCGCAAATTGATCAAACCGTCTTCCAACACGGTGGGCATGAAGCGCAATCCCACTCCAAACTCTTTCTCCTCCAGGGTGATCACGGTGCCTCCTGTGCTGCTGGTCTGAGGCACGGGAATGAAGATCTTGCCGCCAGCCAGAAAAGAGCCTTCTTGACCGTTGATGGCCGTGATGGTGGGCTCGGCCAGGACCTTGATCAACCCCTTTTTCATGTCGGCAGTCACCGTGACATTGGTCCGGCCATCAGGCCGGGTGAAACTGAGGGAGCTGGAACCTGTGGAGAGCAGTTGCGACAGAAAATTGATCGAGGTTCCACCGGTGGTGCGAGTGATGTCCATGTCCACACCGATTTGTTCCAACAGCGTTTTAGAGACCTCGGCCACTTTGACTTCCAGCATCACCTGTTGCGAGCCATCGATTTTCAACAGATTGATGACCTTCAAGCCACCATGAAACGCTTCACTGAGGTGAACCAAGCGCTGGGCCTTTAACGCATCGCTGACTTGACCGCTCAACACAATCCGATCCGCCATGGCCTCGACGTGCAGGGATTCTGCTGAAGGCACCCAGCGTTTCAAGCGCTCTTGCAGATGGTGGACATCGACATGCACCTCGACATCCCTCAAGGTGGTGGTGCCCTGTGGTGTCCAGACAAAGAGGTTGGTGGTGCCTGGTTTCTTGCCCAGCAAATAGACTTCACGAGGGTTGATCAGCATGACATCGGCCACCTCCGGGTTGCCGATGGACAATCTTGATGCGGATTCCGGCAATCTCAGCACAGTGGATTTGCCGATGGTCAATTGAACACCCGCGGCCGTGAGAATTTCTCCCGTGGGCATTGCCGCATGCATGGCCGGGGTTCCCGCAGCAGCCGCCGCGGGTGCTGGGCTTGCTTTCTTGCCGACGACAGGATGTTTTTCAGGATGCATGTCTTGCGCGGGGGTGGACAGCGCTGCAAGGGCGGTGAGCAGAGGGATCAAAATCCGGAGGGAGTAGGGTGCGGTGGACGTTAAGCGGAGCATCTTGAAATGCATGGAGGACTTTCTATCGGATCTGTCGTGGTTCTATTCAACGGAAGCGGTCAGTCCGCGGATGATCATCGTGGGGGTGGACAGCGACGCGGCTGAAGCCATGCGATCCGATGGAGTGCCAGGGTTAATGGGCGTCTTCGTCCCCATGGTTTGGCGAGCAATGGGTGTTGCGCTGCTTGCTGGACGGATTTCTCGGCCGGTCTCCCGCAGGTCGGTGCGCAGCAGATCGTTTTTGCGTGCGCCTCGGGTGCTCACGCTGTCCCGATCGGCCTGGTTCCTCAACACCAGCGACAAGGTGCCAATGCTGCGCGCCAGATCGATCTCTTCGGCCTGCGCTGGCGTGACCTCCAAGGTCACGGCATTGACCACCTTCGGTTTGCTTTCCTGGGGGGAAAAGTCCTGGGCCACGGCCAACACCTGAATCCGCTCAATCACGATTTTCGAGATCAAGTTGTTCTGGCTGTCTGGGGTGTTCACCATCACATCCACGTAATTGCCGGGGAGTGCAAATCCAGCCACTCCCACCACCTCGTTGACTTTGACCGTGACGGCGCGCTTGCCATCTTTCAACTGCGCGGACAGTCCCCCCTTTTCACCCGCTGGGGCCAACTTGGATTTCAAGAGGGGCTCGTCTTGCAACACGGTGATGTTGACCACCCGATCCTGACTTTCATCCAAGGAGGTCAGGGGGTCTTTGAAAAGCGCCGAACGTGGCCAGCGAACAGTTTTCAGCATGCCGGCTTGCAATCGGGTTCCCATCGGAAGGTCTTGGGCGGCAACCACGATGTCCACCATGTCGACGCTCATCTGTCGCTTCATCCATTGGGATAAAAAGCCCACCACCAACAGACCGATGACGGTGGAGATCAACAGCGCAACCAGCGCTCGGTATTTGCTCATCTTGACTTGTGCCTCAATCTGAAAGTGTCACGAACTGACCATGAACAGGCTGTGCCACCCAATGCCCAAGGCAATGGCCAGTGCGTAAGGAATTTTTTTGGAGGAGGCCTCATTCCATGGGCCTGTGAACAACGCCCACAGGAGCGCCAACAATCCGCCCACCAGCAGAATGCTCAGGCACATGGAGAAGGCTTCGCTCGGTCCGAAATACAGGCCCGAAGCGCCCGCCAGCTTCACATCGCCAGCGCCAAACATGCGGAACAGGTAGAAGGTAAGAAATACTGAAAACGCAGCCAGCCCCCCCAGTAAAGAGGCCTGCACACCCACCCCTCCTGGTGTGAGTGACAAGCCAATGGCTGTCACTGAACCCCAGAGGACTGCGCGATTGGGAATGATGCGACGTATCACATCGAACCACACGGAAACCAACAACATGGCTGCCAGGGCGAGGTACCGTGCAAAGTCCCAATACGAGAAAGACATGGCTGCGTTTATCTCCGTCAACACATCGGTGATCAGGCCGGCTTGAAAGACAGGAGCTTGGTCGCCACGGCCGAGAAGACCTGACCCAAATCGGTGCCCAGGGCGGTTGCCCCCGTCACGATCGCCAACGCCACCAACGCGGCCAGCAGGCCATACTCGATGGCAGATACGCCAGACTCATCGTGCAGAAACTGGCGTGCATATGTGCTAATTTTTTGACGCATGAAATTACCCCTTGAAAGAATGTGAATGAAATGTCTTCAAGTACCGGCTTTGGCGGAGCAAATATCTTTCATGCCCACCAGAGTCAGCGCTTTGCAATGACTGTCAGAAAGAAGTCCTCAAGCCACGAGGCGGACGTTAAGACCTGGCTGTGTTTCAAACTGTCTGCTCACGCACATTGATGGACTGATTGGCGTCACGTTCGCGGCCGTACCAAACCGCGCAGCAGACGCCCCTAGAGTGCAGGGATCTGCTGTTTTCAGGGTGTTGGCAATGAATGGCTTGGTTCGACGTGAGAGTGCTTGGTCACTGTCGAGACGTTCTCAGCGTGGTACGTCTGCGGTTGAGTTCGCATTGGTGTTACCCATTTTTTTATTCATTCTGTTCGGGTTGATTGAGCTGAGTGTGGCTTTGTATGACAAGGCCGTGATCACCAATGCCAGCCGCGAGGGGGCCAGGGCCGGGGTTGTGTTGCGCAATCCGAAGCTCTCGGCAGCCGACATCGAGCAAGTGGTTCTGAAGTACACCAGCAGTACCTTGATCAACTTCGGCGCCAACAGCACACCGGTGGTGACCGTGATTCAATCTTCGCCTGCCAGTGCCCCCAACCCGTTAACGGTGACGGTGTCGTACACCTACTCGGGTTTGGGCCTGGGGGCTCTGATGAGTGCCATCCAACAGCCCGTGGTGATCAGTGCAACGTCCGTGATGATCAATGAATGAATGATGGTTGCCTGTGACAAGGGACGCCGAGTGAGGCAATTCGGGTGTAGACTGGCTCACGCACAGTACATTCCAACCCTGCCCCTCACTCCAGCGAGCACCGTATGGCCACTCCCAACTATGGATACGAAAAGCGCCAGCGAGAGCTGGCCAAGAAAAAGAAAAAAGAGGAAAAGCTCAAGGAGCGGGAAGAGCGCAAAAAATCCGATGCCGATGAGAATCCACCCGCAGAGGACTCCCAGTCCGGTGGTCAGGCCGAGTGATCTTCAGCTCAGTCAAACACATGTCGGTGCGGGGCTGATGGCCACAAGTCGGGCGCTCCCCGTATGAATTGAATCCAGGCTGTTTGTACTTCCTGCGTGATTCGACGGGCACGTTCCGTCGTCAGTCCGCTCAGCATCGGGGCCTCTTCAAAAGCGGCGACCGTTCCAAACACAAATGGTAATTCGATGCAATGGCATGCGCCCAGCACAGGGTTGGGTGCCAGGTTGAATTCATACAGCCACACCTGTCTGCCATGCATCAAGGCGCGCTCCCCCCAGCGACGGGTGGGAGCCCCAAACACCTTCTCGCTGAATTGGCGAGCCAGTTCCGGGTCTTTCATGCCCGGAAAGGCTCGCATTTCGTCCCGGGTGTATCCCAACAACACGTCCGCCTGGCCGGCGGCACTGCTCCAGGCGTCCTCCAGAGGGGATAGAAGTATATGCCCATCAGCGACCAGGCAGAACAGACTGCGCCGTCCTTTTTCTGCTTGCAGAGCCTCCAAAACCACCGGTGCGCTTTGGGCCTTCAGAAAATCCTGCCATGGAAGTTGCCGTCCCTCTTCAAGGGTTTTCACACCGACCGCTTCCAGCACCGCTTGACTGACCACTGTGGCTGCCTCTGCTGTTCGAACGCTGGAGTCAAGCGCACCACTTTGCAGGATGGCCCGGCGAAAGCGGGGCTGACGGGTGAGTAATGCTGCGATGCATGAAGCGCCGGCCGATTGCCCCATGAGCGTGATCTGATTTGGGTCGCCACCCAAGTAGGCAATGTTTTCATGCACCCAATCGATGGCAGCCTCCTGGTCGAGCAAGCCCACATTCGCGGTTTCGCCAGGTTGATACAACCAACCGAGTGCGGCAAGACGGTAGTTGACCCCCACGACCACCAGGTCGCCGCGCGCTGACAACGACGATCCATCGTACCAATCAAGGGCACCTCCGCCGCTTTGCCAGGCACCTCCATGCAGCCAGATGACCACCGGTCGCTGGCGGCCATCGACGTTCGGGGTCCAAACGGTGAGGTGCAGGCAGTCTTCGTCTTGTGTGGCATCGAAGTCCCCCATGACCTCTCGCAGTCGGGACGGGCACTGAGGAGCGACTGGGGCCGAGCGGGTGGCGTCCAGCAGTCCCTCCCACACAGCCGGCTGGGGGGGACGCCAGCGCAAATCCCCCACGGGGGCTTGTGCATAGGGGATGCCACTGAATCGGGTCACCGTATCGTGGGTGCGCAGCCCTTGGATGGACCCTTGCGGCAAGTTGACCTGGACGACAGAGTTCATGAGGTAGCCTTTTGAAAGACGGCGTCTGGGACTGGATTCATGATGCGCAATTGAAGACAATGGGCCAATGGCACGCACCCGTTCCCCAGATTTTGAACTCAGGCAGCAGTCGATTCTCCGCTCGGCGGCCGAGTTGTTTGCCGCCCGTGGTTACAGCGAGACGCTGCTGGAAGACATCGCCGAGCATTGTGGCATCAAGCGTTCGTCGATCTACCATTACCATGCGTCCAAGCATTCCCTCTTGCACAGCTTGATCACCTGGAAGATCGGGGAGTTGGCGCGCAAGGTGGAGGCTGCCGTGAATTCGGTCCAGGGGCCGCATCAAAAGCTGGAGGCCCTGGTGGATGCATTGGTGAAAGACTACGTGGCCTCGCCCCATGAAGTCAAGATTCTGAACACGCAAACCCATCACCTGGACGAAGAGGCATTGCAGTCCACGGCCCAATTGCAGGATCGCATCATCAACCACGCGCGCGAGGCCATTTTGCGTCTTCGTCCCGATATCCAACTGGCCCCCCAATACAACACCGCCATGGCGATGCTGTTGTTCGGCATGGTGAATTGGATTCATGTCTGGTACAAACCAACGGGTGACATCACGCAAGACCAATTGGTGCAACTCATTGTTCGACAGTTCGTGGCGGGGCTGGAGCACCAGGTGCCGATCTGGGAAACATCAGCGCGTTGAATCAGACGGCGTCATCACGCGGTTCGCCTTCGTTGTACAGCAGGCCCTTGCCCAATCGGTCAAGGCAAATCTCGGCCGTCCAAGGCAGCATCAAGGCGCCGCAACGGCTGTCGCGAAACAAACGCTCCAAAGCAAATGTCTTGAGCATGGCCTGGCCGCCGCACACTTTGACCGCAGCCGAGCAAATCTCGGCGCAGTATTCCATCACCGTGTATTGACAGGCAAAGGCACGCATGCGTTCACTGCGCGATGGGTCCAGCTTGAATTCAGAGGTGGTGCGGTGAAACAAAGCCCAGGCCTGTTGCAGCTTGACGAACATCTCGGCAATGGCGATTTGCTTGGTCGGGTACATGCGACGTTTGACACCCACGCCATCGATGTCCGCACGCAAATAGGCCACCGCAAAGTCATAAGCCGCTTGCGCAACGCCCATATAGGTGGGGGTGAGGGTCATGAACATGTGCGGATAGCGGCTGGCCGCCTGCACATAAATACCTTGAGGCATCAAGGCGGCCTCAGGACCCAATTCAACGTCTTTGAGCAGCAGGGTCCGCGATACCGTGCCGCGCATACCCAGCGGATCCCAGTCGCCCACGATGCTGAGTCCTGGGGCGTCGGCCGGCACGGCCATGAACATGGTGTTGGCCATGGTGGGGTTCTCGACATCCTCGGTGCAGAGCACGCCGTAGTAGTTGGCTGAACCCGAGAGTGAAGCAAAAATCTTTTTACCATTCAGTACCCAGCCGCTGCCGCGCCTTTGGGCCGAGGTACCGAAAGGGTGACGTCCTGCGGCGGCACCGCTGCCTTCGGAAAACGGCTGGGCGTAAATAGAGCCGGCCAGCATGTGGGCATAGTGCACCCGTCGGTTGTGCTCATGGCTGTCTCGCTGGGCGGGCGTCATGTCCAGCGCGTCCACCATGTTGGAGGTCCACAGCGCATTGGCGTTGTGCATGTTGAAGGTGTTGGCGGTCGATCCGCAGTAATAGCCAATGCGGGAGGCCACCAGCATATAGGTGCGGTAGTCGGCCCCCATGCCCCCCAGCCGTTCGGGCACGCACAGGCCCAGGAACCCCATCTTGAATAGATCTTTGAAGTTCTCGGCGGGAAAGCTGGCCTCGCGGTCGTGCGTGAAGGCCCGTTCGGCCCACTGAACCCCCACTTCATCGACCATGCCGATGAGTTTTTTTTGCAGCGCGGTCAGCGGGGCGCCGTCGGCCAAGGCGTTGGCGTCTGCCGACTGGGCATAGGTGCGCAGATAGCTGCTGTTCATGTCAGGTCTCCGTTCAGGCAAAGGCTTCGTTGCACAGCTGTCCCTGGTTGACCACCATCAGGTCGTCCAGCATCACCGTGCAGTGGCGCATGGGCAGATCGAAATGCCCCAGCGTGTGTCGACCCGCGGTTTCGTTAGCGCCTGTCGAATACAGAAAATTGCCGGCAAAGGCACGCAGCTCGGTGCCATTGATGTCATTTTTGTCATACATCTGCAAGGCATCCCAACGTGCGCGAGGGTTCATGCCCCAGCCGATGTGGCTCACGGCGTAGGCCTCGCGGTCGCCCCAGGACGCCATGTAGCTGCGCATCAACTCGGCATCCAGGCCCTTGCCTTCGATGGCCACCACATAGTCGTTTTCAATGCGCAAGGTCACGGGCGTTTCCAAGTAGCGCTTGAAGGTGAGGTTCACATCGCCCACATCCATCACCAGGGTGCCGTGGACGGAGTTGGCTGGCGGAAAGGCCAGGCAGAGCCCTCCTGGCCAGTGTTGCACCAGGCCGGGTTTGTCAGCGCCGCCCCACACCGCACCCAGCTTGGCGCCCACCAGGTGTGCGGTGAGGTCGCTGCCGGCCGCAGAGGTCACGCGCATGGTCTTGGCCTTGGCGAGTTTGCGCACCCCTTGTTTGACCGCAGACGTCAGGTCATTGCCGGTGGTCAAGCGCTCCAGAATTTCGGGGTGCTCGTTGCTGATCATCATGATGCGCGCCCCGGACCCCAGGATATCGGCCAGCTCTGGCGCATGCAGCAGCCCCTCGACGGTCAGATCCACCACCAGGCCGGGCCCCGAGAGCGCCCGCATCACGGGCTCCATCTGTTGGATGACGTGAGAGGCCCCGGTGGACCGAATGGGCACCAGTGCGGTGGGTTTGAGGGAGGGCACCACGATATGCACGGGCACGGCACCCATGCGCGCCAGCGCAAGCTCAGAGAGTTTGACAAGAATTGGCCGACTGTCACTCTCCGACAGTAAGCGCACCACTTCCCCAGGCGACACCGCACAGGTTTGGAAGATACGCTCAAAGGTGGCGATCCAGCGCTCTTGAATTTGCATGGTGACTCCTGACCCATAAGCACGGATCGGTGAAATTAATCGACTTACGGTTCGAATTATCGAAAAAAGTGAATAACTGTCAATCTTTCTAAAGCAGGCGAATACCCGTCTTTTTCCCTTGTGTGTTAAAACACACATATCAGGTATGTAAAGTCTTGGTTAACGAATAGCGGCGAAATACAATTTTCCAGTTATAAACGATTCACTTTGACCTTGGTCGCTCGAGCCGTTGATCCTTGAATCGAAACGCTTTCAGCGATAGACAAAACCTAAATTATCATTTGAAGGCGCAATACCCATGTCCGTCAAGCAACCCAACTACTATCTCCGGTTCGTCAACTTGGTTCAAGGTTTGATGGTCGACAAGCGCGTCATGATCATTGAGCCCATGACACGGCAGTTGTTGGACGAAATCGCGCTGCAGCATTCCAGTCAGACACCCATGACCGTCAGCCGATTGATGGGGCTGAGCCATATTGCCTCACCCGCCACCTTGCACCGCAAGATGCAAAATTTGATCGACAGCGGGCTGATCGAATTGTCTGTCGACAAAGAAAACAAACGGACCAAATTTGTGTTGTTGTCCAAACGCGGCACACGCCACTTTGATGCCTTGTCCGAATTGATGTTGCAGGCCGTCGCCCGCAAGTGAGGTCGGGTCTTGGTTCTTAGGCTCGAATCCGCGGAATGCAGTGCCTAATCTGGCGGTGCTGTAGGCAGGAAGTACCGCGCGAGCAGCCTCAGCAAAAACAGCACAAGCCAAATACCTGTGAGGTCTCCGATGAAGGAGACCAGGATGGCGTCCAGCAACTGAGGCATGTCAGTCCTTATTTGCCAGATCAATTGCGAAATAACACTGTTCAGTAACGCAAATACCAAGGAAATGCGCAGGAGTGTGCTGCGGGAAATATCCGATAAATCATCCAGCAGTTGTCTGTTTTCGAGAAAGATGCGGCGTGTCAGCCAAGGTGTCGAAGCTTTCACCGCGGCCACGCACAAAGGAAACAACAGTTTATCTTCTTCATGGAAATAGAGGCTGGCCAATAAGCTGACATTGAAAATGGCCACTGCTCCAATCCAGTCCATGAGCAGCACAAGCACCAGCTTGACCCCGCTGGGCAAGTGGATCAGGCTAGCATCGGGAAACAGGACAAACACGCCCAGCAGCCACCGGTCCAGCAGGTAGACCACCGCAAAAAGGAGGGTCGTCCACAAAATCAGCCAAGCTTTGCTGACGAGCAAATGTTGAGAAGGCAATTTTCTAATATATATATTTGAATAAGGTATTTTAGGGGATTCGTGAAAAATCCGCTGAAACAGCGCCTCGACGATCAATGCCCCGGAGCGGGTAAACTGCCGACCTTCATCGAAGGAGAAGTTATATGGACCGTATCGATCCCGCTTTGTTGGAGTCTGCTCAGGCTCCTTATTCCGATGTTCCCTTGTACATTGATGGTGCCTGGTGCGCTGGCAGCCAGGGCCGCACTATTCCTGTGCTCAACCCCGCCACCGGCCTGCCCATGGCTCAGGTTGCCCGGGCGGAAAAAGAAGATCTGGACCGCGCCTTGGCAGCCGCTCAGCGTGGATTCGATGTCTGGCGCAAGGTGTCCGCGTACGACCGCTACAAGCTGATGCGCAAGGCCGCCGATCTCTTGCGCGCCCGAGCCGATGGCATTGGTCGTCTGATGTCGATGGAAAACGGCAAGCCACAAGGGGAGGCCAAACTTGAAACCATGGCCGCCGCCGACCTCATCGATTGGTTTGCGGAAGAAGGGCGTCGTGCCTATGGGCGCATCGTACCCCCCCGTGCCGAAGGCGTGCAGCAAATGGTGGTCAAGGAGCCGGTGGGCCCGGTGGCGGCATTCACCCCCTGGAATTTCCCGATCAACCAGGTGGTGCGCAAGCTCTCCGGGGCTTTGGCGGCGGGTTGCTCCATCATCATCAAGGCACCCGAAGAAACCCCGTCTTCTCCGGCGCAACTGATTCAAGCCTTCATTGATGCAGGTGTTCCCGCTGGCGTCATCAACCTGGTCTACGGCGTGCCCTCTGAAATTTCAGAGTACCTGATTCCGCACCCCATCATCCGCAAGATCACTTTCACGGGTTCGACACCGGTGGGCAAACAGTTGGCGGCCCTGGCCGGCTTGCACATGAAGCGTGTGACCATGGAGTTGGGCGGGCACGCTCCAGCCATTGTGTTTGCCGACGCTGACATCGAACGTGCTGCCAAAATGTTGGCCGGTGCCAAGTTCCGCAACGCCGGTCAGGTTTGTGTGTCACCCACCCGCTTTCTGGTCCATGAGTCGGTGTATGAGCGTTTCCTGAAAGCGTTTGTGGAAGCCGCCAAAGCCGTCAAGGTCGGGCATGGACTGGAGAAGGGGGTTCACATGGGTCCCTTGGCCAATGAACGCCGGGTCTTCGCCATGGAAAAAATCGTGGCCGATGCGCTTGAGAAAGGTGCCCAATTGCAGACCGGTGGCAAGCGCATCACCGGCCCCGGTTTTGATGGCGGATTCTTTTTCGAGCCCACCGTGTTGTCCGATGTACCGCTGAGCGCACGCATCATGAATGACGAACCGTTTGGACCGATTGCCCCTGTGGTGCCTTTCGCAAGCTTTGACAGCGTGGTTGCCGAGGCCAACCGACTTCCCTGGGGTCTGGCCGCCTACGCCTACACCTCGTCACTCAAGACCGCGGGCGACATCGGTGCCGCTTTCGAAAGCGGCATGGTCTCGATCAACCACCACGGTTTGGCCTTGCCTGAAATTCCGTTCGGCGGCATCAAGGACTCTGGCTACGGCTCAGAGGGCGGCTCCGAAGCGATCGAAGCCTACCTCAACACCAAGATGATCACGCAGTTCGGCATTTGATCCTCGGTTTGTCCAGAGACCTGCCGTGCCTTGGCAGGTCTCTGGGTCCGTCATCATCCGTGCAGGTGTGATGCGGTGGCCCCAGGTTCGGCACTGACTTGGTCCAATCTTTGAATGTCCTGCGCCGACAGAGTCAGCTGTGCGGCTTTGGCCAACTCCATCCATTGGGTTGTTTGGCTGGCACTCACAATGGGGGCCGTCAGGCCTGGGCGTGCGATTTGCCAGGCCAGGGCAATTTGCGCTGGTGTGGCGTTGTACTGCTGCGCCAAAGCATCCAGGGCCGCCAGCACCGCAAACCCTCGATCGTTGAGATAGCGCTTGCAACTTGCGCCTCGGGTGCTTTTGTTCAGATCGGATTCACTGCGGTATTTACCTGCCAGAAAGCCCCGGGCCATGCCGTAAAAATTGATGACGCCAACGCCCTCGCGACGGCACAGTGGTTCCAGCTCGGATTCGTGGATGGCTCGGTCCATCAGGTTGTACTCGGGCTGCAGGCTCTCGTAGCGCGGGATGCCCAGCCGGGCACTGACCGCCAATGCCTCGGCCAGACGGGCTGCGCTGTGGTTGCTGGCGCCAATGGCCCGCACTTTGCCCTCGGCAATCAGTTCCGCATAGGTGCTCAGCGTTTCCTCAAGCGGCGTATGGCTGTCGTCATCATGGGATTGATACAGGTCGATGCGATCCGTTTGCAAGCGGCGCAGCGAGTCTTCCACCGATTGGCGAATCCATCGGCGTGACAGCCCCACACGCCCATCCCCCATGTCTTTCCCCACCTTGGTCGCAATCAGTACACGGTCTCGTTTTCCACTGGCCTTCAACCACTTGCCAATGATGGTTTCGGACTCGCCGCCCTGGTTGCCAGGCACCCAGCGCGAGTACATGTCCGCCGTGTCGATCATGTTGAAACCGCTGTCGACAAAAGCATCGAGCAGTTCAAAGGACGTCTTCTCGTTGGCGGTCCAGCCAAATACATTGCCGCCAAACACCAAAGGAGCGATTTGCAGGCCGCTGCGGCCCAGAGAACGAAGTTGCATCGGGATTCTTCCAGGAATTGAACCCGATGATTTGAACTCAAGGGGCGCCGGCGCGCAACATCTGATTGGTGCTTTGAGCAATCTCTTCAGGGGTGTCTCCGATCAGGGAGCGCAAGCGTAAATGGGCCACCAGGTATTGGTAGCGTGCCTGTGCCAGATCGCGCAAGGACTCGGCCCGTCGCTGGATGGCATTGAGAACATCGGTTTGGGTTCGGGTACCGGCCTGAACCCCCTTTTGTGTGGACAAGACCAATTGCTCGGCAGATCGGACCGCTTGCTCCAAGGCTTTCATCCGCATCAAGCCCTCGGTCAGGTTTTGGTATTCCTTGCGCACTTGCAAGGCCAGTGTGCGGCGGACCTGCTCCAACTGCTGCTCTTCACGCTGCAGCGAGGCTGCCGCCTGCCGAATCGATGAGTCGACATAGCCACCGGCAAAAAGCGGCACATTCAATTGCACACCGGTCTGGGTCGAGTAGTAGCTGGCCACGGGGTTCAGCACATTTTCACTGCGGCTGAGAGTTCTTTGAGCCACCATGTCCAGTGTGGGCAAGTGGCCCGCTTGGGCCTTGATGACTTCTTGTCGTGCCGCCTCGACGCGAGCCAGTGCCAGGCTCAAGTCGGGATTGCGATCTTGGGCCAGGGACAGCCAATGCGCCAGCGGTTGTTCCAGTTGTTGCGGAGAAAACCTGGCGATATCCAACACCGCCAAGTCGCCCACCTCTTCATCGATCAAGGCTTGCAACTGTTGCCGCGAATAGTGCTCTTGTTGGCTGGCTTGCAAAACCTGGGACATGGCCATGTCCAGCCGGGCCTGTGCCTCATCCACATCGGTTCGCGTGCCTTGTCCCAATTCGTAGTTGCGCTGTGCCGCTTTCAATTGGCCTTCCGTGGCGGCTCGAAGCGACTGCATGAACACCGACACATCCTGGGCAAACAAGGCCTCGAAATACGCACCGGCGACGCGCTGCAAAAGATCGAAACCAGCGCGTTGCTCGTCCTCTTCGGCGGCCTTGATCTGGGCCAGTGCCTGGTCGTATTGGGCCCATTGAGCGCGACGGTAAAGAGGTTGTCTCAGCACCAGGGAGTAGTTGGAGCTGAAATAGTCGAAGTTGGAGGTGAAGTTGTTGACGTTCTGGTCCAGATTGACCTTGTTGCGCGCCCCGGTGATGGACACATTGGGCAACAGTTGCGAGACCGCCTGCGGCAGCGCCTCACGATTGGCTGCCGCCGCTGCCAAGGCGGCACGAAAGGTCGGCTCTTGTTGTTGAGCTAAGGTGAAAGACCGCATCAGATCGACCGGAAATGCACTGCTGCAAAAGCCCAACAGGCTCAGCAAGAGGGGCGCATGTTTGGCGCGCAGACCAGATCGCATCATCTTATTCCTCGCGCATCGATTGCGACAGCCGGCGCACCAGGGGGTAGGCCAAATACGTCAGCAAGGACCGCTCCCCGGTGCGGATGACCACCTCGGCCATCATGCCCGCTTGCAGGGTCCGAGCGCCCAGTGCCTTCAATCCATCCGGGGTGAGTTGCAACCGGGCCAGGTAATAGGACTGACGGGTTTCGGGTTCTGTCAACAAATCGTTGGACACCGACAGCAGCCGCGCCTCGGCCACCAGTTGTGGGGAGTGGGCAAACGCGGAGAAACGGATGTCGGCCGATTGACCCGGCTGCAGTCGATCGATCACCTGGGGGGGCACCCGGGCTTCGATCAGCAGCGGAGCTTTTTCGGGCACGATATCCATCAACTTCTGCCCCGGGGTGATCACCGCACCGACGGTTTGCACCGCCAGGCCAACCACCTGCCCAGTGGCGGGAGAGCGGATCTCGGCCCGCGCCAGATCCTGAGTGACCGCGGTGAGCTTTTCTGCATCGGCTTGCACTTCACGGCGGATCTCGGCCAACAGGTTGTCAATCTCTTTGCGGTACTCGTGACGCACGACTTGCATGCGCTGACGAATCTCCAGGATATTGCTGGCCAAGCGGCGTTGATTGGACTCGATGTCGGCCAGCGAGCTGGACACCTCGGCCACGTTGCGCTCGAGTTCGAATTCGCGGGCGCGAGGGGCGTAGCCTTCGCGCACGAGGTCACGAATGCCGGCCAGTTCTTGCTGGAACAATTTCAGTTGTTGCTGGCGCTGCACCTGCATGCGCTCCGCCCCCTGAAGCTGGGCTTGCAGCCCGTTGAGGTTTTCGTTCAGCGAGGACAGGTTGGCTTCGAGTGCGGAGCGTCGAGAGTCGAACAATTGCGATTGGGCCGCCATTTGCTGTTGCACCACCGGATCGGAGGCGGCTTTCAACACATCCGGATGCCAGGTGATTCGGCTCAGCTGATTTTGCTCGGCCAGCAAACGGCTTTCGGTGGCGCGCAGCGAGTGGTAGTGTTGCCGCACGGACTCCATGCCAGCGCGCAATGCCGCTTGCTCAATGGCCATCAGCAACTGACCTTCGCGAACCATTTCGCCTTCATGGACCCGAACCTCTCGCACGATGCCGCCCTGCAAATGCTGCACGGACTTGCGCTTGGTATCGACGGTCACCAAGCCCTGCGTGGGTACGCCCTCGTCAATCGGTGCCACCGCGGCCCAGATTAAAAAGAACAGCAAGCCAGCCAACAAGGACCACAAGCCCACCCGTGAAGCCGTGGGGCTGTGGGCCAGCGCGGCCAATTCTTGCGTGGCGCTTGGCGAGGTGGGAGGGGAGGGGGTAGAGGTGGCCATGGAAGGGTTGGAAGGGGTTCGAGGGTTCATGGCAAAGCTTCAGGCGGAGACCGCTGGTGCGGCGGTGCGTTTCAATTCGGCCAGGACGTCGTCTCGGGGACCGACATGTTGTACGCGGCCCGCTTGCAAGACCAGCAAACTGTCGGCCAGTTGCACGACAGACATGCGATGGGTGATGAGGATGACGGTCTTGCCTTGGGACTTGAGGGTTTTCAGGGTCTCCAGCAGCGCCATTTCACCGGCTTCGTCCAGGTGTGCGTTGGGTTCATCCAGAATTAGCACCGCAGGGTTGCCATACAAGGCACGAGCCAGGGCCAGGCGTTGACGTTGACCTGCTGACAACAGATGCCCGACTTCGCCCGCGGGTGAGTCGTAACCTTTCGGAAAACGCAACACCATGTCATGGATGCCCGCCGTGGTGGCGGCTTCGATGACACGTGGTGAATCGACGATGCCCATGCGGGCAATGTTTTGAGCCAGCGTGCCATCCATCAATTCCACGTCTTGTGGCAGATAGCCCATGTTCGCGCCCAGCGTGTCGGCACGCCACTGCGTCAGCGGCGCGGAGTCGAGCAACACGTCACCGCGCACATGCGGCCAGATGCCCAGCATGACCCGAGCCAGGGTGGACTTGCCACTGCCAGAGGGGCCCAGAATGCACAACAGGTTCCCGGCTGGAATTTGCAAGGAAACATGGTCCAGGATGGGTTGTTCCCGCCCCGGGGCGAAGGCGCTCACGTCTTGCAAGTCCAGTCGTCCAAACGGCACTTGCGTCAAATCGCCGCGCCGCTGCGGGGGCTGCGCCTCCAGCAGTTGTTGCACACGCGTCCAGGCCGAGAGGGCTGACCACAGGGGGCGCCAGGTGCTGACCAGCAAGTCCAGGGGTTGCAGCGCCCGGGACATCAGCATGTTGGCCACAATCATGGCGCCGGGGCTGATTTCACCTTGGATGACCAACAACGCGCCAGCACCCAGTGACAGCGATTGCTGGGTGTAGCGGAAAAATTTGCTGATGGCCGTCACCGTGTGTGCGTTGCCATCGACCCGGTATTGCGCCAGTGCGAGTGCTTCATAACGCTTCCACCAACTGGCCTGAAGACGCGGCAGCATGCCCATGGCTTCAATGACTTCGGCGTTGCGCAGCTTGCTTTGCTGATCCAGGTTGGCCATGGTGCTGGTTTCAAGCACGTCGCGTGCGGCACCCGCGGTCATCTGGTGGCTGATCCAGGCCAGGCTCAGCAGCACCGCTGCGCAGGCCAGCCCCAACCAACCCAGCCAGGGGTGCAGCAGAAACAACACCCCTATGTAAATCACAAACCAGGGAGCATCAAAAAAAGCAAACACGCCGTTGCCCGTCAGAAACTGCCGCACGTTCGTCAGGTCGTTGAAGACCTGGGTCGGGTTGGCTTGCACACGGGTGAGTTGAGCATCCAGGCTGGCCTGGAAAAGCGGAGTGGACAGGCTCTGGTCCAGCCGGATGCCGCTGCGCACCAAGATGCGGGAACGCACCACCTCCAGGACCCACACCAACCCAAGCACCAGCAACAGCAGTAGGGAACTCATGACCAGGGTGAGTTCATTGCGACTCAGCATGACGCGGTCATAAATCTGCAGCATGTAGAGACTGGGCATCAGCATCAAGGCATTGACGCACAGGCTCAACAAGCCGACTTGCACAAAGGCTTGCCGGAAGGGGAGCAAGGTTTCCAGCAGCTTCATGCGCTTGCTCCTGGAGCTGCAGGAGGGCGGCCCTGCGCCATGGCCTGTCGCAGGGCATTCAAGACTTCGTCACGGGGGCCAAAGGCCTGCATCTGGCCGTCTCGCAAAATCATGAGCAAATCGACATGGGCCAAAATTTGGGTCCGATGGGTGACCAGGATCACGGTGGCACCACGTGCCTTGGCCTGCTGGATGGATTGGACCAGTGCGGCATCGCCCGCCTCGTCCAGGCTGGCATTGGGTTCGTCCAGAATCAACAACTGTGGATCACCATAGAGCGCACGCGCCAGTCCGATGCGCTGTCGCATGCCCCCTGACAAGAAGGTCCCGTCCACCCCCACAGGGGTGTCAAAACCCTGGGGCCATTGACGGATGTGTTCAAGCAGGCCCACCGAGGCGGCCGCCGCTTCCAGACGCGCCATGTCGGGGTCGCCGAAGCGCGCGATGTTTTCTGCCAGTGTTCCCTCAAACAATTCGATGGCCTGGGGCAAATAGCCGATGTGTGGCCCCAGTTCTGCTTTGTTCCAACTGTGGATGTCCACCCCGTCAAGCCGAACTTTGCCCATGGTGGCGGGCCACAAACCCACCATCAGCCGTGTGAGGCAGGTTTTCCCGGCCCCGGAGGGGCCCAGGACCGCCAAGATTTGCCCCGGCATGACCTGGAACTGCACCCCCCGCAGCAATTGGACTTGGGAATCGGGGGCGGTGAGCACCAGTCCCGCACCTTGCAACACCCCCTTGGGGGCCGGGAGCGCCATGGCAGGGGTTTCGGGCTGACGCGGCCCCAGAAATTCCTCCAAACGCTCGTAAGCCGATCGAGCCTGGGCGATTTGACGCCACTGGCTGATCAATTGGGTGATGGGGGCCAAGGCTCGTCCACCCAAAATGGAGCCCATGATCATCATGCTGCCGCTGGGGTCCAGGCTGCCGGTCAGGGTCAGCCAGCAACCCAGGCCCAGCAGCATGGAACCCTGCAAGGTCTGGATGAATTTCGAGCCGGCGGCCCCCCATCCCGCCCGGTCAGAAGCCCTCGCTTGCCCAACCAAAAAGGCCGCCTGTTTTTCCTGCCATTGTTCATGCACGCTGGCAGACATGCCCATGGATTGGATCACCTGGGCTTGGCGAAAGGCCTGGGTGGCGTACTGTTGAGCCTGGCTGAACTGGCGATGCGCATTCTGCAAGGGTTGGCGGGTGCCACGATCGGTGTGAATGCCCAGGAGGGCCAGCACCACCGCGGATAACAAGGACGCCAGCCCCAGCCAGGGGTTGATGGCAAACAGAATCAGGACCACCACCACAGCGAACGGCGCGTCCAAAATGGCCAGCATGCCGGGGGACGACAGAAAGGTTCGGACGGTGGAAACATCGGAGAGGTTGCTGCCAGGCCCGCCGCGAGCACGGCGCAGGTAGGAGCGAAAAATGGCTTCAAACACGCGTGGCGCGACCTGCGTCTCCAACCGACTGGCCATGTTTTGCAGCAGGGTCTCGCGCACCCATTCGAGCACCTCCATCCAGACATAGGCGGCAATGACCAACAAGGTCAGCATGCCCAGGGTCATGTGACTGCGGCTGCTGACCACGCGCCCATAAACCTCCAGCATGTAAACGGAGGGCATCAAGGCCAGCGCATTGGTCAATGCGCCAAACAACATCACCCGTCGCAAGGTGGAGAGTGCTTGGGGCCTCAGTCCAGATAACCAGGAGGGGGTGCCGGAGGATTTCAAGAGGGGGATTCAACAGAAGAATGCAGGGACTCTACCCAGCGAATTTGCTGCGGCAGACAAACAGAATGCAGATCATACGACTGGACCGCGAAGGCTCGGGCGGCGGCCCCCAGTCTTTGACGCTCGTGTGGTGCGTTACACAACCGAACGATCTCTGAGGTCAGCATGTCGGGCTCAAAGAAGGGCACCAATCGGCCCGTGACATCGTGTTCTATGGCTTCGTGCAAAGGGCGCGTGTCGCTGGCCACGATGGCGCAACCCACGCTCATGGCCTCCAACAGGCTCCAAGACAGCACAAAAGGGTAGGTCAGATAGACGTGAACCATGGATACTTGAAGCAGGCGGATGAAGTCTGGGTACGCCACCTTGCCCACAAAATGCACCCGTTGCAAGTCGCATTGGTCCCCCACTTCGGCCAGCATCGTCTCTTTCCAACTTTTACCCGACGCAGGGGCCGATCCATAGCTGAGGCCGTTGTCCCCCACGATGATGACTCGGGCCTGCGGACGCTCACGCAGCAGGCGTGGCAAGGCACGCATGAAAATATGAAACCCTCGATACGGTTCCAGATTGCGGTTGACGAAGGTGATCAACTCGTCGCCCGCCTGAATCTTCAGACTTTTGTTGAGGGTGATGAAGGCTTTCGGGTCTGGCTTTAACACTTGCGTATCAATGCCGTCATGCGCGACCGTGATCTTGCCCCGAAAAGGTGCGGGAAAGGTACTGGCTTGCCAATGTGTGGGGGAGAGCGCGGCATCGGCCAGGTCGAAATGCATCAAGTTATTGATGTTCTTGGTGTGGATGCGGCAAGACTCGGTGTTTTCTGAGGGCGCGAACTCGGGGTCAAAACCCACGTCAGCCCCTTGAGCCCGGTAAAAAAACTCGGCGTACAGCCCCATTCGCGCCTGCGGCCACACTTCTTTCAGGAACAGGCTTTCGCCCCATCCGGGGTGGGCGACGATGACATCAGGGCTGAACCCCTGGGCCTGGAGTTGCCGCGCCGCTTGGAACGCGGCTTCCCCTCGAATCACCTTGGTCTCAATGTCCTTCACCCAGGGGTGTGTGTCTTTCCCCGAGCCGCGCTGAGGGCTGTAGCGAATATGTTTGACATGGGGCAGCGGCGGTGCCGGGTTGATGCCCAGGGCCACCACCTCATGGCCGCGTTGTCCCAAGGCCGGGGCCAGGTGCTTGAATTGGCCCGGGAAATTCTGATGGACGAACAGGATGCGCATGGATGGTTAAAAAAGTATGAATCGGGTCCCCGCGGGCGACTGTCAGAGGGTTTGCAAAGTTGTGTATACAAAATTAAAAAAACTTGCTAATTGATGAGCAAAAAATAATCAAACGGACGTGAAACGTTTCACCAACTGGCACTATATTAACGACTAGATCAATACCGGTTGACGGGTAGCTTTCATTGCCCGCGCCCATTCCAGTCATTGCAGGAGATTTTCATGGCAAACACCTTCAAGCTTAGCGGTCCCGTGACGGGCGATTATGGGGTTTATGAAGGTGACAAACTCATCGCAACGGTTCCGCTGACGGCGAATACGTTGACCGATTGGAAAATGATGGGCATCTACGCAGATGGGCCCCACACCTTCACCCTTGAGATGGTGAGCAGTCGGACGACCACTGGCACTTTCACTTTGCCAGGAAAACAAGCATCGCAACCGTCATTCACCTTCAAGTTGGTGTCGGTGGCCGATTTGCCTGCCGTGGCCAGCCTCAGAAGTGATACCACCGACTTTTATGTTTTACATGACACCAATGCAAACATCAGCAATGCCAACCTGGCCGACAGCAGCCTGGATGAGTTGTTCAATAGCAGCAAACTGTATGGTGTGATCAGCAAAGACGGAACACCGCCGACCACCAGCGGCACACAGCCCAGCTTGACTGTGGCCGCATCGGGTTCCAATCCGGCATTCACTCTTCCCATTGTGGATTACGACGCGTTGCACACGGGCAGTGGAGGCAACGTTCCCAACTCAGGGGCAGCGTCCTTCCAGATCAAGGCCTCTGCTGCAGGTAATTATCAAATTCTGGATGGCAGCACCGTGATTGACACGGTCACGATTGGCGTTGCCGGCGCCCCCATGCCTTGGAACCCGCCAGATACTTTCAAGCCCCAGGATGGCCCCCACGAATTCAGCTTGAAGCCCACGGGACAGACTTCAACCACGGCCACGGGCGCCTTGGCCCTGGGCAATGGCGTGACCTTCGTTCAAACCATGAAATTCACGGTCACCACCGTGGCCAATTTACCAACGACGGCGGGTGGGCCCAATGACACAAACGTGTTCTACATTGTGCACGACACCGAGCAGGCCATTCGCAGTGCAGACACCCAGACCAGCGTATTGCACAATTTGTTTGTCAATGGAAAGTTGTTGGGCATCTTCAGCAAGGATGGTGTCCCTCCCCAAAACGCCACGTCCATGATGACCTTGTCGGGCGCGCTCGATGCCATCCCTATTCTCGACTATGACCTGGCCAACACCCCCACGGGTACAAGCACCTTGGGTATCCAACTGTCTTCGGTGGCCCGAGTCTTTGATGAAGACGAACATAACTATGGTCGCCGTATTTCTCCGGATGTTGAAGCCGGCCCCAATGTGGTCCAGCCCTCTGCCGCTGGATCCAATCAGCTCGCCATCACGGGGCTTGATGCCACCAACTTGAATGGGGCTGTTCTCAAAGTCAGTCTGTCCAGTGAGACCGGATTGACCCTGGGGGTGTCCAACCTCAGTGGTGTTTTCAAGGTCGACGCCTCAACGGGCAACATCAATTACTTTGCTGACGCCCAGTACTATGGTTCCGATGTCAGGGATGCATCGGGCGTGTTGGTTCACAAAGTAGGCACGTCGTTCAGGGCAGGAACGAATGGGCTGACGGTGGCCACGGTAGATGCCACCATGAATGGTAAGGGTGGGCAGCCCCTCAAGATCACGTTCAATGCCAGTGCCACCCCTGAAGTTGCGCAATTGTTGGCCTCGCATGTGAGCTTGTCCGTGTTGGACGCCAACGGGCGTTACACTCAAGATTGGGCGGCGGCAGCTGGGAACCGCAGCGTGCATTACGAACTCACAGCGGGGGGCAGCACCGCGTCGGCTGACAGACCCATCAGCATCGTATCGCATGACGAGGTGGCTGGCACGCCATTCCTGTCTATACTGCCCGTGGTTCGCAGCATCGACGAAGACTTAAACAATACCGGCCGAGTGATTTCCTTCAACGGGGAAGGCCCCAATGTGTTGACTGGAACGTCGGCAGGAGTGAACAGCAATCAGTTGGTGGTGGCCGACACCGCCGCCAATTTCAATGGTGGCAGTCTGAAGGTCCAAGTGGTCAGCGGCAACATGAACCAGTTGAAGCTGGTTGTTTCCGATAAAAGCGGTGTTTTCAAGGTTGACTACACCTCGGGCAGCGTTACCTATTTCTCGGATGCCCGTTACTACGGCACGGACCAATACAGCAACAATTCGTTGGTCCACGCCTCCTTTGAAAATGCAACGGCAGGGACGCCTGCCAACAGTGTGGTGATTGGCACGCTGGACGCCACCCACCGTGGCAGACTGGGTGATTACCTGTTGATCAACTTGAACGACAAGGCAACACCCGCCATTGTTCAAACCCTGGCGTCCAGCGTGGTGTTGGGGGTGACCGATGCCACGGGCGCACTGACTCAAAACTGGTCCGCCGCGGCCGGAGTCAAGGTCATCGAAATGACCTTGAAAGACAGCGCTGCTGGGGTTGAGGCCAAAGCCTCACGTGAAATGACCATCATCTCGCATCCTGAAGACGATGGCGGGTTGATCAATGCCTACAGCACCTTGGCGGGCACCCCGGGGCCCACCGAGTCTTATCGAGACTTCTATATCGATGCCAATGCCACCTCCTTGCCGGGATATGTGGTCAGCTTTGGTGAAACGCGCGTGTTTGAGGACGGAGACAGTAACCCCCTGACGTTCCGCGTCGAATCCCAGGAACATCAAGGGTCGCATGACGCTGGTAACTTCACCCTCACAAAGACCACTCCCAGTCTGGCCCTGCCCGATGGATATACCGCCCAAGTAAACAACATCACCACCATGCCGCTGAACTATGCGGCCACGCCCTCCAGTCTTAACCAACCGCCCGTTGGTTTTACCCTGACGGATGGCATGGGCAACCTGGTGAATGTGCCCATTACCTGGACGGCGCCGGATGCAACCACCCACCAGATGGGCAGCTTTACTGCACAAGCCCTGAACGATAGCAACCAGTCCGTGACCTTGTCAGGGCGTATCTACGACCTGAATAACGATCAAACGCCCGACAACGTGCAAGGCAGTTTTGGTTCAGAGGTATTCAATGACTCTCTCAGCCTGACCGACACCACGGGTGATGGAAAGGCCGATGTCATGGTGTTGACCGGCGCCACGAAAATGGTGACCGGACGTTTGCAATATGAAGGCAATTTCATCGTCGGTTTCTACAAACCTGCAGACACTGTCACTGGGGGAGGTGTGGATACTGTCCCAGGTGGTGGGACGGATACGGTTCCGGGTGGTGGTGGAATCAGTGAACCGCCAGTCTTGACCATCAGCAGCACCCCACTCACGATGGATGAAGACCTGAACAACCGTGGACGACGACTTGTTTTCAATGGTGAATCCAGCCCCAACGTGGTTTCGCCTGCAGCAGCCTCATCTGACGCCCTGGTGTTGACCGATCCCGACTCCAACAACTTCAACGGCGGTTACTTGAAGGTCACGCCCAGTGGTGGCGTTTTGACCGGCTTGAAGTTGTCACTCAGTGGTTTCAGCGGTGTGTTTCACACCGATATGACTGGCAACGTCTATTACCACCCGGATGCCACCTATTACGGAACCGATGTTAAAAACGCCACCAACAACTTGATGCATGCTTTGGGTGAGCCCGCCAGTGTAGGAACCGCGGTTCCTGTCTTGGTTGGCCAGCTGGACACCGCCATGAATGGCGCGAACGGCACGCCGTTCAAAGTGACCTTCAATGCCTTGGCTACGCCCGCCATCGTGGAGCAGTTGGCATCGAACATCGTGCTCACACCATTGAATGCCAATGGCAAGCTCACCCAAGATTGGGCTGCCGTGGCGGGTACCAAGACCATCACCTTTGAAGTGACCGACAGTTTGACGGGCACGCCGGTTCAAGCCACACGAACCGTGAATTTGGTTTCGCAACCGGAAAACGGGGTGCCGACCATCAACTTTGTCAGAGTCATCCGCGACATTGACGAAGACCTGAACAACACTGGCCGCGTCATTGCCTTCAACGGCGAGGCAGGGCCCAATGTGATGATGCCTGCCATGGGCAACGGCAATCAGGTGGTCATCAACGACAGCGATTCTGCCAACTTCAATGGTGGCAATCTCACGGTGTCGGTGATCGTTGGCAACATGAAGCAGTTGCGCCTCGGGGTGGCATCCTCGAGTGGTGTGTTCAAGATCAATTCGACCACGCGAGAGGTCAGCTACTCCCCTGATGCGCAGTATTACGGCACCGATCAGTACGATGCCACCGGGAAACTCATTACCAAGAGTTTCTCCCCAGCCATGGCGGGGACCACTTCGTTCGTGATTGGAACCATCGACAGCGTTCACCAGGGCAAGTTCGGCGACTACCTGTCCATTCAGCTCAACGACAAGGCCACACCTGCGATCACCCAGGTTTTGGCTGCCCACATTACTTTGGGTGTGACCGATGCACTTGGCAACTGGACGCAGAAATGGGCCGACGCCGCTGGCGAAAAATTGATCGAAATGAAGATCACCGACAGCGCGGGGGGAACCGCTGGTTCGGCCACCCGTGCGATGAACATCATCTCTCACAATGAGGATGATGTGGGTGGAACCGACGCTGCAGACAGTTACACGATGACCGCGCCCAGTTCCTATGATGCTGGTGGCGGTAATGACACGGTGATAGGTTCGAGCGGCAATGACCTGATCTTCGGCAACATGGGTGATGATTCGTTGAGTGGTGGTGAGGGTAATGACACCTTGATTGGTGGTTCTGGCAATGACACCTTGAATGGAGGAGCCGGTAGCAATGATGTGGCGCAGTACCTGGACTCCAAATACACCGATTGGACGGTGACACCCAAGGGGACTGGGTTTGAACTCACTCGCACCGTCAATGGTGTGGTTGAGAAGGACGTGCTCAATAGCATCGAAGGTTTGCAGTTCAGCGACACCTGGAAAAACCTGGCGGTGAATTATTGGTCGGCGCCCGACGCGAATGGAATGAACAGCATCAACGGTACTGACTTTTCGGATACCGTCGATGCGGATATTTTGGACACGTCATCTCTCAGCAAACGCGATTGGATCAATACGGGTGCAGGGGACGACTCCATCAAAGCTGGCGCCGGTGGGGACGACATCACCGGGGGACCCGGTAACGACACCATCAACGGCGGTTCCGGCAACGATTTTGAAGCCCGGGTGCTGGCTCAAATCGCCAACCCCAAACTCAACACCGGGGATCAGGAAAACCGCGCTTATTTTTCCGGCCCTTACAACAAGTACCACATCACCTCTGCCATCGTGGGCGGTGTGACCCAATTTACCATTGAGGATACGCGTTCAGGAAAGCCGGATGGAGATGATCTGGTTTACAACGTGGATGTCCTACAGTTTTCGGACAAGTCCCTTCGCGTGACCCCCAACATCTGGGTGGACATGGGCTGGGATCCCGCCACGGGCATGCCAGGGACCTCAGTGCGTGGCATCAACGTTGAGGGAAGCGGCGTCTCTGATGCACTGGGGGCGATCTCTGCCAATCTTGCGACTCCATTCTCCGGCTCTGACCGCTTGGTCGGTGGTGACGGTGACGATACCCTTAAAGGGGGCGCTGGCGCCGATACCCTGCGTGGTGACAAGGGCAACGACTCACTGGATGGCGGCGACAACCGTTTGTCTGACAGCAATTCTCAAAACTGGGATCCGAATGGCTCTCATGGCGTGGATGTGGCGGAGTACTCGGGCCCGGCTTCCCGATACACCGTGACCAAGGGTGCAGACAACACCTTCATCGTGGCAGACAGCAAAACCACGGGAGGGGACGGCACCGACACGTTGCGCAACATCGAGGTGTTGCGTTTCTCTGATGGCGAGAAAAACCTCACCGTCATCAAGACCGCCCAATCCAACTACATGCCCGGATCGACCACGGGAACCATTTCTGGTTACCAGTGGGAAGGCACCGACCTGAGTGACACCATCACCACCGATACCGACACCAGCGCCGCGTCGAGCGACACGGTTCGTGGCGGCGCGGGCAACGACCGCATCAGCACCGGCAAGGGGGGCGACTGGATCGATGGTGGTGAGGGCGATGACACGATAGACGGAGGTGCCAACGGGACCACCGGCAATGAATGGCAGGATCGGGACCGGGTGCATTACGACGCACCGATGTCACGTTTCACCATCACGTCCGGTTCTGATGTGCAGGGCAATTACCTGACCGTGACGGACAAGTTGCCGACCGAATTTGGGGGCTATGGCGTTGACAAACTGTACGGCATAGAGGTTATTGAATTTTCGGATGGATCCAAGGATCTTTCGGTTCGATACAACGTCTGGGGCTCTCAGGCCAATATTCAAGGAACGGATTTCGCTGACACCATCAATGCGGATGCCTTAGGTGAGGACTACAGAGTAGCCTTGCCGGCTTCCACGGTTCAGTTGACTCCGGGAAGTTCTCAAACCTTGACCTTTGCGGTGGAGGGCCTGACCGCGCAGAGCGGAAAAGTTTATGTGGTGGCGGTGGGCAACCTCATGCAGACCTACGCGCCCATCGCCACTCCTCTGGCCACGCCACTTGCTGCAGGCTCGACAGGAGCTGCAGGCGCTGTGGGTGCCGCGCCAGCACAGCCTCAACAAAGTTTCAAGGCGGTGACCGCACCTGTCTATGGGCCAAATTATTCGATGGCAGGATGGGCGCCGGTGACCTTCGAAGTCACCGGAACCGCAGATGGAAAATTCACCGGCCCATTCACTGTGCCCGTGAACGGTTCCGTCAGCAGTAATTCGCTGTTGGCTGTGTTTGAGAAAGACACCTTCGGTTACAACGAGCAAACGGGTGATGTGACGTCGAATCCCATCGTCAATTCCAGCGCCCCTTCTGTCATCCCGACCGCCAGCGTCGCCGTCATGACCAACCGCGACGGTATCCAACCCGGCCCAGGCAATGACATCGTGTTTGCTGGCGCCGGCGGAGACAACATTCAGGATGGCGACGGGAATGATTTTTACGACGGCGGCGCCAATGGCAATACCGGCAACAGCTGGGAAGATCAAGACACCGTTCGATTCAATGGTGCACAGAAGCGTTACACGATTGATGTGATCTCGTACGCCGACGCCCCTGCAAATATCAAGAGCATCATTTCAGGCAAGTACCCCACTGAAGCAGATCGGCCCGCTTACGTGGTCAAAGTCACCGACAAACTGCCCGAGGGCATGGGTTCGGATGGGGTGAATTACCTGATCAATGTGGAGCAAATCCAGTTCCAGGATAACCAGGTCAATCTTGGCGTCACGCTGAACAAACCGCAAGCCTCTGACAGCTGGGGACGAAACAACTATACCGGTGGTATTTTGGGCGACCGCATAGATGCCAGTGCACATGATGCTGCCACGGCTGCAGAACCCTTTGGCGGCTTCACCACCAACCGCGATTACCTGGACGGCGGCGATGGCTCGGACACGCTCATTGGCGGCGCCGGTGCAGACGAATTCCGTGGTGGCAAGGGTAACGACTTCCTTGATGGTGGGACCCAGCCCAGTGCTTCAGATTCGTTGTTGGGTGGTGACATCTACGACCGCGCCAGTTTTAGCAACTCGGTGAAGCGCTATGACATCAAATTCTTGCGTCCTGCTGTTGACTCTGAAAAGGTCAGTGCCAATGCAACGAATCTTTTCGATGCCAGTGGCAAAGCCTTGATGGCTTCCAGCGCGGTGAACGCGTCTGACAATCTGTACACACTCACCCCGTACTATGACGCCAATGGCCTGATCATTGTCAAAGACCTGGTGCCTGACAGCCTGGGGGGAGAGGGCAGAGACGTTCTGAAGAACATCGAGGCCTTGCAATTCAGCGATGCTTGGGAAAATCTCTCGGTGCAGTCCAACACCTACGCTTCGGGGGACGGGCGCTCTAATATGAATGCCTGGGGCTCTCGCTTTGGCGACAAAATCATCGGGCCCACGCTGGCATACAACAACATCACTGGCAATGGTGGTGACGACTTTATTCAGGGCGGTAACTATCGTGATTGGTTATCCGGTGGTGCTGGCAACGACACCATCAACGGTGGCCAGCATGAAACGGCGGCTGATCCGTGGCAAGCCCGAACGATGTTTGATGTCGCCGATTACGGCAATGCGGCCAGCAATCAGTTCAACATCACGCGTTTGACGGACACGAGTGGCAGCAAGACGGGTATCCCTAGTCAGGTTTATTACCAGGTACAGCACCTGATCCCTGATAACCTGGGTGGTCTGGGCACCGACGTGGTCTTCAATGTCCAGCAATTGCACTTCCAGGACAAAGACATTTTCTTGGATGTCAATGCGTGGAATGAGCCCAGCTCTTTCACGGTCAGCGGGGCTCGGATCGATACCAGCACGACCTACCGTGGAACCCTCTTCAATGACCTCATCAAAGGGGATTGGACGGTTCATTCGTTGCAGTCAGAGGTTCGCCATGAACAGTTCTTTGGCGGCGCTGGCAACGACACCATTTATGCGGGCGATGGTTCCGATTACGTGGATGCCGGGGCTGGCAATGATTACGTGGTCCTAGGGAATGATTCATTCCAGTCCAAAGACCTGGCGCGCTTGGGGCCTGGCAATGACACGGCGGTGGGAGGGGAAAACAGGGACGCCAGTTTCAACTCGATCCCCGCAGTAGACACCGGCTGGGACATCGTTCGCTATGACGACGACATTCAGCGCTACAAAATCGAGCTGTACAGCAAAGAGACAACACCCAAGTTGTTGGCCACTTACAACCGGGCGCCCAGCGGTCAGCCGGAGGTACAAGACACGTCCTTGAAGACCGATGTCTATCGGGGCGTGTTCAACTTCAGTGACATCAGCAAAGGTTCATCCTTCGACCCCAACAACATGTTTGTGAAGGTGACCGATTCTCTGTCTGACGCTAAGGGCGGTGATGGGGTGGATTCGCTCTATGGCATCAACTCGATCAACTTTGAAGGTGGGGTTTTGTACCTGACGGCAACCACTACCACGATAGCCATTCCCGATGATTTTGACACCACGACATTCCTCAGCAGTCATGCCACCGGATATGCTTTGGACTCTGCTAACAAAACTTTCAGCGTATCGGTTTCCCCGGGCACCTTCTTGTACCCTGCATCCATTCCAATCGATGGAGCCGTCAACGGTGGGCGCTATCATGACACGCTCACTGGCACCGATTTCAATGACACCCTGATCGGATGGGCTGGCGATGACAGCCTTGAAGGGGGGCGGGGAGACGACAGTCTCAACGGTGGCATTGGCAATGACACCTTGGTGGGCGGTGCGGACAGCTCGACCAATCGATATGCCGATTCGCAAAATTCTGGCGATGTGGCCATTTATGCCAACAGCGTGTTGTCACGGTTCGACATCACCCGCATGCCCGACACCAATGGGAAGCCCACTTTCCGTGTGGTCGATACGGCGTCTTTGAACGCCGAGCCGATCTGGACTGCCGATCACCACATTGCCTCCACCTTTGATATCAACGCTCATCTGATCCCTGGTGTGGGCTTTGGTGTGGACACGCTGATTGGCATCGAGCGCATCAAGATCGGCGACGTCCGTCTGGACCTGGCACCCATTTCCAACACTTGGACTTATCCTTCATACCTCAACGCTTCCGCGGGGCAAACACCCGTGCAGGTGGATGTCACTCGCAGTTCCATCACCGGCACCTTTACCAACGACCTGCTGATCGGCACCTCACATGGCGACGATTTGGATGGCCGTGAAGGCAACGACACCATCGATGGAGGCATCAAGGCTCCCAATTTGCCCGGCAATGAGTGGGACACCCAGGATGTGGTTCGCTACGCAGGCGACCGTGGCCGCTACGAGGTCAAGGGCGTGCTGGTGAACATCACTGGATCGGATGCCGCTCCCGTCTACAGCGTGGTCAATTTCGCTGACTCACTCACCGCCAGTGGCCGGGTGGTCAATGGCATCCAAGTGACGGACAAATTGGTTGCCGATGCAGGCGGGACGGGTGTTGACATCATCGTCAACGTCGATCGCATCGAATTCAATGGGCAGCAGATGAATCTCAAGCCCAACTATTTTTTCAACGGCACGGGCGCAGAGATGTCCGTCAGTGCCCAGGGCACCGATTTCGCGGACGTGCTCAAAGGCACTGCCAATAACGATTGGATGAATGGCGGTGCTGGGGATGACTCCTTGTACGGAGGTGCAGGGGGAGACGATCTGGAGGGCGGTGCTGGCAACGACTACCTTTTGGGTGGAGACAACGGGGCCGTGGACTCATGGGGCAATGCCCGCAGCGACACGGCCCGTTACAACGCGCCCTTCAGCCGTTTCAACATTGAAACTGTGACCGATAACGGACAGGACTGGCTGTTGGTCTCTGACAGCCTGGCCAGCGACGACCCCCAGTCGTTGGGCACGGATCACTTGATGGGCATTGAGTCGCTGTCATTCAACGACAAATGGGTGGATGTCGCGGTTCGCACCAACGCTTGGACCGATATGCAAGGGGTCAAAACGGTCAACAGCGAAGGCACTGTGTTTGGCGACAAAATCATCGGCTCGACCAGCGTCAGCACCACGGGCCAAACGATCGACAACCGAGATTCCATGCGTGGAAACGCAGGCAACGATATCCTGCTGGGTGGTGGCAATGGGGATGACCTGCAAGGCGGCGAAGGGGACGATGTCATCGATGGGGGTGCCAATGGAACCTCAGGCAACACCTGGCAGGACCAGGACAGGGCCAGCTACAACGGAGATGCGTCGCGCTACACCATCAGCAAACTGGGTGTTGCTGTCCTGACAAGTACAACTGGCTCGCTGACCCTGGATGGAGTCCTGTTTGGCAACATCACCGGAAGCACGGTGTCCACAGCCCCCAACTCGGATGCGCACCTCGTCTTCAACAGTGCGGGTTTGTCGCTCAGCGATGCTGCCCAGGGGATCATCCAGAAAGCCTTTGCAAACATCAATTTGCTTGATGGTGATCACTCACTGGGCTTCCTGATCGCTGACAAGTTGAGCAACGACTATGGCGGCGAAGGCACCGATCTGGTGTTCAATGTGGAAAACATCTGGTTCAAGAATGGACCGATGGACGTCGACATCAGTGCCAATGCCAGCGATTGGAACGGGGACCAGGTGCTGGATTGGGTCAACGTGATGGGGACGGCCAACAATGACACGGTCACTCTGGCCAAGATTGCCTCGATCACCGGCAAGTCGGTCGACGCTCTTCTGAGGGCGCGTATCGATGTTGACTTGCGCGGCGGCGATGACGTCTACATCGGTGGTTCTGGCGGTGATTCGGTGCGTCCGGGCGCAGGCAATGACTATGTCGATGGAGGGGCTAACAGTGGCACCGACTCTTGGGGCGGTGAAGTTCGGGACGAAGTCCGGTTCGAAGGAAAGTTCAGCCGATATGTCTTGATCGACGCCTCACTCAACAAGACCAACACAGGCTGGGTTTTCAGCAGTGGGAAAGGCTTGAGTTATGACGCTGCACATCCGGATGTGATCACGGTGAACGCTGGCTCTGAGGTCTTCAAGCTGAGTGCGAACACTCAAACGGATATTGCACACGCCATCGCCGCCATGGCGAGCAAAGCCGACGCAAACTCATTGACGCATATCGATGGCTGGATCGTGGCCGACCGCTTGCCCGCCGAATTCCAGGGCACCGGGGTGGATGTGCTGGTCAATGTCGAGGCCATCGCATTCACCGACAAATGGATGCCTTTGAATACCCAGGTGTTTTACCAACGCGATACACAACAAAGGATCATCAGCGCTTACGTGGATGGCACCACCAACAGTGAAACCATTGGCCTGGCCAACGGCACCTACGACTTCTCAGGCGACGACAATTTGCGTGGCAATGAAGGCAATGACACCATCTTCGGAGGCGCTGGCGGAGATTGGATCGAAGGTGGTGCGGGTGATGACTCCATCGACGGTGGCGCCAATGGCACCGACCCGATGGGCAACATCAAGGGCGACACGGTTCGTTACAACGGCACCTTCGATCGCTACGCCATTTCCACAGTCAACGGAAAAGTCATCGTCACCGACACTCAGTCGGACGGTGACGGCACCGATACCCTGGTGAACATTGAAGCCCTGGCTTTCCAGGATCGCTGGGTTCAATTGGCTGTCAACACCTGGGTGAACAAAGACCCTCGTACCGATAAAGTCATGCAGGTGGGTAAGGATGGCTCCATGCTGGCCGACACCATTGATGTGTCGCAAGATGCCTACATCGGTAAGGCCCACCACATCCGTGGCAATGAGGGCGATGACACTTTAATCGGTGGTTCTGGCCCGGATGAGTTCGTGGGCGGCGCAGGCAACGATTCCATCGTGGGCGGAGCCAACGGAGTGGATGCTTGGGGCAACCCGGGCTTTGATGTGGTTCGCTACGAAGGCTCTTACGAGCGCTACACCATCGATTACAGCAACGACGCTGAAACCTGGACCAAAACGAACCCTGGTGGCGACAATGTGCTGATTCGGGTGACCGACAGCTGGGCTGACAGCGATGGAGGCACTGGCGCTGACGTGTTGAGTGGTATTGAAGCCATCGGTTTCTGGGATCGCTTCGTGATGCTGCAAACCACTAAATCTCTGAAAGATCTGGATGGCGATGGTCGCCCCGACAGTGCCGAACTGCTCGGCACCAACGGTGCTGACGTGTTGCGCGGCGACGTGACCAACGATTTCCTCAAAGGCGATGCGGGTGCTGACAACCTTATTGGGGGTGCTGGTGGGGACCGGCTGCAGGGCGGAGCCGGGGACGATTCGATCGAAGGTGGCGCTGATGGGGTCGATGCCGCAGGCCGCCCCATGATCGACGTGGCGTTGTATGCCAATGCGATGAGCACTTACATCATCACGTCCACCACCGATGGATTCACGGTGCAGTCCAATGACACCACGGCCGGTAGTGAAGGCATGGACACGCTGGTGAGCATTGAAGGACTGCAATTCTCCGATCGCTTTGTGAGCCTCAAGGTGGATCGCCAATCGCGGGACTTCAACAAAGATGGCGTGGTTGACTTGATCGAGGTGCGAGGTTTGGACTTGGCTGGCCCGGGTGACACACTTCAGCCGGAGTCCAACAGTTCAGCCGTTGCCCACGCCTTCATGGGTGGGCTGGGGGACGACACGCTCACTGGCGGTTCGATTGACGATGTCTTTGAAGGCGGTGCCGGTAACGACTCGATAGATGGTGTGGCAGGGGTGGATCGGGCCCGGTTCTCTGGCACCTTTGACAGCTACACCATTAGCACCAATAACACCAGTGGCGTGACTACCGTGACACAAAAAAATGCTGGTGCCGACGGAACGGACACGCTCAAGAACATCGAGGAGTTGGTGTTCTCCGACCGGGTCTTCAAACTCGGCACCCAGCAAGTGACCAGCAAGGACGTGGACACCGATGGCAACCAGAAGATCGATACCCGTTTCATTTCTGGGACGGACGGTGACGACACGCTCACGGGCTCGGTCACCCTGGCTAACAACATCGATGCTGGCACTGGCAATGACGTCTTGACCGGGGGTGATCTTGGGGACGACTTCTATCCAGGCGCAGGCAACGACACCATCAACGGTGGTGCCAACACGGGGCTGGACGCGGCGGGTAACCCTAAGGTCGACCGCGTGTTTTATGCGGGAAAACAATCTGATTACACCATCAGTACCAAGGAAAAGGCGCAGTTCACACTCAGCGGTACTCTGGAGTCGGGCGATGTCTTGTCGGTGGTGGTGGGGGCCAAGTCGGTGTCCTACACCGTGACAGGCACGGACCTGACCCTGGCCGCTCAAGCCACGGCTTTTGCGCAAGCTATTCAAACAGCCGTTGATGGCAGCAGCAACCCCAGTTTTGTCGCCAGTGCCAATGCCGGAACCATCACCCTGCAGGGCAAGGACATGCTGTTTGCGGCGCTGCCCTCGGTCACCAACGGCACCCATGCCGTGACGGGCACGACGCTGTCAGTGGATGGCGCTAACCAATCGGGCAACGCGTTGTCTGTCTCGGGCACCGCAGCCCCGAAGGTGGGTATGTTTGTCTCCTACTCGGTGACCTTGACGGGCGCAAGCACGGCTACGGCCTATGGTCCTTATAAGATCACGGCAGTGGACACCACGGACACGAACAAATACAAATTGACCCTGGCCGACAGTTTGCCCATATCACCCGGCAATTCTTCCAGTCTGAGTTTGACGGAAACCAATGCCGACACCAGCACGTCGGTCTCTGCTGTCACCTACGAACGCTGGTACGAGGTGGCGTCTAAAACCAATGCGGCACAAGACACCGATGTGTTGCGCGATGTCGAGCAGTTGGTGTTCTCCGATGGCGCCAAGGACCTCTCATTCAAAGTTTCAAACACAGCCGGTTGGGGAGCTTCAGGAACGATTGAATCCTCCACCGTATTCACGGGCACAGACTTGAGCGATTTGTTCCGATCCACCTCAAGCCGAGAAGTGTTTATCGGTGGTGCTGGGGCCGATCACTTTGTGTTCGGCGATGGCAGCGGAGTCGATCAAATCAAGGACTTCAGCCCAGGCGCCAGCGGTGATGTCCTGACCCTCTTGCTGGGGGCCGGTGACAACGATGGCATCAACGGCAGTGGCGTGGACACGGTGGCCGAGTTGATGGCCAAAGGTTCACAGCAAGGCAGTGATACCGTTTTCGATCTGGGGGGAGGCAACACGGTACGACTGGTTGGCGTCACACTCACCGATCTGGGGACGGCGAACTTTGAAGTGGTCCCCACTTTCTGAGCCGGGTTTGAACTGATAAAGACAAGTACAAAGGATTCAAGATGGCTTACGAAACAGAAAGTCCTCTCAGCAGTGGTCGTTCCAACAACACCCCTGACACGGCCAATTCCATCAACTCGGGTGTGTCGATCAAGGGTGCCCTCTCAAGTTCTTCCGATGTCGACTATTTCCTGATCAGTGTCGACAGCGCCGGCCTGATTCGCCTGGATTTGACCAATGCCTTGGTCACCACCAGCGAGACTTGGAGCCTGGCGTTGTTGGACTCTTCAGGGGACTTCGTCACGCAATTGACGACCGCCTCTTTGGGTGCACCAGTGGTGTCTGGGAGCACCAACACCGGCAAATCTTTGCTGGTCACTGGCCTGACATCCAACGTGCCAACCGGTAGCCGCTTCACCCTCTCAACCACAGGTGCTGACACCACCATCTACACCGTGGTCGAGGCCACGCCAGTCAGTGGTGGTCAGTCCACGCTGACGCTGGACCGCTCATTGCCCAGCACTTCGCCACAAGCCTCCACGGCCTTGGTGTTCGACCCCGCACAGCTCAATGCAGCGGGGGGCAGCACATCGTTGGTGGGCAGTGTGCCCGCTGCGGGGAACTATTACGTCAAGGTGTCCGCGGCCAACTGGAACGATGCCGATTACCAACTGAAAGCCAGCTTCCTGCCCACTGTCGAAAGCACGCTGGACAATGGCAACAAGGAGGAAGCCGTCACCGGTGGCAACCGTTTTGTAGCCAACGCCTGGATGACGGGCGCGCTGTCTTCGCAAACGGACAAGGATGTCTGGTTGGTCACGACCGCATCCCCTACCGACTTCTCTATCGACTTTGCTGCCGCCACGGGTGACAACAGCAGCCCCGAGTGGAGCATCACACTGGCTACGTGGGCGGGCGTGCCGCTCACCACGGTGCAGGGCTCTGGACTGAGCGACAACGCGGGCAAATCCAAATCCTTTGACATTCCCGTCGCCAAATACAACACCGCCAATACCTATCTGGTCACGGTGGCCGTCAAGGACGGCGTGACCTATGACCCTGGTAACTACTCCATTCGTGTGCGGGGGGCCTCACTCGATTTGAACGACCGACCGGTGATTAATGTGGACACCGTCAGCTCGGGCTCTGGCAATTCGAACATCAACATCGCGACCGGGGTGGTTCGATCGCTCAAGGTCAGCAGCAACGATGGGGTCAGCAAGGTCGCGCTCAGCTCGCTGTTCACCGTCTCGGATGCCGATACGACGGCTGGTCAAACCGTGGCGAGTTATCGGGTCAGCCTGGTGCAGGCTGATGGCTCCAATGCCACCGGCAGCATCAAGATCATTGATGGCACATCAGAAACTGTGTATGCCAACGGCGATTTGATGACCGCAGCCCAGATGGCCAAGGCCTATGTGGTGGCGGGGACGACCCAGGGCAACCTGACCCTGACGATGCAGGCCTTTGACTCCAGCAACGCCCCCGATGATTCTGGTGCCAGCCAGTTCGTGACTCAAACCGTGCGCTTGGTCAGTCAATCCACCGGATTGACAGTCACCAATGATGGGGCCTTGAGCCTGGTGGAGGGCGCTGTCTCGGGTGAATCGGGTTTCAACGAGACGCTCAGCTTTGCCCTGACCAATGAGCCGAGCAAAGATGTCTTGGTTTATCTGGAGCAATCCACCCCAAGCCAGTTGAGAGTGTCTAAAAGCCTGTTGACCTTCAAGGCGGCTACGCCTGATGTGCCCAGTGACTTCAGTACAGTGCAAACGGTGAATGTTTCGGCTCTGGCCGATGGACTGACAGAGGGCAACCACACGGGCAGCTTGCGGTTTCGCTTGGTCAGTGAGGACTCTGCCTATGATGGGCTCACGGTGCCAGCGCAGAATTTTTCAATCAGCGACCCGGTCAACCATTCGCCTACGCCGGGCTCTTTGACCCTGTCAGGCTCGGCCCGGGTGGGGCAGGCGCTGTCAGCGGTGACGACTCTGGTGGAAGACCCAGAAGGCTTAGGGAGCTTCAATTACCAGTGGCAGCGTCAAAATGGCTCCAACTGGGATCCGATTGGCAACGCCAACACGAGTGCCTATGTGCTGACCGCCGATGACTTGGGCAAGAAGGTACGTGTCAACATCAGTTACCTGGACAATCAGGGCAATCCGGAGACCCTGGATTCCACCCTGTCGAGCACGGTGGCCGCCGCTGGCCTGGAGTTGTCAGGATCAGCAGGTTTCTGGAAAAACCGTGCCACCAAACTCAAGGGACTGAGTATTGAAACCGCTGGGCAGAAGATTGACAGCGATCCCACAACGGGCGCTTTTGCCCTGACCGGCTTGGCCCAGGACAGCGGATCATCCACCTTCGCCATCACCGCGACCAAGCCGGTCACGGCCACCACGGCCGCGGCCAATGGTATTTCGTTGACCGACGTGCTGGCAGCGCTCAAGGTATACCTCAGCAAACCCCTGCCCACTGAATACAACTCCGACTTCAAATACATCGCAGCCGACTTTGATGCCAACGGCTCAGTCACCCTGTCGGATGTTTTGTTGATGCTTAAGTTCTATCTGAACAAAGACACTGGCGGTGTCAAACCCACCTGGGCCTTTGTTGATGCGGCTGATGTTGGGACAGATGGCTCCATCGCAGGCGCAACGGGCACGATCACCAAGTCGTACACCACCTTGCACCCTGTGGACCAAGATGTATCGACCAGCACATCGGTCGAATTGATCGGTGTACTGCGGGGCGACGTGGACGGCTCTTGGGTCCAAAACTGACCACATTTGTGCTACCCTACAACCCTGCATTTCGCTAACAAATAACCCAGAGACTCCGGAGTTTTCTTCATGTCTGACCAGTCCTTCATTCAACTCATCGCCCAGCAACTCCGTCAAGATCAGGAAGATCGTCAAGGGGTTCAGCAGCGTCAACCGACGGCGCAGAACTCCAAAGCTGGCCGCCCCTCGCTGGTGGTCAGCCCCTGGGTGTTGCTGGCGCTGGGTGTGCTTGGTTATTCGGCCAAACCTCAAGCCGCCGAACTGTCTGATCGGGCGCAAGCCGCTTCAAACGTCCTGCCCGTTGAGCCGACCGCTGTGGTTGCCGAGATCGCTCAGGACATTTCTCTGCAGTCCTTGCTGGATGGCGCTGAGCTGAACGTGGCTGCACCCGCGGGTGAGCTTTCCGTGGTGGGCAGCAGCTTTGCTGACCGTTTGGCTGCGTTTGATGCCCAGGAGTCGCTGTTCCGTGACGCGCTGGAGTCTGGCGTGACCAGCGCGACCGATACAGTGGATGCCCTGTTTGCACAAAATGTGGCCAGCGATGGCTGGCCCCGTTACCCGTCCACCTCTGGCGCTGCAGAACTGCATGCACAAGCACCTGCTGCTTCAGGTGCCGCCTCTTCGGGTGCAGCCACTTCTGGCGCTGCAGCAGGTTCTGCTGCGGGGGCCACCGCTGCCACCGGGGCGGCGGGCGCAACGGCTGCAGCCACTGCGGCCACCGCAGCCGGTTCCTTGGGGATCGGGGCGGTGTTGGGTGGTGTGGCTCTGGTGGGTGTGGCTGTTTCTGGCAAGTCTTCGGATTCAGCTGCACCGGCCGAAGCAAGCTCTAGCGGTTATGTCATTAAAGGTCCGGTCAAGGATGTGGTGGTCTTCCGTGATGCTAATGGTGACATGATTTGGCAAGCGAACGAAAAAATCACCACGACAGATGCCAAGGGTGCTTATACCTTGGCGGGCACGGGCGGTACGATTGTGGCTACGGCAGATATCACCCCCGAGATGCTGACGGAGCTCAAAAAGACCAGCCTATCTCCCATTGACACGTCCATTTCTGACTCTGCCAGTACGGATGCCAAGGCTTTCAAGGGCGTGTTGGCTGCGCCGGCGGGGGCCACCGTGGTCAGTCCGCTCACCACCTTGTTGGCCGCCAGCGACCCTACACTGACCGGAACCGCGCTTACAACCAAGGCCACACAATTGGCCAGTGCTCTGGGCTTGACCACCTCGGGTAGCGGTGCCATAGATATTTTGAGTTTCAATCCCTACGCAACGGGAGCAGATGCCACCAAGGCACTGGCGGCTGAAAAAGCGGCAGTGCAAGTCAGCACCGTGTTGACCGCTATTGCTGACGCAGTCGACCGCGTAGGCGGTGATGCTGTGAACATTGGTCAAGCTGTCAAAGTGGTGGCAAGCACCCTGGCAACCAAGGCTGCGGAAGTCTCTTCCGGCAGCACCCTCGATTTAGCTAACACTGATACGTTGACCACCCTGAAATCCAGTGTGGCCTCCGCTGTCGCTACCAACGATGCAACCAAGGCTGGTTTTGCCGGTGGCGAGAGTACTGTGCTCAGCTCCGTGGTGGCCAGTTCTCTCAGCACTGTGGCTTCGACCAACGCCGCTGTGCAGGCCGTGACCCTTGATGTGGCTTCAGGCGCTTCCGCGACGGCAACTGCTACCGCGCTGACCACCGCGCTGTCTTCGGTTGCCACCAACTTGGCAACGGCCAAATCGACTCTTGCCACCGCTGTCAGTGCTAACTCCGCCCCCACGGTGTCCAGTACGCCCATCAGTGCCCAAACCGCAACCCAGGGCCAGGCCTTCTCCCTCACGTTGCCCACTGATTTGTTCGCGGACCAAGATGGGCTCAACACCCTTACCTATGTGGCCAGCCTTGCCAATGGGAGTGCCTTGCCTGACTGGTTGAAATTTGATGCCAGCACCAAGATTTTGTCGGGTACTCCGGCGAACTCCGACGTCAACAAGTACGGCACGACAGACAATTTCATCAGCGTTCGTGTGTCAGCCATCGATAACGTGGGAGCTCGCGCAGATGCGTCCATCAAGGTGTCGGTGGAAAACGTGAACGATGCTCCCACGGGCTCGGTGACTATCACAGGCACAGCGTCTCAAAACCAGACACTGACGGCATCCAATACCCTGGCTGATATAGACAATGGCACTGGCACCATCAGCTATCAGTGGTTGGCCGACGGATCCCCGATCGCGAATGCCACCGGAACCACTCTCGTTTTGGGTCAAGCGCAAGTGGGTAAAGCGATTTCGGTCAAGGCAAGCTATAACGATGGTTATGGCACAGCAGAAACCAAAACCAGCACTGCCACATCATTGGTAGCCAACATCAACGATGCGCCTACCGGCACTGTGACCATTTCTGGAACGGTGGAGTCTGGACAAACCCTGACGGCGACCAACAATTTGGCCGATGCCGATGGTTTGGGGACCATCTCTTACAGTTGGTACGCCAGCGGCATTACCGAGGCGGTTGGCACAGGTTCAACTTTCCGAATCCCCAAGGCGTTGTTTGACAAGACTCTCACTGTCAAGGCCAGCTATACCGATCTGGGAGGGGAAGCAGAAACTGTGAGCAGCGCTGCCACCGTCAAGGTGACGGGTACCAATTCGCCAGCCGAAGGAACTATCTCCTTGGCGAATTTGTCTCCTGGGGCGGGAAATGCGCCCAAGCAGGGCGAAACCCTTGGGATCGGTGGTTTCACGGTGACCGACGAGGACAACGTCACCACCACCAATACCACGGGCGCTGTGTCGTCCAATAACCTGACCTACCAGTGGTATGCCGATGACACAGCCATCACTGGTGCTACATCAGGAACATTGGTGCTTGGCGAAGCTCAGGTCGGTAAGGCTATCAAGCTCAAGGTCTCCTACACCGACGCGCTGAACCAAAGCAATTCGATATTCACATCGGTTACCTCTGCCGTGGTCAATGTGAACGACTCACCCACGGGGGGGATCACGATCAGTGGCACGGCCGCTCAGGGCCAGGTCCTGACAGCCAACAGCACATTGGCCGATGCGGATGGACTTGGCACTTTGTCCTATTACTGGAAAGCCGGTGGTTTGGGGATTGCAGGCGTAACTGGAAACACCTTGACTTTGACCGAAGACATGGTCGGCAAAGCCATCACGGTAACTGCCAGCTACACCGATGGGCACGGTACGCCTGAATCCGCAACCAGCGCTGCCACCTCTGCTGTAGCTAATGTCAATGACGCCCCTGCAGGAAGCGTGACAGTCTCAGGAACAACGACTGCCGGTCAAGTGCTGACGGCGAGCACCAGTACCATCACCGATGCAGATGGTCCGAGCGCCATTCAATTCGCCTATCAATGGTATGCAGGCAGCGATGCGATCTCGGGTGCTACCAGCAGCACTTTTACTTTGACCAATACCCAAGCGGGCAAAGCCGTCAGCGTGAAAGTGTCCTATACCGATGGACACGGAACGGCTGAGTCTCTGACCAGTTCGGCCACAACGGCCATCAAAGGCTACTACGCTGGTACTGCGAACGCCGAGGCCTTGGTCGGATCCTCTGCCGCCGATGTGATCAATGGTTTGGGTGGCAATGACACCATCACTGGCGGTGGTGGTGCAGATACGATTACGTTGGGTACCCACACTCCTACATCTGGAACAACTGCTGGCAGCTATGCTGTCATCAAGTACACAGCCATGACTGATTCGACGGTATCTGCATCGGATACCGTTACTGGTTTTCTGGCGGGAGACAAGATAGATATTTCAACGATTCTGAAAGATGCTCTTGTTGGATATACAGGGGAAAACTCCATTCCAGCTGGTTCATCGTCTTCTATGTTCTCATTGAGTGGAGCAAATATTTCTGCTTTAGACAGCTCTGGATCTTATATATCCACAGGAACGAAATACGCAGTTGTAGACGTTTATTACAACGGGACATCGGCCATCCAAGATTCTTTTGGCTTGAAGATGGATTTTTTACTCCCTTCAGGCTCTTCCATTTACAAGCTCTATAACAAGGATGCTTGGACGGCAATTGATTTCAATGGGTCGACAGGCCTTGTGGCTGGGACAACAGCGGCCAGCGTTGAGGGAGACGTTGTAGTTAATCCCGGTGATAAGCTTTTCAGGGTTGCTTTTAACCTTCCTACTAGTACAACATCTTCGTTTATATTTGCAGTTGAAGATACGGTTGTGTTGTTGCCAGGAAGTACTGTGGAACAAACCGCTCTAAGTCCTCAAACGAAATTATTTGGAACCTCTTCTTTGGTAAGCACAGGCCTATTCACTGTCGTCCCAGACGGTACAGCTCTGACAACGGTTGGGGACAACGAGGTCCACTTTGCTAAAACAGCCGACGGTAAGGTGGAAGTTAAATTCGACGCCAATTCGGCTGCGGGTTCGACAACTGCTAGCTCCGTCTTGCACTTCGAAGGCCTGTCTGGAATCGACCTCTCCAAAACCGACTTCATCTTCAGCTAATCCCTGCGTATGAGTCTCCCCTCCAAGCACCGCCTCTGGCGGTGCTTTTTTTCTAGAGCTTCCCATCTGGGCATGCTGATGGCCATGATCGCGGCAACGCCCGCCATTGCCCAAAACTCGCCCACGGCCTCTGACAAGTCCGAGCCGAGTGCAAGTGCCTCTGCTGCCACCTCTCCCGAATCCCTCCGTGTCCAATCTGTCGGCAACGGCCTCATCCAGTACCTCAACCGCTTTGCTTCCGGCCAATCGTTGCAACTCAATTTGCCGCAAACCCAAACCCTGGAGTCACAACTCGGGGGCGCGGTGCGTCAACACCCCGAGTACCAAGCCGCCCTGGCGCAGCGCGAAGGCAATCAGCAGGGCGTCAAGCAGGCTTGGTCTACCTACTTGCCTCAGGTGGCCATCAACTCGGGCACGGGGGCGCGCCGCATCAACGGCAACGACCGGCCTGGGGCAGCCACTGGTTACACCGTCAGCCAAATGCTGTTTGATTTTGGGTCTACCGGTGCACGCGTGTCAGCGGCCGAGGCTCGCGAAAGTGCCAGTCAGTCGGGCTTGGCGGCCAAGCGGCAAGAGCTGGCCTTCAAAGCCATTGCGGCCTGGCATGAGCTGTTTCGGGCCCAGCAACAATGGGCGCTGCACGAGCTGAATGTGCGCAGCCGTCAAGAGATGGCCGACTTCGTGAAAGAACGTGCCGAATTGGGGGGCAGTGCATTCAGCGATGTGTTGCGGGTGCGCGCCCGTCAGGCCGATGCGCAGGCCGCCCTGACCCAGGCGCAATTCCGTTTGCGCTCTGCCCAGGCCAACTGGTTTGAGGCGTGGGGTCAGGCCGCGCCAGGGCAGGTGGTGGGTTTGCCCGAGGCTCGTCTCAAATCGCTGGAGTCGTACAACGACATGGGGTCCCTGGTTCGGATGTTTGCCACCGTGCAGCAGGCGCTGGCCAACAGTGTGGCCAGCGAGAAAGATGCCCAGGCCCAGTCCTCGGCGCGTTGGCCCAGTTTGAACCTGGAACTCACGCACGCCAAGAACCCTTACGCCACCACGCCTGAGAACGAGTTCGACCGGTCGTCTTTGCTGGTGTTCCGCTACAACGCCTACACCGGTGGTGCCGACTTTGCCAAGACCGAGCAGGCTTTGGCCAGGGCACGCCAAACTGCGCAAGAGGCCCAAACCGAGGCGCGCAAGATTGAGCGCATGCTGTCTCAAACCTTGGCCGAAGTGGACAATGCCAGCGCCACACTCAAGGCGCGCCAGATGGCCAGTGGCGTGGCCGCTGATACCTTGGAAGCGGTACGAGAGCAGTTTGCGTTTCGACGCGGCACCTTGCTGGACTTGTTGAAAGCGCAGGAAGATTTGTTTTATGCGGGCCGCGATTTGATTGATGCGCAGGTGGACACAAGCATTGCCCGGTTTCGCCTGGCCTGGCTGGCTTCTGAACTAGAGACGCAGTACCCGCAAATTGGCCCCTGAAAGATCAGCGACCAATGCGGGTAGGATGTGATGAATGCCGGAGAAAGCTGCGTTCGTGGTGAGCTGGCGGATCAGCTGGCGGATTAGCTGGTCTTGGCCGGCGCTTGCAGTTCACCCGCGGGTTTGTCGTTGCGCTGAAGCACGCCTTGCTCGACCAGTTTTTGTACCAGGCCGTTGATTTGATCGTGCATGCGCAGCAAGCCGGGCAGGCTGGTGGCCATGGAGCCCACCACCTTGACGTTGACCTTGTTCTCGGCATCGGGCGGGGTGAGGGTGACGCAGTCCAGGCGCACGACACCGTCGAGCAAAGAGATGTTGGCAAAACCGTCGGAGTACAGCGTGGAGTTCATGGCTTGAGTAAAGAGTAATAAGGAATGGCTCGAAGAGCCGAAGAACTGACTTCAAAAATTATAATGGCTACATTATGACGGATTCCCTGCAACTCTCTGGCGCGTCGACAGGCGATCCGATCGAACACGCACTGTTGGCCGTGTTGGCCCATTTCGATTTGTCCATGAGTGGGCCGGCGCTGCGCTCGCGCGTGGCCAAGCTCCCCGGTGCCTGGTCCTGGTCGGACCTGCAAGAGGCCTGTGAAAGCCTGGGCTTGCAATGCGAGCGTGACGACTTTGATGTCGCGGGCGCCCGCTGGGTCAGCTTTCCCACGGTCATGCCACTGCGCGAGGGTGGAGCAGCAGTGGTGTTGTCAGCGCAGGGCGATCAGGTCACTGCTTGGGTGTCGGGGCGCGGGCGCATCCAGTTGCCCGCGCGTGAGCTGGCGCAACAATCCAACGGAACGGCTTATCTGGTGCGCAAGCGCGTGACCGAGGCAGGTGCCGCAGACGGGCCGCAAGGTCGGTTCGGGCACTGGTTCTGGGGGCCGCTGTTGCAGGCCCGTTCACTTTATGTGCAGGTGGGCATTGCCGCCTTGCTGGCCAACCTGTTTGCGGTCACCACCTCCATCTTCAGCATGATCGTGTACGACCGCGTGATCCCCAACAATGCGCTCGACACCTTGATCGCTTTGCTGGTGGGGGCGGTCACGGTGTTTGTGTGCGACTTTGTCATTCGCACCCTGCGTGGGTATTTTCTGGATGTGGCCGGCACGCGTGCCGACATGGTGGTGGGGGATGCCTTGTTCGAGCAGTTGCTGGACATGGAAATGTCCGCTCGCAAGGGCTCGACCGGCGCGGTGGCCAATGTGCTGAAAGAGTTTGAGTCTCTGCGCGAGTTTTTAACCTCCACCACGCTGGTGACTCTCATTGACATTCCGTTTTCTGTTCTTTTTCTCATCATCATCTGGATGATTGGCGGCCCAATCGTGGTGGTGCCCTTGCTGGCCATCCCGCTGATGGTGGGGGCGGGGCTGTTTGTGCAGCCGCGTCTGCGTCGCCTGGTCAATGCCTCGCAAGAGGATGGTCATCGCAAGCACAGCGTGTTGATTGAAACGCTGGGCGGCCTGGAAACCATCAAGGCGATTGGTGCCGGCCCCTTGATGCGGCGTCGCTGGCAAGAGGCCGTGACGCATCAGTCCGAGCTGGGGTTGCGCCAGCGCATGTGGGGCCAGTTTGCGGCCAACATCGCCAACCTAGCGCAGCAGCTGGTGCAGGTGGGCGTGGTCACGGTGGGCTTTTTCCTGGTCAATGAAAACCGCATTGGTTTTGGCGCCATTATCGCGTGCACCATCTTGTCGGGCCGTGCAATATCCCCCTTGGCCCAACTCACGCAATTGCTGACACGGGTGAATCAATCGCTGTCCAGCTACCGCTCGCTCACCCGCCTCATGGAGCAACCGCGTGAGCATCAGGCGTCCCGCGTGTTCATGGCGCGTGACAAGCTGCAGGGTCGCATCGAGTTTCGCGACGTCACCTTCACCTACCCCGGCGCCTCCCGCCCGAGTCTCGAGAACGTGTCCTTCGTCATCGAAGCTGGCGAACGCGTGGCCCTGCTGGGCAAGATCGGCTCAGGCAAAACCACCATCGCCAAGCTGCTGCTGGGTTTGTATCGCCCCGATTCGGGCGCGGTGCTGATTGACGGCGTGGACGTGCGCCAGATCGACCCCGCTGATCTGCGCCGCCATGTGGGTTCGGTCATGCAGGATGTCTGGCTGATGGCCGGCACGGTGCGGCAAAACATTGCCCTGGGCTCGGACGATGCCACCGATGCCCAGGTGCTGGAAGCTGCCCGTGTGTCCGGGGTGGAAGACTTCATCAGCCAGCATCCGCACGGCTACAGCCTGAAGGTGAGCGAGCGCGGCGAAGGCCTCTCCGGCGGGCAACGCCAGTCCATCTGCATCGCACGCGCACTCGTGGGTCAACCACCCGTGTTGCTGTTCGATGAGCCCACCAGTGCGATGGACCTGGCCGCCGAACAAACCTTGGTGCAGCGACTGCAATCGAGCTTGCAGCAGCAAACTTTTATCGTGATCACGCACAAAACGTCCATGATGGCTTTGGTCAGCAAGGTCATCGTCCTTGACCAGGGGCACATCGCTTTTCAGGGCGACCCCGCCCAACTCCAGAGGGTCGGGGCCCGATGATTCGCTCTTTCTTCAAAACCCTGCGTGGTGAACCCGTGGCCCGGGGGCCTGGCGTTTCGGATGTGTCCAGCATTGCAGGCGCTGCCAGCTTTGTGCAGATCAAGGGCTTTGCCCGTATCTTGATGTGGGTCATTGCAGCGGTGTTTGCGTTGCTTTTCGTGTGGGCTGCTTTTGCCGAGCTCGACACCGTCACCCATGCCGATGGGCGCGTGGTGCCCTCGGCCCGTTTGCAGGTGGTGCAAAGCCTGGAGGGGGGCTTGATTGGCACCATCCATGTGAAGGTGGGCGACAGCGTCAAGCAAGGCGACTTGCTGGTGTCGCTGGACGCCACCCAGGCCGGGGGGGACTACCAGACGCGGCACAAGCAGCAGCAAGCCCTGCTGGCCCGCGTGGCGCGCCTGAAGGCGCAGGCGCAGGGCCAGGCCGAGCCGCAGTTTTCCCCAGAGCTCAAAACCGAAGGGGCCGAGTTTGTAGCCAACGAATTGGCCACGTTCTTGAGCAAACAAGGGGAGCAAGAAACCCAGCAGGCGGTGCTGGAAGCCCAGATTTCGCAAAAGAGCCGCGAGCTGCAAGAAGCCCGTGTGGCCCAGCAGACCGCGCAAAGGGCCATGGACTTGGCGCAAGACGAGCGTGCCATCGTCGCGCGCATGGTCGAGCGCGGTTTGGAACCCCGTTTGGAACTGCTGCGTCTGGACCGTGTGTTGTCCGACGCCAAAGGTCGAGCCGAAGCCGCTGGCGTGACCATCACCCGCCTGGAGTCGGCGGTGCACGAGACCGAGTCACGCAAGCTGGCCGTGCAACGTCAGTTCCGCGCCGAGTCCTCGGCCGAGCTCATCAAAAGCTTGGGTGAGTTGCGTGCGCTGGAGGAAGCGCTGCCAGCCTTGCGCGACCGGGTGCGCCGCGCCGAGATGCGTGCCCCGCTGGGCGGGATTGTCAACCGCGTGCTGGCCACAACGGTGGGCGGGGTGATCAAGTCGGGCGATCCGGTCGTTGAAATCGTGCCGGCAGACGACCAGCTGGTGGTCGAGGCCTTGGTGCAGCCCAAGGACATCGCTTTCATTCACCCCGGCCAGACCGCCAAGGTCAAATTGACCGCGTACGATTATTCGATCTACGGCTCACTCGAGGGACGGGTGATCAGCATCAGCGCGGACACTGTGCCCGGTGGCGACAAAGGGCAGCAGGCCTTTTACCAGGTGCGCGTGGAAACCCGCATGACCGCCATTGACAGCCTGGGCAAGAAGTTGCCCATGATTCCTGGCATGCAGTGTCAGGTGGACATCGTGACCGGTCAGAAGACTGTGTTGACTTACCTGACCAAGCCGCTGGTGGGGGTCAAGGAAAACGCATTCCGGGAGCGGTGAGCGCTCGGTGAGCGCGTGCCCAAAGCACCTCCAGTGCGCTCACAGTCCGCCCCGGAGACCGCTCTGAGCCCTCTGGGCCATCGCCTGGAGGAATCCCCCTCAATACCCCATCGGATAACCATCCTTGCGATGGTCTGAAGCGGCCACGTAACCGTTGTCCACCGCATAGGCCATTTGGGCGCTGCCAAACTCCAGGTCCATGCGTGGGGCCACTTTGACCGGATGACCGCGCTCCTGCAGGCCCTGGATGGTCTCGGGCGGGCTGTTCCATTCCACGGCCACCCCACGGTTGTCGTCCATCACGCGCCAGCGTGGCGCGTCGCTGGCGGCTTGCGGGTTTTGGCCGAAATCGGCCAAACGGCTGGTTACCTGCAAGTGGCCTTGCGCTTGCATCGAGCCGCCCATCAGGCCAAAGCTCATCAGGGGGTGGCCACCGCGTGTGATGAAGCCGGGGATGATGGTGTGGAACGGGCGCTTGCCAGGTGCCACCTGGTTGGGGTGACCGGGCTGGAGGCTGAAACCAGAGCCTCGGTTTTGCAGCGAAATGCCGGTGTTGGGCACGACCACGCCAGAGCCAAAACCTTTGTAGTTGGACTGGATGAATGAAATCATCATGCCGTTTTGATCGGCGGCTGTCAGGTACACCGTGCCGCCGCTGTGGGGCTGACCGGCCGTCGGTGCGCTGGCCCGCTGGGGGTCAATCAGTTTGGCGCGCTGCGCCAGGTAGGCACGATCGAGCAGGTGGTTGGCGGTGACGTCCTTCATGTGGTCCGGGTCGGCCACGTAGGCAGCCAGATCGCTGAAGGCCAGCTTCATGGCTTCGATTTGCAAATGCCAGGTCAGGGCGGTGTCGCGCCCGCTGCCGGCGATGTCGAAATGTTCAAGCATGCCCAAGGCCATCAACGCGCCAATGCCTTGGCCGTTGGGGCCGATTTCATGCAACTGCATGTCGCGGTAATGCATCGAGATCGGGTCGACCCAATCGGCACGGTGAGCGGCCAGGTCTTTTTCATCCAAGGCACCGCCGGTTTGACGGGCGAAAGCGGCGATCGCCGCGGCCAGTTCACCGTGGTAGAAATCATCGCCCTTGCTTTCGGCGATGCGCTTGAGCGTGTGGGCCTGACCGGGGCAGACAAAACGGTCGCCCACCGACGGGGCGCGACCGTTGGGTGCAAAGGCTTCGCGGTAGCCGGGTTGTGGCAGCAATTCATCCACCTGTGACGCCCATTGGCGCTGCACGGTGGGCGAGACCAGGTAACCATCGCTGGCGTAGCGCAGCGCGGGTTCAAACAAATCGCCAAACGGCAGTTTGCCGTAGCGGTCTGACAAAGCCCGCCAGGCCGAGACCGCGCCAGGCACGGTGACCGAATCCCAGCCGCGCACGGGAATGCTGCTGTGCTTGGAGAAATACTCAGGGGTCCAGCGATGCGAGGCCCGACCGCTGGCATTGAGCCCTTGCAGTTGTTGGCCATCCCACAAAATGGCGAATGCATCACTGCCAATGCCGTTCATGCAGGGTTCAACGACGGTGAGCGCAATGGCCGTGGCGAGTGCCGCATCCACGGCATTGCCGCCGCGTGCGAACATTTGCAAGCCCGCCGAGGCGGCCAACGGCTGGGAGGTGCTGACCACGTTGCGGGCCAGCAGGGGCATGCGTTGCGAGGTGTAGGGAAATTCCCAGAAATTGGTGTTGTTCATGTCAGGAAGTCTACCCCGCGCACGATTTCTCATCCTGTCCTGGGGGTAACAGTCGGGATAACCCGATGCTCTACAATGGGCTTGCTCCGGGGTGTTATGCCGCTTGTACAAGCGGACAGCTGAGATGGTCACACCGAACCCGAGAACTTGAATCGGATCATGCCGACGTAAGGAGAGCTGCCAGGTGCCTCATGCCTGGTTCACTTTTCGGAGCACTGTTTTTTTCACGCCCCCGAAAAGGTCTGATGTGATCCACGACCCCGCTGCCGATGTGTTGGCTTTCATGGCCCGCCCCTCTGTCGATCCTGCGAGCGACGACGCGGCCTTCAATGCTTTGGCCCTGAGCCTGTTTGCCCATCAATTCGAGCACAACGCAGCCTTTCGTCGCTTTTGTCAGGGCCGTGGCCGCTTGCCACGCACGGTGCGCGATTGGCGCGATATCCCGGCCGTGCCCATCCAGGCCTTCAAAGACCTCACGCTGAGCTGTGTGCCCACAGAGTCCTGTCAACGGGTCTTCATGACCAGCGGGACGACACGGGCCGACGTGAAAGGGCGGCACTACCACCCGGCCTTGGAGGTTTATGACACCTCCATGCGGCTCAATTTTCAGCAGTCGTTCATGGGGGCGCACGACAGGTTGCCGATGCTGGTCATGTTCCCGACAGAGCAAGCCATGCCCAATTCTTCGCTGGCGCATTACCTGGCCTTGGCGGTGCAGGGCTTTGGCACGCCAGACAGCCTGTACGGCATCCATGAGCAAGGCATTGAATTTGATCGGGTGGTGGCCTGGTTGCAACAAGCCCAGGCCGCCGGTGCACCCGTGGCCGTGCTGGGGGCGTCCTACAGCCTGGTGCATTTGATGGATGCCCTGCGCGAGCGACAACTGCGTTTTGCCTTACCAGCGGGCAGCCGTGTGCTGGACACCGGCGGCTTCAAAGGCCAGTCGCGAGACATTCCCATGCAGGATTTTTACCAACTGCTTGGCCAGAGTTTCGGCGTCGAGCCGGCACAGTGCATCAACATGT